>FWPV01000635.1_pt1 | contig 109415 bp, 90 predicted proteins | sample 2228371 | NCBI WGS metagenome assembly FWPV01 (sample SAMEA103939776, study PRJEB20133) | metagenome
ATTTCAAATATAATTAACAATATTTTTTTAATTTAAGTTTATATTTATCATTTAGAAAAAATATTATTTTAAATAACAATTACATTATAGACGGCATTTTCATTTAGAAATTTTGCAATTTATTTGATATAGAAAATATTAGTGATAAAAAAAAAGCCCTTCATTTTTCAACGAAGGGCTTTTAAAACTATTTTGATTTTTATATTATTTCATTAGCATCATCTTCTTTACAGCAGTGAACCCATTACTTTCTAATTTATAGAAGTAAATTCCGCTTGAAAGACCTGAAGCATCAAATTCTACGGTATATGTTCCGGCATTTTTTACTTCATTTACAAGTGTTGATACTTCTCTTCCAAGTACATCATATACCTTTAGTGTTACTAATCCGGATTTTGGTAATGCAAATGTAATCTTAGTTGTCGGATTAAATGGATTCGGATAATTTTGAGATAAATTGTAATCCTTTGGAATTTCCGGGTTCACACTGATGTTTGTTATAGTGCATGGGTCAACCTGAATTTGATAAAGTCCCGGGAATGCAGTACTTAGTGCTCCTCCGGGGATGAATATCTTTATCTTTCCATTAGGTAAAATAATGTTGGATACACATGCCCAGTAATTTGATGCTGTACCTGCTCCTCTACCTGTTAAATATGTTGTAAGCCAGGCGTTGGTTTGGGTGTTGAAGATGTAAATTGTATCATGACTTGTTGGCGCGGGTGTTACTTCTCCTGTGATTAGATAAAATCTATTGTTAACAGCAGTCCCTCCCGGACGAGAAGAACCAGTCTTACCACCAAGGAATGGTACATTCGGTCCAGCTGCCCAGGTAATTGTAGATGCATTAGCACCTATTGTACCAATTTGTAAATCATTTCTGAATGTTCCTGAATAACCACAGGATAAATATATTTTACCATTCCATATTCCACAAGCAGCACTTCTTCTTCCTGTTCCGGCAGGTAATGAAGTAGAAGTAATCCATGTGTTACTCGCCGGTCTATATGCATACACTCCTGTTGAATAAGAAGTCCAGCCACCAGCTAATACAAATATTACACTGTCTCCCCAGTTAACAGCATTATGACCAGATAAGGCTACTGGAAGTGGTGCAATTGATACCCACGCGCCTGTGGAAGGTGTATATTTCCAACAGGTAGTTCCACCTGTTGATACAGAAGCGCTTCCTCCAATCAGATATAATGCGTTTCCACATTTAGTTAACGTATGTCCTGCTTTAGATTCAGGTAATGCAACACCAGCGCTCCAGGTATTAGAATTGTAATGGTATCTTTGCATTGTAGTTGAACCTGAACCAGCAGATGAACCTCCGCATATATATAATGTATCACCTAACCAATCAGATGCATGACCCCAAACCCCGGAAGGATATAATGGTATAGTTCCATAGTTACAAACATTTGTTGGGTCTTGAATAGTAGGTCCGGTTGAGGTTCTTACAATTGAAATTGCATCAATTCCAATATAATCGGAATTATTTCCACTCGGTCCACCATTCACAACGCAGTATCTGATTGCGAACCTTCCGTTGGTACTTGTCGTTGGTGCTCTAAATCCTTTAAGTGTCCAGTTTGTTAAATCGGTTTTAAATCTACCTAATTCTGTCCAGCTTCCTTCAGGTACAGAATCGTTTGTTGAATACATTACCCTGATTGAGTCAGGCCATGTACTGCCGTCCGGAGATCTTTGATAAAAATATAGAGAATCACCAGCTTGTAACCCACCAGCTAATCTTGGGAATACCAGCCAGCTATCTATGTTATTTGCTCCTTGAACTACCTGATAGTTAGCTGCGACATAGCCGGTTGCTGGTCCATTAAATGCAGGAAATACTGATGAATTACCCTGGAACCAGGTCGCTGCTGCACCTTGTGGTCCCGTACCTCTGTAATATGGTTTATATCCTCTTGCTTTTAATGCATTAGTATCATTTGCCCCATTCATACTATCAACATAAATCACTGTTCCGTACGGTGAAACATAAGGTGTTGGATTTTGAGTAATCGTTTGATTATCAGTTGTATTTCCTCTTGAACCATTTGGTTCTCCGATTAAAATAAAACCGGTTATGATACTAAAAATAACAAGTAGTACCATACTGGTATAGGTAATCTTCTTTTTCATTTTACCTCCTTGTTTTGGTTTAGGTTTATTAAGCTAAGTTAATTATTAATTCTTAAATTGTCAAGTAATATTTGTTTACTTTTGTTTTTTTAACATTGCAAATCAATGATCCTGAAGTAATTGGCTAATGTCGTCGGTTCTGTTCATTAAATAAAATAATTAATTAGCTTGGTAATGCAAATATAAAATCACAGCTGTCAAAAATAAAAATCTCAATATCCCTAAAAAGTATATTGACAATTTAAAATTAAATTATTACTATACTTTTAAATTAATAAACAAAACGGAGGGCAAAATGAAAAAAGTCCTTTTTTTTATTGTTTTATTTTTTATTACTTCACAAGTAACATTTTGTCAGAGTGATAGTATAGGTGGTTGGTCATTGAACTTTAACAATTATGCAAGAATTTTTTGTGGCGTTATTAATCCAATAAATCAAAGTATTATGTATATCGGTGGGCTTGATTCAGGAGTATATAAAACAACTAATGGAGGGTTAAATTGGTTTGCGGTTAATAATGGATTAACTTACAATAAAGTTCAAGCTATGGATATTTGCAAAGGATCTCCTGATGTTTTATATGTCGGAACAGATCAGAATGGTGGTGCTAATAGCGGTATTTATAAAACAACTAATGGTGGCAACAACTGGTTTTATATTGGTACTACACTTGCTGATACATCAAAAGCAATTCAAGCAATTGCTGTTCACCCTACGAATCCGGATATAGTATGGATTTGTGTTTTTGATGGATTAAGTCCTTCTACAGTTGGATTATGGAAAACAACTAACGGAGGTAATAATTGGTTCCCATCTAATAATGGTATTGCCTCAGATAATAAAAATTTGCTTGCAGTTGTTATTAATCCATTAAATCCAAATATTCTTTACGCTGGAACTTCTTTAGTTTTGCCTGGAAGCACAGGTCCGTCAAAAATATACAAGTCTTATGATGGAGGCGCTAACTGGATTTTATCCAGTAACGGTTTACCTACTGCAACAACCTCCAATAATCCGGTGAGAGCAATCAGTATTAGTAATGTTGATACATCAAGAGTTCTCGCTGTTCTTTTTGTTAATGATACTACAGGTGGTGTATATATTTCTACGAATGCTGGACAAAGCTGGTCAAAAAGATGGGGACTACCAAACACTACTGGTACTTTGTATAGAGCTTGTTTAATTAAACCTGGTAGTGCTTCTGAAATGTATGTGGGACTTGACCAAAGTTCTGCTGCTTCACCAAGAGGAGTATATCGTTCTACCGATGGCGGGAATATATGGTCTGATTTTAGTGGTGGTGCGCTTTTAAATACTTATACAATCAGATTACTGATGTTCAGAACAACTGGAAATCCGACTCTTTATGCCGGAGCAGCGCATTCAACATTAACTAATGGAAGAGGTATTTTTGAATATAGCTGGCTTGCTCCCCCACCAATGGGATGGGTTGAGCAAACATCTCCGGTAACTACTGTATTAAATTCTGTTAGTGCTGTTGATATGAATATCGGATGGGCAACCGGATATGCCGGGGTTGTACTCAGGACAACAAATGGTGGTAATAATTGGGTTAATGTAGGCGGTGGGGCAATCGGTACAAATGATTGCCATAATATATGCGGTATTGATGCCAATACAGCACTTGTTGCCTGTAATCCTTCAAGTGGTGGTTTTATTTATAGAACTTCTAACGGTGGTGCTAATTGGGTAGAAGTCTTTAACCAACCTGGTGGATTTATAAATCATATTGCAAAATTAAGTCCATCAAATCTTTTTATGTACGGAGACCCTGTTGGTGGTAGATGGACTCTTTTCAAATCAACTAATAATGGTATTACCTGGGATTCGTCCGGGTTATATTTACCACAATCCGGAAGTGAAGCAGGTTGGAATAACGCTATGTATGTTATGGGAAATAGAATCTGGTTTGGAACTAACAATACAAGGGTATATTATAGTACAAATTATGGTCAAAGCTGGGCATATTCAACTACCACAGGAAGTGTTAATTCCTACAGTGTAGCTTTTTGGGGTAATGTTGGATTTACAGGCCAAACAACAGTTTTGAAATCAACTGATTATGGTCTCAATTGGGTTACTTTTACTGCACCGGGAACAGGTACTGCATTTTCATTTGTGTCAGCTTTAAGTAGATTCTGGTATGCAAGAGCTTCCTCAATTTATATTTCCACTGATAACGGTTCTAATTTTGCTTTGGACTACACTGCGCCCGCCGGTACTGTTTATCATATAAGTATGTTCTATAACGCTAGTGTGAACCCCGGTGCGATGATATGGTATGGATATGCTGTTCGAAGTAATGGTGGTATCTCAAGATATTATTATGAGATTATAACAGGAATAAACCCGATTTCTAATGAAATACCAAAAGAATATAAGTTATATCAGAATTACCCAAATCCTTTTAATCCCTCTACAAAAATTGATTATGCAATTTCAAAATCAGGTTTTGTATCTTTAAAGGTTTTTGATATACTTGGAAGAGAAGTTTCGACAGTTGTTAATGAACATAAAGATGCGGGATATTATTCAGTTACTTTCGATGGTTCTCAATTATCAAGCGGAGTTTACTTTTATAGGTTAGAAACTAATGGCTTTTCTGATACGAAACGTATGATTATAATGAAATAGTATAATTGAAAAATCGTTTTTTCAAACGGGATTGCTTATTAAGGCAATTCCGTTTTTTTTTATTTTTTATATATTTATAATTGACTGTATAAAAAATTATTCATAATTTGAATTTACAGTATAAATATATTTTGGATGATAAATTTAATTCCGTCATACACTTATAATGTAGAGCAGTTACTATCAATTATTACTAAAAGAAATAGTTGGTTAATTAAGTTACGGTATTTTGTCTTTATTGCTTTGGTAATATTTATTGTTTTTTCAATTTATGGAATTAAAATTAATTATGCTGATATTCAAATTTATGCTTTAATTTCAATCGCAGTTTTTATTCTCATATATAACATTGTTTTTAATCTCATCCTCAATTCGGGTTTAATAAAAAATAAAGCAGATTCGTTTAACCCACTCCATTTTTCATTGATACAAATCATATTTGATATCGTTGTTCTTTGTATCCTTGCTTATTTTACTGGTGGTATAGAAAGTCCGTTTTGTATTTTTTTTGTTTTTCATATGATTATCGGTAGTCTTATACTGCCCGGATATATTGTATATACAATTGCTACTGTGATTGTATTGTTTTTCTTTTTGGCTTCATTTCTTGAATATTTTAATTTCGTCCCTCATTATAGTCTTGATGTTATATTTACTTATTCGTTATACAACAATCCTTATTATATTATACTTTTTGGTTTGACTTTTACTATAATGATGTTTGTTAGCGTTTTACTTACTAACTCTATGGCGAGAGCTTTATATACAAGAGAGCAGGAACTACAAAATGCTCTGGAAGAACTCAATAAAGCAGAATTAGTAAAACAAAAATATACTATGGCTATTGTTCATGAGATTAAATCTCCTATAGCAGTAGTTCAGTCTTATCTTGATTTAATTTTACAACATTACCTTGGTCCTTTACCCCCCGCAATAGAAGAAAAATTATCAAGAGCAAGACTTAGAACAGATGAAGCTATTCAGATTATTAATGATGTAATAAATATTTCAAAATTAAAAATACTTTCCGATATTAAAAGGGAAGATGTTAATTTATTTGCATTACTTAAAAAGATTACTGATAAGAAAAAATCTCAATGTGATTATTTAAACCTTAAATTAAACTTATATAAACTTCAAAGTAAGGAAATAATAACAAAAGGAGATCCGCAATTACTTGAACTTGCTTTTTCCAATTTAGTGAATAATGCAATTAAATATACCTTACCAGGTGGTACAATTGAAATAGTTATTGATGATGAAACCAAGGAAAATTATGTTATGGTGGAAATATGTGATAATGGTATTGGTATTCCGGATAGTGAAAAAGACAAAATTTTTAATGCATTTTACCGTGCTACTAATGTAAAACAAAAAGGATATGAAGGAACTGGTTTAGGACTTTCTGTTGTCAAACAAATAATAGAATATCACAACGGAGAAATCTCATTTGAAAGTCCCTCAAGACTTGCTGATGAGAAAGGAAGAGGAACAAGCTTCAAAATATATTTACCAGCAAACAATATTTAAAATTTTTATAATGTAATTTATAATATATGAAAAATATAACTAATTTAGAAAGAAAGTTCGTCAGAAGTATTCAATCTTATTTGGTCGTGTATTTTTCTATTGCTGTGCTTATGCCGACAATTATTTTAAGTGTACTTGGAACTTACATAATTTACAATCAGGTAATTAACAGGGCTGAGGTAAAAGTACTTTCCGATTTGAATTCCGCAAAAGAAATTTACAAAAATACTATTTCGCACTTAGAAACCGTTGCTCGTTTAACATCTGCAAGGAATTTTATTATTAATGCTATTTTGGAAAAAAATGTAGATACTCTGCAATATGATTTACAACAAACTTTGTATAATGAAAGGTTGGATATATTCACTCTTGTTGATAGTAAAGGTGTAGTAATATGTAGGGCAAGAAATGCTTTCAGTAGAGGTGATACTTTATTAAATAATGAATGTATTCAGAGAGTACTCTCAAATAAACAGATTTTTTCTGGTACTGAAATAATAAATGCAAAAGAACTTGAGAAAGAATCTTATGAACTAATGGAAAGAGCTTCGATTCAACTTATTAAAACTCCCAAATCACGTCCCAATGAAAAAGAAGTTGAGACTGAAGGGCTTATGTTAAAATCAGCCGTGCCTATTTTTGATAAGAAAGGAAATCTTATAGCGATACTAATTGCTGGAAAATTGCTTAATAGGAATTATGATATAGTTTCAAGAATTAAAGATGTTGTTCACGAAGGAGAAATATATAAAGGTAAAGAAATCGGAACTTCAACAATTTTTTTAAGAGATGTGAGAATTTCAACAAATGTAAAAAACAAAGATGGAACTTATGCAATCGGAACTCTTGTCTCTGAAGAAGTATATAACAAAGTTATTTTAGGGGGACAAAGATGGATTGGTGATGCTTTTGTTGTAAATGACTGGTATATTGGTGCCTATGATCCTATTAAAGATTTTAAAGGAAATATTATTGGTATGTTATATGTAGGATTATTGAAAAAGCCCTTTGATGATATTATGTGGAGTACAATTTTAATATTTGTTGGGATTGGTATAGGTGCAATGTTGATAATTTTTGTTGTTGCAGTGTTTTTAGCAAAAAGAATAACAACTCCATTGCGAAAACTTGAAGAAGTTGCAAAAAAAATAACGGAAGGTGATATTAAACAAGAGTTTTCTATTAGAAATGCACCACGTGAAGTAGAAAACCTTGCTAATACATTAGACCATATGGCAAAAGAATTAGAAAAAGAAAAACAGGAGTTGGAAGAGTGGGCAGATAAGTTAGAATTAAAGGTTCAGGAGAGAACAGCTGAATTAAAGAAAATTCATGGTCAACTATTCCGTTCAGAAAAATTAGCTTCAATTGGTAAACTTGCAGCCGGGGTTGCTCATGAAATAAATAATCCTTTAACAGGTGTATTAACTAATGCAAGCCTTCTTTTAGAAGATTTACCTGAAGGTGATCCTAAAAAAGAAGATGTTAAAGTGATTGTAAATGAAACTATTAGATGTAGAGAAATCGTAAAGAGATTACTTGATTTTGCACGACAAACAAAACCACAGAAAAAATTAATTAATGTTAATTCATTAATTGAAAATATTATTCTTCTGGTCAGGAATCAAACATCATTCAGGAATATTGTGATTGAAAAGGAATTGGAAAATAATCTGCCTGAAATAATGGCTGACGGAGACCAGATTCAACAAGTAATAATTAATTTTATTTTAAATGCCGCAGATGCTATGCCAAAAGGTGGAAGTCTTAAAATTACTTCAAAATTGTTGGATAATAATGAATTCATTGAATTAAAATTTACTGATACAGGTATAGGAATTTCGGAAGAAAACAGAAACAGAATTTTTGACCCGTTTTTTACAACAAAAGAAAACGGAACCGGACTTGGACTTTCGATAAGTTATGGTATTATAGAACAGCATGGTGGTACAATTTATGTGGAAAGTGAAATTGGTAAAGGAACTACATTTACAGTTCATCTTCCAATTAAATCACCTTTTGAAGAATAAAAATGAAATAAACTATGCAAGCAAACATTTTAATTATAGATGATGAATTAGTAGTTTGTCAGAGTTGTGAGAAAATTTTTTTAAAAGCAGGGCATAATGTGAAATATACCACGAGTGGAAAACAAGCCTTATTAATGCTTGAAGAGGAAGAATTTGATGTGGTTTTCACTGATTTGAAAATGGTTGATATAGGAGGAATGGAAATTTTACAAACAGTGAAAACTAAATATCCCGATATTGTTGTTGTTGTTATTACTGGATATGCTACTATTGCTTCTGCTGTTGAAACTATGAGGTACGGGGCATTTGACTATTTACCAAAACCTTTTACCCCAGCCGAATTACTGGCTGTGTTAAATAAGGCATTGGAAAAAAGAAGATTGATTAAAATCACAAAAAGTGAATTTAAATATGAAGATTATTCGGGCTTTGAAGGGATAATTGGTAAATGCTCCAAAATGCTGGAAGTCTATAACTTGATTGATAAAGTAGCACAAACCGATAGTACTGTTCTTATTCTTGGAGAAAGTGGTACAGGTAAAGATTTAACTGCAAGAGCAATTCATAACAGAAGTAAAAGAAAAGATTTTAAGTTTTTCGCTGTTGATGTTTCTACGCTTTCCAGTAGTTTAATAGAAAGTGAACTCTTCGGTTATGTAAAAGGTGCTTTTACAGGTGCCAATACTGATAAGCAGGGAGTATTTGAGGTTGCAGATAAAGGGACAATTTTTTTAGACGAAATAGGAAATCTTTCTCTTGATATTCAGGCAAGATTATTAAGAGTTTTACAGGAAAAAGAATTCCTTCCGGTCGGAAGCACTATTGTAAAGAAAGTTGATGTTAGGTTAATATTTGCAACAAATCAGAATTTAAAGAAACTTGTAGAAGAAAATAAATTTCGGGAGGATTTATATTATAGATTAAATGTATTTCCCATTTTATTACCTCCCTTACGAGAGAGAAAAGATGACATACCTGAACTCGTTAAACATTTTATTAAAAATTATTCTGAAAAATTTAATCGTCCGGAACCATCTATTGATGTTGAAGCGATGCAAATGCTTCAGAATTATCACTGGCCCGGAAATGTCAGAGAACTCGAGCATACTATAGAAAGGCTTATGATTATTGTAGAAGGTGAAGAGATTACCCCTATACATATCTCAAGCATACTTTATAAAACAGATACTCAAAAAAAATTCAATATTCCAAAAGATATTTATGAATTAAACAATTTAAAAAAACAAATAAGGGAAACTTCAATACATGAAATAGAAAAATTATTTATTTTGGAAGCTCTGTCAAGAAATAACTGGAATATTTCAAAAGCAGCATTGGATGTTAGCATGCAAAGACCTAATTTTCAGGCACTTATGAAAAAATATGGTATTAAAAAACCTGGAAAGGAACATACAGAAAATGATTCTCAGGAAGAATAAAATACGTCTCTTTATATTATAATTTTAGGGTTATTTTTTATATAAAATATTATTAAATCAATAAATTAATAGATAAAAATGTATGTATAAAAATTTATACATCTGTATATTTTTTTATACATATAAAAATATTAATTTTTTTTCATTTCTATGCAGTTTTTTGTATGTCTAACTAAGATAAAATAAAAAGTGTATATATACTTATACAGTGTACTTAAAATATTATCAATTATTCGTTCTATTTGTAATTTTTTAGTTTGGCACACTAATTGCAACTAATATGGTGAAATGAATTCAGAAAACAAAATAAAAATTAAAAATAAGGAGAAACAAAAAATGTTAACAGAAAAAATTTTAGTAGTAGACGACGAATCAACAGTCTGTGATAGTGTAACAAAGATACTATCCAGAAAAGGATTCACAGTAGATAATTCTTCAAATGCTGATGAAGCATTGGAAAAAATGAAGGGGAACAATTTTGATATAGTTATTACAGATATAATGATGCCAAAAACCAACGGTCTTGAATTACTTGAACTTATAAAAAAGCATTATCCTGAAATTGATGTATTAATTATAACCGGGTATGCCTCAATTGAATCTGCTGTAAAAGCTACCAAACTTGGAGCTCTTGATTATATTCCAAAGCCATTTACACCTGATGAATTAGTTTCAAGAATTCAAAAAGCGGTTGAATTAAGGAAATTAAAAGAAGTAAAGAAGACAGAAATTAAGGTTAAGTTAGATGACAAGAAAGAAACCAAAAGCGATGTAATCGATGTAGATATGCCTTTTAGTGAAAAGGAAGTAGGTGAAGCGACTTCCAAAGATTTTGCCGATAAATTAACCCGTTCCGATGTTACTACCCCTGCAAGAAAAGCAAAAACCGCTTACTGTAACACAGGACAAAGAGAATGCAGAAGATTAGTTTTAACAGGTACAGAATGTAAAGGTGAATGTCCAATTGTGAAGAAGGAAAGAGAAAGAGCAAAAACAGCCAAGCAAATACAACCTGGTGTAGAAATTATCGATGTTGATATGCCATTTAACCTTTCAGAAGTTGAAGCTCTGGTTGGCAGTGATTATCTTGATGGTCTTGATAGATCTGATTATCCAAGAGCAGCATTATATGGAAAAAATAATGAAGCAAGACATACAGTTCTTGTTGTTGATGATGAACCAATTGTATGTCATAGTTTAAGAAGAATTCTTGCTAAGCATAGTTGCGCAGTGGAAGAAGCATTTGAAGCAAGAATTGCTGAACAAAAGTTAAAAAATAAAAAATATGACCTGATATTTTTAGACCTTAAGATGCCTGATAAAGATGGTATGGATATATTACTTTCAATAAAAGAAAATTATCCGGAGACACCCGTAATTATGATAACAGGCTATGCTTCAATTGATAAAGCAGTGGAAGCTACAAAATTAGGTGCATATCAATTTATCCCAAAACCATTTACACCTGAAGAACTGAAAGAAGTAGCATTAGAAGCAATGAAGTCTTAATCGGTTTAAAATAAGTAAAGATTTATAAAAGACTATCTCAATTGAGATAGTCTTTTTTTTGTTTTATCAAGAATGTATAAAAAATTATACAATATTTGAGATGTATTATTTTTCAATTTTAATACTTGATTTTTAAATAAAATTCAGTAATTTTGAAATAAATTACTTAGTATTTTAATGATGAATATATAAAGTTGTGATTACCCTATCTAACCACATCGAGACTCCTGAAACCAGCAGAATAAAAGACATGAAAGAGAAAAAAGTTTCAAAGACTTTAATATTAGGAATGGGAAATACTATATTGAGTGATGATGCGATTGGTATTTTAGTAAAACGGTTACTTGAAATATGTTTAAAAAATGTTAAACATTTAAACTTTGAAGAAACATCCTGGGGTGGATTTAGAATTATTGATTTAATTAAAGGTTTCGATTATGTCATTGTTGTTGATGCAATGAAAACCGGAAATTGCAAACCCGGTACGATTAAACATTTAAAGGTAAATGATTTTCTTCCAACTCTGAGATTTAATTCCTATCATGATATTAATTTCATTACTGCTTTAAAATTGGCAGAAGCAATGGAAGAAAAAGTACCAAATGATATAGATATTTTCACAGTGGAAATAATTGATAACAGAACTATTAGTTTTAAGTTAAGTGAAGAAGTTGAACAATCTCTTTGTAATTGTACAATGGAAATATTGAATAAATTGTTTGAAAAAAATATTATTTCTGAATCAGAAAAAAATTCTTGTGTTAGTAATCTATCCGACTTTATGAATAATAAAGAAAATTTTATAAAAGAAAAGTTATACAGCGAAGAATACAATATTATTATAAAATCAAAACAATTTGAAACAAAATAACCTCATAAAATGAAGATAGAAGACATTAAAATACCGGGTAAGTTATCTAAAAGAGAAGAGGATTTAAAAAACTCTTTCTTCAGACAACTTGAGGCTGTTCCTAACAGTGAGAAAATTAAATCGTGTATTCAATGCGGTACTTGTACCGGTTCATGTCCTGTTTCTTATGCGATGGATATTTCCCCCCGTGAATTGATTGCACTTTTCCGTGCCGGTGATATAGAAACAATTTTACACAGCAAAACTATCTGGGTATGTGCTTCTTGTTACGCTTGTCAGACTCGTTGTCCGGCATTAATTAAGGTAACGGATGTGATTTATGCGTTGAAGCGTCTTGCAATGGAAAAGAAAATTTATCCTCCTAAATTTCCTGTATATTCTCTTTCTCAATCTTTTGTTAAAATAATGAATCAATACGGCAGATTACATGAACCCAAGTTGATGATTTATTTTCTGTTGAAGATTAATCCTTTTAAATTATTTAGTTTAATCCCATTGAGTTTAAGAATGGCTAAGAGAAAGAGAATTGCTTATATACCTTCTAAAATAAAGGACCTTGAGGGCTTTCAAAGAATTATTGCGAAAGCAGAACAACTTGATATGCCAAGTATTGCCGAACAAAAGCAATATATGACAGACACCGTTGGTTACGGTGCTGTTGATAAAGAAATTATTTTGGAAACAACAAAACATAAAGAATAATGGATTACACATATTACCCTGGATGCAGTCTTGAATCTGCACATAAAAGTTACGGCGATTCTGTTAAGAGAGTTTTTAGCCATTTAGGTTGTAATTTAATTGAGCTTGAAGATTGGAATTGTTGCGGAGCTACTATGTATATGTCAGTAAAGGAAACAGTAGGGTTTGCGATTTCTGCAAGAAATCTTGCTCTGGCTGAAAAACACAACCGCGATGTAGTGGCACCTTGTAGTGCATGTTTTACAGTACTTTCAAAAACAAATCGCTATTTAAAAGAATTACCGGATTTACACCAGAAAATAAACGAATGCCTTGCTGAGTCAGGATTAAGTTATAATTTGTCGGTTAAAATCAGGCATCCACTTGATGTTCTTATTAATGATATAGGCATTGATAAAATTAAAGAAAAAGCTGTTTACAGCCTTAAAGGGTTAAAAATAGCAAATTATTACGGTTGTCAGATTGTAAGACCTGAGCGGGGATTTGATGATAGAGAAGAACCTATGACTATGGATAATTTATTCGCTGCTCTTGGTGCTGAAAATGTATATTATCCAATGAAAGTGAAATGTTGTGGTGGAATGCTAATGACAACATACGAAGATGTTGCCTTAAAATTATCAAAAGGAATAATCGAAACCGCGGTTGAAAATGGTGCGAATTGTATAGTTACTACCTGTCCGTTATGCCAGATGAATGTTGAAGCTTATCAGGATGTTATAAATAAAACTTACAATACAAATTTCAATATACCGGTATTATTCTTTACCCAGGTTCTCGGTTTAGCTTTTGGTTATAATGATAAAGAACTTGGTATTGATACTCTCCTTACAGAAGGAGTAAAAGTAACAGAAAAATTATAAATTTTAATAAAATAATAACACATGGCTCAAGAAGAAAAAAACAATGGAGAAGTAAGAATTGGCTTTTTTATTTGCCATTGCGGCGTAAATATTTCATCTACTGTAAATGTTGCTGAAGTTAGGGATTACATCGCTACATTACCTAATGTTGTTATATCGCAGGATTATAAATTTATGTGTTCAGATCCAGGTCAGGATATGATAAAAAATGCTATTAAAACACATAAACTTAACAGGGTTGTAGTAGCTGCCTGCTCACCTTTAATGCACGAATTAACATTTAGAAATGCCTGCGAGAAAGCTGGTCTGAATAGATATTTATTCCAAATGGCTAACATAAGAGAGCATGTTTCATGGGTGCATGATGATAGAGTTAAAGCCACAACTAAAGCAAAAGCACATGCAAGAGCAGCAGTTAGTCGGGTTGCATATCAGACACCACTTGAGATTACCAAATCCAAAATAAATCCTGATACATTAATTATCGGTGGTGGAATAGCAGGTATTCAAGCCGCATTAGAAATTGCTGATTCTGGAAATAATGTAATTCTTGTTGAGAAAGAACCATCCATAGGTGGAAAAATGGCTCTCTTTGATAAAACTTTCCCAACTCTTGACTGTTCAGCGTGTATATTAACTCCTAAGATGGTCTCCGTGGGACATAGAGAAAATATAAAACTCTATAGTTGGGCTGAGGTTGTTTCTGTATCAGGATATCTTGGTAACTTTAAAGTAAAGATAAAAAAACACGCAAGGTATGTTGATACTGATAAATGTACTGGCTGTGGTCAATGCTGGAGTCATTGTCCTGCAACTAAATTCCCGACAAGGAGACAAATAATTATTGGTAAAGATACTTTAGTAAATGAGAAAAGATAATATGCTTTTAAAAGAAATTAAAGAAATATTAAATTGTCAAAATTTTACTGATACAAGTTATCTGGAGAAAGAGATTAATTATTGTTATGCAACTGATATGATGAGTGATGTTTTAAAATCATGTAAAACTGGTTCTTTGTTAATTACCGGTTTAGTTAATCAACAGGTGATTCAGGTAGCGGAAATAATGGACTTAAGCGGAATTATCTTCGTATCAGGAAAAAAACCAACCGATGAGATGATTAAGAGTGTAGATAAAAAGAATTTACCTCTGTTAACTACAGACTTGCATATGTTCGAAGCTTGTGGAATACTTTATTCTAAAGGTTTAAAACAACAAGTCTCTCAGAGCAAAGTTGAAGATGGAAGATGAAGTACTATATAGCCAAACATTCAAAATTATTGGTAGAGATTTTGCTAACGCTGGTGCTGTTTCAGTTTCAATTAAAAGATTTTTAAAAGAAATACAAATAAAACCAGAAATTATTTACAGAGTTTCTATATGTTGTTACGAAGCAGAAATGAACGTAGTTATGTATGCAATGATTGGTACACTTGATTTTACAATTACCCCAAATCAAATTATTATAATTGTGGAAGACGAAGGACCCGGAATTGAAGATATTGAAAGAGCGATGCAGGAAGGATATTCAACAGCAACTCCTGCAATGAGAGAAATGGGATTTGGAGCAGGTTTAGGTTTACCAAATATTAAAAAGAATGCTGATGAATTTAATATACAGTCTGAAGTTGCTAAAGGAACAAAATTGACAATTAAAATTAATTATAATTGACACAAATTAAACAGGACATAAAGAGTTACAGAATTTGTTTTAACCCGCAGAAATGCGTTGGTGATATGAATTGTATGCGGGTTTGTCCTGTTGGAGCAATTAGAATAAGAGAAGGCAAAGCAAAATATTTAGAAGATAAGTGCATTGAGTGTGGAGAATGTGTTAAAGTATGCACATATAATGCGATTTATCCATTAACTAATACGCCAAGTGATTTCCAAAAATATAAATATACAGTTGCTTTACCTTCTATTGCATTATATAGTCAATTTGATAGAAATATAAAACCAAGAACCATTTTAAGTTCTTTAACAAAGATTGGTTTTAATGAAGCTTATGATATTTCGCATGCTGCAATATCAATAGTTAAAGCAACTAAAAAATATATTCTTGCACATAAAGAAAATAAACCGTTGATTTCACCTTTCTGTCCGACTTGTGTGAAAATAATTCAGATGAAATATATGGAAATGGCATCAAGATTAATTCCTGTTATTTCACCTGTTGAACTTGCTGCAAAAGCAATAAGAGAAGAAGTTTCAAGAAGAATGAAATTAGACAAAAAAGATATTGGTATTTTTTATATTACACCCTGTTCATCGAAACTACTTTTGATTTCAGAAGAAGATAAACATTATACAGATGTTGATGGTGCCATCCCAATTACTGAAATTTATAACTCTTTATACACAGCAATTTATCAATTAAGAAAAAGTTCTGTACCGGAAATTGAGCATTATGATATTAGTGGTTTTGGTTTGAATTTCATACGGACCGGCGGAATTTCTCAAATGATGGGCATTGATAATAGTATTTCTGTTTCAGGAATAAATAATGTTTTATATATACTTGATGAAATTGAAAAGGGTAAAATGCATAATGTAGATTTCGTTGAATTAAATGCTTGTCAGGAAGGTTGTCTTGGTGGTCCTATGACCGTAGAAAATGTTTATATAGCAAGGAGTAACTTGCTTAATCTGATTAATTATTTTGGAGAGACTAAATTACCAATCGGAAAGAAAGATGAATATGAAATCTATAATTTACAACAGGACAATATATTTCTTCCACCTGAGAATAATAATGAAAGGATTGATATTAAAGTTGCTTTGAGTAAAATGTCTGAAAGAAGAAAAATATTAGCATCTTTACCTAAAATTAATTGCGGTGCTTGTGGTTCTCCAAATTGTGAAGTATTCGCAGATGATGTTGTTAATGGTGAGACAGAATTATTTGATTGTGTTATACTTAGAAATTTGAAGTTAAAAAAGATGTTAGAAGATGCAGAATTTGGTATGTCAGGAGAATAAACAAATAATAATAGATTATGAATTTATCAGAGATAATAAATAAATGTGATTTAAAGCTTATTTCAGGAAGCCAGGCAGAACTTGATTCAAAAGAATCTATTTCTGGTGCTTACACAGGAGATTTATTAAGTGATGTAATTGCTAATGCAAAGAAAGACAACATTTGGATTACGATTCAGACACATTTGAATATTATTGCAGTAGCAACCTTAAAAGAACTTTCAGCAATTATAATAGCAATGAATAAATCAATACCTGATGAAGTGAAAAATAAAGCAGAAGAGGAGAATGTAGTTTTATTAAGTTCAGATAAGACTTCTTATGAAATTTCCGGTAAATTATACGAATTAGGAATTGGAAGATAAATGAAGACGAGAAATGATTTTAATAAAAGCGGATGTACATTTACATACTTGTTTATCTCCTTGTGCGGAGATAACACAATCACCAAAGCGAGTTGTGCAAAAAGCATACGAAAAAGGATATAATATGATTTTTATTACAGACCATAATACAACAGCAAATAGCATCTATGCAATAAAAGCAGCCAGAGAATATCCTTCTTTGAATGTTTATCCGGGAATGGAAATAACCAGCAGGGAAGAAATTCACATACTCTCGCTATTTGAAAATATAACAAAAGCAGAACAACTTCAAACAGAATTAAATAGCTATTTACCGGATGTATATTTTGAAAAAGAAAAGGAACAACAAATTATTGCTAATGAACTTGATGAAGTTGAAGGTTTTTATGAAAAATCTTTATTCAGTGCAGTAGATTTAACAATTGAAGACATTTTGGATTTGATACATAAATATAATGGCATTGCAATCGCTGCTCATATAGATAGACCAAGTTTTTCTGTTTTAAGTCAGTTGGGTTCGATACCGGAAAATCTTAAATTTGATGCTTTGGAAGTTTCTCCAAACACGGATTTAGAAAAAGCAAAAGACATATATAAAGAATATTCAACCAAATATAAATTTATTTCAGGCTCAGATGCTCATTCTCTGGAACAGATTGGAAAGGTATATACGGAATTTTACAGCGAAAGTAATACATATTCTGATTTTATAAAATTTTTAAATGGATGATTTATCGTTACACATACTTGATATTGCTGAGAATAGTATTAATGCAGGTGCACAAAACATAACAATTAAAATTATTGAAGACACTAACAAGGATTTACTTATGATAGAAATAGCAGATGACGGAAAAGGAATGGAAAAAGAAGTAGTTGAAAAAGTAACTAACCCTTTCATTACATCACGAACAACAAGAAAGGTTGGTCTCGGAATTCCTTTGTTAAAACTTGCAGCAGAAAATTGTGATGGCAATTTTGAAATTAATTCTGAAAAAGGAATTGGTACCAACGTAAAAGCTTCGTTTAAGTTATCTCACATAGATAGGCAACCACTTGGAGATATTGTAGGAACAATTTTAGCACTTCTTGCAAATGAACATAAATTCAATTTAAAATTTTATCATCAAAAAGATGAAAATGTATTTGAATTTGACAGTAAAGAATTTAGAACTTTGTTAAAACAAATAGATATTGATGAGAATGGTGTAATTTCTATTGCAAATAAATATTTAAAAGAAAATTATAATAACTTTAAAACTAACTAATATGTCAAACGATACATTAGAAAAAGCTAAAAAGATTGCTGCTAAATGGGGAAAGAAACCTGAAAACATCATAGAGATGATGCATGATGTTCAAAGTGAGTTTAATTATTTACCTAAGGAAATTTTGGAGATTATTTCTAAGGAAGCAAATGTACCTATTGCCCAAATTTACAGCATTGCAACTTTTTATAATGCTTTTAGTCTGAAACCGAAAGGGAAACATAAAATTTGTGTATGTATGGGAACCCCATGCCATGCACTTGGAGCACCAAAAGTAGTTAGTGCCCTTGAAAGAGAACTTAATATTAAGTGTGGAGAAACAACACCTGATATGGAATTTAGTTTAGATATTTCAGGGTGTGTTGGTACTTGCGGTTTAGCTCCTGTGGTTGTGATAAATGATGATTTATATGGTCCTGTACCAGCTACTAATGTTAAAAAGTTATTAAAAAAATATGGTAAGAAATAAAAATTTTAGGAGGAAAAATGGCAAAACTAAAAATTGAAGATTTAGAAAAAATTGCTGATGACTACAAAAGAAAAATGACTGTTAGAGAAGGAGGAGGAAGGGTAAAGGTTACTGTTCATATGGGTACCTGCGGAATAGCGGCAGGAGCAAGAGAAATTATGAATACATTTGTTAGTGAAATTGAAGAAAAAAATGTAAAGGATGTTATTTTAACAACTTCCGGGTGTGCTGGTTTATGTAGTGAAGAACCAATGATAACAGTAGAGGTTTTAGGTCAGGCACCGGTTAAGTATTCTAAACTCACACCTGAAAAAGCAAAGAAAATTTTCGAGCAACATGTATTACAAGGTATATTCGTGAAAGAATACGCCTTATCAATTGGAAGTGAAAAAGTTCAATAGAATTTAAAATTTATTAATATGAAAACATATAGAATTCAATTAATGGTTTGTACAGGTACGGGTTGCGTATCGAATCATGCATTTGACATAAAAAGTGCATTAGAGAAGGAAATTGCTAAACATAATTTGCAGGCAGAAGCTGAAGTCGTTACAACGGGTTGTAATGGCTTTTGTGGCGCTGGTCCTATTTTAGTAGTACAACCAGATGGGATATTTTATCAGACTCTGAAAGTTTCTGATATTCCGTTTCTTGTAGAAGAACATCTTTTGAAAGGTAGACCTGTAAAAAAATTAATGTATGTACCACCAAAGGAAAAAGCTCCAATTCCAAAGATGTCAGAAATTCCTTTCTTTTCAGATCAGACTTTGATTGCTCTTAAAAATAGAGGAATGATTGACCCCGAAAATATTGATGATTACATTGCAAGAGGTGGTTATAAAGCATTAGCTAAAGTATTAACGTCTATGACTCCAGATGAGGTATTACAAGAGATTAAGAAATCCGGATTGAGAGGAAGAGGTGGCGGAGGTTTTCCAACCGGAATAAAATGGGAAACTTGTAAAAAAGCAGAAGGTTCAACTAAATATGTGATTTGTAATGCTGATGAAGGTGACCCGGGTGCTTTTATGGATAGAAGTATTATTGAAGGTGATCCGCATAGCGTTATTGAAGGTATGATAATTGGAGCTTATGCAATAGAAAATGTAAGAGAAGGATATATTTATGTCAGAATGGAGTACCCGCTTGCTATTAAGAGATTCAATATTGCTATAGAACAGGCAAAAGAATACGGACTTTTAGGAGAAAGAATTTTTGATACGGATTTTAGTTTTAATATTTATGTAAGAAGAGGTGCAGGTGCATTTGTATGTGGAGAATCAACTGCATTAATGGCTTCTATTGAAGGTAAACCAGGAGAACCAAGAGCAAAATATGTTCATACAGTAGAAAAAGGATTAAATGACTGTCCGACCTGTTTGAATAATGTGGAAACCTGGGCAAATGTCCCACAAATAATTCTTAAAGGTGCAGATTGGTTTTCTTCTATCGGGACAGGTGATGTTACCCATGACCCATGGGGTGGAAGTAAAGGGACTAAAGTATTTTCTTTAGCAGGGAAAGTAAATAATACCGGTCTTGTTGAAGTTCCTATGGGTATTACTCTGAGAGACATTATTTTTAAAGTAGGTGGTGGAATAAAAGATGGTAAGAAATTCAAGGCAGTTCAAACAGGAGGACCTTCTGGTGGTTTTATCCCTGAAAGTCTTATTGATTTACCGGTGGATTATGAAGAATTAACAAAAGTCGGTTCTATGATGGGTTCGGGAGGTATGGTAGTTATGGATGAAGAAAATTGCATGGTTGATATGGCAAAATATTTCTTGAAATTTACTCAGGAAGAATCCTGTGGAAAGTGTATCCCCTGCAGAGAAGGAACTAAAAGAATGCTTGATATTCTTGAAAGAATTACTGTCGGAAAAGGTAGAGAAGAAGATCTTGACCTTTTAGAAGAGTTATCAATGATGATTGTTGAATCTTCCTTATGTGCTCTTGGAGGTTCTGCTCCTAACCCTGTTTTGACAACATTAAAATATTTCAGAGATGAATATATCGCCCATGTAAGAGATAAAAAATGCCCCGCACATGTATGCAGACAATTATTAACATTTACAATTGACCCCAAAATATGTCTTGAAATAGGTCACGGTTGCGGTATGTGTAAGAAGAATTGCCCTGATGGAGCAATTATTGGGGAAACAAAAAAGGTGCATTACATTGACCCAATGAAGTGCGGTAAGTGTGGAATATGTTATGATGTATGTAATTTTGAAGCAATTAAAGTTGAATAAAATTTTTAAATAAAATTTATATAACATAAAAATATAACAAATGATTACTGTAAATATAGATGGCGTAGAAGTTCAGGTGGCTGAAGAAACCACTATTCTGAAAGCAGCAGAAAAAGCAGGAATCTGGATTCCAACAATGTGTTATTCTGAAATACTTGAACCCTACGGAGTATGCCGGTTATGTAGTGTTGAAATTATTAGGGGAAAGCGTTCTCGTATAGTTACTGCATGCAATTATCCTTTAAGGATGAATGGTATCACAGTGAGAACAAATTCACCTAAAATTCAAAGTATCAGAAAAATCATAATGGAATTAATGCTCTCTCGCTGGCCTAATGTTGAAGTAGTTAAGAATATGGCAAAGGAGTTAGGCGTTACTGAACCAAGGTTTGAATCCCTTGAAAAAGATGAAAGCCCTGATGCCTGTATTTTATGTGGAGCATGTGTTAATATTTGCAGAGATGTGGTGAAAGCAAATATCCTTTGCTTTGCAAATAGAGGTATTAAGCGGGAAGTCGTTTTACCTTATGAAGAGAAAAATAATCAATGTATTGTTTGTGGTGCCTGTGCATACGTTTGTCCTACAGGACATATTAAACTAAAATCGCTTGAATATGAAAGAGGAGCTTTAAGAGATTTTTATTTAGGTCCTAAAACTGCAATTAATATTCCAACACTACAAGCAATACCAAGGGTTCCGGTAATTGATGAAAATTCCTGTATTAAAAAGAAAACAGATGGGTGTGGTATCTGTTCTACATTCTGTGAACCTGAGGCAATTAAATATGATATGGAAGATGAAGAAATTGAAGTTGAAGTTGGACAAATATTAATTACAACAGGTTTTAAACTTATTGATGTGACTCAAATGCCTCAATACGGGTATGGAAGACTTGATAATGTTTATACCTCACTTGAATTTGAACACTTATTAAATTCTACTGGTCCAACAGGAGGAACTATCCTGTGTAAAGATGGAACTGAGCCAAGAGCCGTTGCAATAATCCATTGTATAGGTTCAAGAGATGAAAATTATAAAAAATATTGCTCAAGAGTATGTTGTATGTACGCATTGAAATTTGCGCATCTTGTTAAGGATAGAACTTCTGCGGAAGTCTATCAATTTTATATTGATATGCGTGCTTTCGGTAAAGGGTATGAGGAATTTTATAAAAGACTGCTTGATGAAGGAGTGAATATGATTAGAGGAAAAGTAGCAGAAATAGTTGAAGGACCGGTTCGAAATGGACAAAAGCCGTATTTGCTTGTAAGATGTGAAGATACATTGATTGGAAAGTTTAGAGAAATTCCGGTAGATATGGCAATTTTGTGTCCTGCATTTGAACCTTCAGAAGATGCTGAAAAAATAAGAAAGATTTTATCAATTAGTCAAAGTCCGGATAAGTTTTTCCTCGAACGGCATCCAAAATTAGACCCGGTAGCAACTATGACAGATGGTATATTTATCGCTGGGGCTGCACAAGGTCCTAAGGATATACCTGATTCAGTTGCGCAAGCATCAGCTGCTGCTGCAAGGATTCTCTCCTTAATATCTGTAGGTGAAGTTGCAATTGAACCTATCAAGGCAAATATCATAGAAGAATATTGTAGTGGTTGCAGAATTTGTAATAACTTATGTCCATATACAGCAATTACCTTTAATGAAGAAAAGAAAGTTTCAGAAATAAATGAAATGCTTTGCAAAGGATGTGGAACATGTGTTTCTGCTTGTCCGGCTTCTGCAATTAAAGGTAAAGGATTTACAGATACTCAAATACTTGCTGAATTGGAAGGATTACTTTCTGTTTAGATTTAATTTAATTTTAATTATCATAAATAATTTAATATTAATAATAGCAAATGTCAGAAGAGAAAAAACAAAACGGATGGGACCCTAAAATAGCTGCATTCCTTTGCAACTGGTGTACATATACTGGTGCAGACCTTGCAGGGGTATCAAGATTAAAATCTTCTCCATGTGTGAGGATTATCAGAGTAATGTGCAGTGGAAGGGTTGACCCAACATTTGTGTTAAAAGCATTTGAAAATGGGGCAGATGGTGTTTTTATTGGAGGATGTCACTTTGGTGATTGCCACTATTCAGAGGGTAATTATAAAACTTTTAGACGAGTGGAATTTTTAAAAGTGTTTCTTGAACAATTTGGAATTAATCCGAAAAGATTAAGATTGGAATGGATTTCTGCTTCAGAAGGAGATAAGTATGCAGAGACAACCCTCGATTTTGAGCGAGAGATAAGAGAACTTGGACCTTTAAAACTTATAAAAGAATAAATTTTTGTGAAACTTTAATTATATAAAATGAAACCAAAACTTGCTTTATATTGGGCTGCATCCTGTGGTGGATGTGAAATTGCTGTTGTTGATATTGAACTCAAAATACTGGAAGTTGATGAATTTTTTGATATTGTTTTTTGGCCTTGTATAATGGATTTCAAATACAAGGATGTTGAAGCTATGCAGGATGGTGAGATTGATTTATGTTTGTTTAATGGTGCTATAAGAACTTCAGAAAATGAGTACCTTGCAAAACTTTTAAGAAAAAAATCTAAAATTCTTGTTGCATTCGGCTCTTGTGCTCACGAAGGTTGTATTCCTGGCTTGGCTAATTTTTATGATAAAAAATCTATTTTCGATTGTGTTTATAAAGATAGCCCTTCTGTGGATGAACAATCTAAAGGTGTGTTTCCGGTTCCGGTTACTCATATGCCGGAAGGAGAAATTGAAATTCCTGAATTTTGGAATACTGTAAAAACTCTTGATCAGATTGTAGATGTAGATTATTATGTCCCGGGTTGTCCTCCGCAATCATTTCAAATTTCTAATGTTATTGATGCAGTTGTTGATATTATTAAAAATGGTAAGCCTTTTCCACCAAAAGGTACAGTTTTAGGTGCCGGAGATAAAACCTGTTGTGATGAATGCCCGAGGGAAAGAAAAGAAAAGAAAATCAAAAAGTTTTATAGACCACAGGAAATAATTCCAGACCCGAATGAATGCTTACTTGACCAGGGGATATTATGTCTTGGACCTGCAACAAGAAGTGGTTGCGATGCGCTATGTGTAAAAGCAAATGTTGGATGTAGGGGATGTTATGGACCACCTCCGAATGTGTTAGACCAGGGAGCAAAAATGGTATCAGCACTTAGTTCTGTTATTGATACGCTTGACCCGAATGAAATGCAGGAAATAATTAAGACTATTGCTGACCCGCTTGGTACTTTTTATAGATTTTCTCTTGCACATTCTGTTTTGAAAAGAGTTCAACCAAAAGAAAAGTAAAACAAAAGGATTTTAAATTATTATTCAGTAAAGTTAAAAATCAATTAATATATGAAACAGATTAAAATAGATCCAATAACACGGCTGGAGGGACACGGAAAAATTGATATATTTTTAAATGACGAAGGAGAAGTAGCAAATTGTTATTTACAAATACCCGAGTTAAGAGGTTTTGAACAATTTGTTGTCGGAAGACCTATTGAAGAGATGCCACGTATAACTACACGAATTTGTGGAGTCTGTCCTGAAGCACATCATATGGCTGCTGCAAAAGCCTGTGATGATGTATATAAAGTAAAGATACCATCTGCAGGGAAAAAATTAAGGGAACTTCTCTATAATACTTTCTTTACAGCAGATCATACAGTGCATTTTTATGCTCTTGCAGGACCTGATTTCGTTTGCGGACCAGATGCTCCACCGGCTGAAAGAAATATATTAGGTTTGATAAAGAAAGTAGGACTTGAAGCAGGAGGAAAAGTTATCGGACTGAGAGCAAGATGCCAGGAAATAATACAAACTCTTGGAGGCAAGAAAATTCATCAGGTAAGTGCAATTCCGGGCGGAGTTTCAAGAGGTCTTACGGAGGAAGAAAGAAAGAAGTTTGAAGAGTATGCTCAATATATGGTGGAATTTGGACAATTTACTTTTAAAATATTTGAAGATGTTGTTCTTAAAAATTCTGCGTATGTGGATTTAATTCTTAACGGTCCGTATATACATCAGACTTACTATATGGGACTTGTAGATGAAAACAATAAAGTCAACTTTTATGATGGTAAAGTTAGGGTAGTTGATCCGGACGGTAATGAATTTTGTAAATATGAACCGAAAGATTATCTTGAACATGTTGCTGAACATGTAGAAAGCTGGAATTATCTTAAGTATCCTTATTTAAAAAAAGTTGGATGGAAAGGGTTCGTAGATGGCAAAGATAGTGGAGTATATAGAGCAACACCGCTTTCAAGATTAAATGCTTCTGATGGAATGGCAACTCCTCTTGCGCAAGCAGAATATGAAAAATATTATGAAACATTAACCGGGGATAGGTCAGGTAAAAAACCAGTACATCATACTCTCGCAACACACTGGGCAAGAATAATAGAACTTCAGTATGCAGCAGAAAGAGTGATGGAACTAATTAAAGATCCTGAAATAACTTCACAGGATTATCGTGTTTTACCAACAGAAATACCAACAGAAGGAATTGGAATTGTTGAAGCACCGCGAGGTACATTGACACACCATTATTTTACTGATGAAAAAGGAATTGTTACAAAGGCAAATTTAATTGTTGGAACTACAAATAATCATGCAGCAATTTCTATGTCTATAAAGAAAGCTGCAGAAGGTTTAATTAAGAAAGGTGTTGAGATTACAGAAGGATTATTAAATAAAATTGAAATGGCATTTCGTGCTTATGATCCTTGTTTCGGATGTGCTACTCATACTTTACCCGGAGAGATGCCGCTTGAAATAAATATCAGGGAACCAAATGGAGATTTAATACAATCAGTAAAAAGATTTTAATATTCTTTAGATTGTAAATTTTAATAAAAAAGCAGATTTAAAAAAAATCTGCTTTTTTATTTTATGAAATTCTATTTTTATAAATTAGCTACTTTCGGGAACCAATATAAAAATTAACTCCTGCATAGATAGAAAAACTTCCTATTATTCGAGAGGAAGATAAATATGGATTCAATGAGGTATTTTCATCGTCATTTAAATATACTGATGTATCATCCGCTTCTTTTGAAGTTCTACCAATTAGGTTATTGAGTGTATAACGGAAGCCAAAAACCATTCCGAACATTTCTGCGACCCTGTAATTATAGGCAGCATTTAATGCAAAACCAAATCTTAAGTTTTCTTGTATTGATTGATATGGCTCATATGGTTCAGAAGTGTTAATGGTATCGTTATAATATCTACCGAATATAATACTCGAATTTATTTCAACCCCGAAATTAAAATGTGATTTTAAACAAGGGTCAATAAATATTGCATATTCAAATCCTACCCCTGCATATGGGATATTAATTCTTGCAAAACTTGAACCAGTTGTTTTGGGATGATTTGCAGGGAAGTTTCTTGGCCAACCTATCTGAAACCATCCAACATTTGAATAAGCATTATTTTGAGACCTTGTAAATTGCGAGTAACCGATATTAGAATAAACTCTAAATTGGCTGTGATCTAAAGTAGCAACTGAAAATTTAACAGTAAATCCTGTTGAAAAACCATTGGTTACACCATAACTTTGAAAATTATAAAATTCTCCGATTTCACTTCCGCTTAAATCATGCATTGGAAAGTTATATCCACCATAGGTTTCTATCATTACTATTGGCTTTTTTAATCTTTTTGTACTTGTTTGTGGATACGCTGTAGTAACGACTAACACTGAAATAACGAGAATTGTAATAATTTTTTTCATCTTTTTTTTATTTTAATTATTAAAATAAAATTTTTTGCTTTTTAAAATTAAAATAAGATATTTATTTATAACAGGATAAGAAAATAAAGATTCGTTCTTAAGAGGTTATGGTAATTTCAGGTCAACTAATTTAGACTTAACTCCTTCAATTAGTTGCATTTTGCGAGCTAATTCCTTTTTTTGTTCTTTTGTACCGTAAAGTTCACATATAATTAATCCTTTATCAGAGCAGTTTTCAAGAATCCCATCGTGAATTCCAAGTCTTGTCTTAATTAAGCATCCCCAAGCTGTTAATAGTTTCTGTACTTTTACAGCGGCGTCTTTTCTTTTTCCAATTAGAATAAGAAGTATAGTTTTTTCCATAATTATTTTTTCGTGAATTTATTGATAAATAAATTCAAAATAAATGAAAAAATTATTAATCCTAATAATTTAATACTTAATTTTTTTGAATAGTAAAAATCAATAATAATTGATATTTTACTATTTTATAAATAATTTTACTCGTGGAGGTACTATGGCATTAATTGTTGTGATTGATGATGACCCTGATATCAGGGAAGCAAGTACTGTTGTTTTAACAGCAAAAGGTCATGAAGTAATTACTGCTGCGAGCCCTGAAGAAGGATATAACCTTGTTATTAGTAAAAAACCAGATTTAATAATTCTTGATGTTATGATGAATGAACCAGATGACGGGTTCTTCCTTGCTCAGCGTTTTAGAAAAGAGAATATCACTACACCAATTATTATGTACACCTCCGTTTCTAAAGCGATGGGTATGTCATTCGAAGTCAGTAATATGGTGCCAGTTGATGAATTTATTGAGAAACCGATTTCCCCGGATACTCTGATTGAAAAAGTTAATAAATTATTGAATAAATAAAGAATTTTATGCAAGATAACAATAAAAACGCTTTAGCAAAAGACATAGAAATTTTTGTAAATGAATATGGTAATGACCGTTCAGCATTATTACCTATTTTACAATCAATACAAAAAAAATATTCTTATATTTCAAGTTTTGCTCAACAGGAAGTTGCTCGATTGTTAGACATACATCCTGTAGAAGTATTTGGAGTAATTTCATTTTATTCTTTTCTAAGTTCTGAACCAAAAGGTAAATATATAATAAGGCTTTGCAAAACTATAATTTGTGATATTTCAGGGAGGGCGGAGGTTGAAAAAGCTATTGTAAAAGCTACAGGTACTAATTTCGGTGAAACTTCTAAGGATAAAATATTCACTCTTGAATATACTAATTGTCTCGGTATGTGTGATATGGGACCAGCAATGATGGTTAATGATAAAGTATATACAAAGCTTACTCCGGAGAAAGTAGTCGAGATTATAACTAACCTTAACCGTTAATAAATAACATCTTCCAGTCTTTAATAATTAAATTATTTCAAATAAATATTAATCTTAAAAAAATGAAAAAGCTATTTTTTCTTATTATTTTTGTTTCATTTTGTTTTTCATTATTTGCTGGTGAACCGCCACGAGGTGTAACATTGTTTAAAGATGCTGATGGATATACTATTAAATTCAAAATTCCTGAGTATTATTTTAAAGATGTAAATATTAATTCGGAAAGATTCACAGTACTCTCAATACCTGAATATGGAATTACTCCTGAAGTGGGTAGACCTCAATTACCTCAGATTAGTTTTTTCCTTTTAATAGGAAAAGGTGAATTATCTGTTAACTATAAGGTTATTTCTCAAAATACTACTACAGAGATATTATCTGCAAAAATTTTCCCTACACAAATGCCATGGGAGAAAAATAAGCCATACAAAGACAGACCGTTTACTATTGATAGAGAATATTACAACAGTAAAGGAAATATAGATGAACCGATTGTAAAAATATCAGAACCATTTGTTATCGGTGGAGCAAAAGGTGTAATGATTACAATTTTCCCATTTACTTATAATCCTTCAGAAGATAAATTAATAGTAACTAATACTGCACAGATTAAAATTAATCTTAAAGAAGCTGCAGAACTTGGATTTATTCCACAAGAAGCAATGGGACAATTTTTATCAAGTGTTTTTGTAAACTATGAAGCAACAAGAACAACTGGTACAAATAATTATTTGATTATTACAGCACCTGATTATGAAAGTGGATTAACTCCTTTAGTAAATCATAAGCAAGGGATGGGGTTTAATGTTACAGTTGTAAACACAAATGTTACAGGGACATCGAATACTACAATTAAAAACTATATTCAAACCCTTTATAATAACATAAACACGAGACCTGAGTTTATCCTTTTAGTTGGAGATGTTGATAAAATACCGGACTGGATAGGTGGAGGGCAAGGGACCCCACACACAGATTGGAATTATGCTCTCTTAGAAGGTGGAGACTTATGGGTAGATGCATTTCTTGGCAGATTCCCGATTCAGAACCTGACACAATTGAGCAATATTATCAACAAAACCATTTATATGGAAAGTAGTATTAATAATTTATGGAAGAAAAATGTTTTTATGGCATCTACCGACAACCACTTGATTACTGAAGGAACACATAATTATGTTATTGATACATTTTTTATTCCAAATAATTTCACGGTTAATACAAAACTCTATTCTTACTATGGCGCTACAACAGCAATGGTTTCTGCTTCTCTTGACTCAAATAAAATTTTCGCAATTTATTCTGGACATGGTTCAGAGACATCCTGGGCTGATGGTCCACCATTTTCACAAGCAAATGTAAATGCTTTAAATAATACGATTTATCCTTTCGTTTATTCTTATGCTTGTGTTACTGGTTCTTTTCACATTTCTGGTGAATGCTTTGCTGAAACGTGGATTAGAATACCTAAAGCAGGTGTAATTTTCTGGGGTTCTTCAGTCAATTCTTACTGGGATGAAGATGATATTCTTGAGCGAAGAGTTGTAAAAGCATTATTTAATGATAATCTTAAAAGAAATGCAGAAAATTTCGTTAAAGGTAAAATTTATTTAGTCCAACATTACGGCTCGATAACTCCTACTATGCAAAGATATATGGAAATGTATAATTGTATGGGAGACCCTTCAATTTATCAATTATCTTATGGACCAGCAATATCACATAATCCCCTTCCAAATACTGAAAATCTCAATGGTCCTTATATAGTTAATTGTACTGTTTCTCCTGCTGGTAGCAATATTCTCTGGACAAAATTATTCTGGACGAGGACAAATACATACGATAGTTTAAATATGACAAACACAGGTGGAAATAATTGGACTGGTAATATACCAGGTAATGGACAACCCGCAGTTTATAAGTACTACTTATCAACTAAAGATTCAGCAGGTAGAGTTACAATGCTTCCAATTGGTGCTCCCACAAATTACTTCTCCTTTATTGCGGCTACCGATACAATTAAACCTGTAATTACTCACACTCCATTAACAAATACCCCAAAGACCAGTTGGCCAGCAACAGTTACAGCAACAGTTACAGATAATATAGGTATTGATTCAGTATGGGTACGCTGGTATAAGAACACTCCATCAAATGGAATAAAACACTTCAAACTAATAAACACGACAGGTAATACTTTCACAGCGTTATTTAATTCAACTCAGGCAGAAGTTAATTTTAATGATTCAATATATTATAGGATATATGCACAGGACAATGGATCATTACATAAACGTGATTCAACGAGTTTATATTCGTTTAAGATAATAGCACAGGCAAATGCGATAGTAGGTACAGGGACAACCTCAGTGGGTTATCCGTTTTATACATTTTATATGGACTCAAGGACAGATATGTTATATTTAGCAAGTGAAATAACAGCAGGCGGTGGAGCAGCTGGCCAGATAAGAAAAATTGGATTCAATGTCATTTCAAATGCGACGCAGGTTATGAATGGCTTCAAGGTTAAAATGCAGACAACTACCGCAACTACAATATCAGGTTTCACAAATACTGGTTGGTGGGTTGTATATGATAGTAGTTATGTAGTACCAGGTACAGGATGGCAATACATTGATTTACAGACTCCGTTCAATTGGGATGGTACAAGTAATCTTTTGATAGAAATATGTTATAATAATTCAACATGGACATCAAATACAACTGTAAATGCAACAGCGGCTACAGGGAAAAATGTACACAATCATAGTGATTTATCTTCTGGCGATGGATGTGTTGATATAACGAGTCCCGGTTCGACATATACTGCAAGACCAAATATATCATTAATCATTGATTTGGTTATAACCGGTCTTGAAAATAATATAACAGGTATACCGGATAAATATGAATTATCACAGAACTATCCAAACCCATTCAATCCTGTAACGAAGATAAATTTTGGAATACCGAAGCAAGGTATGGTTACCTTGAAGATATATGATATACTTGGAAGAGAAGTGGTAAGGTTGATAAATGAAGTTAAGCCAGCCGGATATTATACAATAGATTTTGATGGTTCGGGATTATCAAGCGGAGTATATTTCTATAAATTAGAGGTAAATGGATTTTCAGATGTAAAACGAATGGTATTAATAAAATAATTATGAAATTAACACATTTTGATATTGATATATAAATTAAATATCCATACTTTAAAAAATATTTTAAAAATAAATACAAGAAAATGAAAGTAACAAAACTTTTATTCTTTTTGCTGATTACATTATTCCTTAGTAGTTTTTGCTTTTCACAGATTACTGAGGGAATGTCAAATCGTGTGCTGGAAAATTCTGGCCAAAAAATAAGAATTGAATTCACTTTTAATGGTTATAGTCAAAAGGAAGTTAAAATTAATGGAGAGACATATTTAGCATTATCATCACCGGGATTTGCTTCTACAATGGTTAAGGGAGAACCGGAAATACCGATATACAGGAATAGTGTTGTAATTCCTGATTTAGCAGCAATGAATTTTAAAATTCTTTCTGAAGAATCAGAAGTTATATCTATTGGTAAAATTATGCCTTCTAAAGGTCATTATACAAGAGATATAGATCCGAACTCAATTCCATATACATTTGGTGAAGTTTATAACAAAGATGAATATTATCCCGGAGATATTGTAATATTAAGTGACCCATATATAGTTCGTGATTTAAGAGGTATGACTGTACAAATAAATCCCTTGCAATATAATCCTGTTAGAAATGAATTAAAAATATATAAAAAATTAACTATTGAAATTTATACAGATCCAGGCAAACAAGTAGTTAATCCTTTTTATAGAACACGTGCATTAACAAAAGTATCAAATGAATTTGCACCAATATATAGGGAATTGTTTATGAATTACGGGATTGGTGCAACACGTTTTGATTCAATACCAGAACCAGGGAGAATGTTAGTAGTATGTCCGAGCGCATATATGACAACAATACAGCCGTTTGTGCAATGGAAACAATCCAGGGGATTAACTGTTGTAGTAGCTGAATATCCAACTGCTACAGGTTCTGGTGCTGCAGCAATAAAAACTTATATCCAGAATATGTATAATTCTCAACAGTCAGTTACTTATATCGTATTAGTAGGTGATATTGCAGAAATGCCCACTTTGAATGGAGTATATGAATCTGCGCCTTCTGACCCATGCTATGTAAAATTAGCAGGTAATGATGCTTATCCTGATGCATTTATTTCAAGAATTTCTTGCCAGAATGCTTCAAATATAAACTATGTAACACAAAAATTTATAAGATTCGAAAGAGATATTGATGCTGGTGCACCATGGTATAACAAAGCAGTAGGAGTAGCCGGTCCGGATGTTGGAGGGTCACCATCTTATGCTGATTCTATTAGAATGAATTGGGTTAGAGATACTTTATTACTTGGTGGTTTTACATGGGTAGATAAGGTTAATCATCCATTTCAGAATGCTCAGGATTTAATCAATGTTTTAAATAATGGAAGATTTGTTTTAAATTATATAGGACATGGTTCAGGTACCTCATGGAGTAATACGGGATTTAATGTATCTAATGCTTATCAGCTTGCAAATGGTTGGAAAAATCCTTATCTGGTAGATGTTGCTTGCTTAAATGGTAATTTTACACTTAATGAATGTCTTGCAGAAGCTTTGCTAAGAGCGGGAGATACTTTAAATCCAAAAGGTGTTATTGCTGCTTATGCTTCTTCAACAAATGCAAGTTGGGTTCCACCTTGTGATATGCAGCTTTATGCTATGCATCTTATGGCAAGACAATATAGAAAGACAGCTGGTGCTATGTCGTTCTTTGGAGTAATGAAAGCAATGGATATGTGGGGCGGCAGTACAGGTGAAGGTTTGAAATTGATGGAACAATATAATTTATTTGGTGATTGCTCTATTCTATTAACAAGGGGCGTTCCTCTTGGTCCTGCTATTTCTCATACTCCATTACAGAATACCGAAAACCTGAATGGTCCCTATGTTGTTAATTGTGTTATTACACCTTTAAATAATACTCCAATTGTTCCTTCAAAAACGAAATTATTCTGGTCAAGAAATAGTACCACTGTTTATGATAGTGTTCTCTTGACAAATACATCAGGAAATAACTGGAGTGGTAATATTCCGGGAAATGGTATGTCTGCTGTTTATAGATATTATATTGTAACTGCTGATACTACTGGTAAAGTATCAAAATTACCGGGAAATGCACCAACTAATGTATTTTCCTTTATTGCGGCTACTGATACAATTAATCCTGTAATTACTCATACCCCATTAATGAATACCCCAAAGATTAATTGGCCAGTAGCAGTTACAGCAACCGTTACAGATAATATGGGTATTGATTCAGTATGGGTACGCTGGTATAAGAACACACCATCAAATGGAATAAAACACTTCAAACTAACGAATACAACAGGTAATACTTTCACAGCGTTATTCAATTCAACTCAGGCGGAAGTTAATTTTAATGATTCAATATATTATAGGATATATGCACAGGACAATGGATCATTACATAAACGTGATTCAACTAATTTATATTCGTTTAAGATAATAGCACAGGCAAATGCAATAGTAGGTACAGGGACAACTTCAGTGGGTTATCCATTTTATACATTTTATATGGACTCAAGGACAGATATGTTATATTTAGCAAGTGAAATAACAGCAGGCGGTGGAGCAGCTGGCCAGATAAGAAAAATTGGATTCAATGTCATTTCAAATGCGACACAAGTTATGAATGGATTTAAGGTTAAAATGCAGACAACTACCGCGACTACAATATCAGGTTTTACAAATACTGGTTGGTCGGTTGTATATGATAGTAGTTATGTAGTAGCAAGTACAGGATGGCAATACATTGATTTACAGACACCGTTCACTTGGGATGGCACGAGTAATCTTTTGATAGAGATATGTTTCAATAATTCAAGTTGGACATCAAATACGAATGTAAATGCGACAGCAGCGACAGGGAAAAATGTACACAATCATAGTGATTTATCTTCTGGTGATGGATGTGTTGGTATAACGACTCCCGGTTCGTCATATACTGCGAGACCAAATATATCATTAACTATTGATTTAGTTGTAACGGGTCTTGAAAATAATATAACAGGAATACCGGATAAATATGAATTATCACAGAACTATCCGAATCCATTCAATCCTGTAACGAAGATAAGTTATGGAATACCGAAGCAAGGTATGGTTACCTTGAAGATATATGATATACTTGGAAGAGAAGTTGTAAGGTTGGTAAATGAAGTTAAGCCAGCCGGATATTATACAATAGATTTTGATGGTTCTGGATTATCAAGTGGAGTATATTTCTATAAATTAGAGGTAAATGGATTTTCAGATGTAAAACGAATGGTGCTAATCAAGTAATTTTAATTATAGATACAAGAAGCCCCTTTTTATTTATATAAAAAGGGGCTTTCTATTTTAATACTTTAAGTTTTATTTTTCTACAAATTCTTTAATACTTCGTTTATATATTTTCCCTGACTCTGTGCCTGCAAATACAAAATCACCGCTTATCAAAAGTGATTTAATTTTTAGTTCTGATAATCCTTCATTTGCTTCATACCATTCGCCACCATTATCAGTTGAATAGTAAATACCACCACCCCATGAACTTATAATAACTGTTTCGTCTTTTGTAACAATTGAAGTTAGTTGTAGGTTTTTAATCCCATCGTTATAATCATCCCATCCTTTACCAAACAAATCAGCACGATAAAAACCACCACCGAAGGTTATAGCGAACAAATAATCACTATTATATGCAAGACCTGGTATGTCATAAGATTTATCAAAAGATACTCTTGTAAAATCTGCTCCTTTATCTATTACACAATATATATTACCATTAATTCCGGCATAGTAGTTATTATTATTGATTGCAATTGATTGAACTTTTCCTAAGGTTAAAGATTGAAACTCAGATAATCGCCATGTCCTGCCATCATCAATAGATGTATAAAGACCATTGCCTGTACCAGCAAAAAGATTATTTCTATATTGTAAAATTGAATAAACATTTCTGTTCATTAATCCGTTATTGATTGGTTTCCATGTATTGCCATTGTCGAATGATTTAAACACTCCGCTATCAGTTGCAATATAAACGGTTCCTATTCCACAGGTAATGCTGTATATATTACCTACAGCTGATATAATTTTCCCTTCATATTCTTTTACTATTCCAGTATTGTTGTAAGAATACCAAATGTTTCCGTTATCTAATGAAGTAAAAACTCTACCTTGATTTGTAGCAGCATAAATAGTATTTCCGCTTGCTGCCATACAATTTATAGTTTGATTGCTTACTATTCCTGTACTTATATTTGTCCATTGATTTCCATTATCAACAGAGTAATATAAGCCACCAAATGTTGCTGCAAATAAATAATTTCTATAAGCAAAAATTGAAATTACTCTATGACTTGTCAGTCCATTATTCACAGGCACCCAACTTGCACCATAGTTTATAGAAAAGTAAATACCAGAGCCATCAGTAGCAGCAAAGATACTACTCCCGATAACTGTTATTGAATTAATTGTTGTATACTCCGGCAAACCATTACTTGCTTGAATCCAGTTTTTCCCGTTATCTCTTGTTACATAAATACCATTATATTCTGTACCGGCTATTACATATTCACCGCTTACAGCAAGGGATTTTGCATTGATTGAATAACTCACTTTATACCAGTTTTCCCCTTTATCGTAAGTATTATAAATTCCATCAGATGTTGCCGCAAATAATATTGTATCTTTGAAAACAAGTGCTCTTACATTCGAAATACCCATAATTTGAGCCCAGTTATCTCCGTTGTTGTGGGAAACATATAAATTTTCCCCTGCGGAAACATATATTTCATTATTATTAACAATGATATCATTTATCTTTTGATCAATTAAGCCTGTATTTGCTGCCATCCAGCTATCGCCATTATCAGAAGAACGAAAAAGCCCTCTGTCAACAGTACCAGCAAAAATATTACTTCCACAAACGGCAAACTTATTTACATATAAATTTATTACTCCCAGATTTATTGAATTCCAGGTGCTCCCATAATTAACAGAGCGGAAAATCCCCATTGGTGTACCAACAAATATTAAGTTATCTTTCACACACAAAGAGTAAATAATTGATACAGGTTTTCCTGCCTCTTTCCATTGAGAGTGTGAAATATTAAATAAACATAAAATAATTAAAAAAATTAATAACCCTTTTTTCATATTAATATAATTTTTTATAAAGATAATTTTTTTTAACATTTATTTAAATTCATTTTATTTTTCAATAAAATAATATTTAAATAAATGTAATACTCTTTTAAAAAAAATTTTCTATAGATACTTTTGTAACGCTAAATGTTAAAAAAGACTGGGGTATCTCTTCGGATTATATTCATGCATAATTTCATAAATAACTGTGAAAACCTCCTCTGCATTTGGCTTTGAGTAATAATCTCCGTCATTTCCGTAAGCAGGTCTGTGAGCTTTTCCCGTTAAAGTTCTTGGGGGTGAGTCTAAATATTTATATCCGTCTTGTTCATCTAATACTTGTTGCATCATATAAGCCGTTGCTCCACCAGGAACGTCTTCATCAAGGAATAAAACTTTATTTGTTTTCTTTATTGAGTCTTTTATTATACCAAATCTATCAAATGGTAAAAGTGTTCGTACATCAATTAATTCAACAGAAATTCCAATTTGTTCTAATTTTGATATTGCTGATTTTGCAATATCAACACATGCACCGTATGTTACAACAGTTATATCTGTTCCTTCCTGTAAAATTTCAGGAATTCCAAGAGGGATAGTTATTTCACCGATATTTTCCGGTAAAAGTTCTTTTATTCTGTAAGCATTTAATCTTTCTATAACAAGACCCGGGTCATCACCTTTTAGTAAAGTATTATAAAACCCGGCAGCTTGAGTCATATTTCTTGGTACACAAATATGCAAACCCCTGAAAGCGTGAGTAATCATCCCAATTGGAGACCCTGAATGAAAAATCCCGACAAGTCTGTGTCCACGAGTTCTGATTATAACAGGTGCTTTTTGCCCACCTTTTGTTCTCCAATGTAAAAGGGCTAAATCATCACTAATTATTTGTAATGCATATAATAAATAATCAAGATATTGTATTTCAACGATCGGTCTTAATCCTCTTAAAGCTGCACCTATTCCCTGACCTGCAATTGTTGCTTCTCTGATTCCGGTATCTGTTATTCTTATATCACCATATTTTGCTTGTAATCCAGCCATACCTTGATTTACATCCCCTAATCTTCCTATGTCTTCTCCAATTGCAAATATTCGCGGGTCTGTTTTAAATGCATAATCAAAGAAAGCCAATAAAACTTCTCTACCATCAACCCTTTTTGAATCTGGTTTATAAACTGGCTTTACTTCTTTTACATTAAGGGGGCTTTCATCTGATTGACTATATAAATGCGAGCCGTAGTTGTATTCATTGGTTTTTTTATATTTATCATTCCAATCAATTAATTTTTGTTTAATTTCTAATGGTTCATTTCGTAATGTTATTAACGCATCATTTGCGGCTGCTGCGATTACTCGTCTCGATGTTTCCAGAGCTCTGAACATATCATTGCTGATTTTCTTTATAGTTTCTGCTTCTCTGCTTACTTTAGATATCTCTGTTAATATTTTATTTAATTCATCTCTTTCTTTTTTAATCGGATTAATAAAATCTTCCCATGCTTTTTGTTGAGCTTTTTTCACAGTAACTTTTGATTCTTCTTCTATCTCTTCTAATTCTTTTTCGTTTGCAAACCCTTTTTTTAAAATCCATAATTTAAATTGTCTTATGCAATCGTATTCCCTTTCCCATTCAAGCCGCTCTTTCGTTTTATATCTCTCATGCGAACCTGAAGTTGAATGTCCTTGAGGTTGAGTTAACTCTGTTATGTGAAATATTGCTGGTATGTGTTTTTCTCTGACAATGGAGATTCCTTCCCTATATACTTTAGCAAGTTGTTCATAATTCCAACCGGGAATTCTGTAAATTAAAAATCCCTGCCCGAGTTTTTCACTATATTCAAATCCTTTTAATATCTCTGAAATATTTGATTTTGTCATTTGATAAATATTTGGTACTGAAATACCAAAACCATCATCCCAGATTGAAATAGCAAGCGGAACCATCAAAACACCAGCTGCATTAATCGTCTCGAAGAAAATACCTTCTGCAGTACTTGCATTACCTATTGTACCAAAGGCAACTTCGTTACCGTTATTAGAAAACTCTTTTAAATATGATAATTCAGGATTATTTCTGTATAGTTTAGAAGCATAAGCAAGGCCAAGTAATCTTTGCATTTGAGATGCAGTAGGGGCAATATCAGAAGATGTATTCTTCATTTGCATTAAATCTTTCCATCTTCCGTCATTATCAAGAAGTCTTGACCCAAAGTGATTATTCATACCTCTGCCACCGGAATGGGGTTCACGGTTTATATCAGTATCCCCATAAAGTTGAGCAAAAAACTGCTCCAAAGTTAGCATTCCTGTTGCAAACATAAATGTTTGGTCTCTGTAGTATCCTGAACGAAAATCCCCATTTTGAAAGGTCTTTGCCATAGCAATCTGTGGAAGTTCTTTTCCATCTCCGAAAATACCAAAATTTGCTTTACCAATCAGGGTTTCTTTTCTTCCTAATAAACTTGCTTGTCTGCTTTCATTTGCAAGTTTAAAATCTGCAATTACTTCTTCTTTTGTAAATTCAAAATCCTGGTTTTTAGCCATAAAATAATATTTTTATAAATTAATATTATTAAAACAAATAAATATTCTGTTAAGTTGCAATTACATTATTTTATTTAATTTAAACAAATTTGCAAATTTTTTAAATGAAGTTGTTTGTTTATATTGTAAATTATAAAATTGAATTAATTTAATTTTTATAATGTTTTTATTATATTGAAATTAATAAATGTAAATAATATGCTTGAAAATATATTTACTCCGGAAGAAATTAGTTTAATACAAACGAGTTTTTTGAAAATTTGTGAATCAGATTGCTGGGAAATTCATTATAACAGATTGTTTGAACTTGACCCTGATGCTATAAAACTTTTCAAGGGGGATATTAAAGACCAACAGCACAGGATTATGACAATGATGAAAACAGTTGTAGAGGGTTTGAATAATCCTCAGATAATAATCCCTGCTGTGCAAGAGTTGGGGAAAAGGCATTACGAATATAATGTAAGAGAGGAAGATTATGAATTATTCAAAGAATCTTTATTATACGCAATTGAAAAGGTTTTAGGAGATGAGTTTACCCCTGATTTAAAGTCTGCCTGGAATAAATTTTATGATGTTCTTGCAGATGTTATGAAAAGTTCCAAATATTAAATTTAATTGTTTATACTTTATTCTTACTTTAACTTGAAAAATTTTTCAATTTCAGGTAATGCTTCTTTGTATTTTTTAAATTCGTGTCCGCAGTCTTCAAACTCAAGTATTTTACCGGCATTTGGAAAAGTAGCTTTTGTTTCTTCATGATTTAATAATTCATCATCCTTTGAAAGTAGAAGAAATAATTTTTTCTGATTGATATACTTAAAGAATTTTTTATTTAAATCATACAATTCATTTATATATTCTTCTTTCCACTCAAACTTTTTTCCAGTATGATAATTTGTTAGTTCTCCGATGTATGGTTTTAGTACTAAATATGGCTTTATTGCTGGATTTATAAGTACTGCTCTTGAGCCATATTTTGCATTAAGTAACATAGCATAAAACCCTCCGAGTGAAGAACCTATTAAGTTTGGCTTTTGGCCTGCATCTCTTATGATATCGCATAAAAGAAAAAATGCTAACTTTGGTGATACCGGTAAATCAGGAGCAAAGACTTTAGTGCTTTTGTTAAAATATTCCTTCGTCTCTTCAGCTTTTCTTGCTTTAGATGAACTTCTGAATCCGTGTATATAAATTATCATTTTTTATTCTAATTACTATTTAATGTTCTTAACTTAACAACTATTTTTGTATTATGAAATGATAATCAAATGAAAGGTAATTTTTTTAAAAACATTATTGGAATTTTAATTGTTATTGTCGTCTTTGCACTTACGGCATTTGTTTTATTCAGGGATTTATCTACAAAGAGTTTGTATCAGGAAGAAGGGATTTTAAAAATTGATGAACTTTTAGATACAGTTGTAGTATATAGGGATGATTTCGGTGTACCACATATAGAAGCAAAAAATGAAAAGGATATGTATTTTACACTTGGATACACTCATGCACAGGATAGACTTTGGGAAATGGATTTTATAAGACGGGTTACTCAGGGAAGATTAGCAGAAATATTTGGCATTGAATCACTACAATATGATAAATTATTCAGAACTATTGGAATTTACAGAACCGCTAAGAAACTTTATAATAATTTACCTTCAGAAACTAAGAAAATTCTTGAATATTATTCCGACGGAGTAAATTATTTTATTAATAAAAATAAAAAGAAACTGCCATTTGAATTTGATGCCCTTGATTATAAGCCTGATAAGTGGGAACCTGTTGATTGCCTTGCTGTGGTTAGATTTATGGGATGGAGTTTAAATATCTCTTGGTACACAGATTATTGTTTTGGCAAAATTGTGGATAGATTTGGTATCGAAAAAGCAAAAGATTTTATTCCTGATATTTCGCCTGAAGCACCGAATGTGATTAAATCAACAGAAGAAAGAGAACGGGAAAAACAGCAGGAAAAAATAAAAAAAGAGTTAGATTCTAATTACACAAAACAAAATATCAGTGAAGAGTTATATTCTTCTCTGAATAATAATTTCATTTCTGTATGTTTTAATTTTATTAATGAATTTGGTACTGGTGAAATTTCATCCGGTAGTAATGCCTGGGTAATTTCTGGAAGTAAAACAGAAATGGGTAAACCGTTAATTGCAAATGACCCCCATCTTCCTTTACAGGTTCCTTCTACATGGTATGAACTGGAATTAATTAATTCTGTTGATGGATTTAGGATTGCCGGATTTTCTATTCCCGGGGTTCCCGGTATTTTAATTGGTATGAATAATTCGATAAGTTGGGGAATTACAAACTTAATGAATGACGAAACAGATTTATTTCTGCTCAATAATGATTCTAACTCTGTTGTAATAGATAGTGTGTTAGAAAACATTTCTGTTAAAGGTAAGCAAGAAGATATAACTTTTGCTGTTTACTTTACGAAAGAAGGACCGATAGTTTCAAATCTTGAAAAAGTCAATATTGTTAATAACCAAAAATTTGAGACAAATAATCATAATGTTATTGTGCTTAAATGGGCTGGCTATGATTTCAGCGATGAAATTACAGCACTATTGAGTGTAAATAAAGCAAATAGCTGGAATAGTTTTAAATCTTCGTTAAAAACATTTGGTGTTCCCGCTTTAAATTTTGTATATGCTGACACTAATGGGAATATTGGCTACTGTGTTGCAGGAAAAATACCTATAAGAAGATTACATTCTGAACAATCGGAAAGTATTAGTACTCTTGCCCTTGCTACTAACAGGGGTAATTATGAATGGAAAGGATATGTGAATTATGAAGATTTACCTTCTGTTTTTAATCCTCGTGAGCAATATATCGTTTCTGCTAATAACAGACCACAAGCTGGATTAAAGTATTATATTACAAATTTATATGAACCGCATTACCGCGCTGCAAGAATTGAAGAATTGCTTAAAGGAAGGAATAATTTTTCTGCTTCTGAAATCCAGTATATACAACTTGATGTCAATAGTCTGTATGCAAAAGAACTCTGCAATTATTTGTTTAAAGCAGTAAATTCTTTAACGCTTGATACTTCACGTATGGCAAAACATCCTGTGATATATTTGACTGAAGAAGAAAAAGATTATTTGCAACTTTTAAAGAATTGGAATTTTGAATTTAAATTGATTAGCCCTGCTGCAACTTTATTTTCTCAATTTGAAGTTGAATTGTATAAAAACTTATATAAAGAAAAACTGGGAGAAAATTTATTTACAGAATACATTACTATTGCATCTATCCCTGTTCGAAACACTTCTAAATTGTTGAGAGAGAATTTTCTTAATGTATCCGTAACAAAATACAATGAATCAACCGGAAAAGGTGTCATAGGCAAAAATGATGATTATAACTATGAAAATCTTCGTGACGCTTTATTAAAAAGTATAAAAGATGCTATAATCAGCTTAAAAAATAAATTTAAAACTTCCGAAACCAAAGAGTGGTTATGGGGAAAGGTACACAAAGTAAAATTCCGTCATCAATTGGGCTCTGTTGCCTCTTTCTCTCAAATTGTTGACGCAGGTCCTTATGAAGCAGATGGATGTGGAAGTACTGTTTGTTGTATCCAGTACAATTATATTAACGCTTCAAAAAATTCAGATTTTGAATCTTTTCTTGGTCCATCATTGAGATTCATTGGTGATATGTCAAATACTCGTATATATTATTCTATTCTTCCACCTGGACAGAACGGTCAAAATATATCTGTAAATTACAGAAATCAGGTAAGACTCTGGTTAAATGGGGAATATAAACAAACATTATCTTCTTCTATTGTTAGAGTGGCATCTACAAAAGTAATGTCTTTAATACCAACAAGAAACTATAAATAAAACAGTCCTCTATTGTTTTATTTTTAATCTTTCTAACGTATTGTATAAATCTAAGAGTTCAACCGGTGAAAGTTCTTCAGCGCGGCGGGAAAAATCATAATTAATCAGGTCTCTTTCATAACTTTTTATATAATCCTTTAGACAATTTTTAAGTGTTTTTCTTCTCTTACCAAAAGCTGTTTTTATGAAAGTAGAAAAATGTTCGGGTTCTTTAATATTATATTTATTATGAAATGTTAATTTAAAAACACTTGAGTCAACTTTCGGTTTTGGGAAGAAAACTGTCGGAGGTAAAGTAAATAAGTTCTTGTAATATGCATTTAACTGAGTATGTACAGTTAATATCCCGTATTGTTTTGTTTTTGGTTTTGCATTTAATCTTTGTGCAACTTCCTTTTGCGTCATTATTACAGCAGAATGGATATAAAATTTATTCTCAAATAATTTGAATAATATCTCAGAAGTAATATTATAAGGTATATTACCAATTATTTTAATAGACTGAAATTTGAAAGGAAATTTTATAACATCATTTCTAAAATCAAATTCAAGAAAATCTTTTTTTAAAAAAATTATTTTATCCCCAAATTTTTCTTTTAGCGCATTTATACACTTTTCATCAATTTCAATTCCAATGTATTTGTTTGTATGATTAATTATGTGTTTTGTAAGTGCGCCATAACCGGCTCCTATTTCAATTATTAAATCCCCATCATTTATTTCAAGTGATTTTACTATTTTCTTCGCAATGTTTTCATCTACAAGAAAATTCTGCCCTAAAAATTTAACAGGTCTGTATTTTTTAAATTTGTCCACCTTGCAAATATCTTTTAATAATTTAACATATACAATCCATTTTAAAATTAAATATAATTAAATATATGATAATATAATAATTTGAACACATAAATTAATAAATTTACATTTATATTGTGTATTCTATATTTATGTTTGAGATTAATATTCGTATATTTATTTAATTGAGAATTTGTTCAGGCTTTTGCTGATTTGTTTAGTGAGATAAAGAAAAAGATTTATAAATCCGATAGCTTTCAAAAAATAATTGAACTACTATCGGAAAAAAAGACCCCCCCTTTAAATGTGGGCGGTAAGGGGATAACTATTTCCAATATAAATGGTTCTTTAATTTCTTTCCTGTTGGATTTTATTTATTCAAAAGGTTTTAACAAAATATTTTATATAGTTTCCGATAATGAGAAAGTTAATTATATAAAAGATGACCTTTCCATACTTATTGGAGATAAAAACATTTCTGCATTCACCCCTGAAAAGTCGTATGATAATGAAGATACTACAAAATCTCTTACTCTGCTTTCAGAGAATAAAAATTTTATAATAATTTCTGCTGTTGATAAATTATCTTATTCTGTTGTCCCAAAAGAAAAGTACAGTAAAAGTTTACTACACCTGAAAAGCGGAGATGAATTTCTGTTTGAAGAACTTGTTCAAAAGCTTGAAGAATAAATAAAAGAAAAAAAATATTTTGTCGAGCAACCCGGTGATTTTGCTATTAGAGGGGGAATTGTTGATATATTTCCGGAAAGTTTTTCTGTACCTGTAAGACTTGAATTTTTTGGAGAAACAATTGAATCAATTCGTGAATTTGATATAAATAACCAGCGCTCTATTAATCAACTGGAAGAAATAAAAATTCCAATTGTATTATCATCTTATATAAATGAAAAAGAAAAATTTTCAAACAAAAATATTTTTGACTATTTTTCCGATGATATATTAATTTTAATTGATGAAGAATGCCTATCAGATCCATTGGTAAAAGATTTTCTGCAAAATAGCATTCAAAATAAAATTATTATAGAGAAGTATTATAATTATAAAAGTAATTTAAATTTTAATTCTTTACCGCAACCTGATTTTCATTCAAATATAAAAATTCTGTACAATAATTTAATAAATCATTCTGAAAATGGCTTTGATATATTTATTACTTGTTCTGATTCCTATCAGGTAACCCGAATGAAAGAACTAATAGCTGAATATGAAGATGAATTACTATCTCTAAATAATAACAATGATAAGAGAAAACCAGTTTTTCTGACTGAAAAAGATGAATTAATATTAGAAACTAACCCCGCTACCCTACAAAATTATCAGGAAAAACCTGTCGTAAAGAATAAAATTAATAGTATTAAACTGCTTCCTAAATCAATAAGTAATGGATTTATTTTTAATGATATTAAAATTGTTGTTTATACAGAGCATCAGATTTTTAATCGCTATTTCAGACAATATAAAAAACAAAAAAGGTATCGTTCCATTTCTCTTGATGAATTGAAACAACTTAAATTTGGTGATTATGTTGTACACAGGGATTTCGGAATTGGTATCTATTCTGGTTTGGTAACAAGAGAGGTAAAGGGAATAAAAAGTAAAAGTTATCAGGATTTCATTAAGTTAACTTATGCTGATGGCGACATAATTTACCTGTCTTTAAATTATATAAACTTCATATCCAAATATACATCAACGGAAGGATATACTCCAAAGATTACAAGAATCGGTGGGGGTGACTGGGACAGAATTAAAGAAAGAACTAAAAAAAATGTTGAAAATATTGCTCGTGATTTAATTTTGCTTTATGCAAAAAGAAAAGCAAGTAAAGGAATAGCATTTCAACCTGACACTCATTGGGAAAGAGAACTTGAAGCAAGCTTTATTTATGAAGATACTCCCGACCAGGCAAAAGCCACTGCAGATGTAAAATCAGATATGCAATCTGAAAGCCCGATGGATAGACTTATTTGTGGTGATGTTGGATTTGGAAAAACTGAAGTCGCTATTCGTGCCTCCTTTAAAGCAATTCTTGGTAATAAGCAGGTAGCAGTACTTGTTCCGACGACTATTCTTGCTGTTCAGCACTATCATACATTTAAAGATAGATTATCTCAGTTTGCTGTTGAAGTTGAATCCTTAACACGATTTAAATCAAAGAAAGAACAAAAAGAAATACTTGAGAAACTATCTGAGGGAAAAATTGATGTAATAATTGGTACTCATCGACTACTTTCAAAGGATGTTAAATTCAAAGATTTGGGCTTATTAATTATAGATGAAGAACACAGGTTCGGTGTAAAAGCAAAAGAAAAATTAAGAGAATTAAAACCAAATGTTGATACTTTAACCTTAACAGCTACTCCAATACCTCGTACATTGAATTTCTCTTTGCTTGGTGCAAGAGATTTATCTATTATAAATACCCCCCCCAAAAATCGCAAACCTATTATAACAGAAATTATTAAACATGACTGGAATCTGATAACAGAAATAATTAAAAGTGAATTATCTCGTGGTGGTCAGGTATATTTTGTAAATGATAAAATCTCCGGTTTATATAATATTGCAGATAAATTAAAACGTCTTATTCCTTCTGCCCGTATTGGAGTAGCACATGGTCAAATGGATTCCGGAAAAAATATAAATATATCAGGTTATTCTGAATTTTATGTTGATAAATTACCTGACCTTGAAAAAGTAATTGTGGATTTTATTGAACGGAAAATTGATGTAATTGTTTGCACAAAAATAATTGAATCCGGCCTTGATATACCAAATGTAAATACTATCATTATCAATAATGCTAATTCATTTGGCCTTGCGGAATTATATCAGTTGCGCGGAAGAGTAGGGAGAAGTAGTCAGCAAGCGTATGCATATTTTATTACACCACCTGTTTCAACTTTGACTAAATCTGCTCTTATGCGATTGCAGGCAATTGAAGAATATACAGAACTTGGTTCCGGGTTTAATTTATCTATGCGGGATATTGAAATACGCGGGGTTGGGAATTTACTCGGTAAGGAACAATCAGGATTTATTCAGCAAATTGGCTTCGAATTATACCTTGATATTATAAACGAAACTGTTGCTCAATTAAAAGAAAAAGAATTTGCAGCTTTATTTTCCGGTGAAGAACAAGTGAAAAACTCAAAGGATAAAACAAAAATTTTTACTGATGAAAATGAAGATATTAAAACTGAATCTAAATTAATAACAGAAAAGCCCGGCATACATTCACCTGCCAGTTCACACTTTATTTTTGAGCATGATGTGAATGCTTATATTCCGAAATATTATATTGAAGATGAAAACGAAAGAATTAATATTTATAAGAAATTATATTCTTCTAATCAGGACTCCTTCCATTTCGAAGATGAATTAAAAGACAGATTTGGTTCTCTCCCTGCTGAAGTAAAAAATCTGCTTATTCTTGTGAAAATAAGAAATGAAGCAATATCGCTTGGAATAGAAAAATTAACTTACTTTAATAATACTCTCGAAGTATATTTTCCTCATGATAAGCAGAATGAAATATATAATTCGGATTTCTTTAAAAATTTAGTTCAGCAAATTTCAGTCAATAAAACAAACAGGTACTTTTTTAAACAATCAGAAACTGAATTTTCTCTGGAAATAGTAAATTTAGATTTTCCTTTTGACTTAAAAGAGCTTTTATTTATAAATCAGAATTTGACCGATTAATTTAATATTTACGGTAAACTTTTTTATATAATTTTAAGAAATATTATGTAATTTCCGATAGGTTTTATAAAAACGGTAAAAGCGGATTGAATTTAATAAAGATAAGAAAAATAATAGTTTGAAATTTAAGCACAGAGTTTCTTAAAATATTTTTATTTTGAATTTATAAAGTTAATTTTTCACTTGACATTTAAATCTTTTTGAGTAATATTATTACTCAATTGTAAGTCTGAAAGATAAAAACTAATGATAGACTCATTGATAACATCGAAAACGAGGGTGAAACTGCTATTAAAGTTTTTTCTTAATGCGGAGTCAACATCATATTTACGGAATCTTGAATCTGAATTCGGGGAATCCACAAACGCAATAAGAGTAGAATTAAACAGATTTGAAAAAGCAGGATTATTAAAATCTTCAAGAATTGGTAACAAGAAAATTTTCCGGGCAAATACAAAGCATCCGTTTTTCCCTGAAATAAATAAAATTCTAAGGAAATATACAGGGCTTGAACAGGTTATTGAACGGGTTACCAGGAAAATTGGCGACATTAAAAAAGTATATGCCTGTGGTGATATAGCTAAAGGAAGAGATACAAAAACAATAGAGTTAATATTTGTTGGTGATAATATTGAAACTGATTACTTAAATAAAATTGTTTGCAAAGCAGAAAAATTAATTAGACGAAAGATAAAGTATTCTATTTACTGTAATGGTGATGATAAATTCGATACCAAAAAAATAAACAAAAAAGATACAATACTTCTCTGGCAAGCGTAAAAAATCTTTTAAAAATGAATTGCATAACGCTAAAATGTGACTTATATGGCGGAGCCATGCCCAAAAATTACAAAAAACTTAATCTAATTATATTTTCTAATTTTAATAAAATATAAATGAAAATTACTTTTGTATTATTATTAACACTTACTATCCCAATACAATTGTTTGCGCAAGAGGATTCAATCAGGTTTGGACCTATTGAAACAATGAAAGCAGGCGCAAATTACTATAATTATTCTGACAAAGACAAAGCAAACATAGAAGTATTGGTACTCGGTGGAGTAAAAAACCCGGGTGTGTATCTGATACCACAAGGTAAAACATTAATGGAACTTCTTACCTTAACAGGAGGGGCAATAGACGAGACGAATTATGAGAATTTCAAATTTATTAGAACAAAGTATAAAAATCCAAATCTGAAAGCAGATTCAATTCTTGTTCTTAATTACAGGGATTTTTTTGACAGAGATGTAACAAAAAATTTAACTGTCCCAAATCCAATTTTAAATAACGGAGATATAATTGCATTCCCGATAAAGCCGGAGAAAGAATTCTGGGACTATGCCCAAAGAATCGCAGGAGTATTTGTTGTTCCTTTATTAACTATTGCAACTTTAATTCTTCAAATAATAAATCTATCCAGATAATTTACTGATAGAAACCGGCAATTTGATTTTCAAAAGACGGAAATAATTTATAAATAATTAAATATTTATTAACTAAATAAAATAACATAATTTGCATTACTTAGTCACAGGTGGAGCAGGATTTATTGGAAGTAATATAGTTGAAGAGTTAGTTTAGCAGGATTTAAATAATACTATCAATCAGCTTATATGAAAGTTAATTTATACCTTAATTGGTACGAAAATTCACTTTTTGAAAAAATTATACTGATTTATTCTTGATATACAGTTTTAAAAAGAAAATAATTTCTGTGGTTGGTGCAAGACCTAATTTTATAAAAATGGCACCTGTATATAAGGAATTAAGAAAATATTCCGGTATTATAGAAAATTATATTGTACATACCGGGCAGCATTATGACAATGACATGTCCAGTATTTTTATAGAAGAATTAGGAATTCCACAACCGGATTTTCATCTGGAATGTGGTTCCGGAACACACGCTGTACAAACCGCGAAAATAATGATAAGATTTGAAAAAGTATTAAATAAAATTAAACCCGATTTAGTTTTAGTTTACGGAGATGTAAATTCAACGTTAGCAGCAAGTCTGGTTTGTTCAAAATACTTGAGAAATGGAAGTCCTGTTAAAGTTGCACATATTGAATCGGGATTAAGAAGTTTCGATAGAACAATGCCTGAAGAAATTAATCGCATTGTTACGGATGAAATTGCTGATTATTTATTTGTTACTGAAGCAAGTGGAATCAAAAATATCGGAAAAAGAAAAGATAAAAGAATATATTTTGTAGGAAATACAATGATAGATAGCTTGAAAGAATATATTACCAGAATTGATTTAGAAAAGATTTTAGAGAAGTACAAATTAGTTCCTCGAAAGTATTTAATAATAACTATTCGTAGACCATCAAATGTAGATTCTATTAATAATCTGCACAAGGTAATAGAAATTATTTTGAGTATTTCTGATAAATTTAAATTCCTAAAACTGGTATTTCCTTTACATCCCAGAACTAAGAAAAAGTTAAAAGAAATTGGTCTTTGGAAAAAAGTTAAAACTTTTAAAAATATATTACTTTTACCTCCATTGGGTTATAAAGAGTTTATTGCTTTGATGAATAAATCTTTACTGGTATTGACAGACTCCGATGGAATTCAGGAAGAAACAACTTTTTTAAAAGTCCCTTGTATAACACTCAGAAGTACAACAGAAAGGCCTGTTACAATTACAAATGGTACAAATACTTTATGTAACCTTGATAAAAAGAAGATTGTTTCAACTATTGACTCTATATTAAAAGGTGATTTTAAAAAAGGTAAAATCCCTCCAAAATGGGATGGCAGAGCTTCTGAAAGGATTGCCAAAATTATTATTAAGGAAATTTTCAAAAATGTATCGTAAAAGAGAATATCAAATCTGTACTCGTTGTGTAATGGATACTACTGATCCTGATATTGTATTTGATGAGAATGGGTACTGTAATCATTGCTCAGCTGCTTTGAAAAATATTGAATATTATAAAAATATTAATAAAGATGTTGAGCTTAAAAAGATAATTGAAAATATAAAAAGAAAAGGGAAAAATAAACCTTATGATTGTATTATTGGTTTAAGTGGTGGGGTTGATAGTTCATACCTTGCGGTTAAAGTAAAAGAGTTTGGTTTAAGACCATTAGCTGTACATCTTGATAATGGTTGGAATACTGAAATTTCAGTATCCAACATAAACAGAATGGTTAAAATACTTAAAATAGATTTATATACTTATGTATTGGATTGGGAGGAGTTCAGAAATTTACAGATTGCTTTTTTGAAAGCATCTACACCGGATTTGGAAATTCCAACTGACCATGCAATTTTGGCCGTTATGCGGAAAGAAGGAGCCAGATACAATATTCCCTTAGTAATCGGTTCAAATTTGAGTACTGAATCAATAATGCCAAAATCATGGTCTCAGGGTTATCAGGATTGGGAATATATAAAAAAAATCAATAAATTATTTGGTTCTGTAAAATTAGTGAACTTTCCTCATGTGAATGTTTTTGAAAAAATTTTTTATGATAAAATTAAAAGACAAAAAATATATTGTCTGTTAGATTATCTGAATTATAACAAAGGATCTGCGAAAAAGATATTAATTGAAAAATATGGTTGGAGAGAGTATGGTTGGAAGCACAATGAATCCATTTATACAAAATTTTATCAAAATTATATACTACCCCAAAAATACGGTTATGACAAAAGACGTGCACATTTATCTTCTTTAATAATGGCTGGGCATATTTCAAGAGTTGAAGCAATAAGAAAGTTAAAAGAAGATTTATATGATGAAAACGAACTCAGAGAACATCTGATTTATATACCTAAAAAACTTGGAATATCACAAAAGGATTTTGAAGATATAATGAGAAAGCCCCCTACAAAATATTCTGATTTTGCTCCTAAATATACTAAAATATTATTACGGTTAGTTGACTTTCTATATAAGCCCTTAATCATAATTAAAAGAATAACATACAAACTATGTACAAAGTAATTTATATGCATTATAATTTTATAGATAAAAGATATCCTAATTCTCCAAATGATGGGGATGCTTTTTTTACACATGGTTTTGGTGGCTTACAATCAAGGTGGTTTAAAAAGATTAACCCTGATATTGAAGTCGAATGCTGGAAGGCTGATTCAAGAATAAAAAAAGTAATGTTTAAAAAAATTGATGGTGTTAAATTTATTATGTTTCCTTCTATTAAAATTGGGAAACTTGGACATTTATCATTAAAGATGATAAAAGAATTAAGATTAAGAATTAAAAACAAAGAAAAGATTATCGTGAATGTGTCCAGCATCAGACATCTTTTATTTTATAGTGTTGCATTTTTTATGAAAAATATACCTTTTGTATTACAAAATTACGGAGAAACGACAGCTTATTATAAATATAAAATTAATATAGGCTTTAAAAAAATATTTTACTTGTTTCAAATTCCTTTGGAGTATTTAACAATGAATTATATTGATCTCTTTTATGCATTGGACAAAGATATTCAAAATTATTTTATTGGGAAGTTAAAAAATATTGAAATAAAAACCATGCCTTTAGGTGTTAATGAGAATATTTTCAAGCCAATTAATAAAATTGATGCTAAGAGAATGCTGGGATTAGATGTTAATAAAAAATATTTATTGTATGTAGGCAGACTAAATAATACAAAGCATCCAGAAATTTTAATAGAAGCATATAAAGAAGTTAAAAAGGAAAAAAAAGATTTAGAGTTAATATTAGCTGGTCATGAAAAAAGTGATCCTCTATATAATTATGCCAAAGAATCCGGTGCTATAATGTATGGTGTAATTTTGCAAACCGAACTTTATAAATATCTCTCTGCAGCAGATATTTATATACTTGCAAAATTAGATAAGACAATTCCTTTTGGAGGAATTGGGTTACTATCAGTTGAGGCTTTATATTGCGAAACACCAATTGCCGGTTCCACTGTCAAATGTTTTCCCGAAGAAGATAGAGACAAGGTTGGAATTATAGCAAATGATAAAGAGACTCTTGTTAAAGCTATTAAAAAAATATTGGATTATCCGGATAAGTATAAAAACTTAAGAGAAAAAGTAATTAAATATTATTCCTGGGATGTAATATGTAGAAAAACTGAAGAAGATTATTCGAAACTTTTTAAGAAATACTATAAAAGCCAATATTGATTATTTATATAATAGCAGGTATTTAAACTTGGATAAGTGTGTGCTAAAATTTCTGATAAAATATGACTTATTATCTAACTCTTAAAAGACAGTATGGTGAGAGGTATTATTATAATGGTAATTTAATTTCAATCAAAAAATGATTTGTACATTAAATGATTTTGAAAAGGACAGATAACTAATTATTTTAAAAATGTATTGTCAGTCATTCAATTTAATTGATTTATTGCTAATCATAAAAAATTAAGAATAGAATTAATAAGAAAATATCATAAATCTATTTTTTAAAGTTATAACACAAAAATCATATACGAAAAAAGTTTATTACAGCAAAGATTTTATCCAATAATCAAACCATAAGGCTACAAGTTTTTTGTACTGGTAAAATTATATGAAAGCTAAAAGAGATCGGGGATTAATTATTTTGTTATTGTTTTAATAACAAATATTTTGTATTTGTAAATGAAGTTAAAATAATATTAAAAGATCCTTATTTGAAAATGAATATGAATATGGATTTAGTGAAAAAGTATTATAATTCAGAATTTATTTATATCGGTTCCCTTTCAAAATCATAAATTTATTACTTTTTGGCGGCAAAATTTTAATATAATGAAATATCAAATAAATACAATTTATCCCCGCATTCATTTTTTTACGGCCAGAAAATAAAATAAAATTTTTATAAGAAAAAATTAGACCTTAATATTATTAACCATATTGTTAAAGAAAGATTATTATCAGATATATCTTAGGTGTTTAACTTTAATCAAGAATTTGTCTGGAAGATATTTAATAAACATAACGATTAGAAAATAAACCTTTGATTATTATTATTTTTTATAAGCTTTAGGATTTTGGGGAATATTTTAAAATAACCAGATAAAAATATGTGCGGCATTTGTGGAATATATTGCTTTGATACTAAGGTTGATACTTCAATAATAAATGGAATGGTAAAATTAATGCGTCACAGGGGTCCTGATGATGAAGGGTATAGTTTAATTAATACAGATAATAATGATTATATTTCACTTCATTCTAATGATACGATTGAAGCTATAAAATCAAAAACGAAAAACATTTATGAGATTAATAATTATTGTTATAATCTTGGTTTTGGATTCAGAAGGTTATCAATTTTAGATTTGACTGAACATGGTCATCAACCAATGTTACTTAAAGATGCAGGATTATTTATTGTATTTAATGGAGAAATTTATAACTATTTAGAAATTCGTGAAGAACTGCGTTCTTATGGATATACTTTTTTTTCAAATACCGATACAGAAGTGATTTTAAAGTCTTATCACTGGTGGGGAGTTGAATGTGTTAATAAATTTAATGGAATGTGGGCTTTTGCTTTGTGGGATTCAAAAAATAGGGTTCTTTTTTGTTCAAGAGATAGGTTTGGTGTTAAACCATTTTATTATGTTTATAAACCAGGATTTATTTTCGCGTTTGCTTCAGAAATAAAACCTTTGTTATTGTTAAATAAACCCCTTGAAAATACAAAGGTTATTTTAAATAGTTTTATTTGGGGAATATCAAATTATGATGAAGAAACATTTTTTAAAAATATTTTTCAATTAAGAGGTGGCTATAATTTATTAGTAAAGAATAATGAATTAAATATTTCAAAATACTATTCATTACCAATACAAAATGAATACGATAATTTTGATAAATCAAAAGAAAAACTTAAAGAATTATTATTTGACTCTGTTAAACTAAGGTTGAGAAGCGATGTAGAGGTAGGATATTCATTAAGTGGGGGTATAGATTCTGCTTCAGTTGTGTGTATTGCAAATAAATTAAAAGTTAGTGGTAATAATATATTCTCGGTTGTTTTTCCGCACAATAAATATGATGAATCAAAGTATATTGATATTATAATAGAGAAAACAAATTTTAAGAAACATACGATAATTCCTACATTTAAAGATTTTATTAAGGATTTAGATAATTTTATTTTTTATATTGAAGAACCATTCATAGGTTTATCATATTATGGTGAATATAAATTAAGGCAACTTATTAATAGCAGTAATATAAAAGTTTGTTTAGATGGTCAAGGTTCTGATGAAATATTTGCCGGCTATCCTTTTTTATTGAACTATTATTTTATAGATTTAATAAAATCACTCAAAATTTACCGTTTTAATAAAGAATTTAGAAAATTTAGAAAAATTTACAATAATAAATTTTTAGATATTTTTCGTGTTTTTTTAAGAGAGGATTATTCAGCTTCTATTAAATTTATAAAAAAGAAATATCCTTACCTGAGAGAATTACATATTTTAAAAAATATTAATAATAAAAATATCCTCAAAAATACTTATATGGGAAATAATTTTTATTCTAACTTAGATAATAAACTTTATAATCTGTTATTTAAAACTTCTTTACTAAACTTGATAACTATCGCTGACAAATTATCAATGGCTTTTTCTATAGAAACCCGGTTTCCGTTCTTAGATTACAGAATTATTGAACTTGCTTTTAATATTCCTTTTCATTATAAAATTTGTAATGATTATTTAAAATTTATTTTAAGAGATGCATTAAGAGATATTATTCCACGGGATATTTATGAAAGGAAAGATAAGATTGGTTTTGTTGTCCCTGAAGAAAACTTTACCAGTAGAGAAGCATTAGAAAAATTTAAAAATATTGTTTTTGCTTTAAAAGGAGAAAATGAAATAATTGATATGAATGTATTTAAAAAACTTTATTTTGAAAACAATAACAATACCATTGATTGGAAATTCTTCAAAACATTCTCATATTTACTCTGGTACAATAGATTTATTGAAAATAATACTTTAAAAAATCTTGCATAATATTAATTTTATACAATATGAAAAAAAACTATGTATTATTCCCAGTGGAATTTTAAATCCTGAAAATACAATTGAATCTTGCTTTGAACTTACACAAGCTGAGATTTTAAACGAAAATTATGAAATTACAATTTTTAAATATTCTAATGTTACTCTACAAAAGTACTCTGAAATAAGTTTTAAAATATAAAATAAATATTTACTAATTCATTAAAAATTAATTATTAATGAGGTAATTTTATGGATTATTTTTCGAAGATAGCAAACAAGAAAATCTTGGTTACAGGAGGATTAGGATTCATAGGACATAATCTTGTAAAGGAATTACTTAAGTATAATTGTAAGATTATTGTAGTTGATGATTGCTCAAACAGTAATGAGACAGTATTATCTGAGCAATTAAAAGATATTGAGTTTCATAAATTATCAGTAACTGATACTGATAAACTTTATCCTCTGCTTGATGATGTTAATTTTGTTTTTCATCTTGCATGTGTACAGATCAGCAGGTCTAGTTTAGAACCGTTGTATGATTTTGAAGTAAACTCTGGTTCCACCTTAAAAATTTTAGAATACTATCGGAAGAAAAAAACTTCTAAGCTTGAAAGACTAATTTATACTTCAACGGCTTCTATTTATGGGACAGCACATTCTTTACCAATAGCAGAAGATGATCCTGTAAATATTTTAAGCCATTATGCTGCAACAAAGTATTTGGCAGAGAATTATGTTAATATTTATAATTTGTTGTACGATGTGCCAACTACAATTGTTAGATATTCTAATGTATATGGTTTTGGTCAATCACCTAAAAATCCTTATTGTGGTGTGCTCGGCAAATTTATACATAATATGCTTACAAATGAAATATTATATGTTTATGGAGATGGAGAGCAAACAAGAGATTATACTTTTATTACAGATGCAATAAAAGCTACTATCCTTGCTGCTGTTCATCCGAGATCTTACGGTGATGTTTTTAATATTGGTACTAGTGTTGAAACATCTGTAAATGATATAATAAATATATTGAAGCAAGCTGATCCATTAATTCAGGTTAAAAAATTACCCGAGAGAGATATAGATAATGTTAGGCGACGTTCTGTTGATATTTCTAAAATTCATAAGCGATTGGGCTGGTTACCTGAAATTAATTTGGAAAATGGTATTAAACAAACAATTGAATGGTATAAAAAATTTTTAAATAAATAATTTAAAGTCTATATGAGTGAAGACATTTTGATTGGATATAGCGATTTTACATTCTTTAGGTATGATTCTATAAAAAATCTTTTATTATATTAATTTAATACAATATGAGAAAAAAATTATGTATTATTCCCAGTGGAATTTTAAATCCTGAAAATACAATTGAATCTTGCTTTGAACTTACACAAGCTGAGATTTTAAACGACAATTATGACATTACAGTCTTTACTGTAAATATTCAAACACCACTTTTTGTTTGGCTAAAGTATTTTGTAAAAAAACTATTAAATTATAAATATATTGAGAAATTAAATTTTAAGTTTTTAATTTTAAAAATAATTGAGGTAATTTTTTGGGGTATATTTAATAGATATAGACTAAAAACTCATTTTTTAAAAGATGTTAGAGTTATTGAAGTTTTATCTTATTCTTTCTTTGCAAAGAGTGGTTTTAAAAATAATTTAAAGCATTGGGTAAAAGCAGGTATTATAGGGTTCGAGAAGTATTTTATTAAGAGAAATAAACTTCCCCATTTAATAATGTCACATGGAAGATTTCTAAAAGCCGGGGTTTTAGCTTTTGAGATTTTTAATAAGTACAAAATAAAATATACTTATACTGAATACGTTACATTATACAGAGAAGCGAAAGCACCGGATGAGGCGAAAGATTTTCTTAATAAGGTTCTTACCAATTCAAGTACGAATATTTTTATAAGTGATGGAATTAAAGATGATGTCGAGAAATTTTTAAACCATAAAGTTGAAAATTATAAAATAATTCCATTACCGGTGGAAAGAATATATGAAGAAAAACCCATTTCATTTTCAGTGGAGAATAACAGAAATTTTGTGTTTACAAATATTGGTTATTTTTCAGAGAGAAAGAGGCAAGAATTTCTGATTAGAGCATTTAAAAAAGCATTTATGGGAAAAAAGAATATAATTCTGAATATAATTGGTGGGGGGAAATTATTCCAAGAGTATAATGATTTAGTTTATAAGTTAGATTTAAAAGATGTTGTAAATATAATTGGGTATAAAAAGCCTGCAGAAATTGTAGAAATTTTGGATAATTCTAATACTTTTGTTTTTCCAAGTAAAAGTGAAACATTGGGGGTTGTTGTTATTGAAGCATTACTACGGGGATTACCCGTAATAGCAACTATTTGTGGCGGTCCGGAGTATATTTTAAATGAGAGTTTAGGTATATTAATTCCAACAGATAATGAGGAAGAGCTTATAAAAGCTTTAATTTATATGTATAATAATCTAAGTAAATTCGATAGATATGAAATTAGAAAATATGCTGTGAAAAATTATGGTAGAGATAAATTTCTTATGAGAATTTTACCTTTGATAGATGAAATATTGTCTCGTTGATATTTATGAAATTTATTAAGGAATTCACAAAGGATACACTTATCTATGGCTTAGGTAAAGGCATAAAAAAATTTATCAGTTTTTTTTTACTTCCATTTTATACAAGAGCATTAACCCCATCCGACTTTGGAATTCTTGAAACTTTAGGAACATTTATTTTATTCGTGACGACCTTTTTCAATCTTGGCTTGGATACAGCATCATGGTTTTATTTTTTTCAACCCAAAGAAGAATTTGAAAGGGGTAAAATTCTTTTTACGACTTTTGTTTTCAGAATGATTACTATTATTCCTTCAATAGTCCTTTCTTTTTTTTCAAGTAATATTTCAATATATCTTTTTGGTACTGATGATTATACTAATGTTGTTTTTGTTTCTTGTATGATTATGCCTATTAATATGTTAACCAGTGAACAAGAACACATCTACCGCTTTTATAGGAAACCCTGGAAATATAATTTACTTACTATAATAAAAACGATAGGTAATGTTATACTTGGAATTTTATTGGTGATTAATTTTAAATGGGGTATTATGGGAGCACAAATTGCCAGTTTGATAAGTGGGTTAATTGTAATTTCTTTTTCATATTTATTTTACACAAGGAAAACTTATACATACAAATTTAGTTTTTACTGGGCAAAACGATTAATAAAATATGGATACCCTCTTGCGATTGGTGGATTGGCAGTATGGATATATTCTTTTTCCAATAGAATATTTCTACTTAAATACCAGGATGCTTTGCAAGTTGGGTATTATTCTATTGGAAACACTTTTTCTCAACCACTTGGTTTATTATCAATGGCTGTTCAAATGAGTGCGGGAGTATTATTTTTTGAGATATATAGTAAGGAAGAAAACATTGAAAAAAACGAAAGTAAAAAAGCAATACGGGATATGATCAGGATATATTCTTTTGTAGCATTAATTTTAACAGCCTTTTTATCGATTTTTGCTTTTGAAATAGTTTCCTTGGTTACTACTCCCGAATATTTGCCCGGTATTACAATAATACCTATTTTGCTTTTTACAATGATTCTAACCCAAATAAAAGAAACGATAGGGGTTGGAATTTCTATAAGTAAAAAAACTTTTTATTTTACAATAATAATTTTCCTTTCTGCGGTAACTAATGTTCTCTTCAATTTTATCTTGGTACCAAGATTTTCTTATTTTGGGGCTGCTGTTGCATCTTTAATAACTGCCATTATTTCTCTCATTTCTACTTATAAGATTTCTCAAATGTATTTTAAAGTTAATTATCAGACTTTTAAAACATTGTCAATTTTTCTCTTGTTTTTTGCCTGTACTTCTTTTATACCTTTTATAGAGATAAATTATAATGTTAAAATACTAATTTTATTTAAAATCTTACTTTTTATTTTTTTGCTAATTTTACCATTCTTTATTGGCTTTATAAAGTATAGTGCTTTAAATAGAGAATTAAGAATATTATTTAAAAGGGGAAATTAATGGGACTTTTTCAGTCGCTATTATTACTTACCATTTTATTATCTTTAACTTATTTTATAATTTCATCAAAGCCGGATTTCTTTTTTTGGTTATCTCTTTTACTTTTTTTTGATCCCGGGGGGATATTTGAAAATTATTTTGGATCAAAAATTATAGGTGTTTTTAATGCTTCTGATTTTTTTTTCTTTTTTATGACTCTCGCTTTTTTATCTATAAAAAATAAACCAAATTTTATTAAAGAGGACCATAATTTTAAAAGGATATTTAGGTATCTTTTATTTGTAGGTTTTTATTATATATTTATTTATGGATTAATAATACCTTTATTATATCAGAGAGAAAATTTTCTTTTTTTCTTGCAGAAAAACCGCCTATATATATTTGCTTTCCCAATGATGTATTTTGTTTATTTTTTTTCTCAAAGAAGTATTGATGTTTTCTTTAAAGTATTAGTTTCTACCGCAGTAATTTTATTAACATTATATTTTTTTACTTTGATAACGGGTATTGAAATAATCCCCGTTTATGAAATTGAAAGATTTAAGGGCACAGGCATTATGCGAAAAGTTATGCTAAGCTATGGTTTAATTTACTGGATTGTGTATTTGGCGATTATAATTTATTATATTAGAAAAAAAGTAAATTTTAGTTTGAAAATTAATTTAATATTTATATACTTTGCTGCTATTTTGATGGCGGTTTCAATATTAATAACTTTAACGAGGAGAGAATTAGTTACCCTTATCGCGCTTCCACTTGCTATTATTTTTCTAATATCTTTTATTTTTAGGGTATCTAAAGTTATAAATTTATCAAAAGTTGTTGTACCAATTATCATAGTTATTATAGCATTATTTATTATTATTCCTGAGTATTTTGATTATGTTGTGGAAACTTATAATGATATTATTTACCAGATAACCCCAAGCGATAGTCCGGGGGCTGAGAAAGATTATAGAGTTACTGGAGAAAGTGATTTAAAATATGTATTTATTATAATTAAAGAAAATCCATTTTTCGGAACTGGTGCGATAACTATGTTATGGTCTGATGTTGTATTTGCTAAACAGATGGGTGATATCCAGGCCATAGCAATTGATGCTGCGGGTGAAGTACCTTTTTATGGAGTTTGGATGCATTTTGGTATAATTGGAGGTATGTTTTTGCTGATTGTATATTTTTTATTAATTAAGTTTGTTATTGGAACTATAAAGTTTTTGAGAAATTATGTTTATGAAATCGTTTATAAAAATGCTATTGAACTAATAATTTTAATATTTTTAATTGCTGATATTATAACAAGATTTACTGTAGGGTTTTTTTCATTATTTGGAGAATTCTTTGCAGGACATTTAATGGTAAATTTCTGCATTTCTTTGGGTTTCCTTTATTCCCTTTCATATAAACTTAAAAAATCAAAAAATGTAATGTATGATTAAATGTTCGATTTGTTTCAATAATATAAATGAAAATAATATAATTAAAGTTAAAGAAATGATGCTTGGGACGAAGAAAGATTTTTATTATTCATATTGTGATTATTGTAATTCATTATCTTTACTAAATATCCCTGAAAATATAGAAAGATTCTATCATAATTACTATGTTGATAAGAAAAAGTTTATTGAAATATCTCGTGTTAGAAAAAATTTGTGGAATTTTCGCAGAGTTCTATATGGAACTATTTTTCATCAATTAATTCGATATTTCTTTAATAATGATATCTTAAATTGGGCTTATTATTCTAAAATAAAAAAAAATTCCCGCATTCTTGATGTAGGTTGTGGGAATGGATACGTTTTAAATGAATTTTCTAAACATGGTTTTACAAATTTATATGGTATTGATCCATATTTTGCTATAGAAAAATATAATCACATACATTTAATTAATGAAGATTTTTTAAATTATAATTTCGATATAAACTTTGATTTGATTATGTTTCACCATTCATTTGAACATATGATAAATCAAGAGGAAGTTTTTCATAAAGCAATTAGTTTACTTAATAAAAATGGAAAAATACTAATAAGAATGCCCGTTGTAAATAAAGCTTACGAGATTTACAGAGAAAATTGGGTGCAAATTGATGCCCCAAGGCACATAACGCTTCATAGCGAAAAAAGTATTAATATTTTTTGTAATAGATTTGGATGTAAAATTTATTATTCGTATTATGATTCAACAGAGTTTCAATTTTTAGGTAGCGAACAATTTAAAAATAATATCCCGACCTTTTCAGAAAATTCTTATAGAATAAATCCCCAGAAATCTATTTTTAAAATTGAAGATTATAAAAGATATCGTGATTTAGCAGAGGAATTTAATAAACAAAGGAAAGGAGACCAGGCCGTTTTTTTTATTGTGAAATGTTAAAAAATGAGATATGCAATAGTATTGAACGCAGTTGGTCATTTTGGGGGAGCCCAAAAGCGCTTTTCAAATCTTTTTAGATATTTATATGATAAATATCCTGATAAGTTTCTCTATATTATTAGTTATGATTTATATAACCGAATTAAACTAATTTTTAACGATTTTCCATTTGAGAATGTATTCTGTATAGGACCTAAGAATATTTCTCCAACCGATAGTTTAATCAGAGTTAAAGTTTATAAAAAGATAAAAGAAAGAAAAGATATATCATTTTTGAAAAAATTAAACAAATTAAGGAGAAATTATTTTTTCCAAAAAAGAATCTTTAAAGAAATTGAGAACATTCAATCATCATATAGATTTACATCTATACTTGGTGTCGCTTCTGGAATTATACCTTTATATTTTTATTTTAATAAGAAAAATAGACCTACGATTATATATTCAAATATGGATAGTTGGTTTTCGGATATAGTTTCTGCAAATGATTTATGGTACAGAAAATTTAGTTCTTATAATCTTGCACATACTAAATCCGATGTAGTTGATTTTTTAAGTCCATATATTTTAGAAGGTATAAAAAGAAGAGGTATAAATATTCCAGAAGATAGAATTTCAATAGCCCCATGTTCTTTTGCTGATTACTCAAAATGTAAAATGGGAGAAAAAAAAGTTTTTAGTGTTACATTTGCTTCCAGGCTTGAGAAAAGAAAAAATCCAGAGTTATTTTTAGAAGCGGTTGAAATCCTATCACAAAAGTATAATGATATTGTTTTTCAAATTATGGGAGAAGGGAGGTTATCCCAAGTTGTTGGTGAAAGATGTAGAATGTTAAATAACAAAAATGTCATTTTCCATGGTTTCCATCAAAACCCTTTAGAAATATTTAAAGATTCTTCTGTATTTGTTTCAATTCAGGAAACGAACAATTATCCTTCTCAAAGCATTTTAGAAGCAATGGGTTGTGGAAATGCAATAATAGCGTCTGATGTCGGAGATACAAGAATGTTTATTAATGAAAAGAATGGAATATTGATTAATCTTAATAAAAATGCTTTGGTTAGCGCTATTGAAAAATTGTATTTAAATAGAAATTTATGTAAAGAACTCGGGAAATATGCATATAATTATGTAAGAGAAAATCATAACATTAATAAAGTAGCAGATTATTATATAAATTTATTTGAAAGAACAAAAAATAAAAATCTATGAAAATTTTAATAACTGGTGCTGGGGGGTTTATAGGTAGTCATTTAACAGAATATTTGGTACAGAACGGATATTCTGTAAGGGCTTTTGTAAGATATAATTCAGCAAATAAATATGGTTGGCTTGAAAAATCAAAGTTCAAAACTGACATAGAAATTTTTACGGGTGATATAAGAGATTATGATTCTGTGTATAATGCTGTGAAAGGTTGTGAAGCCGTTTTTCATCTTGCGGCATTGATAGGAATTCCCTATTCTTATTATACTCCTTTAGGATATTTAAAAACTAATTTAATAGGAACTTACAATATTTTGGAATCTGCAAAAAATTTAAAAATAGATAATATATTAATAACATCAACAAGTGAGGTTTATGGAACTGCGCAATATGTACCAATTGATGAAAAGCATCCCCTGATTGCACAATCACCCTATTCAGCTACAAAAATTGCTGCTGATATGTTATCTTTAAGTTATTTTTACTCTTATGGTTTACCTGTTAAAATTGTTAGACCATTTAATACTTATGGTCCAAGACAATCTTCAAGAGCTATTATACCAACAATTATTACTCAATTATTGTCTGATAAAAGAGATATTCTATTAGGAAACCTTTTTCCCACAAGAGATTTAACCTTTGTAGAGGATACTGTAAAAGCATATTTAGAAATTTTAAAAACAGATGACTTCATAGGTGAAGTAGTAAATATAGGTATGAATAAAGAGATTTCCGTAAAGGAACTTGTTATTAAAATTTCCCAAATAATTGGCAAAGATGTTAATATAATGACTGACAATAATAGAATCCGACCTATAAAAAGTGAGGTAAAAAGACTGCTATGTGATAATTCAAAATTAATTTCTAAAACTTTCTGGAAACCTGACTTTAATATAGAAACTGGTTTAGAAAAAACTGTCGAATGGATTAAAGATAATTTAGATTTTTATAAAACGGATATTTACAATGTCTGAAAAAATTTATTTATCAACACCAAATATTTGTGGGAACGAATGGAAATATATTAAGGATTGTTTAGATTCAGGATGGGTATCTTCAATTGGTGATTATGTAAATTTATTTGAAAATAAAATATGTGAATTTACAAAATCTAAATATGCAGTTGCTTGTGTTAATGCTACTTCAGCGCTTCATATTTCGTTGTTGCTTTCCGGAGTTAAAGAAGGTGAAGAAGTGATAGTTCCAACTGTAACTTTTATTGCACCAATAAACACAGTGCGTTATATTAATGCAAATCCGGTTTTTATGGATTGTGATAGGTATTATAATATAGATTCAGAAAAAACTATTGATTTTATCAAAAAGGAAACGTTTTTCAAAGGAGGGAAAACATATAATAAAAAAACAAAAAAAAGAATTGCGGCAATAATTTTGGTTCATGTATTTGGTAATGCAGTTTTCTTAGATGACCTTTATTCAATATGCAAGGAAAGAAATGTTAAAATTATTGAAGATTCTGCGGAAAGTTTAGGGACTACCTATAATGAAGGGATATTTCGGGGATTTCACACTGGCACTATAGGAGATTTTGGGTGTTTATCTTTTAATGGTAATAAAATAATTACAACTGGTGGGGGTGGTATGATCCTTACACAAAGACAAGATTTAGCTGAAAAAGCTTTTTATTATACAACTCAGGCAAAAGATGACAGAATTTATTTTATCCATAAGAATGTTGGTTATAATTATAGATTAACAAATGTCCAGGCTGCTATGGGGGTCGCTCAATTGGAAAATTTAGATAAATTCATTGCAAAAAAGAGAAAAAATTATTTCATTTATAAAGAAAAAATTAATAAATTACAAGGTCTAAAGATTGCCGATATCCCCTTTTATGCAAGAAATAATTGCTGGATGTACGCTTTACAATTTGATTACAAAAAGAATAATTTTAAGAAAAGGTTAATTACATATTTGCAAAAAAACAATATTCAAACTAGACCTCTTTGGTATTTAAATCATTTACAAAGACCATTTTTAAAGTATCAAAATTATAAAATTGAAAAAGCTTTGGAATTGTATAAAAAAACATTAAATATTCCATGTAGTACGAATTTGACGGAAAAACATATTACAAAAGTAGTATCTAAATTAAAACTTTTTATAAATGATATACGATAATGTAAAAAATAAAATCCAAAACATAATAGTAAAACCAGATGATTCTTTAGATATTGTTTTAAAGGCTATGGATAAAGCAGGAAGGAAATTATTGCTTGTTGTTGATAATGATAAATTTTTAGGATTGGTAAGTATTGGAGATATACAAAGGGCATTATTGAAGAATACCAACCTTAAAATTCCTATAAAAAAAATTATGAGAAAAAATATTAAGGTTGGATTATCTACGCAATCTTTAAAAGAAATAAAAAATAAAATGTTATATGAAAGAATTGAATTTATGCCTATATTAGATAGCTTTGGTAATCTTGTAGATATCTATTTTTGGGAAGATGTAATAACAAATGGTGGAAAAATAAACAAAAAAACTATTAAAATCCCTGTATGCATAATTGCAGGTGGTAAAGGCGCGAGACTTAAACCTTTAACAAATATAATACCAAAGCCCTTATTACCTATTAATGAAAAGCCAATAATACAGGAGATAATTGATAGATTTAAAAGTTTTGGTATAAAAAAGTTTTACATTTCTATTAACTATAAAGCTGATATTATTAAATATTATTTTTCAAATATTAACGATGAAAATATTATAATAAAACTTATCCAGGAAAAAAAACCTTTAGGTACTGCTGGTAGTTTAATGCTTTTCAAAAAATATTTAAAGACTTCGTTTATTGTAACCAATTGTGATATTTTGATTGATCAGGATTTTTATGAGTTTTATCAATATCATAAAAAATCACAAAATGATATTACGATTTTGGTTTCTATAAAAAATTATTCAATTCCTTATGGAATTGTTAAGACAGGAAAGCATGGAAAAGTAATAACTTTAGAGGAAAAACCAGATATTAATTATTATATTAATACTGGTATGTATATTCTGGAACCTCAGGTATTATATGAAATTCCGAATAATTGTTCATTTGATATGACAGATTTGATTAAGAAAATTAAGTCACTTTCTGGTAAAGTAGGGTTTTATCCGATAAGTGAAGGTTCAATAATAGATATTGGAAACTGGAATAATTATTTAAAATTTTTATTATGAAAAATTTATTTATCAAATATCGTTATCTTATTTTTTTTATTTTCTTAGGATTTTTATATTACATTTTGGGTATCGACTCATTAGATTCTAATGATGCTTTGACCAATATTTTACAAATAGAAGAAGGTAATATATTTTATAGAACTTCACATTTTATGTTTAATTTTCTTGGGGTTTTGTTTTATTTTGTTTTTGGAAAACTTTTTAATCTATCTGCTACTGCAACTACTGAGATAATGCTCTTATCATTTAGTTTGCTTGCTTCAATAATGTTATTTCTTTTGGTTGATAATTTATATGGAGATAAAAATATTGCCCTGCTTTCTTCTTTTGTATATTCGTTTTCTTCAGGGATTTGGAGATTGTCTATACAACCAGAATACTTAGTTTTAGTCCCATCTTTTTCAATTATATCTCTTTATTTATTTATAAAAGATAAGAATTTTTTCTCCGGGATAATTTATGGTTTTGGGTTATTAACCTCACCATTTATATTAAGTTTTTTCCCTGCCTTTTTTATTAGACCAGAACCCTCAAAAAAATTAATTAAGAAAATTATTGTTCTTTTTATTGGAGCAATATTATCTTATGGTATTGTGAACATTTTTACTTTTGATGAAACAGTTTCGGGGGAATGGTCATATGGATATGTTCTTTCATATTATTTTAAAGAATTAAAAATTTTTCGCTCAGTATTGATTTTTATATATGGTTATTTAAGATCATTTAATATTCTTCTTATTGTTTTGATTTTAAGTATCATATTATTTTACAATCAATATCGAAGATTAATCTGGGTTACTATTTTATTGTTTATTTTTCACATCCCTTGGATTTTTAACGAAGCAAGATTAGGAGCTTATCAATTCCCAATATATCCTTTTATTGCAATTCTTATAGCAATTCTTTTAATCAATAAATATAAAAAGTTTAAGTTTTTATTTTTATCTTTAATAATATTTTATTTTATAAGTAACTTTTCACTTATTTTATTTGAAAAGAATTATAAAGAATCTCTGAGGGATGATTATATCAAAATGAACTATGATAGTTCGATACCGGATAGCTCATATATCTTTGTTTATCAGGCGACACGACCAATTAAAATTAGATATGCTCCCAGATTAATACCAGTAGGTCTAATACATGATATGCATATGGATAAAATTAAAGTAATGAATAAAAACTTTAAAGAACCTAAAATAGAAGAAATTTTAGACACTCCAAACAACAAGTATGTATTCGAAGCAGGTGTTTTACCTCCCGATGATTATATTAAAAATTTATTTAGGAATTTTTTAAACACACAAGGTGCCAAGACAAAAGGATTTGCTGTAAGCAAATTAAGCCCTTATTTGGGAAATAGAAAATTAGTTAAACTTGATGGTTATAATTTTGACTTTTATTATATTAAATAAAATCATAATTGGTTTTAATTTAAAAGTTGTTTTTATTGAATTTTGATTTATTGATCAATTTTAATCCTCAGATATTATAATACTTTTCTATTTTATAGATTTCACTTTTTTGATTCTTAACTTTAGAAATTTTTAATTGTAAATGTTTATTTTATTTATAATAAAATTATTTTAAAGTATTTAGTCTTAAAATATATATTTATCGTATTTTATATATTAAGAAAATAATATCTTTAATCCTATATATTGAGTTTAAATAAAAATTATAATTATTTCTATTATTTTAATATAGTCTAAATAACAAACCAAACTTTGTAAGTTACTTTTGTGAATATATTTATACATTAATTTTGAAGATTTAAAGCAATGTCGTTGTTACTATATTTTTGATCTATTATTTATGTTAAGTAAGATAATCAAACACCTATAAGGTTTAATAAATTTTCTACTTAATAATTAATATTTTGTTAAAAAATTTAATTAAATATAGTTATACTAAAGAGAGATGTGTAAATTCGTAGATATATTAGTTCCAGTTAGAAACGAAGAGGATAATATACACACATTTATATCTAAAATTTCTTCTGTTAATATTAAAGGGGTTAATATTAATGTTATTTTCATTGAAGATGGTAGCACAGATGGTACATTGGAAGTGCTAAGAGATTATTCTGATAAAAATAAAAAAATTAATTATATATCTCTTGATAATAGATATGGACAATATGCAGCTTTAATAATTGGTATGAAATTATCTAATGCTGATGCAATTATAACAATGGATGTTGATGGAGGGCATCCGGTAGAAGTTGTTGAAAAAATGATAAATAAATACTTAAATGGAATTAATGTAGTTCAAGGTAAAAGGGAATTGTTTAAAAGGAAGAAAAAATATAGAGCTATAGCAAGTTATATATATTCATTTTTATTTTTTTTAATTGTCGGGGTTAATGTATTTAAACAAAATGTTATGTTTAGATTATTAGATAAAAATGCTAAACAAATATTTTTAAACAATAAAAGTTGGTGGCATATATTTAAAACTAATTTCCGGAAACATCATAATCTAAAGATTGAATATGTAAACTATACCGCTGAGGAAAGAATCTTAGGTAAAAGTAAATATACATTAGGTAAACTAAGCTTTTTGGCTTATAAATCTTTTTATTCTTTAATCTCTTTAAAAAGGTTTTTTTCATTAAATATTTTAATTAGTATTATAATTATTATTATTGCTATTATTAAGTTAGATAAATCCTTAGTTATTTTTTTACTTGTTTTTGCAGTAATTGAAATAGTTTCTTTTATATTCATTAAAAATTATTACCCAATTAAAAAAATTAAAATTTTAGAAACATCATTAAAAATATGATTAGAAATTATTTTAAATATTACATGTATGGAGTAATTCTATATGCATTATTTATAAGGATATTTTATTATATAGTTCAACCCGATTTATGTTCAGATAATATTTTATACATGGCTACCGCAAGAAGCTTTATGAATGGAAATGGTGTATCCATTCCTTATGTAAATTATGATGATATTTCAAAAATTACATATAAAACGAGTATAGAATCTCCCCCGGCATATTCTGTTATTTTATCTTTGATAACAATTATTACAAAAAATTTTTTGTTATCAGATTTTATAATAAGAATAATATTTATTTTTATTACATTTTATTATTGTTACAAAATTTTGATGCTTTATAATGAAATAATTTCAATTAGGGGTATTATTTTTGCGGTATCATTTATAATAATTTCTTCTTCAATTTTAAATAATATAAATACAATTTTAATACCACCATTAAGTATAACGTCGGCATCTTTATATTATTTCATTAGATTATATAATTCTAATTTAAGAATAAAAGAAATAATTTTTATATCTCTTTTAGTATCAATGAACGTGTGGTTTCATTATACTTATATCTTGGTTCCATTTTTTATTCCTTTAGTTTTTATAAGAGATTATATTAAAAGAAAAAATATCCAAACACTTAAAAGTGCTATTATCAGCCTGTTAATTATTGTTCCTGTAATTTCTTTATTATTATTATATAATTATTTAGAAGCAGGAAACATAATCTATATGGACGCTTCTTCTAAATGGGAGAAGGGCTTTTTTGTATCAAATCTGCAATATTTTGATCCTATATTTTTAAGTGCATTAATAAAACTTGTCTATTTTTCAAATTTTATAAAAAACCAGCAATATTTTTTTCTGTTATCACATTTTATTTCATTTTTAATTTTTATAGCGCTCATTTTATCTTTTTATAAGTTTAAAAAAGTACAATCTCGGAAAATTATCAATTTGTTTCATATATTTTTTTATGTTGCTATTTTGATATTATTTTTATTAATCTATACTTCTTTAAGATATTATGAAGTCCCTCGACCCGGATGGTCTTACGTGGGAGATCCAAGATATTTTAGTATTGTTTATCTAACTATAATATTATTATTGTTTTTATTGGGTTTTAATAAGATCTATTATAGTTCGAAATTAGCTAAAATTATTAGGTTAATGCTTGTTTTCTTTTTTATGGTTAATTTTTTAGCTAATATTTTAATTATAAAATCACATTTTGGAGGAAAATACTTTGATTTGGAATTTAATATTGAAAAAGAACCATTTTATGATTTGTATCATAATATTAATAGTATGGTTAATTCAGGTAAAAAAGTAGTATATATAGATAATGGTGCAACTGTTCGACAAGTAAGGATAGCTGCTCTTGCAGGGGCAATAATTTGTGATTCAAGTTATTTTTTAAATAATACAATAAGAACAAGCGAAGAAATTATATGTGTTTTTTATATATTTACAAAGGATTCTCGAGAGATAGATAAAAATTTAAATGATTTTGGAATTGAAAATAATTATTACAAAATTGGAGAAGTATTTAATGAACCTCTTTATAATGTGGTTTTAAAGCCTAAAAATTCTTCTCCTAAAGAATAAATCTACAATATAATCGCAATATGAATAATATAAATAAAAAGATACTAATAATAATACCTGCTTTTAATGAGGAAGGTAGCATTGCTGAAGTAATTAATTCTTTAAAAGAAGAGAATACAAATTGGGACTTATTAGTAATAGATGATTTTTCTAAAGATGCAACATTAAAAATTCTAAAGTGTGAAACCAGAACAAAGTTTATTCATTTAATCAGTAATCTGGGTATTGGTGGAGCTGTTCAAACGGGTTTTAAATATGCAGTTTATCATAACTATGATATTGCAATTCAATTTGATGCTGATGGTCAACATTTAGCCTCAGAAGTTTCCAAACTATTAGAACCATTATTAAATAATGAAGCAAATGTAACTATTGGTTCAAGATTTTTTAGTAGATCGAAATTTAACTCTACTACCTTAATCAGAAGATACGGGATAAAAATTTTAAGTCATTTAATATTTATTTTGATAGGGGAAAAAATTTATGATGTGACATCAGGCTTTAGAGCTTTTGATAAAAATGCAATAAAATTTTTATCCGAAGAATATCCAACAGATTATCCAGAACCTGAATCATTATTTATTCTTTTAAAAATGGGTTTTAAAATCAAGGAAGTACCGGTAAGAATGAAATTGAGAAAAAAAGGAAAATCCTCTATTTATGGGATCTTGAATATATTATATATGATTAAGGTCATTTTATCTATTTTAATGGTTTTTCTAAGAAGTAAAAAATCTTACAATTATGAAAGTTAATATTAATTTAATTCAATATTATGCTATTGTTGGTAGTATATTATTAATTGTATTAGTTATTTATCTAGTCAGAAACAGAAAAATTAGTGAGAGATATTCATTAATATGGATTATTTCCGTGCTAATTTTTTTATTTTTTTCAATATGGCGTGATAGTCTAGATTTTCTTTCCGTAGTAATTGGTATTGCATATCCCCCAATGGCTTTAATACTAATATTAATTATGATGGTTTTTTTAATACTAATACAATATTCAATTATTCTTACAAAATTAAGTAAACAGAATACAAAGTTAATACAAGAATTGTCTCTGTTAACCAGAGAATACGAGGATTTGAAAAGTTTTATAAATGAAAAATTAAACATCAAAAAATAATTTAATCAAATATATGAAAATTATAATTACAGGTGTCGCAGGTTTTATTGGGTCTAATTTAGCAATTAATTTAGTTAGAGATAAACATTATGTTATAGGTATTGATAATTTATCTTATGGAAACATTAATAACATAAATTCCCTTAAAAATAAAAAAAATTTTACTTTCATATATGGTGATATAGTAAATAAATCAATTCTAAATCATTTAAAGGGTGATGTTGTTGTTCATTTAGCATCCCAAAAAATTCCACGATACTCTAATTCATTAAGGACACTTGAAGAAAATCAAGTAATGTTAAAAAACCTAATAGATAAATGTATCCTTGATAAAATTAAATTAATTTATGCTTCCACCTCTGATGTTTATGGTAAGAACAGTAAAGTTCCATTTAACGAAAATTCAGATTTATGTCTTGGCCCAACCACAATTAAACGCTGGTCTTATGCAGTTTCTAAAATTTACGGGGAGCACTTAATTATAGCATACAATCAGGAATATAATTTGAAATATTCTATTGCAAGATTTTTTGGTTCCTATGGCCCTAATCAGAATTTAACATGGTGGGGAGGTCCCCAATCAGTGTTTATTACTAGCGCTTTAAAAAAAGATTTTATAGAAGTACATGGAGATGGCAAACAAACGAGAACATTTACATATATTGATGATACAATTAAGGGTTTAAAACATTTAATATTAGACGATAAATCAAACAATGAGATTTTTAATATTGCTGGGGATCCAAAAGAAGAAATTACTATATATAATTTAGCTGTCTTAATATGGAAATTGATCAATGGAAATAGATCAAAACCCAAAATAAGATTAATTCCTTATACCAATTTTGGAAAATATGAGGATGTGAAGAGGCGAGTTCCTGATATTACAAAAATAGTAAGTTTTTTTAATTATAAACCTGTTTTTAATTTAATATCAGGATTAAAAAAAACAATATTATGGCAGAGAAAGATAATACAAAAGAATTTTTAAACGATAAACTTGCGAGGTTTAATTTTTAAATTTAGGTTAAATTAAAAAACAGATAATAAAATATCAGGATATAAGAAATTTGCTAGGTAAAATATCGTGAATAAATTTCATATTTATATTAAAAAATTATAAGAATAAATTTTAACTTTTTTAAATATAATAATTTTTATTAATGAAATCCTAATGTCTTCTCAATATGAAAATTCCAAAAATCATTTTAAATGCGATTAGGATTTTATTTATAAGTACTATAAATTATTATTGATATTGCATTTGTGTGAGTATAATTGTGAAATATTATGTGTTTTATATCAATTATGCTACTTATTTTTTTAAAAATTTTTATATATTTAATAATATATTCAAATGATCTATTTCCTGATACCAATATACAATGAAGCCCAGAACATTGTAAACCTTAGAAATAATTTTATAAAGCTTAAGTTTGAAGAAAAAATTAAAATTTTGTTTATAGATGATTTTTCAAATGATGAATCTGTAAACTTGTTAAATTATTATTTTAAAAATTTTAATTATAAAATAATTAATAAGGATAAAAATAAGGGGCCTGGAGATTCTTTCAATTTAGGTTTTGAATGGGTTTTAAAGGATTCGAATAATTTAAATGATTTAATTGTTACCATGGAAGCAGATAATACCTCATCGTTTAATATTCTTTTTGAGATGTTATCGATTTGTAAATTAGGTTTTAGTATTGTATTGGCATCGCCATATTGTCAAGGTGGTGGATTTAAAAAAACAAATTTATTTAAAAAAACACTTTCATTTTTTGCTAATATGTTAATGAGAACATTGTTTTCTCTAAAGTTACGAACGCTGAGTTCTTTTTATAGAATATATGATATTAAGATTATAAGAAAGATTAAAGAAAAATACGGTAACATAGTTACACAAAATGGTTTTGTATCAATGATTGAAATCTTGATCAAGGCAATAAAATGCAACGCTAGGGTAATAGAAGTTCCTATGATTCTTGAGTCTGGAAATAGAATAGGTAAGTCAAAAATGAAAATCCTGAAAACGATTATCGAATATTTAAAATTTTTGTTTTTATATGCACATAAAATATAAATCCTTTTTTGATTCGAATTTTGGAACAATCTTTGCAGCCACTTTGATATTTTTACAAATATTTTATTTAAATACAAATATAACTAACTATGATGGAGTACAATATGCTTTAACTGCAAGGGACTGGGCTATTAATTGTGTTGATCTAAAAAGCGAAGTATTTTATACTTACACTAATTACGGTGCTATAACTGAGTATAGATTTAATTCTACCATCATACCCAATATGATACTTGCTTTATATATAAAAGTATTTGGATTTAGTATGTTATCTCTGCAAGTATATTCTTTTATTTGTTCTATATTAATTATTTTGTTATTAAAACTTTATGTAAAAAAAATTTATGACAACTACATAGCTAATTTTAGTATTATTTTGTATTCAATATTCCCTGTGAATATTTATATGAATGGAAGTTTTTTAGCCGATAGTTACTCTAATTTAATAATTTTGTTGATATTGTTTATCTTTTATTATGGAAATAATAAAAGAGGTTATTTTAAATTTTTTATATTTTTTTTTGCAGGAATTCTTACAATTATTTCTACCCTAGTAAGGCAATGGTTGCCAGTGATATTTTTAATCAACATTTTGTATTTAATACTGTTTAGCAGGAAATTTGTTTTAAAAACTATTTATTACGTATTCGGATGTATAATTGGCTTAATATCCATTTTTCTAATTATGTATATTTTAACAGGCGATTGTTTATATATTATAAAGATTTATATTAACTATGGTTCTGAAATTTCACAAAATCATTTCCTGAAAACCCCATTTTTAATATTTCCAATGTTATACCATGTTGATTATTTTTCAATATTTTTTTTCATTATCCCTATTATATCTTTAAAGTTTTTTTTAAATAATAATAAAAAAGAGTTATTTTTAATTTTATTGATAATTCTCTTTTATTTATATTTTGAAGTGATTATAAGATGTTTTATCCATCTTCCCAAATATCAAGGTTATATGAATATTTTAACTATACCTATTTCCATTCTCATATCGAAAGAATTTACAAATAGTGTAATTCATAAAAAGTTAAAGTCAATTTACATCATCTTATTTTTTTATAGTTTGTTGTTAATAAGTTTAAAATTCGTTGATTATTCTTCTTTTAATTTTTTATACTTTAATAATTTATCTAATATTAGAAGATATTTTTTATTGTTTTCATTACTAATATCAATTCTAATATTTCTTTTTTTTCTTGTTCGATATCGAAGAAATCTGAAATTAATTTTTAATTTTACAACTTTTTATGTTATTATATTTGCAACTTTTATTTTAAGTTTATTTTCATTGAATCTGATGTTATCACGGGCTTATGAAACCTCTATAATGATTAATTCTATTAGAGAAATAAACAAAGAAAAAGTAAAGTTCTATAATTTGAAAAATTCCTCAGAGCCATTCAAGATAGAATGCTCAAACCCTACATTATTATTACCTTATTATCAGGTTTTATTAAATAAACATTATTTAGCAGCTGATTATAAACTGGTAATGTTAAATAACATTTCTGATATCAAAGATATTGGGTATTTTCTCTTTGCAAATAGGCCTTCATCTCTTCATTGGGCAGTGGATTGTGAAATGGAAATAAATAAATTAAATAGTGTTTTAGCTAACACTAATATAAAATTAAGAAAAGTTAAAGACTATATTAATTATTCTTTATGGGTGCTTAGTGAAGAATAGAAAGATAAATATTGTAACCGTAATTGGTGCTAGACCACAATTTATTAAAGCTTCATTACTTAGTAAAAAGTTTCATTTAGATGATGATATTAATGAGGTTATAATTCATACCGGTCAACATTTTGAATATTTGATGAGTGATAAATTCTTTTTAGAATTAAACTTACCCACTCCCAAATACAATTTGAATGTTAATTCTTTATCACATGGTTCAATGACCGGAATGATGCTCAAAAAAATCGAGGGTATTTTAATAAAAGAAAACCCTGATTATGTTTTGGTTTATGGCGATACCAATTCAACTTTGGCCGGGGCTCTATCTGCGGTAAAACTTAAAATCCCGGTAATTCACATCGAAGCAGGGTTGAGATCATATAATATGAATATGCCGGAAGAAATTAATAGAATAATAACTGATAGAATTAGTAAGTATTTGTTTTGCCCTACTAAAACAGCATTTAATAATTTAAAAAAGGAAGGATTTAGATGTAATAATTATGAAGTGTTTTTTTCTGGAGATGTAATGTATGATACAATTTTGTATTATAAAAAATATGCCGTCAAGCCTAAGTTAGATTTAGACAATAATTTTATTATCGCTACAGTTCATAGAGAAGAAAATACTAATAATATTGAGAATTTTATATCAATAATAAATTCACTTATAGAAATATCTAATGAAATTCAGGTAATATTACCTTTACATCCTAAATCAAAAAAAATATTTTTATCAAATAAATTTCTAAAAGATAAATTTAAAAAATCTAAAATATTATTCACCAAACCATTAGGGTATTTAGAAATGTTATATTGCCTTTCCAATTGTATTATGGTTATAACTGATAGCGGAGGGTTACAAAAGGAATCGTTTTTCATGAATAAACCTTGTATTATTATAAGAAATGAAACAGAGTGGATTGAATTAGTAAAATATGATTATAACTATTTAGCGGGTACAGATCAAAACAAAATTTTATATTATTACGAAGTTATTAAAGAAAAGAAATTTATTTATAACAAAAATTTTTTTGGGAATGGAAATGCAGTTGAAATTATATTTTCTAAGATTAAGGAAATTAGTTAATTACCCAAAATACCTATAAGTTAGATGATAATTTTTTTAAATGTTTTACAAATAATTTACAAAAAGAATATATATAGATGTTCAATTATTTGTATGTGGGAGTTTTGATTGTTGTTTATAATGATTTTAAATCATTTAATAACTTAATGCTAAGTTTAGAGAAACAAATTTTTAAGAATTTTAGAATATATGTGTTAAATAATAGCAATTTAGAATTCCTCGAAGATATGATATTAGAAAAATACCAGGAGAAAATTTGTTATTTCAAATCTGAGAATAATATAGGTTTCGGGGCAGCAAACAATTTATTAGCTCAAAAGGCTATAGAGCATGGCTGTAAATATTTATTTGTTCTTAATCCCGATATGGAATTATCTGATAATACAATTTATGAGTTAGTTTGTATTTGTGAAAATGATTTCCAGATTGGAATGTGTAATGGTATTATAATGTTTGGAAATGAGAAAAAAGAATATGAGATTATTCAACTTTTTGGATGTAAGGCAAATTACAAAACGCAAAGCAAAAAATTTTTATTTTCAGGTCAATTGTTAAAAGATACTAAATTACCCCAAATTTTAACTGTAGATTATCTAAATGCTGGTTCGCTTTTTATTCGATCATCTATTGTTAAACAAATAGGTTTGTTTGATGATTCTTTTTTTATGTATAATGAAGAGATTGATATTGCTAAAAGGGTTAAAGAATTAAATTATAAGCTTATTGTTACCTCAAGAACTAAGATATTGCATCATCACGATTGGAGAAAAAATAATATTAGATCGCATAATATGATGTATTATTATATGGCAAGGAACAGATATTTGTATTTTTATAAATATCATTTGTATTTCTTTATGTTTATCGATATTATCTGGCAAGTTTTAACATTTCCTATTAAGATAAAAATGTTTTGGAAACTTGGGTCAGTTAAAATATCTAAATATTATTATTTAGGAATAATTAAAGGATTATGTAAAGAAAAAGGTAAATCATTAATCAATTTTGAGACCTAAAAAATTAGTATATATCTGTGACGGTATTAGCCCTGCTGTTATTTCGCAGGTTGTAGAATTATTGAAAGTTTTTTCAGAGAGGAAATATTTCGAAGAGGTGATTTTGTTATTAGGACTGAAAGATTTTGCAAATATCGAAAAGATAAATAAATTATTTAAAGACAGTGCATTTCTAATTTATTTCTTTAAAACTTACCCAAACTATTCTTTTTATAACTTTATTTCTAAATTCCAATTGGAATTTTTGTTAAGAAAAAACAATTTATTAAATAAGGAATTTGTTTTTCACATACGTGGTGAAAGAATGTCATCTCTTTTATACAAAATATTAAAATATAATTATAATGAATATAATATAATTACAGATATTAGAGGTGTAAGTATTGAGGAAACAAAGGAATTTTACAGGGGGAATTTTATTTTTAAATATTTAAAAATATTAACTTATAAAAATTATTACAGACATTTAAAAGAAAATAACAAAATATCTACTGTTACAAAATATTTAAAAGATTATCTGGTAAAAAATCATAATTTAGATTCAAAGAAAATAATTATAACACCATGTTTAGCTAGCGATAAATTTGTTTATAATAATAAAGTAAGAATGAGGAAAAGAAGTGAATTGCAATTATTGAAAAATGAAATCTTATTTGTTTTTTCTACCGGAGGGAACCAAGATTGGCAGAATTTTGATACTGTTAATAGGATTGCTGAGAAGGGATACAAAATATTAAATTTATCGAAAAAGAATATTAAACACAGTAATGTTATAAATAAATTTGTTAGTTATAATGAAATGCCGGAATATCTTTGTGCAGCTGACTTTGCCATTATTTTTAGAGAAAGAAAAATGACTTCAAATGTAGCCTGTCCTATTAAATTTTGTGAATATGTTTGTTGCGGTTTGCCTGTTATTGCAAATGATTCTGTATTTATGATTAATGATTTTATAAATAAGTACAAAAGTGGAATTATTATCGAATCACTTGATTTTCTTAATGAAAAAATTATTTCTGATTTATTAAGATTAGATAGAAATTATATCTCTAAGATTGCGAGAGAAAATTTTTCTGTTAATAAGATAATTGAAAATTATTGGAAATTTTACAATTCAGATATTTTATGAGAGTTTTAATTGTTTGTAGTGGAAATGTTGAAAATTTTGATTTTAAAATACATCAATCTTTTATATATGATCAAATTGAAGCTATTAAAACTAATTATAACATTGATTATGATGTATTTTTAATTAAAGGGAAAGGGATAAAAGGATATTTAGGAAATTATAGAGGATTAAGACAAAAAATTGATAATTATTTACCTGATATTATTCATGCACACTATAGTTTATCAGGTTTGCTTGCTATTTTACAAAATAAAATACCGGTAATTGTAACTTTTCATGGTTCGGATTGTATTTATAAAAGAGTATTATCAACAATTGTTCATCTAAAAGCAAAATATAGTATTTTTGTATCAAAACATTTGTATAATAACCTTCTTATAAGAATAAATAAAAAATCATTTTTTATTAAATGTGGTGTAAATACAGAAAACTTTAAACCTTTGGAAAATCAAAAATTAATGGATAAAATCATTCAGGATAATAATAGAATAAAAATTCTTTTTGCTTCAGCTTTTAATAATGCAGTTAAAAATTATAGTTTAGCTCAAAAAGCTATATCTTATTTAAGTAAATCTGATGAAATAGATTTAATTGAGCTAAAAAACAAGACGAGAGAAGAAGTTAATTTATTATTAAATTCTGTGAATTTACTTTTACTTACCTCACTTTCCGAAGGTTCCCCACAGATTATTAAGGAAGCAATGGCATGTAATTGTCCAATTGTTTCAACGGATGTTGGGGATATTAGAGAAATAATTGGAAATACCGAGGGGTGTTTTGTTACCACTTTTGACCCACAAGATATAGCGGGAAAAATCAAGATGGCAATTAAATTTTCAAAAACAATATGCAGAACAAATGGTAGAGAAAAAATTATGATTTATGACAATAAAATAATTGCAAGTTTGATTTATGAAATTTACAAAAAGATAGCAAATGGTTAATATTCTCATAATTGATTATGGTATGGGTAATCTTCGTTCTGTTGAAAAAGCATTTTTTCGGTTAGGAATAACCCCTAAAATATCGTCTTGTCATCATGATATCTTAAATGCAGATAAATTAATTCTTCCCGGAGTTGGCCATTTTAAAAATGGAATGTTAAATCTCAGAGGGATGGGATTAATTGGACCGTTAAATGAAGCAGTGCTTATTAGAAAGATACCAATTTTGGGAATTTGTCTTGGAATGCAATTAATGACTGAATTTAGTGAAGAGGGAAATTGTGAAGGTCTAAAATGGATTAAAGCAAAAACAGTTAAATTTTCATTTAATAGTATGAAATTAAAAATTCCTCATATTGGATGGAATAGATTGAATCTTTTAAGGGGAAATGATTTATTAAAAAATATTAATTCAAATGATTTGTTCTATTTTATTCATTCTTACTATGTTAAATGTGAAAATAAAAATGATATATTAAAAAATATTAATTCAAATGATTTGTTCTATTTTATTCATTCTTACTATGTTAAATGTGAAAATAAAAATGATATACTAACAACAACTTATTATGGTATTGATTTTGTTTCTTCTTTTAATAATCAGAATATTTTTGGGTGTCAATTTCATCCGGAGAAAAGTCATAGTAAAGGTTTAGAAATATTAAAAAAATTTATTAATTTATAGTGTTTCTTCCAAGAATAATCCCGATTCTGTTATTGAAGAATAAAGGATTGGTTAAAACTATTCAATTCAAAAATCCTCAATACATTGGAGATCCCATAAATGCTGTTAGGATATTCAATGATTTATTGGCAGACGAGTTGATTTTTTTAGATATTAATGCTACAATAGAAAATCGCACTATATTGCCGGAATTAGTTAAAGATATTGGTGATGAAGCTTTTATGCCTTTTGGGGTTGGAGGGGGTATATCTTCTCTGAATGATATTGAAAAGCTATTGAAATCCGGAGCAGAAAAGGTTGTGATTAATACAAGTGCATATTTAAATTCTTCTCTTATTGAAGAAGCTTCAAAGATTTTTGGAAGTCAGAGCATAGTTGTATCAATAGATGTTAAAAAAACCTTTTTAGGTAAATACGAATGTTTCATTGAATGTGGTAGGAGAAAAGTTGATTGTTATTATCTTGATTATGCAAAAAAAATTCAGGAAAAAGGCGCCGGTGAGATTATTATAAATTCTATTGATAAGGATGGAACGATGTCAGGATATGATATTGATTTAATAAAAAGTATATCACAAAAAATTAACATTCCTGTTATAGCATGTGGAGGAGCCGGAAATTTACAACATCTTAAAGAAGCATATTACAACGGAGGTGCAAATGCTCTTGCTGCTGGGAGTATGTTCGTTTTCCACGGACCAAGAAAAGCTGTTCTCATTAATTATCCTTCTAAGGATGAAATTATTAATTATTTTATAAATTAGTATATTTTGGAAAATAATATAAATTCTAAATATCAAAGATGCAGCCGGGGTCTATGGGATACAAGTATACCGGGTATAACATTTGATGAAAATGGGGTTTCAAACTATGCAAGAATGTTTGATGCAATTTGTGAATATTATCCAAGAGGAGAAAAAGGAAAAGAAATATTAAATGATATTATTAATAGGGTAAAGGAAAAAAGTAAAAAAAAGAAATATGATTGTATTATAGGAATTAGCGGTGGAACCGATAGTTCATATTTATTACATCTCGCAAAAAATGAATATAATTTACGTCCTTTGGCTGTTAACTTAGATAATGGCTGGAATTCCGAAATATCCTTGCAAAATATAAAAAAAATAACATCTGTATTAGATGTAGATTTAGAAACTTATGTAGTGAATTACGAAGAAATTAAAAATGTATTCAAAGCATATCTAAGAGCCGGATTACCGTGGATAGATGGGCCTACAGATATTGCTATAAATTCATTGTTATATATGACCGCATTTAAAGAAAAAGTCCCTTATATTTTAATTGGAAGTAATATTAGAACTGAGGGAAAACAACCTATAGAATGGACATACACTGATTATTATCAATTAAATTATCTGCTAAAAAAATTTTCTCCAATTAAATTAAAATCTTTTCCTCTGTTATCTTTTAACAAAAGAGGAATAATGGAATATATTTTTAAAATAAGAATTATAAAACCTTTAAATTACTTAGACTATGACAAAAATTTCGCAACTGAATTGTTACGCGAGAAATATAAATGGGAATATTATGGAGAACACCATCATGAAAATATTTTTACTAAATTTGTAATTAGTTATTGGTTATATGAAAAGTTTAAGATTGACAAGAGAATAATAACATACTCAGCTCAACTTCTGAGCAATTATATAAGCAGAGAAAAAGCACTAAAGATTCTGGAAAAGAAGCCCTATAATCCAGACACGATAGAAAGAGAGATTGAATTTGTGTTAAAAAAATTAGAAATAAAAAAATGTGAATTTGATGAAATATGGAAAAGCCCAAATAAATATTATTATGATTATCCGAATAAATATCAATATCTAATTAACGCTACAAAAATTATTGATTCTTTAAAACTTTTTAAATTAATGTATAATCCGAATTATATAATAGAACATAAATTTCGAAATAAATATGACTTACATTAGTAATAAGAGAAGAAAATTTAATTTCTTTTTAAAATTAAGGAATAAAATAGGTAAGTTACTTGTTCAGAAATTTCCTTTAAATTTTGTCAGAGTATTTTCTTTAAGAAATTTACTTAAATTTAAAGTAGGTAAAAATGTTTATATTGGTCCGGATTTATTAATAGCTTCAATTAATTCCGAGAATTGTTGTAGATTAGAAATTGGGGATAGAGTAGCAATTGGTCCTAGAGTAACTATTATTTTATCATCGGATGCAAATTGGTCTAAACTAAATGATTACTTTCCACCTATTCGTGGAAATATTACAATTGGTGATGATGTATGGATTGGTGCATGTGTGACTATTTTGCCAAATGTTGTGATCGGGAAGATGAGTGTTGTTGGAGCTTTATCTCTTGTGACAAAAAATATCGAAGAGGGAACCGTAAATTATGGGATCCCATGCAAAAAAGTAAAAAATATTATAAATTATGAAGATAATCTTTGATGTTGGACATCCAGCTCATATACATTACTTTAGAAATAGTGCTTCAATTTTAGAAAGAAATAATCATAGTGTACTTTTTACAGTTAGAGACAAAGAAATTACGGTATATTTAATTAATAAATATAATATTAAACATATTGTTGTAGGTAAAAATGGTAATAACTATTCTCAAAAGATATACTATGCATTTAAAACTATTAAAAATTTGTTAAATGTATGTAAGTTTTATAGACCAGATTTAATTGTTAGTTTTTATTCTCCGTATGCATCATTTGTTTCAAAAATATTAAAGATCCCTTCTATTGGTTTTGCTGACTCGGATGAAGCAAAAGCCAGTATATTTATGGCTAAATATTTTACTGATTATTCTTTGACCCCTGATTGTTTTAATGGTAATCTTGGAAAAAATCATTACAGATTCAAGAGTTACATGGAATTATCATATTTACATCCAGATATTTTTAAGCCAAGAGATGAGGTCTTAAAAATGTTGAAAGTTAAAGAGAATGAAAAAGTGACTCTAATTAGGCTGGTAGCATGGAATGCTTTACATGATAAAGACAAACATGGCCTTTCTTTTGATGAAATTATGGAAATTATTAAATTAACTTCAAATTATTCGAAAGTATTTATATCATCAGAAAGGGAATTACCTAAGGAATTTAAAAGCTTTCAACTAAAAATTCCTCCTGAATTTTTTCATGATTTTTTGTATTACTGTAATTTATATATAGGGGAAGGTGCGACTACTGCATCGGAATGTTGTATGTTGGGAATACCAGCAATTTACATTAATGAATCGAATGCCGGAACACTAATTTCTCAAGAAAATTATGGATTACTTTTGAATTTTAGAAAATTTTCTAAGGATATTCTTAGAAAAGCAGAGATAATTATTTCTGATTCTAGTTATAAGATTAAAATTTTGAAAAAACGAAATAAAATATTAAAAGAAAAAATTAATTTATCAAAATTTATTGTTTGGTTGATAGAAAATTTCCCAACTTCATTTAAAATTCTTAAGAAAAATCCTGATTATCAGAACAAGTTCTTATAAGTTGATGAAATTTTTAAAAAATTATTATTAAAAACTACTTTTGAAAGTTATATTTTATTAAATATATTATTTTATATTATTTAATAGGTAATTTTAAGTATATTGTTAGTATATTTAAAATTAATATTATCATGTATAAAACATTAATAAAAATTCATTATAGTATTAAACATACCTTTATTCTTTTTAACATTTAAACAAAATTTTATTTATTTGTTAATTTTAAAGAATATTAAATCTTACATTTTATATTCCAAGGTTTTATAACAAGAAATATAAATGTGAAAATTTTTAGATATGTTAGAATTTAGAAATGAAAATGAGATTAATTTAGATGATTGGTCTAAGTTTGTTTTTAATAGTAAATATGGTAATATATTTAATACACCTGAATTTTTTAAAGTTCATAAAATATCTGGTGAAACAAAACCGAATGCAATATTTTTATTAGATAATTCTGAAATTAAGGGGCTTTTAATATATTACAAGCATATAGAAAATTCTTTTATTTTAAGAAACTTCGCTTCAAGAAACATTATTTTGGGAGGTCCGATTTTTAATGATGATGAAAAAGTTTTATTTGAATTGCTAAATAAATATTTAGGAAATCGACATAATGTTGTATTTTCTCAAATAAGGAATCTATATAATACAGATAAATATTCTGAAATATTTAGTAATTTTGGATTTAAAAAAAATGAACATTTAGATATACATTTTAACTTAAAAGAAGGGGAAGAAAAGTTATGGAAAAATATACATTCTTCGAGAAGACATAATATCAGGGTTTCATACAGAAAGGGTGTATATGTGCGGCTAATTGAAGAAAATGAAAGAGAATTAATTGATAGATCTTATGAGATTATATCAAACCTATACAAAAAAATAAAACTGCCATTATATAGCAAAAATTTCTTTATAAATTTGGTAAACATATTGCTTCCAATTAATTATTTGAAAATTTTCGGAGCTTTTCTAAATGACAATATGATAGGGGTAAGATTTATATTGAGTTATAAAAATTTTCTATATGATTGGTATGCTGGGAGTGATGAAAAATTTTTGGAATATAGGCCTAACGATATATTACCCTGGGAAGTAATTAAATGGGGAGCAAATAATGGATATGAAATTTTTGATTTTGGTGGTGCAGGAAAACCTGATTCAAAATATGGGGTTAGAGATTATAAAATGAGATTTGGAGGAACTTTGGTTAATTTGGGTAGATATGAGTTTACTCATAAAAATTTGTTAATGAAAGTAATGAAAATGGGATTAAATATTAGAAAGATTTTTAAATTGTAATTTTTAAAGTTATTTAGTTATTAATTTTATTTTTTAATCTATAAAAGTCTTTATCGGATAAAGTGAGTTTTTACTGTTTATATAAATTAATATTTCTTAAGTTTCTTTAAATGGATTTTACAATCGGAAAATATAAAAAATTATTAGATGCACTTATTAGTAAAGGTTATGATTTTATTACTTTTAAAGAGTATATAGAGAATAAAGAAAGTTTCAATAATAAAATGATATTACTTCTGAGACATGATGTTGATTTTTTACCCCAATATGCTTTAAATATTGCTCTAATAGAAAGTAAAATGGGTATAAAGGGGAGTTATTATTTTAGATTTAATAACAGAATATTTAATGAAGTTGTAATTAAGCAGATTGCATTATTGGGGCATGAAATTGGTTATCATTATGAAACTGTGGATAAAGTAATTAACAATGAATTATTAAATGATAGTAAAGATGGATATTCGAAGGAAGAAATAATTGATAAAGCATATAAATTATTTGTTAAGGAATTAGAAATCTTCAGGGGAATCATAGATGTAAAAACAATCTGTATGCATGGGAGTCCCAAAAGCAAATACGATAATAAAGCGATATGGAATAAATTTGATTATAGAAAACTCGGTATTGTTGGTGAACCGTATTTGGATATTGATTGGAATGAGTTTGGGTATCTTACTGATACGGGTAGGAGGTGGAATGGTAATAAGGTTAATATTAGAGATAAAGTAAATACTAAATATGTGTTCGATTTTAAAAAGACTGATGATATTTTAAAAAATATTGATGTTTTACCTAAAAAATTGATGATTACAGTCCATCCAAAACGATGGGCAGATAATCCATTTTTATGGTCTAAGGAGTTAATCTGGCAGAATATTAAAAATGTTCTCAAATTTTTTAGAGCAAAAGCAATAAAAGATAGAAATTAATTTTAAATATTTATTTTAAATTTGGGGAGAATATAATTAAGTATTAATTTTAGCAGAGGCAATCAAATTATAGTAAGTAGGATTTCAAATTTTAAAAGTTATCTTAGTATCAATAAAGATTAGCATTACTTATTTTCTTAATATTTTTAATAAAGGGTGGATTTATGAGATTTAATATTATTATTTTTTTTGTGTTCGCATTTTCAATTATGGTAAATGCACAGGTGGAACTTGTTCCGGTTGGACATCCTGTCTATGAATATTTGAAAAGAGCAGAATTATATGGCTGGATAGAAGGATATAATTCTTCCTCATTGCCGTTATCAAGAAAGCAAGTTTCTGTATATTTAAAGGAAATTGAAGAAATAAGAAATAAGGGCAATTTAGAAATGAGTATTATGGATAAGAAAATATTAAAGGATTATTTGGTTGAATTCGGTTATGAGGTTTATGGGGATTTAAGATATAGTGATGCTTTGTTTAAAGGTGGTAATATATTTGATAATGATAAACAAAAATTTATTTTTTCTTATGTTGATTCAAATGCAAGTTTATTTTGGGATTTAAACGGTTGGTTATCACAAAGGAATTCAGATGGTGATTCTGTTAAAATAAATTCAATAGCACTTGGAGAAATTGGCATGCGTTTTCGAGGGACTTTATTTAATACGGTTGGATATTATATCAGATTTTCAAACGGTCAGAAATTATCAGGCAAAGAAAAAGATGTAGATTTCGCAAGGGTTACAAATCCAAAATGGAATGCAAATCATAAAATGAAGGATAAAGACGGAAATTTTGATTCTTATGAAGGTTATATAAGATATGCAACAAGTAGTGAGTGGTTGGCATTGACTGTGGGGAAAGAACAGATGTTAGCTGGGTTTGGATATGTTGATAAGTTATTTTTATCCAACAATTCTGTGCCATTTAGTTTTATCCGATTGGATTTAAAATATAAGAAACTTCAGTATTTTTTCAGTTATGGTAGTTTAAGGGGTGATTCTCTTGGTAGGGAAATTGAAACAAAGGGTATTGTTACACATCGTTTGAATTTGAATTTATTTGATAATTGGAGATTGGGTTTTTTTGAAGCGCTGATAACATGTGATAGGCCATTTAATTTTACATATTTAAATCCGTTTAGTTTTATTCGTTCAGCTGATTACAGCGCTGGTGATGGACAATCTTCTTTAAATAATGCTATTATCGGTTTTGATACAGAGGTTAAACCTTTTAAAAGATTAGCATTTCAGGGAACTATGCTTATTGATGATTTAGATATTAAAACGCTTTTCAATAATATTCGTGATGGGAAACCTGTGAATTCAAATAGATTTGCATGGCAAGCAGGAATAATATGGACTGATGGTTTCTGGATTCCAAATTTAACATTAGCACTTGAGTATACAAGATTAAATCCATTTATTTATACTCACAGAACTAATAAATCGCAATATTCTCACTGGACATTACCTCTTGGTCATAATTTACAACCTAATTCTGATGAAATAGCAATAAAAATAAATTATGATATAACACATAGATTAAATTTTCAAATATTATATCTGCATCAAAGACATGGGGAAGGATTTGTGTTTAACGGGGATACACTTAAAATAAATTACGGGGGAACTTTAAATAGAGGCGATGCAGATATATCAATAGATAATAAATTCTTACAGGGAAATCGTATTGATAAAGATTATATCAGTATGAGTGTATTGTGGCAACCAATCAGACAATTTTACATTGAAGGTAATTTAGTTTATAGATTTTTTAATCTTATTTATAATAAGAAAAAGATGAGAGATTTATATTGGTGGCTAACTGCAAGAATTGATTATTAAGATAATAGTATTAAAGAAATTAAAACAATAGAGGGTCATACAATATAAACACAAAAATTTTTTATTTGATCAAATATTAAAAAATTATCTTGATTTTTATTTAAATTATTTTTAGTTTACAACAGTTCGAGTTACTGGAGGGCAGAAATATTAAGGTTTTGTCATAAAAATATAAAGATATACAATATTGAAAGAACAATACAGATATCAGGATGTAAAAGAAATTAGGGAGAGGGCGGAATTATTAGAAAGGTTACTTCCGGATGGTGTATATGAATACTTAAATGAAAATGCTGATTTAAGTAGTGAGGGGACAAAGATTTTTGATAGTGGTTCATTATTTGATATCAATATCATTGAAAATAAACTTACTTCTATTATTAATATTAACAGAGTAAATAATCTTAAATATATTAATAAGTATTTTGAATCCGTAAATCATAAACTAATTTTGGGCGGTAAGATTATAGGATGTGTAGAAACTTATGAACAAAGAAAGAACAGAATATTAAAAAAGTATAATAAACTTATTTCATATCCATTATATGTATTTGATTTTATTCTTAAAAGAGTTTTCCCAAAGTTAAAAATTACTAGAAAAATATATTATCTTTTTACGCGAGGGAATAATAAAGCAATCTCTAAAGTTGAAACTTATGGTAGATTAACATCTTGTGGATTTGATTTCGTTAACGAAAAGGAAATAAATAATTTACTCTTTTTTACCTTCCAAAAAGTCAGTTCTCCACGATATGATACTGAACCAACCTACGGATTCATAGCAAAATTAAAACGCATTGGAAAAGATGGTAAAATTATTACTGTGTATAAAATTCGTACAATGTACGCTTATTCTGAATATTTACAGGAAAAAATTGCTGAAGAATTGGGTTTAGATATTGGTGGTAAATTCAAGAATGATTATAGAAAAACATACTGGGGTAAATTACTAAGAGCGTTCTGGTTAGATGAATTGCCTATGCTTTGGAATTTAATTAAAGGGGATTTAAAACTTTTTGGTGTAAGACCTTTGAGTCAACAATATTTTAATTTGTACAATGAAGATTTGAAAAAGATGAGAATTAAATATAAACCGGGATTAATTCCGCCATATTATGCTGATATGCCCAAAACTCTCTATGAGATTATGGAATCTGAACATAGGTATCTCACCTCATATGAAGAAAAACCTATCCGAACACAATGGGTTTACTTCTGGAAAGCATTTTATAATATTGTATTTAAAGATGCGAGAAGTAACTAGTATTGTTCTTAAATAGTAATGGGGTAAAAATAAATTTATTCAAAATAAAAGATTATTTTTTAAATTACTTAACCTTAATATTTTATATTCTTGCTATTTTGGTAGGAGGAATATCTAATTATTATACATATTCCTTCTATCTGAAATGCGTTATTAATTTATTACTTTTATTTTCTATTGTACTATTAATGGTTAAATATAATTTAAAACCGTTTAAAGAAAAGGGTTTTCAAAAATTAATTTATTTATTTTTTTTAGTTACGATTTTTTTTGTGTGGACAATAATTTTTTCAAGAGATATTGAGTTCGGATTATACAAACTTTTATATTTCATTTTAGGAAATTTTATAGTTATAATTTCCACTTATATTTTATTTAAGTATCATTGTGATTTTCTTCTGAAAAAAGGTGTTTATTTTATAACTTTACTTGCAGCAATCAGCGCTTTTGTAATATTTGCTTTTTCCCCTTTTGAATATGGTGCGGTTTATCAGTTTCGGCTTTCAAGATGGAGCCATGTATTTTATGGGAGATTTATTGGAAGTGTTTTCTTGATATGGTATATTTTTATTTTTTTAGGTGATGAGAATATTTTGCCTTCAGCAAAAGCTTTTGGAAAATTTTATTATAAGTACAAATATTTAATAAATTCATTTGTTTTAATTATTTTTTCTTACGGGTTATATTTATCAGGATTAAGAGGTTCAATATTATTTATTCTCATCATTATAACAACAATTTTTTTGTATAATTTATTTAGAAATAAAATTAATTTAGAAAAAATTATCTATTTTATTATTAGTGTATTAACAATATTGAGTTTAATATACTTCAATAATCCTAAAGATGAAGTACTGGATTTTAGATATAAAGCATTTTTTAAATTTTATGATGATTCTGAATATACGGAAGGTTCAATTATGGACAGATTTGAAGGTTATAAATTAGCATTAAAAATGTTTTCAGAAAAACCTGTTATCGGATATGGATTAGGTAGTTTCAGGAGTTATTATGATAATGATTTTTTAAAAATGTTAAAATACCCCCATAATATTTTTTTAGAAGCTCTGGCTGAAATGGGACTGATTGGTTTTTCCATAATATTATTTTTATTAATTACAATTTTCATTGGTGCTTTCAGATATTCCATTTCCACTTTCTTTTTTCTAATTTACCCTTTTGGATTATCATTGTTTTCAAAGGACATTCCCACTCAGACTTTACTATGGAGTGGGCTTGCCTTACTATTTATAAATGAAGAACGGGGGAAAAAGATTTTTACCGATAAAAACTAATTAACTTTTTATTTAATAGTTGAAAATTTAATTTTGAAAAATTTGTTTTAAAAATGAAACTCATAGATAATAATGATATTCATGATCCTACAATAAATCTTGCTCTCGAAGAATATTGCGTTAGAAATCTTGATTTTAGTGAAGAAGAGTATTTGTTGTTTTACATTAATGACCCATCTATTATTATTGGTAAGCACCAAAATACAATTGAGGAAATTAACAAGAAATATGTTGACGCTCATAATATTTATGTTGTAAGACGTATATCCGGAGGAGGTGCAGTATATCACGATAGAGGAAATTTAAATTTCAGTTTTCTTACAAAACATTCTGATGATAGTATAAATAACTTTAGAAAATTTACACAACCAATTGTTGATACATTGAAACAAATTGGTGTCAATGCTGAATTGACCGGTAGGAATGATATTACTGTGGAGGGAAGAAAAGTATCTGGTAATGCACAGTTCACGAATACAAAAACTATGTTTTCACATGGGACTATTCTTTTTAATTCAAATCTGGAAGATGTCGTTGAAGCATTAAATGTCAAACTTGATAAAATTGAAAGTAAAGGTATTAAGTCAGTCAGAAGCAGAGTTGCTAACATATCGGAATTTTTGAAAGAACCTATGACTATTTATGATTTAAAGCAAAAAATTATTGAAAACATTTTTATTAATTATAATAACATTCCGGTTTTAAAATTAAATGATGAACAATGGAATGAAGTATATAAACTTGCTGAAGCAAAATATAGAAATTGGGAATGGAATTATGGGAGGTCTCCGGAATTCAATTTACAAAGGGTTCATAGATTTCCGTTTGGACAAATTGATGTTAGGGTAAATGTAAAAGAAGGTACTATAAAGGAATTAAAAATTTATGGTGATTACTTGGCTTTTGGGGATAGTGATGATTTAGAAGAAATTTTAATAGATACAAAATTTGACTATGAACATATATATTCTAAACTCAAAGATATAAACCTGTCCGATTATTTTGGTGATATTTCTGTTGAAGATTTTTCTGATTGGCTCGTAAGAGGTAAATAAATTTCAAAATTAATTAATAATATATGCAAAAGGAAAGTTTAAGTTTCTTAGAAAAATATGTAAATACTGCAGCACCAACTGGGTTTGAAACAGAAGGACAAAGGGTTTGGCTTGATTATATTAAGCCTTATATAGATTCCTATTTTACTGATATATATGGTAGTGTTGCTGCTGTTATTAATCCTGAGGAAACTTATAAGGTTGTTATCGAAGCACACGCTGACGAAATATCCTGGTTTGTTAGTTATATTACTGATGATGGATATATATATTTAAAGCGAAATGGTGGTGTCGATCATCAGATTGCCCCTTCAAAACGGGTTAATATTCACACAGAAAAAGGAATTGTAAAGGCAGTTTTTGGCTGGCCTGCTATACATACAAGACAAAAGGATAAGGAAGAACAACCGAGTTTAAAAAATCTATTTCTCGATTGTGGCTGCAGTTCGAAAAAAGAAGTTGAAAAATTGGGAATACATGTAGGATGTGTTGTAACTTATGAAGATGAAATGATGATTTTAAATAATAAGTATATTGTAGGACGAGCTTTGGATAACAGGATAGGTGGATTTATAATTGCTGAAGTAGCAAGACTTTTAAAAGCGGGAAAGAAGAAATTGCCCTTTGGGTTATACATAGTAAATGCAGTGCAGGAAGAAATTGGATTAAGAGGTGCAGAAATGATTTCCAGAAGAATTAAACCCAATGTTGCCCTGGTAACAGATGTGATCCATGATTCAAATGCCCCTATGTATGATAAAAAGGTAGAAGGGGATATCCAATGTGGCAAGGGTCCTGTTTTAACTTATGGTCCGGCAGTACAGAATAATTTATTGAAAAAAATAATTACTACTGCAAGAAAAAATAACATCCCTTATCAACTGGATACAGTCTCAAGGACAACAGGAACCGATACAGATGCATTTGCATACTCTGGAGATGGGGTTGCTTCTGCATTGATATCAGTACCTTTAAAATATATGCATACCACTGTGGAAATGGTTAATATGGTAGATGTTGAAAATGCTATAGAGTTGATTTATAAAGTTCTTTTTTCTATTAAAAAAGGAGAGGATTTCAGGTATATAAAGTAGAGAAACCAGCTGGAGTTATGAGCGAATTAAAATACAATTAAAAACATATATTTTTTAATAAAATTTTTGTATTTTAGAATGCACTCATAGCTCAGCTGGTAGAGCAGCTGACTCTTAATCAGCGGGTCGGGAGTTCGAGTCTCCCTGAGTGCACTAAAGAAAACTAAATATAATGGTTTTCTTTTTTTATTTATGGAACAAGGTATTCTTATAAGTTGTATAAAAAATAAAACAATAATTATGAAGAAAATAATTTTATTTATTCTGTTCTGCTGTTTAAATGTATCTTTTGCTCAGAAAGGGGAATTTATTTCAGCCAGTACTGTATTTTCTGGTAATGATGCCTGGAAAAACTGGAACATAAAATTACTCAAAGATAATGGGAGCTTCAATACTGTGTTTTCCGGCAGTGGAGCCTGGAGGGATTGGAGAGTGTATTTGGGAGATGAATCCGGAACTATTAGTACAATTTTTTCAGGTGATGATGCATGGAAATATTGGAGATTTAACTTTGGCAATATTTCAGGTACGATAAAAACTGTTTTCTCAGGTAATGATGCATGGACTGACTGGGATATTTCTTCTGAAGGTACTACTCTGCGAGCATCAACAATTTTTTCTGGTAGTGATAGATGGAAAAATTGGCGAATTACCGGGAAAAATGGTGAAATTTTAGTAAGAACCAGATTCTCAGGTAGTGATGCATTCAGAGATTGGGATATTGATGATAAGATGGAAGAAGAAAATATTTATATTAAGTTTGCAGCAATATTTGCGTGCATTTTTTCCGGAATTTATAATAATGTAGATTTGAAATAAGAATCAAATAAATCATTATTATTTTAATAAACGCAGGTCAATCCTGCGTTTTTTATTTTAAAACACTTTTCTATAAAACATTTTTAACAATTTTAAAAATAAACTCATTATGTAATTCAGATATTTTTAACTCAAATATTTTACGATTTATTATTATCATCAATTTAGGTAATTACCTTTTTAAGTTTTTTATTAAAGATTGAGTTGTTGATTGAAATTCAAGTGCTTTTATTATTATTGCTTGTAAAGTTAAATATTTTATTTTTAAATATGTTTTGAGTTGTATTTAAGTAAATGATAAGATAATTTTTAAATATTATTTTGAGTATAAGAAAAGCTACACTCAGTAAACTTTATGATTGATCGGGATAAAATATTAGAGCTGTTAAATAAGGAAAAGCTAAGAAATATTAATCTTATAAACTTTATTTTATCTTATGGTATTGACGAGATAAGAATGAATGATAATACTTATCTTATTAAAGCAACAAGCGATAAACAATGGATATATTTTGCTTATGAAAATGAAATTAATAAGGAAGCATTTACAAATTTAGTCAAAAATTTAAAACCAAACGAAAAACATTTTGCGGTATTGGAAGATTGGATGGTGGAAATTATGAGAGAGCATTGGAAAGTAATTTGGCATGTAAAAAGCGTACAGTTAATTTATCCTTCTGATAAACAAACTTCACAAGGTAAACATATTATTAAAGACCTGACTTTAAAAGATGCAAAATACATATTTGAACATTCAGATTATAAAAAATATATGTCTTTAGAATATTTGAAGGACAGAATTAAAAAGGGAATAGCACTTGGGTTGTATGATAAAGGAGGACTTATAGCCTGGATTATAACTCATGATGATGGGGCAATGGGATTTTTAAATGTTTTACCTGAATTCAGAAGAAAAGGATATGGAACAGAAATAACTTCCGCAATGATTGATAGAATTAGAGCGCAAGGAAGTATCCCATTTGTGCATATTGAAAGTGAAAATACAAAGTCTATGAATCTTGCAATAAAGATGGGATTTGAATTTCATAGAAACGTTAATTGGATAAGAATACAAAATTAACAGCTCTATAATTTAATATAATAATTATGGGATTAATAAAAGAATTCAAAGAATTTGCAATAAAGGGAAATGCATTTGATTTAGCTGTTGGTGTAATTGTAGGTGCAGCATTTGGGAAAATAGTTTCTTCAATTGTAAATGATATTTTGATGCCTGTTCTTGGAATACTTATTGGTGGCTTAAATTTTACGGACATCAAAATTACTCTTAAACATGCAGTTTTAGATAATACCGGCAAAATAATTTCGAACCCTGTCACAATTAACATTGGTAACTTTATCCAGGTAACTTTTGATTTTTTAATTATTGCTTTCGTTCTTTTTCTTATTATTAGAGGAATGAACAGATTAATCAAAAGAAGAGAAGAAGAGTTACCAAAAGCACCTGAACCCTCAAAACAAGAGATACTGTTGGAAGAAATTAGAGATATTTTAAAAGAGAAAAAGTAATTGTGTCTTATTCTTTTGGTATTTAATATCTTTGATGTTTTATTTTATTTTGTTAAGTTTATAAAATTAATTTTATGAGAAATTATTTCTTTCTTCTATCGATTTTCCTATCTGTTCTGTTTTATTCCTGCAGTAATGTTGATTGTACAACAAAAAATATCGATATGTATTTTTTAGCACCAGGAGGAACATATTTTTTTAAAATGCACGATAAAGATGGAAATCCAATTTTAGAAGGAATAATTTATGTAAAATATAGAAAAAAATTAAATATGTCAGGTACTTATGAGATTACAAAATTCTATAATGATTCTTATCCAGGAATAAAAAGTATGATGGGAATCTTTACCGCAACAGAAAGTGATGATGATAATACTGTAACCTTGAATACGAATCCCAAAATTGCTGATGATAATATTATATTTGAATTCAATTTAATGAAAAATAAGATTGAAGGTAAATGGTACCGAACAACTATGAAGGGAAAAATCGATGAAGGTATTCTTTCCGGTCATTTTTTAGAGTTGAAATCTTAAGTAAATTCTAAAGAAGATTTTGAGTAATTTATGGGGGAAATTTCTTTTTTTATTTTAACTCTCATTCATTTTGCAATAGAATAATTAATTTATTTTGTTGATATTTAAATATAATTAATAATTAAATAATGAAAAGAATATTTGGTTACATTTTAGTTATTTTATTGTGTGGGAGTACTGTGATGTTTTCACAATATACAAATATTATGATTGGAAATGCAGGTTCCCCCGAAGAAGTATCTATTTGTATTAACCCGAAAAATGTGTTACAGATTGTTGCAGGTGCTAATATTAACAAATTTTACTGGACAACTAACGGAGGTTTAAACTGGACTTACGGAAATTTAACATCATCGGCTTATGGTGTTTGGGGAGACCCTTGCATTATTGTTGATACACTGGGGCATTTTTATTATTTCCATTTATCTAATCCACCTTCCGGTGGTCATTGGATAGATAGAATCGTTTGTCAAAAATCTACTAACGGAGGTATGAGTTGGTCAAACCCTGGTACTTATACTTTTTATGATCCTAATAAAGACCAGGATAAAGAATGGGCTGTCGTAGATAGAAGTAATAATTATATTTATTGTACATGGACCCAATTTGATGATTATGGAAGTTCAAGTCCTGCTGATAGTACAAATATTCTTTTTGCAAAATCAACTGATGGTGGTTTAACCTGGATTTTAGTTAAAAGAATAAATGAAAAAGGAGGAGATTGTATTGATACTGATAATACCGTTGAAGGTGCTGTACCAGCAGTTGGCCCTAATGGTGAAATATATGTAGCTTGGTCTGGACCGAAAATAAAAAATGTTCAATATGGTATTTTCTTTGATAAATCAACTGATGGAGGTGTAACTTTTTTACAAAATGATATTTATGTAGTGGATCAGCCTGGTGGTTGGGATTTTGGTATTGGAGGTATATATAGAGCCAATGGTATGCCGGTAACTTGTTGTGATTTATCAAATGGACCATACCGGGGTCATATTTACATTAATTATTGTGACTCTGCTGGTCCAACTGATAGAGATGTTAAGCTGGTAAAATCAACTAATGGTGGTTTAAACTGGAGTGCCCCGGTTAGGGTTAATGATGATCCGCCTGGTAGAGAACAATTTTTTACCTGGATGACAATAGACCAAAAAACAGGTTATATTTATATTGTGTTTTATGATAGGAGAAATTATTCAAGTTATCAAACAGATGTTTATCTGGCGAGGTCAACTGATGGAGGCGCAACATTTTCAAATATTAAAGTTAGTTCAACTCCATTTTCCCCAACTTCAAGTGTTTTCTTTGGTGATTACAATGGAATAGATGCTTATAATAATGTCGTCAGACCTATTTGGACAAGATTAGATGGGACACAATTAAGTATCTGGACAGCAATTATTGATTTCTCTGTATCTTCAAATGAACCTATTAATAATTTACCGCAAACATTTTCTTTATATCAGAATTATCCAAATCCATTTAATCCTATTACCAAAATAGAATTTGAAGTACCGCCATCTAAAAATGGTGATTTACAATTTGTTCAGATTATCATTTATGATATTACGGGAAAAGAGGTTACCAAAATTGTGGATGCTTTATTAAAACCAGGAAAATATGAAGCTTCCTGGAATGCAACCGGATATTCAAGTGGCACTTATTTTTATAAATTAATTTCAAATGATTTTTCAGAAACGAAAAAAATGATATTGGTCAGATAAAAGCTTTGTCTCTTAAATAATTTTATAAATTTAAAAAAAACACCTATGAAAAAATCACTTATTATTTTGTTGATTGCGCTGATACCATTTTCAATTGGTTTATCTCAATTTAGATTCGAAGGTGGTGTAGAGGCTGGAACAACTATTCCAATGGGAGATTATAGCGGAACTATGGCTGATTTTTATTCCGGAACTAAATATGGGTTATCTGCTGGTATTAATGTTGGGGGATTTGCATCTATTACTACACCTATTTTGAGTGGAAGAATTTCCCTTAATTATACTTCGCTTAAAAATGATGGCGCTCTTCCTCCTGGTGAAGGTGGTGGAACAATTGAGTTAAAACATAATATTTTAACGATTGGTGTTGGTCCACAATATAATATCCCAATACCTGCATCTCCAATAAGACCTTTTGTAGTTGCAGAACTGTTAATTGTTTCAATTAGTGGAGAGACGACCTTTAAGGGTACCTCATCAGTTCCAAGCGGTACATACACGATACCTTCGGCTACAAGATTAGGCTTTGGCATTACAGGTGGATTGGGTTATGATTTTGGTCAGTATGGTATTAGTGTACAGGTAAAGTATAATTTTCTAAATTTAGCTGGTAAAGAATATAAATCAGATGATCAAACAAAAAGAATTAGTTCTTATACTAATTTAAATGATGAGAAAGACCCGCTTTATGTATCTGGTTCCAATATTCATATAATCGGGAATAGTAGAAACATATCAACCCTGCAATTAAATCTTGGTTTTAATTTTTCATTGGGTCTGTAGTAATAGCAAAAAGTTAATTTTTAAAAATTACAATTCCTTATCTCTTGATAAGAGTAGGGAATTGTAATTTTTTTATGTCCCCAGTATATTTAATCTATTAAAAAATATGATTAAATTTGTTATTATATAATTATATTTTAAGTGTTTAAAGAGGTGGGAAAGTTATTTAATATTTTTAATAGTCGCATTTTAATAATTAGTAAATGAATTCAGAAAAATATAAAATTACAGATTTTGATTTATACTTATTAAATGAAGGAAACCACTTTGAATCTTATGAAAAATTTGGTTCTAAACTTGTCGATTTTAATGGTAAGAAAGGGGTGCAATTTGTTGTCTGGGCTCCTAACGCTAAAGAAGTAAGTGTCGTTGGTGACTTTAATAATTGGAATCCTGAAGTTCATAAAATGGAAAACATCAATAACTCAGGGGTATGGATTAAGTTCATTGAAAATTTAGGTGAAAAAACTTTATATAAATATGCTATTAAATCTTATGATAGCAATTATATATCTTTTAAAACAGATCCTTATGCATTTTCTACAGAGTTAAGACCAAAAACTGCTGCTGTTGTATATGATATTAATAAATATAAGTGGGGAGATGATGATTGGATGAATAAAAGAAAGGATTTTAATTTTATTAAATCACCAATATCCATTTATGAAGTTCATCTTGGTTCCTGGAAAAAAGATTACAATAATATTGACTTTCCGAATCAATGGGGATATAAAAATTATCGCCAAATTGTCTATGAGCTTGTTGATTATGTTAAATCAATGGGTTATACACATATTGAATTACTGCCAATTATGGAACATCCTTTAGATGAATCCTGGGGTTATCAATTAATTAATTATTTTGCACCAACAAGTAGATATGGAACACCTGAAGATTTTATGTTTTTTGTTGATTATTGTCATCAAAATAATATCGGAGTAATACTCGATTGGGTTCCAGCTCATTTTCCTACGGATGAACATGGTCTCGCTAACTTTGATTCAACTCAGCTTTATGCATATAAAAGTTGGAAAAAAGCTTACCATAAAGATTGGGGTACTTTGATTTTTGATTATGGTAGAAATGAAGTCGTGAATTTTTTAATTTCAAACGCATTATTTTGGCTTAAAAAATATCATATTGATGGATTAAGAGTAGATGCTGTTGCTTCTATGCTTTATCTGGATTATTCTAAAAATGAAGGTGAATGGGAACCAAATTATTTCGGTGGTAGAGAAAATCTTGAAGCGATTGCATTTTTAAAAAAACTTAATGAAATAGTTCACTTACAAGTTCCTGGTATTATGATGATTGCTGAAGAATCTACTGCTTTTTTTGGTGTCTCTAAGCCAACATATTTAGGCGGCTTGGGCTTTGATATGAAATGGAATATGGGCTGGATGAATGATATTTTAAACTATTTCAGTAAGGACCCAATACATAGAAAATATCATCAGAACCTTATTACTTTTTCTTTATGGTATGCATTCAGCGAGAATTTCATTCTTCCAATTTCCCATGATGAAGTGGTGCATGGGAAACAATCATTATTTAATAAAATGCCTGGTGATTCATGGCAGAAATTTGCTAATTTAAGATTGTTCTTCGGATTTATGTTCGGGCATCCGGGTAAAAAATTGAATTTTATGGGCAATGATTTTGCACAATTTAATGAGTGGGATTTTAAATCTTCTTTAGATTGGCATTTGCTTGAAAATGAACTTAATATAAAGTTTAATAAATTTTTTAAAGATTTAAATAAATTGTATCGAGATTCTAAAGCAATGCATGAAATAGATTTTAAACCTGATGGGTTTCAGTGGGTTGACTTTTCTGATGCAGATAGTAGTATAATAAGTTTCCTTAGATTTTCTGAAGATAAAAAAGATATTTTACTGTTTACTTTTAATTTTACACCGGTGCCAAGATATAACTATCAGTTTGGCGTTCCGTTTAAAGGATTTTATAGAGAAATATTAAACAGTGATGCTGTTGAGTATGGTGGTAGTGGAATTGGAAATATGGGTGGAATTCATTCTGTATCTATGCCGAGATTTCTTTGTCGTGAATCAATTTTTGTTACTTTGCCACCTCTTGCTGTAAATATATTTAAACTTGAACCAGATATATAATAATTTTTAAAGTATATGGCTAAAATTTATTTTTGTTTGCATGGTCATTTTTATCAACCGCCAAGAGAAAATCCATGGACGAATCAGATTGAAAAAGAAGAATCTGCTTCTCCATTTCATAATTGGAATGAAAGAATTTATCAGGAATGTTATAAACCTAATACTGAAGCCGTAATTATAAATGAAAAAGGGGAAGTAGTCAGAACTGTAAACAATTTTGAATATATAAGCTTTAATTTTGGCCCAACATTATTTGAATGGATTAGAAAGGAACATCCTGAAACTTTTGAAAAAATTTTAAATGCAGATAAAATAAGTTGTGATAAGTATAATGGTAAAGGAAATGCCATTGCTCAGGTATATAACCATATAATTATGCCTTTGGCAGCCAATAGGGATAAATTAACCCAAATTAGATGGGGAAAAGAATATTTTAAATATTTTTTTAAAAGAGATACCGAAGGTATATGGCTATCAGAAACCGCAGTCAACTATAGTACCATTGATATTCTCATTAAGGAGAACATAAAATTTATAATACTTGACCCTTTACAGGCATTAAGATTCAGAAAAGCAGTTGATTCTCAATGGATTGATGTTTCAGACGGCAGTATTAATACAAAAGTATGTTATAAATGTTATTCTAAAAGTTTTCCGGATAAATATATTAGTATCTTTTTTTATGATAGTAATATTTCTAAAAACATTTCCTTTGGAGATTTAGCTTATAGTTCGGAAAATATTCTTGGGGCAATAAAATCCGCTTCTGATCAAAATGCCGATGAAATACAACTTATAAATATTTCTGTTGATGGAGAAACCTTTGGCCATCATAAAAAATTTACAGAAAGAGCACTTGCGTATTTACTAACGGAATTATTATTTAAAAATGATATAGATATTATAAATTACAGTAAATATCTTGAATTATATCCTCCTGTTTATGAGGTTGAATTAAAAGCCGGGACAAATAATGAGGGAACTTCGTGGAGTTGTGCACATGGGGTTGAGAGATGGAAAAATGATTGTGGTTGTGTTACCGGAGGTATGCCGGGCTGGAGTCAAAAATGGCGTGCTCCGCTTAGAGAGGCATTAAATTCATTAAGAGATAAATTAGCAGTCATATTTGAACTGGAGGGAAGGAAGTTTTTAAAAAATGTTTGGAATGCAAGAGATGATTATATCAGACTTATGATTGATAATTCGAAAGAAAATATTGAAAGTTTCTTTGCATTCCATGGGTTAAGAAAATTAAATGAAAGTGAAATTCAGAAATGTTTGCAACTATTGGAAATGGAAAAATATTCACAATTTATGTTTACAAGTTGTGGTTGGTTTTTTGCAGATATTGGAGGTATTGAAGCAAGGAAAATTCTTGAATATTCAAAACGTGCTTTAGAATTTGCGGAATCTATTTCAGGTATTGATTTGCACTCTGAATTTCTGGAAAAGCTTGAAATGGCTAAAAGTAATTTAGAAGAATTTAATAATGCAAAGGAAATTTTCTTAAATTTAAAACGGGAAAGATGAAAAACTATTACGAATATTTTAAGAATACTCATACTTTTAGTAAATGGGAACAAATTGGTTTTAAAAGAAGAGCGGGAGTTGTAATACCTTTGTTTTCAATCTACTCAGATAAAAGTATTGGCATTGGAGACTTTTATGATTTAAGGTTTATTATTCAATGGTGTAAACAGTGTGGCTTGTCATTAATACAATTATTACCTTTAAATGATTGTGGAAATGATTTTTCCCCCTATAATTGCATTAGTTCATTTGCATTAGACCCAATGTATTTATGTTTAAAAGAACTTAAAGAAGTTAATATAAGCAGATATAATAAGAAATTGAAAGAGCTGAAGAAAAAATATAAAGCGGGTCTTTCACATGTAGATTATGGTATTAAAGGAGCAAAACTTGAATTATTGTTTGAGTTGTTCAATAACTCTTATGTGGGAGGTATAAATAAATTCGAAAAATTCAAACTGGAAAATCAATTCTGGCTTGAAGATTATGCGGTTTATTCTGTTATTAGTGAAATAACAAAAACTAAAAACTGGTCTGAATGGGAAAATGATTTAAGGGATAAAAAACCGGAAGCAATACTTAACATAATTAACGATTATCAGGAGAAAGTAGAATTTTATAAATGGGTTCAATGGCAACTATTTGAACAATTAAGAAGCCTTAAGAAATTTGCAAATGATAATGGGATTTTATTAGTCGGGGATATGCCTTTTCTTATCAGTCGTAATAGTTCTGATGTTTGGAGTAATAGAAATTATTTTAATCTTGACTATTCAGTAGGAGCGCCACCAGATATGTATTTTGCACTCGGGCAAAGGTGGGGAATGCCCCCTTATAACTGGAAGGAGATAGAAGCAAATTCATACATTTACATAAAAGAAAAGTTGAAATATGCAGAAAATTTTTATAACTTATATCGCATAGACCATTTTATAGGGGTTTTCAGATTATGGATAATTCATAATTCTATTCCTGAAGAAAAATGTGGGTTGGATGGTAAATTTTTCCCGGAAGATGAAAATACCTGGAAAGATAATGGTAAAAAGGTTCTTGAAGTATTTATTAATTCAACTTCTATGTTACCAATTGCTGAAGATTTAGGAAGTGTTCCCTTTTGCTCTAATGAAGTGCTAAAGGAATTCGGAGTGCCTGGAATGGAAATTCAAAGATGGAGTAAAGAACGAAATATAACTTATGATTTTCTAAAGCCAGAAGAAATCCGCCTTAATTCAGTTTCTTCCCTTTCAACTCATGACTCCAGTTCTTTTATAATCTGGTGGTTGGAGGAAGCGGGTACTGTTGATGCTGAGTTATTCAGAAGATTATGTGCATATAGAAACATAACAGGTGATGAATATCAAAAAACAGTAGAAAAATTGTTTGATGCTGAACATATTAACGAGAATAGATTATTATGGAAATCCGATATTAATAACATAGATTTGTTATGTAAGATTTTGAATAAAGAACCTTTTGAAATTCAGGATATTATTTTGCAATATCTTGATACATATAATGAACGGGAAAAATTCAGAAACTATATAAACGAAAACAGTTCAGAACTTAATACTAATTTTTTAAAGAAAGCACTGATTAAGTCGATGGAAGCAAATTCAATTTTCTCTATACATCTATTAAATGAGTGGTTGTCTTTACATAAAGAATATTTAGAATATTTCAAAAATAAAAGATTCAGAATTAATTATCCCTCAATACAAAATGAAACAAATTGGCGGGTTACTGTTCCGATAAATGTTAATCTTTTACCTTATTTAGCAATTAATAAAGAAATAAAAGAAATTCTAACATTAACAGAAAGATTATAACTTAATATAATATTATATTAAGATAGTCCATTTGTTTTTCCTTGACGAATACATTTTTTCCTATATTACAGAAGTCACATTTTCCTTTAATACAGTAAAAGTTGTGAAGATGAATAGCCCCTTGACTTTCAATTGCTTTTTTGATTTGAATATTAAGTTGTTTTTCCATTGCTTTCGTAATTTCATTCTTCGAGTAATCTTTCAAGAGAGAAAAGAAATTTAATATTTGATTACAAAGTTTTTCATTAGATTGATATAAAGCATACTGAAAAATAAAAGGAAGTACTACATTTACTATAATTTCATAAATTCTTTGTTCGCCTATTGGTTGTATATTTATTTTAGAAGGTTTACCAAAATTATAGTTTTTATTCCAGTAACTGTTAATTTTTATATTGTAAAAGATTGTAAATAGATTTTTATATATATTTTCCTGTTCATTAAATGAATTAAGAATTTCATTAAATAAAGAATTATTCAATAAAGAAAAAAGAAATCCTGAAGCATAAGCGATTCTTTTAGTGGGGAAATTTTGAGGACGCAAACGGAAGAAATTCCATTCTGAATTGTCCATTACTCCTTTAGAAAAATTCTTCATTTCATTTTCCCATAATGATTTTATCTTTACTGTATAATTATCATTAGCAGTATTGCTTAATAGAAAACCTGCTGCACCGAATAATAAAGCATCAATTTGAAATAACGAGAAATTTTCTCCGTAAATTTTCTCAAAGGAAATGAGTTTACTTAATTTTAAAAACTGATTTTTATTTTTTGAAAACCCTAATGCTTCTAAAACATATTCAGTAAAAGTTTGCAACCAAATAATATTTTCTTCAACTTTGTTATTCTTTAAATTTTCTATTCTATCACTAATCCTTTTAGAACGATAGTGAAATCTCTTTAGTCCCATATTTTCAAGGTATGTAATCTTTTTAGTTATTTCTATTTCTTGATTTAATTCAAAACATGGTATCCTGAACTTGCTTGAAGGGGATTCTATTATTTCACGCCATATTAAGTGTATCGATTTTGTTAAAAATTTTGAAAGTATAACTGTAGGTATTTTCTCAGAATGTTTATATTCAGGAATAGCTTCTTCGGAACTATCATTTTGCCACATAACTACCTGTAAAATTACTTTGTTGTATTTCCCTTTATTTTTGTGATTGTGCAAAGACCAATCTTTAAGAGTTTTATGTATCTCAACATCACCTGTATGCACATAACCATCAATTCTGATTGTCGCTTTTGAATAGTCGGGTCCTTCATCTTTATTTCTAATTCCAGGTGAGATTACTGTAATTTTTTTTCCGTCAATGGTTTCAAGATTTGAATAATAAGACTTGTTTTCCCAAATGCGGGAAATAAAATTTTCATTCAAGTTTAATTTTATCATTAATTTTTATTTGATTTTTCTATAAATTAATATAAATTAAAATTTAATTTAAGATAAAATTATGAGATATCTAAAACTTATTATTTTATTTTTACCCGTAATGTTTTATCTAAGTTGTGGTGATAAAAGTGGTCAAGAACCTGAAGATTTATTAATGTCAGCAAAAAAAATGCTTGATAGCGCCCAGGCTCTCAACAGTAATGAATTGAAACTGGAAGCAGTTGAACTTTATAATAATTTTATTAAAAAATATCCAGATTCAGCAAAGGTTATTGATGCATACTATGAAATTGCTCGGATATATTCAGATATCAATGATTACAAAGAAGTTATTAAAGTATATGAAAAAATAGCAGATAAATACCCCAATACTAAACATGAACGGAATGCTTTATTTATGATTGGTTTCACTTATGATTCTAACCTAAGGGATACAGTTAATGCCATAACAGCATATAAAAAGTTTTTAGAAAAATATCCAACTGACACTGAAGGAGATAGACTATCAGAATCTGCAAGTTTAATGTTGAAGAGTTTAGAAGGGAAAATTAATATTGATGAGTACCTTAAAGAAAGTGAAACACAAAAAACTGCCGGTAGTAGCGAAGAAAAAAATAAAGATAAATCAAAAGACACAACTGATAAGAAGAAAAATAAAGATGATAAAGAAAAGAAGAAAACCCCACCCCCGGTAAATCAATAAAATAATGGAATCATCTGATTTTAGAAGATTTTTAATTCCTTCGGTAGTCGCAAGATTAGCGAATATTGAATTAAAGGCGAAGTTTGTTGTTCAGGGATTTATTGCTGGTTTACACAAATCTCCATATCATGGATTTAGTGTAGAATTCACAGAACACAGGCAGTACACCCCGGGTGATGATTTAAGATACCTTGATTGGAAATTATTAGCGCGAACTGATAGATATTATATTAAACAATATGAAGAAGAAACAAACCTAAAGGCATATATCTTACTTGATATAAGTCGTTCAATGAGCTTTCACTCTGAAAATCATTTTTTCCGTAGAAAAAAGAAATTTTTCAAAGGAGAAGGCTCTGAAATTTCTCCTGACAGTAATATTTCTAAACTTGAATATGCTTCATATTTGGCTGCTTCACTTGCTTATCTTATGATATTGCAAAGGGATGCGGTCTCACTTATAACTTATGATGAAAAAATTAATACTTATATACCCCCTCACTCAACAAAAATAAATTTAAGATTAATTCTGAAAGAATTGCAGAAAATAAAACCTACTTTAAAAACAAGTACATCTCATTGTCTTAATTCAATAGTTGACAAAATAAAAAAGCGTGGTTTAGTTATTATAATCAGTGATTTTTTTGATAATCAGGAAGAAGTAATTAGTTCTTTTAAACATTTCCGATACAATAAAAACGAAGTTATTGTATTTCAAATAATGGATCCTGCTGAGAGAAAATTTCTTTACAATGATATTGCATATTTCAAAGATATGGAAACAGAGGAAGAAATATATATTCAATCATCACAGATTAAAGAATCATATAATAAAGTAGTTGATAATTTTGTAAAAGAGTATAAGAATCAATGTGTTAGGAATAATATAGATTATGAATTATTAACAACATCTACCCCATTTGATGTTAGTCTTTTAAGATACTTGAATAAAAGAATGCGATTACATTAACGCATCTTGAATCGCTTATCCCAGATTGGTGTAATTAAACGATAATCTCCGAAACCTGTATAGTCAACAAAAATAAATTGTTTATTAATATCATAATATTCCCATATTTCATATGGTCTTGAATATTCATCAAACGGATGCCGTTCAATATTGGAAGGATTTCCATAAATTATATAAACCATACCCATATCAGTTCTGTATCCCTCAACAGAATAATTAGAAAATTTTTCATTTGCAATTTTCACCCGGTTATAATATTCATTCATAACTTCATTTTTAGCAGTTTTTAGAGTTGGATCTTTCGATTTCCAGAACTCAAGAAATCTTCTCTCTTTTTCTGCCTGTGATGGAGCATTTTTTATATACGATAATTCATCATTAGTGGCTATATAAATCATTTCACTAATTGCTTTATCAAGATTTTCTATTGTCATAGGAAGTTCTGTCCACCTGTACGAGAAATCTTTTTCACTTGAAAGGCTTGAATAAACATTACTGAATAATTGAAGTTTATAGTTTCCGATTGTATAATCATACGGATTGAGTTTATCTATTTTCTGGTTTATTCCCGGTGTAATAACGTAGCTAAAACTACCTGTTTTTACAGAAAAGTCTTTTTCATTAACTATTTTATAGTTTATTGAAATAGGAAAGGTATTATTTGAATTATTATAAATTTCAAAAAATATATATATATCCTTTAAATCACCGACGTTGTTTGTAACAAGTGGGTATATGATTTTTCTGCCCATTGAATCAGTGACAAAATCAGAAAGAAGCATTATTGAACTTATTGATAATTCAGTAGCATTAAAATCAGGAACATTAATATCTTTCTCAATTTTATATTCTTTGTAATTATTTTTATCTTTTAATGTTGTTGATAGTTTATAATTTCCGGGGATTAAGTAAAATGTTTTAATTCTGTATTCTGATTCATCCTCTATCGATTTCTGTTCCTCTGAAGTTCTTGAAATTGTTTCAGGCACTATGTTGTTTATTACTAATTCATTATCGGAATTAATAATAGATACGGTAAATTCAAAATTTGCTTCAAATTTCTGCGTGTTTTGATTTTTCTTGAACTGTAAAGTTGTTAAGGGAATTTCAACATATATATCAATTCGAGCTTTTGCACTATCTTTTGCATAAAATACTAAGGGATCTATAAAATAAGACTGCTCCTGATATAATCCTGATTGGCTATCATTATATTGAGAAAGTAAAAGATTGTTCAGTATGAATAATATTATAAATGTTAAAATACTTTTTCTTTTTTTATCCATTGCGGTATTATTATTTTATTAATAAAATAAATTTTATATAAAATTAACAATTCAATTAGATTTCTCCAAATAAATCATATTCCTGTGCATCATTAATTAAAACTTTATAAAATTTGCCGATATTTAATTTCTGATTGGTTGTAATATATACTTCTTGATCAATTTCCGGAGCATCCATATATGTTCTTCCTATGTATAAATCAGATTCTTTTCTATCAATTAAAACTTCCACTTGTTTACCTATAAGATTTTTATTATTACTTAAAGATATATCTTTTTGTATAGTATAAATAATCTCTTGCCGTATGAGTTTTTCTTTTTGTGGAATGGAATCTCTAAGCTTATATGCTTCGGTATCTTCTTCATGAGAATAACAAAATACTCCCAGCCTTTCAAATTTAAACTCCTTAACAAATTCACATAATTCATTGAATTCTTTTTCAGTTTCAAGGGGATATCCTACTATAATTGTGGTTCTTAAGCATAAATTGGGAATTTTGTTTCTGAGTATTTCCAATAATTTGATTGTATTTTCCCTGGTTATTCCTCTTCTCATAGACTTTAGAATTTTATCGGAAATATGCTGAATTGGAATATCTATGTAATTACATATATTGGTATTATTTCTGATTACATCTATCACATCACGGGGAAAATGGGCTGGATATGTATACATTAATCGTATCCATTCAATACCATTTACTTTTGATAGGGAATCCAACACTAAGGATAGTTTTCTTTTTCCGTATATGTCTTTACCCCAGTATGTAGTATCCTGTGCTATCAAGATTAATTCCTTTACCCCTCTGTCTGCAAGTAATTCAGCTTCATAAATTATTTTCTTTAGAGGTTTTGAATGATAATTTCCTTTTATCAATGGAATTGAACAAAAAGAACATGGATTATTACAACCGTCAGATATTTTTAAGTATGCAAAATGATTTGAGGGGGATGGTTTCCTTTCCCCTATTAAATTTTTTTTATACTCTAAGTTTAGTGATTTTATAATATCTCTTAAATTTTTTTCTTTACTTGTCACACCAAAAAATTTATCAACTTCCGGAATTTCCTTCTTTAATTCCAACATATATCTTTCTGACAAACATCCTGCAACAAATATTTTTTTTATCTTTCCTTTTCTCTTATTTTCAACAGCATTAAGAATTTGCTCTATTGATTCCTTTTTTGCATCTTCAATAAACCCACAAGTGTTAATTATAACAATGTCTGCATTGTCCTGATAATTATCTATTATTTTAATTTTTTCATTTTCAATTAATGTCAGCAATTGTTCAGAATCTACAACATTTTTCGGGCATCCTAAAGTAATAATCGATATTGTTTCCTTCTTAACTCTCATAGGTACAATTTAATTAATATAAAGGAAAATTTAAAGTTTAGTTAATAAGAAATTTATCCTTTAGAATTGTCATATATTTTTTTA
>FWPV01000636.1_pt1 | contig 109386 bp, 80 predicted proteins | sample 2228371 | NCBI WGS metagenome assembly FWPV01 (sample SAMEA103939776, study PRJEB20133) | metagenome
ATGAGTTCACTGTATTTTTACAGTCAGATTAATATAATTTTCTAATTATATATTTTAGTGATTGGTTTAAGTGATGTTGCCCTTCAAATACTTAACTCTTAAAAGGAGTGGTAAAATAATAGTTGAAATAATAATATTGCATTAATTATAAAATCTATTTCTTTTTCCCATTCCAAAATGAATTTATTCTAAAAAAATATGGGGGATTAATTTTGAATTATAAATAATCCTTCCCCAAAAACCTGGAATCTAACTCTATTTATTACTTTTATTTGAGTTCCATTTTTATTTTGGACAGGTGTGAAGAATTTTTTATTTAAAACAAGAAAGATGATATTTTTTATATGGCTTTAATATTACATTTTATCATTTTTTTTAAAGGAAATTTCTAATTATATTAAATGAATTTGTAAAAATAAAATAGAAAGTATGAAGAAAATTGCATCATTTATTTCAGTATTAATTCTTTCCTTATTTATTATGCAGGATTTTGTAGTTGCCTGTACCAACTTTTTAATTACAAAAGGAGCATCTAAAGATGGTTCCGTAATGATTTCTTATACTGCGGATTCCCACACTTTATATGGTGAAATCTATCACTGGCCTGCCCAGGATTATCCCGAAGGAACTATGATGGATATTTATGAATGGGATACCGGCAAGTTTCTTGGTAGAATTCCTCAAGCACTACATACATTTAATGTAGTTGGAAATATGAATGAACATCAACTTGCAATTGGAGAAACAACTTTTGGCGGAAGGGAAGAGCTTGTTGATACGACTGCAATTCTTGATTATGGTAATTTAATGTTTATTGCTTTACAAAGGACAAAAACTGCCCGTGAAGCTATTCTTTTAATTGCAGAACTGGTTGAAAAATATGGCTATTATTCAGAGGGAGAATCCTTTTCTATATCTGATAAAAATGAAGTCTGGATTATGGAAATTATTGGTAAAGGACCGGGAAATAAAGGTGCTGTTTGGGTAGCATTAAGAATTCCTGATGGCTATATCTGCGCACACGCAAATCAGGCAAGAATTACCACTTTCCCTTTGAATGATCCTGAGAATTGTCTTTATGCAAAAGATGTAATCAGTTTTGCAAGAAAAAAAGGATATTTTAATGGAAAAGATGAAGAATTTTCTTTTTCCGATACATATAATCCCGTGGATTTTTCCGGCGCAAGATTCTGTGAATCAAGGGTTTGGTCGATTTTCAATAGAGTTAATAAAAATATGGGCAAATATCTTGATTATGCTATGGGAAAAAACTTAAAAAACAGAATGCCACTCTGGATTAAGCCTGATAAAAAAATATCATTGTATGAAGCAATGGAGTTAATGCGTGACCATTTTGAGGGTACTCCTATGGATATGACGAAAGATGTTGGCGCTGGTCCTTATAATTGTCCATATAGATGGCGTCCGCTTACCTGGAAAACAGATAAAAATGATAAAAATAGTTATTTAAACGAAAGGGCAATCTCAACTCAGCAAACTGGTTTTTCTTTTGTCGCTCAGTCCCGTAGCTGGTTACCTGATTGTATAGGTGGAATTATCTGGTTCGGCGTTGATGATACTTATAGCTCGGTCTATACACCTATGTATTCAAGCATAACAAGAGTTCCATCAAATTATGCTGTTGGAAATGGTTCTATGATGGTTTTTAGCGATAGCTCCGCTTTTTGGATATTTAATCAGGTCTCAAATTTTGCTTATACAAGATATAGAGATATCATCCCGGAAATTCGTGCTATACAAAAGGAACTTGAAATGACCTATATTACTAACACACCTTTAATTGATGAAAAAGCACTTGAATTATATGAACAAAGCCCTGATTCAGCTATTGCATATTTAACAGAATATTCTTGTTCGAAAGGTGCACAGACATTCACTACCTGGAAAGAATTATATAAATATTTATTCACAAAATTTATGGATGGAAATATAAAAACAGTCGTACCTAATCAAAGAAATCCTAAAGTATCTCAACCTGGTTATGGCAGTGAATGGTATAAATTAATTGTAAAAGAAACAGGAGATAAATTCAAAGTTTTAGGAGAATCTGGTCATTAATATTTGAACAAAAATCATAACAGACGGGAATTATCTATTATGAACACGAGCCTTGAAAAATATTTTGAACATTTTAGAAAAAATACTATTGGACACCATGAAAAATATAAAACTCCTTATGGTATAGTTAAGATGATTTATGCTGATTGGGTTGCAAGTGGAAGGTTATACAAACCAATTGAAGATAGAATTACAAATGAAATTGGTCCTTATGTTGCAAATACTCACACAGAAACCAGTGAGACCGGTACACTTATGACAAAAGCATATCAGTATTCACATAAAAAAATAAAAGAGCATGTAAATGCAGGTCCCGAAGATGTTATAATTACAGCTGGATTTGGTATGACTGCTGTAATTAATAAATTCCAGAGAATACTTGGTCTCAAAATGTGTGATAAATTAATTTATAAGCAATGTAAAAAAGAACCTGAGCGTCCTGTGGTTTTCTTAACTCATATGGAACATCATTCTAATCACACGACCTGGCTTGAAACTGTTGCTGATGTTGTTGTATTACAACCTGATAAAGATTTACTTATTGATTTAAATGAGCTTGAAAAGCAATTGGAAAAATATAAAGACAGAAAAATAAAATTTGGTTCTTTTACCGCAGCATCAAATGTAACAGGAATAGAAACTCCATATCATAAGATGGCTAAACTAATGCATCAATATGGTGGATATTGCTTTATTGATTGTGCTATGTGTGCTCCATATGTTAAAATAGATATGCATCCGTCAGACCCGGAAGAAAGAATTGATGCTGTATTTTTTTCACCCCATAAATTTCTTGGTGGTCCTGGCAGTTCCGGGGTTATTGTTTTTAATTCTAATTTGTATAGAAGATTCAGTCCCGAACAACCAGGCGGTGGTACGGTTTACTGGACTAATCCATGGGGTGAATACAGATATTATGAAGATATTGAATTGAGAGAAGATGGCGGTACTCCCGGTTTCTTACAATCAATAAAAGCTTTACTTGCTATTGAATTAAAAATGCAGATGGGATTGGACAATATGAGAAAAAGAGAAGATGAACTTTTGAAAATCGCTTTCGAAGAATTAAGGAAAATCCCTAACTTACATATTCTCGCTGATAATGTTGAAGAAAGGTTAGGGGTTATTTCTTTTTATATTGATAATATACACTATAACCTGATTGTAAGATTACTTAGTGATAGATTTGGTGTTCAGGTTCGTGGCGGATGTGCTTGTGCTGGTACTTATGGTCATTATTTATTAAATGTTGATTATGAAAAATCTCATAAAATCACGGACCTTATTGATAAAGGTGATTTGTCTGCAAAGCCCGGTTGGGTGAGAATTTCTATTCATCCTACGATGACAGATGAAGATTTATATTTTACGATAGATGCTATAAAGCAAATAAAAAAGAATATTGATAAATGGGAACAAGATTATGAATATGATAAGCACACAAATGAATTTTATAACAGGAAAGTTTCAGGTGAAGGAACTGTTGATTATAATTATTGGTTTAGGGATTTATAATGCACGAATTATCAATTGCTCAAAACATAGTTGAATTAGTTCTGGAAAATCTGCCAGACAATTTTAAGAAGGTTGTGGCTGTAAATGTAAAAGTTGGTGATATTTCCGGGGTTATTCCTGAATCACTTGAATTCTGTTTTAATATTTTAATTAAAGATACAAAACTTAATGGTGCTAAACTTAATATTGAAAGAGTCTCTGCTACTGCATCCTGTAATTTGTGTAATAAAAATTTTCAAATAGAAAACCTTATATTTAATTGCCCTTATTGTTTCAGTACGGATACAAAGATTTTAACAGGAACCGAACTGACAATAAGTGATATTATTTTAGACGATTGAAGTTTACTAACCTTAATATAATTTTAAAATGGAAATAATTAAAATAGAAAGAAAGATTCTTGAAAAGAACGATGAAATTGCCGAAAAAAACAGAAGTATTTTTAAGAAATATAATCTTTTAGTAATTAATATGGTAAGTTCCCCGGGAGCCGGCAAAACGAGTATCCTTGAAAATACAATAAATATTTTAAAACCCAAATTTAATATTGCTGTCATTGAAGGTGATGTGCAAACTGATTTAGATGCAATTAGAGTTGCAAAGTATGATGTACCTGTTGTACAGATTGTTACCAATGGAGCCTGTCATCTTGAAGCAAAACTGGTAAATGATGCAATATCTAATCTGAATTTTGAAAAAACTGATTTATTATTCATAGAAAATGTAGGAAATCTTGTATGTCCCGCCGGATATGACCTTGGAGAAGATTTAAAAACTGTTGTAGTAAGCACAACTGAAGGTGATGATAAACCACTTAAATATCCGAGAATGTTTCTTAATTCAAAAATTCTGATTATTAATAAAACTGATTTACTTCCATATATAAACTGTGATATAAATTTGCTTAAAAAAAACGCATTACAGATAAATCCTAAACTTGAAATATTTGAAACTTCTTGTACGACAGGGGAAGGTTTAGATAAATGGTGTAATAGATTAAGTTCTCTTTTAGAAGATAGAAAAAAATAGTCGACCTAATTACTTTACTCTTCTTATGTCTGATGATTTATATAAAGCTACTATTATAATTACAGGTGCAGTTCAGGGGGTAGGTTTTAGACCCTTTGTATATAAACTTGCCAATAAATTTGGGATTAAAGGTTATGTTTTAAATTCAGGTTTAGGGGTTGAAATAAAAGCAATTTCCACTTATGATGTATTAATAAAATTTATTAATAAATTACAAAGTGATAAGCCGGATATTTCATATATAAAGAGTTTCAATCATAATATAATACCTTATTCTAATGATGAGAAATTCTCTGATTTCAAAATAATTCACAGCAAAACCGATAAAGAACCATCAGCATATATTATGCCTGATATTGCAATCTGTGAGGATTGCTTAAAAGAAATATTTGACCCAGCCGATAGAAGATATTTATATCCATTTACCAACTGTACGAATTGCGGTCCAAGATATACAATTATAGAAAAGTTACCTTACGACAGGGATAATACTACTATGAAAAATTTTACAATGTGTGAGAAGTGTAGAAAAGAATATGAAGATCCTGAGAATAGGAGATTTCACGCACAACCCAATGCCTGTCCTGTTTGTGGGCCTAAAGTAATTTTATGGGATAGTGAAGGAAATACTATTGCTGAAAAATATAAAGCAATTGAAATCGCAGTTGAACAAATACTTAGTGGTAAAATTGTTGCTGTAAAAGGTTTAGGAGGTTTTCATCTTTTTGTTAATCCTTTTATGAAGGATTCAATCAAAGAATTGCGGAAGAGAAAACATAGAAATGAAAAGCCTTTTGCTCTTATGTTCCCTGATTTACAGACAGTAAAAAAATACTGCTACTTATCTGATAAAGAGCAAAAATTACTTTTGTCTCAAAAAAGTCCTATTGTTCTTTTAAAATTAAAAGAACAATTTCGTTTAAATAATTTTAAAAATTCAAAGGTAAGCATCCCATTTTTTGAAGATTGCGTTGGTGAAGGCTCTAATAATCCATATCTTGGAGTTTTACTTCCTTATACACCGCTTCATCACATTATGATGAGAATGCTGAAAATTCCTGTAATTGCAACAAGCGGTAACATTTCAGATGAACCTATTTGTATTGATGAAGCAGAAGCTTTAGAACGTTTAAGAAATATTGCTGATTTTTTCTTAATTCACAATCGCCCGATTTTAAGATATGTCGATGATTCCATTGTTAAAATTATAGCCGGAGAAGAGTTTATATTAAGAAGAGCGCGGGGTTATGCTCCTTTACCTATTACAATAGATTTCTCGGAAAATTCTGGACAATCTATAAACTCACAAATTCTTGCTACGGGGGCTTTTTTGAAAAATACTATCGCTTTGAAAAAAGGAAATGAAGTTTTTTTAAGTCAACATATCGGAGACCTGGATAATCTTGAGTCTATTAATTCTTTTGAAAATACAATTTCACATCTGAGTAATATTTATAAAATAAACTTTTCAGAAATTATATCTGATTTGCATCCCGATTATCCATCAACGAAGTATGCTGAAGAAAAGTCACGTTCTGAAAATATCAGATTAACCAGGATTCAGCATCACATAGCGCATATTTTTTCCTGTATTGCTGAAAATAAAATTAAATCACCTGTTCTTGGCATAGCCTGGGATGGAACTGGCTTTGGTTATGATAGCACAATTTGGGGAAGTGAATTTTTTATTATTAATTCGGAAATAAAAAGAATCGCACATCTACGATACTTCCGATTACCAGGTGGTGAAGAATCTATTAAAAAAGTTGACAGAATTGCAACAGGACTGTTGATAGATTTTCAAAAAGAATTGAATGTTGATAATCGGGATGAATTTGCGAAATCCTTTAATGATGATTTTAGTAAATTAAAAACAATTCTTGAGAAAAATATAAATTGCCCTTTTACATCAAGTATGGGAAGATTATTTGATGCAGTGTCTTCTTTAATTGGTGTTAAAAATTATTCTTCATTTGAAGGGCAAGCAGCAATGGAACTTGAGTTTGCTGCGCATAATGTTTCTGACGAAAATAAATGTTATAACTTTGACATAAATAAGAAAAATAATATTTATGAAATAGATTTTATTCCTTTAATTCGTGATATTATAAGTGATATTAAAAATAATATTTCTGCTAATGTAATTTCTAAAAAATTTCATAATACATTATCAGAAATAATTCTTGATATTGCAAGAAAGGTTAAAGTTAAAAATATCGCTTTGAGTGGCGGATGTTTTCAGAATTCTCTGTTATTGGAAACTACAATTATTAAATTAAAAGAAAATGGTTTCAAACCTTATTGGCAAAAAAGAGTTCCAATCAATGATGGAGGAATATCGTTAGGACAAATAATGTATATTTTAAAACAAAGTAACGTTTGAATTTAAGAAAAGATGGTTCCTGTTTTTTTAAAAAAGATGTTGCGATGTTTATTATAATTTTTTTATTTATGAATTCTTATTTTGTGAAGCTCTGTTTTTAAGAATAATTTTGTTTTTTTAAGTAATTTCTGAAATCTCAAAAACTTATTAAGTAGTTTTTAAAGGTATTGAATTCAAAATAAACAGGTAGTATATTTAAACAAAAAAAACGCCTATGAAAAAAATCTACATCTTTTTTTTAATAACAATTTTTATATTTGGATTGGCTTATAGCCAACAGGATGATCCAAATCTGGACCAAATTCCAATATATCTAAGAAATGTCATTCCACCCTATGCTGAACCAATGTCTATTGTTACTCAAGATGGTTATGAGAACTTTTTTCTTGGAATCGATTTTGCCGAACCACATATATCCTGGAATCTTAAAAATCCTTTACAATATTTCTGTGCGTTTAATATTAATGCAACTCATTATACCTTGAATGGGCTCGATTGGTTTAGCAATAATCCTCCACTTCCATCTCCGCAGGGAGACCCTGTTACTGCTTATGATAGCATAGGCAATTTATATTATATGAATATGACAGGAAACCCTATCACTGGCTGCTATATTGTTAAATCTACCAATAATGGTCAAACCTGGTCAGCACCAATTTTCTGTATAAGTGGTAATGATAAAAACTGGGTTGCCTGTGACCAGACAGGAGGTCCGTTTGCGAATTATGTTTACTGTACCATGACTGCCGGAAGTGGATATGGTTCTTTTTCAAGAAGTACTAATTATGGAGCGACATTCCAGACTACTTTTTCTCCAAATACGCAATCATTACCCGGTATGATGGTTTGTGTTGGTCCTTATAAAGTTGGTTCTACTGATGTTCCCGGTGGATGCGTTTATGTTGTTACTAATTCTGGTAGTTCCATTTCCCCAACTTATACTTTTTATCGTTCTACCGATGGGGGTGTAAATTTTGCGTATATGTCTGCTCAAATTTTCGCTGGATATGTTGGTAGTTTTGTTAATAACAGGCACTCTGTTGAAAATATGAGAACAAGACCTTATCCATTTATTGCTGCTGACAATAGTTATGGTCCTTTTAGAGGAAGATTATATCTCGTCTATGCTACTAATACTCCAAATGTCAACGGAGCTAAACCTGATATCTTTTGCAGATATTCTACTGACCAGGGAGCATCATGGACAAGCCCTGTAAAAATCAATGATGACCCTAATACTGAAAACAATCATCAGTGGCATCCTTCGATTTGGTGCGATAAGTTTAACGGAACTTTATATGTGAAGTGGTTTGATACAAGGAATTGTCCGACAAGTGATAGTGCTGAAGTATATGCTTCTTATTCTACTAACGGTGGTGTTTCTTTTGTTACTAATCAAAAAATTGGAAATGCAAAATTCCGTATAAACTGTACCAGTTGTGGGGGTGGTGGTACACCTATGTATTTAGGAGATTATGATGCTATTATTTCTAACGGTTCGGTTTCTATGTTAAATTGGTGTGATTTCAGAAATGGATATTTCGGAAGTTATACTGCTTATTTCCCGGATTTTGCTATGACTGTTAGTTCTAATAATGTTCAATTACAGAATAATGACAGTGTATTTGTTACAGTTAAAGTTCCTTCCGTTAAATTATATACCGATAAAGTTAAATTCACAGCTTCTCTGGACAGTAATCCCTTACAGGGAACGATTTCTCTAAGCTTTGTCGGCAAAGATTCTATTTTAAGTTATCCTGATTCAGTAAGACTTAGAATCAAAGCAACTGGCTCAGTTACTCCGCGGGTTTATAAAGTTTATGTTGTTGGTGCTGGTAGCAATGGTACTCCTGTACATAGACGCACAATTGATTTATTAATGAATATGAGTTACCTTGATGTTGCCAATAATCGTTCAGGAGTAGTTCCGTTTTATGTTAACTCAGTTCAATATATGAATCCTGTTAGATTATATTTTGCAAATGGTACAAATGTTACAGTATATGCTCCGTATTATTACGGAACAGGTGGAACACGGTATAGATTTGTTAATTGGTCTAATTTAGGAGATACCTTGCAACAAATCACGATTAATTCTAATATGAATTTGTTTGCTACTTATGCAATTCAATACAGACTTGTTATCAATTCAGTTATACCGAATACTTTTGGAGCAGGATATTCTGACTCCGCTGCCCCAACTACTTTCGGTGTACTTTCGAGATATTACCAAAGTGGTAATTCACACTATTATTTCAGAGGGTGGACTGGTTCAGGTCCCGGTTCATATACCTCCCCTGATAGTAGTGGTAACGACAGCGCTGTTACAATTTCTTTGTTTAATCCAATTGTAGAAACTGCAAGATGGCAGGTAATAGTTGGAATTAAAAACATTGGAACTGAAATTCCCACTGAATTTAAATTATATGATAACTATCCGAACCCATTTAATCCCGAAACTATAATTAGATTTGATATTCCTGTGGCAGGTTTTGTTAATATTACAATTTATGATATGCTTGGAAGGGAAGTCGCTACTCTGGTAAATGAGAATATCAAACCTGGCAGATATGAAACACAATTTAATGCTTCTGGGCTTGAAAGTGGTGTCTATCTATGCCGGATAAAAACTGATTCGTATATTATGACAAAACGAATGGTTTTGATAAAATAGGAAGAATATATGTTTGTCGTATATATCTTTTAAGTTTCTTAAAAAAAAATTAATAATTTATCATTTATTAAAATGAAAAAAATAACTTTTATACTTTCTTTATTATTAATTTCAACACTTGCATTTTCACAGCCTAAAATTTCTTTTCAGGATTTAATTATTTTGACAGAATTAAACCCTTCAATAATTTCTAATGCTGAAAAAGCAGCATTTGAACAAAAACTTCCAATTAATATTTATATTAAAGATAAAGCATTTATTGACGCAAGATTTGTTGAAAATGATAAAATTGTTTATACTGTAATTACAAATTTTTTACACCCCTTTAAAGATGGCTTCAATGCATTTTATGAAGATATTGTTCAAAAGTTTGACTTATCAAAAGCAAGAATTAATTATGGAAATGGGATTGTGATTGATAATACCGGTGAGAAAATAATACTGCATCCAAGAACTTCAAATAAATTGTTAATGATTCCTGACTGGACTTATGATAGAGTTTATGCTTTTGATTATAACACCGGCGACCTTATTGATACAGCGTTTATCCACTCTAATTATCCTTATTTACAAAGCCCGAAACATGCTTTGCAAAGAACTAAAACGCGTATTCTGGTATCTGACCAACTTGCAGATGCAGTTCAGGAGTATGACACCAACGGTCTTTTTGTAAGAACATTCACTCAGGGTGGTAATCTTGATAACATTCGCGGAATTGCATTCCGTCCAAACAGAAATTTACTTGTAACTGTTTATAGTGGTACTAATCAGAATACAATTCAGGAATTTGACACCGCCGGTATTTCTGTTGGTACTTTTATTGGAACTAATCTAAATAGTCCTTTTGCAATTTTATATAGAACAGGAGATATTCTTGTAACAAATTCAAGCGGTACTGAAGATGTAAACCGTTTTAATTTTTCAGGTGGATTTATTAATAGTCTTATTTATAACGAGCTTAACTTTCCACAACAAATAATAGAACTTGATAATGGGAATCTCGCTCTTTGTGAATTTAGCGGCACTGGTTCCGGAATAAAGATTTATTCTTCTACCGGTACTTTAATTACTACTTTATCTGGAGTAACCGGTAATCGTGGTGTTTTCAGGCTACCTAATGGAAACTATCTGACAACCAATGGTACAGGAGTGCATGAAATTGATGATACCACAGGCGCTCTTATACAAACAAAGGCAACAGGCTCAAATTTCCAGTATATTTCTGTTTTCGATCCTGACTTTGCAGTAGGAATAGAGAATCCCTATAACGACATTCCGGAAAATTTCCAACTATATAACAATTATCCAAACCCATTTAATCCGGTTACAAAAATAAAATTTTCAATCCCAAAATCTGTTTTTGTTGATTTAAGTATATATGATAACCTTGGAAGATTAATTACGAAACTAATAAATTCAAAAAAAGATGCTGGTGTTTATGAAGTAGAATTTAATGCAGTAGATTTGCCGAGCGGCATTTATTTCTATAATTTAAGGGCTGGTGAATATACTGATACCAAAATTATGATATTAATAAAATAAACATTGTGAATATTTTATTTACTTTCAAAAAGATAGAATTAAAAAAAGTTGTCCGAAAGACAACTTTTTTTATTGATTTCGGAACATTACCTTTTTTAATTTGTTTAATTTAAAGTAAAATTAAAAAAATATGAAAACAAAAACATTAATTTTAAGTATAATTTTACTTACATTTCTATTTTCTTTTTCTTGTGATAAGGAAAAAACTAATATAACTGAGGAAAAGAAAGAAAAAATAACCCTGGAAACTTCTACAGATGAAGGTAAGAGTTTTCCAGAAAAACCTGGCGTTGATAATAAAGATGTTATAAAGAAAGAAACAGAAACAATTAAAAATGATGAAATTAAAGTTACCGATAGATTAATAGTAAAAACGGGAAACATTTCTATCGAAGTAGAAAAATATGACGAATCTGAAAAAGCAATAACAGATATAACAAATAAACACAACGGGTATGTATCTTCTTCAAATTCAACTTTATCTTCTGCCGGGAAAAAACAAGGGGTGATAACATTAAGAGTACCTGTCGAAAAGTTTGATATAATTCTCTCTGAAATTTCAACTATTGGGAAAGTTGTCTCCGAAAATGTTACCTCCTCTGATGTTACCGAAGAATATATTGACCTTGAAGCAAGACAAAAAACACAAAAGGAATTAGAACAAAGACTACTAAAATTATTAAATGAAAAAACCTCCCGACTTACCGAAATACTTGAAATAGAAGAAAAGTTAGCAAGCGTAAGACAAAAAATAGAAAGTTTTGAAGGGAAAATGAAATATTTAAAAAGCCAGGCAAGTTATTCAACTATTAAAATATCCTTATACGAACCAAATCTCTTGCAAACCTCTACTGGTGGAGGTTTCTTCTATGAACTTGGTGAAGCAGTTAAAAAGGGTGTCAGAGGATTACTTAAAGTTGTTATATTCTTGATTGTTGCAATTATTGTACTTATACCTTTTATAATTATCGCATTGATTGTTTTGTGGTATATAAGGAGAAGGAAAAGGAAAAAGCAGGAGAAGTAATCTATTGAATCAGAAATAAAGTTAATGGGTAAATTAAAGATAATTTAATAAAAGAAATATAATTAACTAAATTAAGTTAGTTAATATCATATAATATTAATTCCTACCATTCCCTTCAAAAACAATTTTAGAAAAGAACCCTTTTAGAAAAAAACTCTTTTAGTTAATATTAGAAAATATTTTTCCCTACCATTTCAGGCTTCTTTATAATGGTTGAAAATCAAATGATTTAATACCAAATAATATTCATTCCTAACATTTCCCTTCAAAACGGTTTTATAAAAGAACCCTTTTAAAAAGAACTTTTTTAGTTATTATCATATAATATTCATTACTAATTTTCCATTCAAAAACGGGTTTGGAAAAGACCCCTTTAATAAAAGAACTCTCTAAGAAAAGAACCCTTTTAGTTATTACCATATAATATTCATTACTAACATTCCCTTCAAAAATAGTTTTAAAGAAGAAATCTTTTAATTAATATTAGAAAATATTCATCCCTAACGTTTCAGGCTTATTTATGATGCTTGAAAATCAAATGATTTAATACCACAAAATATTCATTCTTATCTATCCCTTCAAAAACAGTTTTAGAAAAAAACTCTTTTAATTAATATCATATAACCTACCCCTGAATTTTTTCTACCACTACCGCAGTTACATAAGCAAGAACCTCAGTTACTCCCGACATTACCTCAGTAGCATCATACCGAACACCAATAATAGCATTTGCGCCCACTTCATCTGCATGTTTTACCATTAATTCAAAAGCATCTCTTCTGGTTTTTTCACACAATTCTATATATAATGTAATATTACCACCTTTTATTGTTTGAAAGAAAGCGCCAATATTTGCAAAAATGTTTCTTGACCTGACAACAATACCACGAATTATTCCAATGTTTTTTACAATTTTATATTCATCAATTGTAAATGCTGTTGTGATTAAATTATGGTTCATATTTAAGTATTAAGTTTAATCAATTTTTCATAAATTATATAATTAAATATTTATATAAAACCTTAAAATATTGGCATTAGTAGTAAGAGTAAATTCTTTTAGTTATATATATGGAAGTATTCCGGTTGATGAAACTGGAAACGGTGGGGGATTTGTCTTTGATTGCAGATTTATAATAAACCCGGGACAGATTGAACAATACTGGAATCTTACCGGTAAAGATAAGGAAGTAATTGAGTTCCTTGATAAACAAAAGGATATGCAGGAGTTTCTGCATAATGTTTTCAGCATAATTGGTAAAGCAGTTAATAATTATCTCCAGAAAGGATTTACAGATTTAATGATTTCTTTTGGTTGTACCGGGGGTATGCATCGTTCCGTTTATGCAGCGGAAAAAACCGCTTCTTTTATTAAAGAAAAATTTCCTGATGTTGAAGTAATTATTAATCATAATGAATTCCCCGGATTATAAGTTTAAATCTTCTAAAATGAATTATCATAAGACTTTTCTAAAAATTCTTTTTGTTATTTTATTCTTTTCATTTTATAATAACCTTTTTTCTCAATATATACCTGTTTTGATAAATTACGATACTGTTTTAACAAATACACAAACACCCCGGTATTTTTACCTTAAAAACCCAACTTCTGAAACTGTTTTTATTAATTCATTTCGTACAATAACATCTAAGTTCTTTTTTAACTTTTCCCCTTTTGCAATTAATCCCTTTGACAGCGCTCTTGTTTGTGTTTATTTTAAGACCAATCAAAATATTACTTATAAAGATTTCTTCATTTTTGAAAATGATGGTTTACCATATTCAATTATTTTTTATTCATTAGGTACTGCAAAATATCCTGATACTTTATATAAATTTACTCAGGGATTGATAAATGAAGAATTAAAATCTGCTCTGTATAATTTCACATTACAAAATTATGTTTCGCTCGGATACAATCTTGCAAGAGATAAAATGTTTGAATACATAGACGATTATAATAATGATGATACAATTGAATGTGTCTATACTGGTGTTAAAATAAAAGCGGCAAATAGAACAGAAGCACAAAATCAGGGATTTGATACAGAACATACCTGGCCACAAAGTTATTTTAATTCTGCTGAACCTATGCGAAGTGATTTATATCATTTATATCCAACACTTTCTACTGCAAATAATGCAAGATCCAATTACCATTTTGGTATTGTTGTTTCAAATATTACATGGCAGCAGGGTGGGTCTAAAAGGGGATATGATTACCAGAATGAAATTGTGTTTGAACCAAGAGATGTACATAAAGGAAATGTTGCAAGGTCTATTTTCTATTTTGTTGTTAGGTTTGGTAATCAGGGAAGCTATCTTGCACAAAAAGAAGAAAATGTGCTCAGACTTTGGAATTTTACTGATACAGTAGACCAGAGAGAAAGAATAAGGAATCAAAGAATCAAATCCTTTCAGAATATATTTAATCCTTTTATAGATCACCCTGAATTTGTTGAAAGGATAAGAAGTTTTTATATGATTGCACCTACTATTTTTAAGGGTAAAATAACTGTATCACCTTTTGTTATAAAATATGATACAATAGCAGTAAATGATACTTTAAGCTATTATCTTGCAATTATGAATTATGGGAACTCTTTACTTAATATAAATTCTGTTTATTCTAATATGCAGGAATTTATTGTAGAATCATTTCCAACTTCTGTAAATGCAGGTGAATCAGGTTTTGCAAAAATAAAATTTAAACCAACTGCTATTAATCAAACTTATAACGGAATTCTGACTATTGTTAATTCTGATACAACAATTACAGTTGAACTTAAAGGATTTTCAAATTCAAATGTCGGAATTAAAAAAATTAATTTTTCAACTCCGATATGTTATGAAATAAGTCAGAATTTCCCCAATCCTTTTAATTCGAGATCATTAATCAGAATTTCAATACCTGAAAATAATTCTGAAATTATAAATCTGGCTCTTTATGATATTTCAGGAAGAAAAATTTCAGATTTATTCAGCGGATTTTTAAGTGCTGGTGTGTATGAATATTTAATAGATGCAGAAAGTATGAACCTTTCCACAGGAATTTATTTCATAAGATTTTATAATAATTTTTATAATAAAGTTATTAAAATTACTATAATTAATTAATTAAATTATTCACCTGATTTATTACTTAATATATGTTATTTCAATAAATTGGTGATACCACTTTAAATTTTACTATATTTCTGTTTTCTTTGCATTTTAATTTATTATAAAAAGGATAAATATTATACCAATCTTTTCAATTGTTTTTAAAATTAAATAATACAATTTTTACAATTATTTTTTTAAATAAAAAGGAATAACTTATGCCAAATATGAAATCTTACGAAGAAGAAGTAAAAAATTTTACATGGGAAATTTCAAAAAAAGAACTTGGTTACAAAGATGGTGATATAATTAATATCGGATGGTATTGTTCTGATAGAATTTGTGAAATGGGAAAAGCAAATAAAATTGCTTTCATCTGGGAAAGTTTCAAAGGTGAAGAAAAAAGATATACATATAATGATTTAAGAGTACTTACTAACACAATTGCGAATTACTTAAAAAACCTTGGTATTAAACCAGGTGAAAGGGTCTGCTTGTTTATGGATAAAATTCCCGAATTATATTTTGGGCTGATTGGTATTCTAAAAATGGGTGCTATAGCGCAACCTTTATTTTCCGCTTTCGGTTCCGATTCTCTTTTGACCCGACTTGAAGATGCTCAAACTTCTGCAATAATTACACAGAAGAAGCATCTACCAAAAGTAAGAAATATTTTAGACAAGTTACCTTATATGAATTATATTATTGTTGTTGATGATGATGGTGCTAAACCTTTAAGAGAAAAAGAATATGCATTTAATTTAGAAAAGGAAGAAAGAATAGAAAAGTTTGATATATATCCTTCCACCGCTGAAACTCCATCAATATTGCATTATACTTCCGGAACAACCGGAAAGCCCAAAGGAGCACAACATGTTCATTATTCTTTAATTTCGCAGTATATTACAGCGAAATATGTTCTCGATTTACAGGATGATGATATTTATTGGTGCACCGCTGATCCCGGCTGGGTTACCGGTACTTCTTACGGAATAATAGGACCCTGGTCCAATGGTGTTACTCAATGTGTAACTGAAGCAGGATTTACCGCTGAGAATTGGTACAGGTTTATAGAAAAGCATAAAATTACAGTCTGGTATTCCGCTCCAACTGCTATTAGAGCATTGATGAGAGAAGGAAATGAAATTGTGAAAAAATTTGATTTATCATCATTAAGATATCTGGCAAGCGTCGGAGAACCATTAAACGCTGAAGCGGTATTGTGGTCTCAGGAAGTTTTCGGAAAAATGTTTCACGATACTTTCTGGCAAACCGAAACAGGTTGCATAGTGATTAGTAATTATCCGGGTATGAAAATAAAACCAGGTTCAATGGGTAAACCATTCCCGGGTATTGAAGCAACCGTTGTTGATTTAAAAACCTTTGTACCTCTTGAAAGAACAGGGGTAGTCGGTATGATTGCAATTAAACCAGGTTGGCCATCAATGTTTAGAACATATTGGAAAAATGAAGAAACATATAAAGGTAAATTTAAAAATGGTTGGTATTTATGTGGTGATAGAGCAAGCATTGATGATGAAGGTTATTTCTGGTTTGTTGGAAGAGATGACGATGTAATTAATGCCGGTGGGCATCTGGTAGGTCCCTTTGAAATAGAATCAGCGTTAATCGAACATCCTGCAGTTGCTGAATCTGCTGCCGTTGGAAAACCTGATCCTATAAATATGGAAGTAGTAAAGGCATTTATCACTTTGAAAAAAGGGTATGAACCAAGCAAAGAACTCGAACTGAATATTATGAACTTTATAAGAAAGAAACTTTCTCCCCTTGCAATGCCACAGGAAATAGAATTTGTTGAATCACTTCCAAAGACTCGGAGCGGAAAAATTATGAGAAGAGTACTTAGAGCTAAAGAGTGGGGTGAGGACATTGGCGATACATCTACTCTTGAAAATGATATGTAAAATTTGATTATGTAATTTTATATTTATCTATTTACCGGAAAGTAAAATATAATTTTTAAATTAGATTATAAAAGATATAACTAAATTGTTCTGTAATATTGGAATAAGGCAGAACATCTGATATAACATTCAGTAATAATACCACAATAAACTTATCATAAAAGTAATTATTTTTTTTAATCCGGGTGTTCGGGGTATGCCGTATAAATAATTTTTATAAAACAGGATTTATTTTTATGGGGATTACTATGATTTTATTTTAAAAAAATAAACGGAAGTAATGATAGAAATTTTCTATCTACTGAATTGATATTTTAAAAATAGCACTATTGATTTAAATTTTTAAAAGTTTTAGGAATTTTGAGAAACAACAATTACTATTTCATTAGTATCATTTTTTCTGTAATTACATTACCTGAAAATTCCAGTTTATAAAAATATACTCCGCTCGGTAAATTTGAAGCATCAAAATCCAAGATGTATTCTCCTTTATTTTTAAATTCATTTAAAAGTATTGTAATTTCTTTTCCGGTTATATCAAATAGAGTAATCCTGACATTGCAATTGTAAGGTATGGAATAAAATATTTTTGTCCTTGGATTAAAAGGATTAGGGTAGTTTTTTATTGATGCTAACTTGCAGGTATCTGTTGTTATATATGGTGAAGGGGTATTACTTATAACATCTTTTAAAACACTCCATAAATACTTTGTATATGGCACACAATCCTGTTTATAATACCACCAGAAATATCCACCAACATAATTTTTTGTCGTTACATTCATTGAGTAGTATCTTCGCATATATTCTTCTTTTTTATTAACCTTTGTTGTTCCACATTCTCCGATTCCTATTTTAGAGTTTGGAAAAATAACCCTTAAACTATCAAATACTTTTTGCCAGTTCGGTTGATAATTATTACAATCGTCTTCATAATATGAAACCCATATATAATTTATACTTTTTTTCATATAATCAGGAAGATAAGTATTTATCCAGTAAAACATTTCATTTTGTGGATTTTCCCAGCAATCATAATTATAATAAAGAGTAAGTGCAGTAGTTTTATTATTTACTTTTAAAATGTGAAATGCTGCTGTTATTTTTTGGATTACATCATTAGTATTTCCTAACCATTCCCCGTTTATTTCATTTCCGAATTCCCATATATCAACATTATTCCCGAGAGTATTTACATATTCATTTACACGGTTTGTATATTGTGTTAAATTATATTGACTAAAACACCAGCTATCAAGTAATTCTCCCATAACGTAACTTACCTGATGAATACTTTGAACGGGTGTTAAGTAATAGGTAGCTGGCATCCATTCATCAAAAACAACCCTTGTTGTCATTTTTTTAGGTAGTTTACTTAATGAAGTTGTAATAGCACTTAAATTACTAACATCATCAATAGTAACGCCGTAAACCTTATTGGTATCTGAAGTTTGTGAAAATACCCCCGAGGAATAAAAAAGAAGTTGCAATAAAATTGCAAATTTTAATATTAACTTCATTTCTAAATAAAGGATTTAATTTTAGGATCCATATAATAAATACAGCAAGATTTATTCCTTAATTAAGTATCAATATATAGGGATTTATTAAAACGAATCCTGAATAAAGTATAAAAATGCGACAAAATTGTATAGAAGTAAGAAAATTAAGATTTAACCCTTTTTGTATTTTAAAACCCCGGATTATTAAATAAAAAAACCCGTTAAATAATTAATATTTAACGGGTTTAAAATTTAAGAAAAATTATATACTATTTGATTAACATCATTTTTCTTATTTCTTTATAGTTACCAGCAGTTAATTGATAAAAATATACACCTGAAGCATAATTTGAAGCATTCCAAACAACTTCATAAGTACCGGCATTCATATTTTGATTAACAAGCTGTTGTATCTCTCGCCCTGTCATATCATAAATTTTTATAGTAACCAATCCGGAATAATTGTTTGGTATTGTGAATCTGATATTTGTTGTTGGATTGAAAGGATTAGGATAATTCTGTTCAAGTATAGGTTCTGAATTAATATTTGATGTGGTATTTTCAACAATATTTCCGGAAGTAATTGTTACAAACGGGAAATCAATATATGAACCTCTTAAATATATATGATTGGTACTTTTTACTAATACTGGTAATACATAGGGACAAGTACCTAAAAATGCTGAATCTTGTGGTAAATAGGTATCAAGATTAGTAACAACCACCCTTATTTTACTCCCAGCTTGAAATATATGAGCATGTGAAATACCATTAATAAGAACAGTTTTTATTGCACCGGCAGTATAATTTCTATCTGTGTAATTTATTCTTGTAACCATATTCGTCGTTCCGTCTGATTTAATTTCGAATATCTGGAAGTTATATTGACATATATTTGCGCTTGCTTTGTATTTTAGATTGATTTTTGGGGTGCCAATCATTTTTACATTTTTGGACAGCGGTGCTGTCTCAAAAAATATCGATTCCTTTCTGAATTTAGAATCAAATATTGGTCCGGTAAAATCTTCATTAACAGCTTCTATCATTGTTAATCTCTTATCTAAAACATTATTTAGGAAAGATTTTGTAGATACTGTTACTGGTGTTTTATTGGGATTTAATTTATTGCTATCTGAGAAATAAAACTTTACACTATTAACCCCTGTTATTGGCCATACTGCTGAACTGTCATGAATAAAAGACCAGGCATTTTTTTCTCTTGGATAAGTTGTATATGCATAATGAAATTTGGGTCTTATCAATATTCCATTATCTATTCCCCATATATAATAATAGAACCATTCATTAAAGAATTCCATATGCCATTGATTTTCCGATTCAGAAATATCCCCACCATGACCCATAACAGCACCGAAATATATTCTGTAGTTTGAAGTTAACAATGGAATAGCTTTAATATTTCCTAATGTATTAAAGAAATAATCCTGCCATGAGTTTTCAAGTAGTATTGGAATTTTATTATTCTGAACAATAGTCATAAAATCTCTATTCTTCGGTAAAGTTGTTGCAAGTTTATTCCAGTTGCTGTTTTTATTACCTGATTGATAAACCCAATTTCTCATATTATCTATTTCATTTGTGTATCTTGCATTTTCATTGGGATAAGATATTGTCCATAAAAATGTCATTTTAATACTACCATTTTCAATCCAGCTCGTAGCAAACTCTGGTGAAGCTAATGCTGATATTATTGAATTTACTTTTAAACCACCTTTTGATGCAGCCATAAAAGGAATAATTCCTCCTTGAGAACCGCCCATAATTAATATTTTACTGGTATCAAGTCCTGTACTGAAATCTGTTCTTACAAAGTTCACAAATTCAATTAAATCGTCTGCTTCTGTGGTACTGATGAGATTTGATAAACCTTCTGAATTTCCCTGACCACGCATACTATATGTATATACGACATAACCATAAGCTGCTTGTGCTCTTGCAAATTCTGCAAGCGTTTCTTTTCTGTCTCCATATCCATGTAACATAATTACAACAGGGTATCCGTTTGGAAGATATGGATTTGGTTCAACAGGATAAAATTTTGAGCAATCAAGCTGGATATTGTCTCGCAATGTAAGTTTAAAATCTGCAGTAATTATCGGCAAATCTACTAACTCGTTTTTATATGGAGGTAATAGTTTAAACTTATAGGTATCAATGTTCTTTGGTACTTTTATATTCGGTGTAATTTCTTGAGAATAAGAATTGGCAAATAATATGGTAATTATTATTGTAAGTAAAATATATCTAATTTTTTTCATTTAAATTTCCTTTCTGTTTTAAACTCTGAAAAATCTTTTAAGAATTTCATATATCTGATAGCTTGTTGTTCCATCTCCGTAAGTAAAATCATATTGTGTACTATCATTAATTTTGTATTTATCTGATTCTAATAGAAATTCTCTGACCTTATTTTTTTCAAAAGGTAAGAGCTTTGCGTTTCTTTGTAAAACTTCCGGTCTTTCTGTAACTTTCCTCATTATTCCGCAAGGAATCTTAAAGAATAATGATTCTTCTTGTAATCCTCCTGAATCAGTAAGAATAATATTGCTATTTTTTACTATTCCAAGCATTTCAAAATAATCGTGTATAGGTTCTTTAATAATAAGATTTTCCGGTATGTATTTCTTAAAAACTTTACTGAATCCTTCTTTGACTAATGGATTTGGATGTATGATATGCAATAAATTTTTATCCCTTATATCATTGCTGAGAACATTATAAAGAATTTTAGCATATTCTGTTACATGATTCCAATTTTCTCTCCTATGTAATGTACTTAAAATATAATTGGTTTGATTAGTTTCCTTAATCTTCTTATTATCCATCAGGTGGATAATTGCATCATTAATCGTATTACCAACGATATAGTTTTTCTTAGGACTAATACCTTCCTTTATCAAATTTTCATAACTTATGTGAGAAGGACAAAAATTAAGAGCAGATGTTCTCGCTATAGATTCCCTGAAGAATTCTTCCGGAAAAGGATTATTCTGGTCGTGAGTTCTTAACCCGGCTTCAACGTGAAATACAGGAATTTGATTCATAAATGCCCAAATTGCACCGGTATATGCTGATGCTGTATCTCCTTGTACAATTACTCCGGCAATATCTTTTTTATCAATTATAGAATTTGGACTATTAAATTTTTCATTAAAATCATTTATTAAATGTGAGATGAACTGATTCAAATCTGGGGAACGGTCAGGTAAAGTATTTCCCAAAATATCTACATCAATGTTTAAGTGCTGTAATATATCAGAAGATATCTTTTGCTGTGCAGTGTTGAATAATATTGGATAAAATTCTTCTGATTCTTTTAAAATTCTGTGAAGAATAAAAAGTTTAATTATTTCTGGTCTGGTACCAAAAACAATTAGAATAACTTTTTTACCGTTGTACTCTTCTTTTGAAATTTTTTGGTTCATCATCTTTTTATATTGTTTTAAAAATTTTATTTTTTTTGATATTTTAATAATGGTCTGTCTTGTCCCAGATTACGACTTTGTCTTTCATTTTATAGTATATCTTAATAGCTCTTAAAGATGCAAAAAAGTTTATTATATTATCGAGCAATAATCTAAATACACTGAAAATCGAATATTTTAACCCGTACCATTTGTATGTAAAATGTAATCTATGAAAAAGTCTTATAATTAAAAATGAAAAACAAAACATTAATACATACCATAAAGTTGAGTTAGTATCAATAATATGTGGAAAAATTCCCCAACCATATTTCTCATCAATAATGTTAAGTACAGAATAAATAAGACCTAAATAAGAAAAAAGCAGAATAAAGCTTGATATAATTCCTTTTCTGTCACGCATTAGAAAGTATTTGGTAAGTAAGGAACCTTTCCATTTATGGATTTTCCAATTTTGCAAATTAATACCTGCAATCCATCTTGACCTTTGTTTTATAGCGCCCCAGAAACTGTTCGGGAAATAACTTTGCGTTGCTATTTCTGCCTCGGGAGTACCATTACTATTCATAATTAAATTCACAAAAACTGTCTTTAAACCTATTTTATGAAATTTTAAACCCATTTCATAATCTTCTGTTAAATTCGAATCGTTAAATATTCTTACATTATGATTCAAATCCCCGGTCATCCTTGAGAAATTTTCCCAATACTTAGTACTGATTTGGGTTGTATTTATTTTATTACTTTTTATATCATTACTAATATCTTCTAAATATTTTTCATCATTAGTCTCAAGATAATAGAAAACCTTTCTGTTAAATGCCATTCCGGTACCTGCAAAGGGAATATATGCTCCAAATGATTGTCTTACAATCAATTCTTTATTGTGCATTTCTGCAAATGCATCACAATAAGTTCTGTGAAATAATTTACCTAATTTGCTTTTTATCGGTACAACCGGAATTTGGACTGCATAGTTGCCTTTGTAAGAGATTAGATAATTATATAGTTTTAGTGAATATGGATGAATGAAGTCTTCAGAATCATGAATAAGTATTACGCTAAATTCAGTGTGTGCTTTTTCGTAATATTTTATCACATTAAAAATATTATTCAGATTATCTGCCTTTGATGTTGGTCCATTCTTTGGATTAATACACATAATTACTCTCGGGTCAGCACTTGCAAACTTCATTACTTCTTCCTGTGTCTTTTCATCATTTTGATAAACACCAACAAAAATTCTGTAATTTTTATATTGAATTTTATTTAATGCTATGGATAAAGTTCTTCCAATGACTGAGTGCTCTTGCCAGGCACCTATTACCAGTGCAATTGGAGTTTCCTTAGCTTCTCTTATTTCTGAAAGTTCGGGTAATTGTTTCTTATATTTTCTTCTGAATATCCAATAAGATATATCAACGAAGAAATCGTCTAAGCCACTAATTATTAGTATTATTGCTATTATCCAAACTATTATTTGTAATATTTCTGCTACCATACGAATTTGTAAAAGTTAAATAATAAACCTGCTTTAAACTGGAAACTGTTTTCTCTGTTTCCCTGAAAATAAAATTTGTTCGTTGCTTCCACAAAAATTGCCGGTAAATAAATTGAATTAAATGTATAAGCAACTCCTCCACCTAACTCAAGGTAATTATTATAATCAAACTTTTTTGAATCTCCTAATACTGACTGTCTCACATAAGTTTCAAAATTTGAACTTTTATTTACCTTAAAACTTACTACCTCTCTTAGTGAAAGCTGTCCGAAAAAGTTTTCAAATTTGTGGTCATACAATGCTGCTGAATAAACATCAGTAAAAAAGTTTACTCTCAAATTTTTAGTCCCAAATCTATCAGAGAAACTTAAAATGGGTTTAAAGTTGAAACTATTTTTATTGAAATCAATCTCTCTTACATATCCAGCCCTTAATTCTATACTTAAATTATGTAGTATATTATATCTTAAAAATCCACCTACCTCAACATATCTGTCATTGTAAATATAGTCTTTCGAAGTTCTTGTATCTGTGTAGATATCACTATATATTCCACCATATAATCTGTCTATAATATGATTATTATACCTTAAAATTAAATTTGATATAAAATTCTCTTGATATGTATCATATACACTATACGAATATAAATCGATGAAATGCTTTTTCCCTGATTCAGAATTTAGAGATATATATTCTAATTGTTTTTTCGCAGCCTGAATTTCATCAGTGTTCTTGGAATTCTTTTGCACATACTCAAAATATTTTATTGCTTTTTCCTTATTGTTAATTTTTAAATATTCATATGCAAGCTGCAGGTATATTCTTGTGTCATTGGGATTTTTTGCAATATGATTTTCAAAAATTGATATCGCTTCTAAAGTTTTTCCTTCTTGTAACTTATTATATGCAATGTTTAAGTTTGAATCATTATCTTGTGAAAATAATTGATTGCTTGTTACAATTATTAGTAGCGTTATTAAATATTTTATCATTCTCATTTTTTAATTATCGTTTCTATCTTTAACATTATAACTTGAACAAAGGTTCATTATTTTATATTAATAAATTATTATTTTGTTGATTCTGGATTTTTGATAGTGTTATTGTATAACAATATTTGACGAAACCTGTAATCAAACTCTTAGATATATTTTTGTTATTTACTTATTAATACTAATGCAATTATTATGCCGAAGAGATATAAAAATAAAATATGTAATATCAATAATTTATATTAAATACTGGTGAAACAATATACCCTTGAAAATAGTCTTAAAACTATTAATATAGTGATAATACTATATCCTTGATTTTTCAAAATTATATAAAAATTTTTAAAAGAAATCTAAATGTAAAATATAAAATTGAAGATTTTTCAAATTTTAGTTAAATTTAAAATATAAATTGAACTCTATAAACATTGTTAATGTTTTTTTATTAAAAATTCAAGATGAGAAAAAATTTATTAACAAGAATATTTGCATATATTTTTTTTGCAGTTGGAATGTTAGCGTTGATATATTATATATATGAAAAATATATATCAACCAACATTTATACTAAATCTTCTAATAATGAAATAACTCAGATAGCTGATTCTAATAAGATTCAATATAGATTCACTTATAAAGGAAGTGGTAATTTGAAACAGATTATACATTTAAATAAAGGTGAAGCAATTTTCACATCAACACATAAAGGTGATGGCGATTACGTAGTTGCCCTGAAAAATTCAAATGATTCCTTAATAAAAATTATATTCAATACAAAAGGGGATTTTAAAGGATATGAATTAATTAATGTTTCTGAAAATGATGCTTATATTTTAGATATTAAAACTGATGGTGAGTGGGAAATTACATATAAGTAAAAAATTTATCTTTTTTCAAGTTGTTTAATCCTGTTTATTAATTGGTCTCCATAGTTTGGATTTAATGAAAGAGCCTTTTTGAAATCTTCTAATGCTTTCTTATATTCTCTAATCTTTTCATATACTATACCTCTGTTATAATAAGCTTTTGCTAACATCGGGTCAATGCTAATTACTTTAGTATATGATTCTATTGCTTTTTCAGGATTATTAATTGCATCATAGACTATTCCTTTATTAAAATAGGCAATTGTATCATTTGGTTTTAATTCTATTACTTTATCATAATCAGCTAATGCAAGTTCATATTTTTTAAGCCTTTCGTATGCTGTGCCTCTGTTTAAATATGCAGAATGATTCTTGGGATTCAATTCAATATATTTATTATAATCTTGTATAGCTTCTTCATATTTGTGTATATTCTGAAAATGATTTCCTCTATCAAGATAAGGTCCTGGGTTTTTAGGATTATTTTTGATAAGTAAATTCAAATTCTCAAATATTTCTATGTTTTTTCTTTTGTATGAACTATCTCTTGCCACATTATATCCCATATGATATGATTGCAATGAATCCTGATAAGTATAATATCCCTGACCATATACATCTGTACTGTCTCCTGTAAACGATTCTATGTTTGTGCTTGAATTCTCTTCGCTGTTTTTTGCCTGCCCATCATTTTTTTGGCATGAAAAGGAAATTATAACTAAAAGTGCAAAATTTAATAATATTAATTTTTTCATTTTCATTAATAAATTTAAATTATTTTCTTAAGTCTAATTTAATAACATTTTAAAAAATGAAAAAATTCATTTATCTGTAACATAAATGTTTGTATGGACAGTATTCACACTTAGTTTCATCCTCTGTCTGTGAAAACGGGATTTCTAAATTATAGATTTCGTTAAGTAATTTAATTAAATATTCTTCAAAGGTAAAAAGATCATTTCTGGTAATTTTCTCAATTTCTACATATTTACTTTTCTTTTCTTTTGGATATAATATTGCTCCGGTAAAATCATTTTCATTTAGCTTTGATAACGAAATGTATAAATAAAAGAAAATTTGAAAAGTATCTTTATATTTAGTATCGGAAAAAATCTTTTCAAAAAACATATCTTTGTTGTTAGCAGAAAGATTTAAAAAGTGACTATAACCCGTTTTATAATCAACAATTCTGAATTTATCTATTTTATCAATTCTGTCAATTATGCCTTTAAGTATTATTCTTTTACTAATTGTATTTGATATTTTAATATCAATTGGTGCTTCAGCTTTTGCTTCTAATGCATATATTTCTATTGGAGCTTCAAAATTTTTATCTGCTTCTAATGCATTTTTCACGAAATCTTTTATTACATATTTTAAAAACTTATTTTTCTCAGAATGTTCGAAATTAATATTCGTTTTTCTCTCATATGATATTTTGTCGATAGCTTCATAAAATAAATCTTCATATAATGTATCGAAATCGCCTTTCAGTTTTTCAATTATTTTTTTTGATATAGCCTTACCGATATAATCTTTGTAAATAAGTTCCATTATTTTATGAAATATACTTCCTATGGTTACTTCATCTAATGTTTCTGCAGGAGTTTTTATTTCTTCAAGATTTATAATTCTTTCAAAATAAAATTTAAGCTTACATTCAATATATGTAATTATTGCAGAAGGAGATAAGTGAGGGAAATTCATTGAGGTTTGTATTAAATCTTCAGTCTTTTTAATTTCTATTTTTATTGGTTTTGTATATGGTAATTTGAATGAAAATATTTTATTATTTAAACCTTTATGTGATTTAAAAATATCTTTTTCAATTTGATAAATATATCTACTTTTGCCCTTTATATTGTTATTAATTTCCGTGTCATATAACAAATTTACATTTTTTGCTCTTTGTAATAATCTGTAGAATAAATATGCTTCAATTGCAGATTTGTCTTCATAGGTTGGTAAACCGAATGCCTTCCTCAGATTATATGGAATAAAACTGTTTTCATAACCACCAGAGGGAAACACACCTTCGTTTAAGGATAAGATATAAACATTTTCAAAATCAAGATTTCTTGATTCAAAAATTCCCATTATTTGTAAGCCCTTTATAGGTTCACCTGTAAAGGGTATATGCATTTTTCCGCAAATCGTCATAATTACTTTAAAGGCATTATTTATACTAAGATTAATATTATACTTTGAAATTAATTTAAATAACTTTTCTAATTCATTATAGAAATAATAAAGGTATTCAAACTGAAACTTTTTGTAATACTCATCTTTAGAGTTCTCAATCCTTTTAGCAATAGACAATATTATATTTTTTAAATAATTATAAATTTCTATTGTATTTTCTCCTAAACCGGTAAATACTTTTTTAATTATTTCTATAGAATCATCATTAATATTATCAAAAATTGCCTTAAACTCTTCACTATATAATAGGGATGTATAAACAATATTTTTATTGTAAATAGTATTTAGAATTCTGAATACAATTGCAATATCTGAAAATCTTATATATGGATGTAACAGGATTCGTTCTATATCTGAATAATGAAATAAGATTTTATCGTCTTTTTTAATCGAATTGTTATGTAAATCCTGAATTAGCAACAATAGAGAATATAGAGATGTGTCTTTAAAGGGAAAACCGACTGTAACATTGAAATCTTTAATTTCCTCCGGGATGGAGTACAGAACTTGCAGAAGAATGGATTCATCTGGTAAAATTATTGCGGTGTTATTTAAATTTTCATATAAAATATTTTCATTATCATTTTTTATTAAGTCTGACAATAAATTACCAAGTACTTTGGCCATTCCTGCTTGCAGTGGCGCACCTATTATATTAATCTTTTTATTCTCATTGATTAAACTTTTTGAATCAATCAGGAAAATATAATCTTTTTGTTCTAATTTATTCTTTTCAATTACATACTTAAATTTATTAATTGATTTTCTTAATGATTTTCCGGCTTCATTATCATTATCCTCTAAATAATAATTATCTAAATCAAAATATAGTTCTGCATTACTATTCTTTAATAAGTAGGAAATAATTTCTTCTTCTGATTTTGAAAATGAATAAAACCCTGCAAAAATTATTTTTTCTCTGTTTATTTTTGTCCCTGAAATTAATGAATTATATAATTCACGAAAAGCAAGTCCTCCATAAGCAATTTTTTTTGATTTTAATATTGTTGTAAAATCTTTATATATTTTCCCAAGAACTTCCCAGGTTTTTAAGAAAGATTCTTTCTGAACGGAGTTAAAATCTTTTATAGATTTCCAGAAAGTTTCATATTCTTCCGGAAGTTCAGTAGGGAATATCTCTTCAATTTCCTTCCAATCTCTTATTGCTTTAAAAATTTTAGTATCTTCGACTAAATATTTATCTATAATATCAAAATCATTAATTATTATATTTCCCCAATACAGGAAGCTATCAGGAGTCTCAGCAGGAAAGTATTTTTTATAGATATCGTATAATTCCCAGATAAGAACAGAGGATTCTTTAATTTCCAGATCAGAATATTTTGACATAAAGTCTGTTAAACTTAAAATCTCAAATCCCCAGCATGGATACTGAATTTTTTTTGAGATATAATTTTTAAAATATAAACCGGCTCTTCTTGATGGGAATACGATTGTAATATTCTGATAATCTTTGTACTTATTGGAAATTATGTTTACTATTTCGTTTAAAAAACTATCCATTATAAATTAATAAATAATTTAATCACAAATTCATAATTTCAATTTCATCAGATATATATACAATAAACTTGCCTATAACATTATAACCTAAATCTGTAAGTATCTTAGAATATTTATTTATTTGGGTAATATGTTCTTTATTCTCTTTACCTATCTTAAAATCAATTATTTGAACTTCTTTATCTTTAATTAAAACTCTGTCTGGCCTTACTATTCCCTCGTTTGGAGTTATTATTTCTACTTCTGCTTTACTTTCCCAATTTTTATTAAATAAAGATATGAATTCTTCATTTGAGAAAAGCTTAGTTAATTTTTCATTTATTAATTCAACTTCATTTTCATCAATATTACCTCTAATTAATTCTTTATTGATAATATCACTTATATCTTTTGGTGTTTCTATTTGTGAAAGGATTTTGTGGATTTTAGTTCCTAACTGTATTTTTTTATAATTTTGGTCCCATGGCTTATTTTCTATATCCGCCATTTTTATAATAATATTTCTATACCATTGCGATGAAGTTATTTTTTCAGAATCTATAAATTCAATTTTTTCCTGAAATACATTTTTAGTTTCTTTAGTTGGCAATTCACCTATAGATAAACATTTAATATTAAATTGTTCCTTATTGAATGTTTCTTCTATACAATTTGGTATAACTTTTAGTTTATCGTACTTTGCTTTTATTATTTCAAATATGGAATTTCCACGTCGTTCTGATGTTATGATATATAATGCCTCCTCAGCTCTTGTTAGTGCTACATATATTAAATTTAAATTGTCGATAAGTGTTAAATCAATTTCCAGCTTATAATCTTCTGAGAAGTAAGAATTTTCAATAATTTTTTTTGCATATACCGGAAAAGCGGGAAATTGATTAAAAGGTTCTTTATCAGAAGAAACCCATATTATATCTCTATTACCTTTTAATTGAATATCCCAGTTTGCGAATGGAATTATTATTACTTTGTTCTGAAGACCTTTGAATTTATGTATTGTGCTAATTTTTATTGCATCTTTATTTTCCGGTGCTGATATTGCAAGAAAATTATCATTATCAGCTTCAATTATTGTGCTAAACCAATTTAGAAAACTCTTTACATCTGAAGAATTATTTTTGCAGTACTCTTTAACAGTATTTAGAAACTTTATAATATATAAATCTGCTATATTATCAAACTGAAAAATTCTTATTAGGTTTTCAACTAATTCATAAACATTATAATTATAAATAGATGAGGAAATAAAATGCAAATCTTCCTCATTTTTAAATTCACCCGGAAGTATATTCCATAAAATATTGTCAGTTATATTTTCTCCGTTTTCTTGCAAATCTGAACAAGCAGAAAATATTTCATTATTTTCCCTACCGTTTTGAGATAAGTAGTTTAATTTGTTATTTAATAACTCACCAATTGATAAAAAGTCCTTCTGGTTTACTATAAATTTTAGCAAATTAATAATAAAATTCACTTTTGGAGAACTCAAAATGCTCAGGGAATTTGGAGAGATTATATCGCAACCAAGGTCAAGGATTGCTTTTGCTATTTCTTTGCCCTCTTTAATCTTACGAACAAGAATTGTTATATCTGATTTTTTATAACCTCTGTTTAAAACTTCAGATATAATAATTTTCAACCTGTCTAAAATAATATCATTTATATCATCAGTTTTTTTATTCCCCTGCGTTTCTTCAGCAATTTTTAAGTCGTTAGTATTTGTATTTCTTTCAATTATTGTAATGTTTACATATCCTTCGTTATTTTTATTTTGAGCTGAAGATTTTTGTTTGAAGTATTTATAGGTTTTTTCGTATATATCATTACCATTATTTGAAATAACATTATAACTTGTATCCTTTAGTATATCATTAAAGAATTGATTATTAAACTCAACAATATTTTTATAACTACGGAAGTTAATATCAAGGGGTATGTCTTCAATATTATCCTTATATTTGTATAAATCATTATAAATATCCTTAAGTATTAAACTCATATTACCCTCACGCCATCTATAGATTGTCTGTTTTGGGTCTCCTACTATAAGTGATAAGTGATTGTGGGATAAGGATTCTAATATCAGGGGTTTAAAAATTTGCCATTGAAAAGTTGATGTATCTTGAAATTCATCAATTAAAAAATTGCAAAAATTACTGCCTATTTTTTCAAAAATAAAAGATGGACTGTTATCTGTTATGAGTGATCTCAACCTTCTGGTAATATTACTCGACAATATTGTATTTTTCTCATTTTCATAATCTTTTACTATATTAATTAAATCAGTAAATATCCCGAAAACAAAAATGTTATCATTTATAATTTTTGTGGTAACATATTCAGGATATTTATTATCTATGTACGAAATTAAATCCTTTACTATATTACTCAACTTTTCTTCTAAACATTTTATGATATTATTTTTTGGGGTTGAATCTTTTGTGCACCATTTATCATTTTCGCTTATGTTAATTTCTAACTTTTCTATACCATTTTTTTCTCTTAGCTTTAACAACTTTGAAGGGATACTACGGGATTTACCAAAAAAATCATCAGCACTGAGATTATATTCTTCTAATAAATTTTTTAATTCATCAATTTTATTATTTATGTATGTTTCAGTCTCTTTTAGTTTCTTTTCTAATTCATTAATAAACTCTTTGAATTTATCTTTATTTTCATCATAATAATTCATATTTATGAGTTTTTTTTCCCAATATCTATCCCTGAATATTTCACGTCCAAAATTTTTGAGTGGTGAGTCTAAATTATAAGTTTTTCCTTCAGATAAATTATAATATAAAAATTTTTCAAGATATTCAGACAAAATTTCGTCTTCAGCCGTTTTTCTCCATAAGTTTTTGATTATGTCATCCAGCACTTTATTCTCATCAAGCTCAATTTCATAACTGCCTTGTAAACCAAGTTCCTTTGAAAATGAACGCAAAATTCTTGAAAAAAATGAATCAATCGTACTTACTGAGAAATTCGAATAATTGTAAAGTATGTTTTTTAAAATTTTATTTGCTTTTTTCTGAATTGTATTAATTTCTAATCCCGTCTTTTCTGCTATAGTTTTAACGATATTTGAGATTTTATTATCATTTTGAACGCTGTAATTAGAAATGCTATAAAGATAGTCAATTATTCTCTGCTTCATTTCTTCTGTTGCCTTGTTTGTGAAGGTAACAGCTAAAATATTATTAAAATATGAAGCATTTTTAAAGCAGAGTAATATATATTCTACCGCTAAAGAATGGGTCTTTCCACTTCCAGCTGATGATTTGTAAATTTTAAAACTCAAATAAACAAATTAGTTGAATATAATATAATATATAAAAAATATTTTATTCTCTAAATAAATTAGAAAAATTTTTCTAAAGTTTTATTTTAACATAATAAGCGGTATTTTCTTTTAATCCCAAAAATGTCAATGTTCCTTTTTCTTTATCAAGTGTATAATTTGAGATATCATCATAAGAATCGCTTACTTTTTTTCCATTTTTATATACGCAGTAAGAATCCTTGTCCCCTGTTGTTCTTTTGTTTGCTAAATAGTAAAAATCATTTTTGTACGAATCCAATAACCATACCGAATTATAATCATCACTTTTAAAGTAATCAGAAATAATATTATATTCATCATTATCATTTATGATGATAAAAGCAAAATTTCCTTTTTCATTGAAGAATATAAAATCCTGACTACCTTCCATATATGAATAGGGGTAATTCACATATGGCCCATATTTTTTATCCCCTATGTGAACATAATATTCTATTACATCATTTGAATTGTCATCAGGATATTTATACCCTAAAATTGCCACTTCGCCTTTTGGAGAAATAGTAATATTTAATATAGAACTATAATTATAATAATTTTCTTTATTTCCTATTACAAGAATTTCTTGATTATCTTTTTTTGCGGAATAAACAGGAATGTCATCTTTTAAGAATTTTAAATTATTCACATATTCATATTTTTTATTCTCTTTACCATCTATTACAATTCGGGAATAATATTCTCCATCTTTTGTTGAATCAGTCGCAATATAAGCGATTTTGCCATTTGGAGTTAGAGTGATGTCGTAAATATATCCATTGTAAATTTTCCCAGGTGTTTCTCCTTCAATAATAAATTGTGAATAGAATTCATTATATTCATCATTTGAACCTTTATATACAGGAGTATTATCCGGTTTAAAAATTATTGGGTTTAAAGTTGCCTTGAATGATTTATAGATTTTTTTACCCTGGACTAAATAACCGTATTGATTTTCACCCTCAGCATCTATAGCATTATAGCATATATTGCCTTTTAAGTCTTCATAAGTAGTATAGTCTCTTATACCTTTGTGCTTTTGCTGTTCTTTATTTCCAATTACAAGAAAAACATTTTTACCATCATCCGCTACGTAATAAGGTTCACCTTTTTTAGTAATCCCAAGTTCGTAATATGGTTCCCAAATGTATTTTTCATCTATCTTTGGTAAATAAATATTAGTGTATTGTTTCCCATAAGTAAATCTGTTCTTTTCAGTGTCGTAACCTACTAATAAATATAATGAATCTTTTTGAGCTACAAAATAAATCATTTCTTCATACTGAGATAACGGGTAATTGATAAAATCAAATTCTCCGTTCTCTACTCCGTTAATCAGGAAATAATATGTTGATTTATTGGTCATTTGGTCATTTTTATACCCAATTATATAATAATTTCCTTTCTTATCAAATTTTGCATCATAAGTTGAAAGGTAATCATATCTTCTTGAATTTCCCTTATTACTTGTTATGTAATATTTCCCACTTTCGTCATAATTAAGATAAATATAGGTTTTAGTTTCTTCATTATAAATAAAATTATAAATATTAATGGAATCTTCTTCTGATTTTAAGATGATTTCCTCTTTTACAACCTGAGAAAATAAAGAAAGCGGAATGAATAAAAATGCAAAGATAAAAATTATTTTTTTCATATTTTTATTTTTTGTAATTATTAATAAATTAAATATAGATAATTTTATATTTTGATAAAGTATAAAAACTTTTAAAATAAAATTTTTCTTGTTTATTTATTTGTTAGAATAATTTTTTATGAAAGGGAAATTAATTAGATGTGGGTGGTGCTTATCTTCTTTAGAAATGATATTGTATCATGATACAGAATGGGGAGTACCTGTTCATAACGATATGAAACTTTTTGAATTCATAATCCTTGATACATTTCAGGCAGGATTAAGTTGGAGTATAATTCTCAAAAAAAGAAATGCTTTAAAGGAAGCATTTGATAATTTTAATCCTAAAATTATTCTTGAGTATAAATCCGAAAAAATAAATCAACTCCTGAAAAATCCATTAATAATCAGAAATAAGCTAAAAATATTATCAGTTATTAATAATGCTAAAGCTTTTCTTGATATAAAAGACAGATTCGGAACTTTTGATAAATTTATCTGGAGGTTTGTTAATGGAGAAACAATACATAATAAGTGGGAAAATTTAAATGAGATTCCAACAAAAACAAAGCAATCTGATTTAATGAGTGATGAATTAAAGAAAAAAGGTTTCAAATTTGTTGGTAGTACTATATGTTATGCGTTTATGCAGGCAACAGGAATGGTAAATGACCATCTGATATCATGCTTTAGATACAAAGAGTTATGTAAATTATAATCTTTTATCCAAAGATAATATCGGGTAACAATGTAGTGAATGATAAAGCTAAGGCAATAATTACCCTAACAACGATTAAAATAACAAATATTGTTGTAAATTTTAAATTTGCAATTTTTGAAATACCAATAGATAATACCACAAGAAACCAGACATCAAATAAATCAATTGCCCCCAAAAATATAGTTGCATAAAAAGGCACTATTGGTGGTTTTAGAAAAATATTTAATCCAATATTTGTATTATAACCTAAAAGTATTGAAGCAATTATATTTATTAGGTCCCCGACGCACAAAATTAACATTGATAATACTATTATATTTATAATATTTAAGTAAGTTATCTGTCCTTTTAATATTTTTGTCGATATTAAAATGACAAGGCTTAAGAATAAAATATAAATTATATTCCCAATGTGAATACCTATGTATCCTGTTTCCCCGGTTGCATTATCAATATTTTTTTGAAGATCCTCTTTTATTTTGGCTGCCTGTTCTGATGGTATTTCATTACTTTTCTCTTTCTTTTCAATATTGTCAATCATTTTCTGTAAATATTCTTTTTGCAATGTTTTACTTTCTGAAGTAAGTTCATTATCGTTATTGAAAAGAAAGGTTGTTAATATTCCAAGAATAATTATAATAATAAAAGGAACTACCCATAAATGTTTTTTCCCGATATTTTTCAGAGAATCAAAAGTTTGTTTCGGGGAAATGAATATACCAGTTATTATATCAAGTAATGATATATCTGAAGTTTGCTGGTTGTGTTGTAAATTTTGATTGTCTTTTGTTTCCATATATTTTAATAAATTTTATATAAATTATTTTGAATAATATATTTTTCTACCCTTTCAGTTACTAAATATTTTATAGATTGCCCTTTTTTAACCATTTTTCTTATTAAAGTTGAGGATATATCTAAATCGGGGACTTTAACTCTAATTACTTTTCTTTTAAATTCATTCGGACCATCTTCAAATTTATAAGGGGGCCTGTTGATAACAATAACTTTGCACATTGAAAATATTTCATATGGATCCTTCCACTTTGTTAATTCTATGAAATTATCAGTTCCAATAATAAAGTAAAATATAACATTTTGATTTTTGTACTTTGTATTAAGTTTTTTTAATGTATCTATTGTATAAGTTTTCTGATATGCATTTTTGAGTTCTATATCATCAACCACAAAATTTTTATTACTACCGAAGCATAATTTTGCCATATTATATCTGTGATTTGATTCTAATACCGAAGATTTTCGTTTAAGTGGTGGATTGCCGGAAGGAATAAAAATAATTTTATTAAGATACATTTTGTTTCTTACAAGTTCTGCATGAATAAGATGTGCTATATGCGGAGGGTCAAATGTTCCTCCAAATATCCCAAATTTTTTCATATTATTTTAACCTCAAAAATTCAATAATTTTTTTCAATTCAAAAAAAACCTCCTCTACTTCAATACTTTTAATACATTCATTTGTTTCTCTATAGCAAATAAAATTGTTTCCTCGCCAATATTTTTTATTCTTTTTATCGATTGCTGTTTTAGGTGTATAGCATGGGCTACAATATAATTTTTTCCAAATATATCTATGTAAAATTTTTCTTTTTTCTTCAGTATAATTAATTGGAGCAAACTGTTCAGGGTTTGTGGGACCAAATATCCCCAGTGTAGATATTCCAAGGGCTGAAGCAATATGTAGTGGACCGGTATCTCCTGAAATAAAAATATTACAATTAGCTATGTGAGCAATATTAATCTGAGTTATGATAACATTTGAAGGTATAGTTATATTTTCGAATTTTTCATCTTTAGTTATGCCTTCAAATAATAATACTTTTATATCTTTAAAATTTTCATTAATCTTATTTATAAGATGAATGTATTTTATTAACTCCCATCTTTTAATTTCCATTTGTGTTCCGGGATTTACTCCGCCAAAAGGAAATATCCCAATTGTAAATTTTTCAGAATCTGATTTATGTAATTTCGGTAGTTTTAATTCAGTATTTTCATATTTAATTTCTAATCCGAAATTTTTTAATATTTCGAGGTATCTTTTAGCTTCATGTGTATTTTCTAAAAAATTTGCTTTATAATTTATAAATCTTGTAGTATTAAAACCTAACCGGTATTTTATTTTTGCTAAAAATAATGCAAGTCCGAAATAACTTGTCCTATGACCTAAGACTGCCATATCAAATTTTTCTTTTCTTAAAGTCTTAATGAAATTTATTCCGTAAGAAATTTTTTTTAATATAGAAGAATCATCCGGATATTCAAAAGTAATGTTTCTGTCAATATCAGGAAGAAATTTTATAATGTTTTCTATCCATCCCGTAGAGATGAGAGTAATCTCAGCAGCGGGAAAGTTAAATCTTAAATTTTTAATTAATGGAGTTACAAATACAATATCTCCAAAGCAACAGAGTTTAACAACTGCAATTTTCCTTACTTTTTGTTTGTCAATCATTCTTTAAACCTATAGCAAGCAAAAATAATGTTAAGTGAGTTTTTTTAAAAGAAAGTAGAAATTTTAAGCCGAACTTTAAAGATAAATAAATCCTTAACAAAATTGTTTGGAATATTCCATTATGTAGCTTGTAGTATAGTAACTGTGATTTCTTTGCATGTATATATATTTCTGAAAATTCAATTCTAATGTTTTCTGCTTCAAAATGAATTATATTACCCGGAGGAAAAAAATAATTTTTAACTCCGGCTTTTGAAATTCTCTTACATAAATCAGCATCTTCGTAATACAGAAAAAATCTTTCATTAAATCCCCCTACCATTTCAAAAGTTGATTTTTTTATGAAAAAGGCTGCGCCGGATACCCAATCTACCGGTGAAGGGTTTACATATTTCGATTCAAGTTTTTTTATAATTTTTTGCTTTCCTTTTCTAAAAGCATTTTTAACACTTTTGTTTTTTATTTCTCCGATTATAGATGGAAATTTGCCAAAAGAAATCTGAAATTGTTTATTTTGATTTAATAACTTAAATCCAATTGCTCCATATTGCAGATTTTTAAAATATTGAAATAAATCACTAAAAAAGTCATTTAACAATATTGTATCTGGATTTAATGAAAAAAGGTATTCCCCATTAGAATTCTTAGCACCAATATTACATCCCGAAGAATAACCAATATTTTTATTTTCAATGATAATTATTTTTGGCTTTTCTTTTTTAAAGTTATTAAGATTTTCTTCCGGGGAGTTATTAACTATGATAACCTCGTATGGGGTTGAAAATACTATATTAAATATAGAATTTAGACATTTTTCTAAATAATTGGCACTCTTATAATTAACAATGATAAATGAAATCATTACTTTTTTATGCTATTTTATAATTCTATTAGAAAATGAATTCATTGGTATTGATGAGATTAAACTTTTCTGAATGTTATTATCCAAATTTCAATAAACTAATCTTAAAGGAATTAATAAAATTTAATTTAATCATTTGTAAGTTTTTAATAACCTGCATAATTCAGAAATTGTAATTTTTCTTGTTTTTTGAATTATTTTCCTTTTTTTAATAGTTTTCGGTATTTCACATAACCCAAGAAAATATCCTTTAAGAGCGTATATAAATGTGCTAAAGGATTCTTTTCTTATTAATCTGTAATATCTTATTAATCTTGATATTGAAAATATTAACTGAAGTCTTAATAATAAAATAAAAGGATAATTTTTTAGTCTTAGAGCAACTAAATTTTTTTCACATAGTTTTGTTATTAATCCTTTCATTTTAGAAAAAGTTGCCTCTCTTTTATGATAGCAGATAGCTTTTGGATTATAATTGCACTTGTAATTTATTAATTGTAATCTAAATCCAAAGTCAACATCTTCAAAGTAAGCATAAAAATCTTCATCAAATAAACCCGCTTTTTCAAAAGCTTCACGTCTATATGCTGCTGCTCCTGCGCATGCAGAAAATATAAATGTTTGTTTATTAAATTCCTCAGAATCTTTTAATCCATGCCCTCTTGCAGTTGGTGCCCCTTTCCAGTTTATGTAATCTCCTGCTGCATCAATTAATGTGTTATCATAATAGTTTAACATTTTAGCAGCTACGCTTCCTGTATCATCGGTGATAAATCCATTTATCATTTCTGCTACAAACTCAGACTCACATTTTATATCGTTATTTAATAAAATAATATATTTAATTTCCGGTTTTTTCAAAGCTTCTTTTATACCATAGTTAATTGCTTTTGCAAACCCCTGATTATTTGGTAAACGTATCAGATTTACCTCCGGGTATTCTTTTTCAATAATAGTATCGGAACCATCTTGAGAAGCATTATCTATGACAGTTATAGAAAAATTTTTTTCTGTTTGATTTCTTAATGAATCAAGACATTCTCTAATGTGTTCTTTCCCGTTATAATTTGGAATAACTATTTGTATCAATGATTTACTTTATGCTTAATTAACAATTTAATAAAAAATTTATGTTTTTCAAATCTGAATTTATCTTGTATTTTGAACAGTTGTTTTAACTTTTCAATAAACAATATGCATAATGAATTAATTAAAGTAAATAACTTAAGGAAAAAAGTTGAAACAAAATTATAATTTTGTTCAAAAAAAATTATGTAACTTAGCATATAATTTCCATAAATCTTAGGGTTTGAATCCATATTAAAACTTGCCCCACCTATGTGCATAACTTCGCTATCACAATCCACATAAAGAGGATAATTTTTATTAATTTTGAAAGATAAATCCATATCCTCAAAAAATATAAAATAATTTTCGTTCATTTTACCAAATTTTTTAAAGATATTTGTTGGAACTAAGAAAAAAGCGCAGGGTAATTGCGGGACTTTAGCCAGTCCCTTTTTGTTTTTTAGAATATTTTCGTCATAATGATATTTTTTTATTAGAAATTTAATTTTCCCAAAAACTTTTGTCAGTAATGAATGAAATAAAAAAAACTGAAGTATAGATGGATATTTCTGGTAGTATTCGTATTGGATATTACCATCATTTCCTTTAAGTAACGGAGATATTGCACCGGCTGAATTTTTTTTTAATTGAAAAATTAAATTCTCTAAAACCGGTTTTGTAAATATTATATCCGGATTTAGTATAAGCAAGAATTCACCCGTTGCTGTTTCGTATGCTGTATTAATTCCTTTAGAAAAACCCGTATTAGTATCGTTTAATATATATTTTATATTTTTATATTCTTTAGAAAGAAAAAATATAATATCTTTTGAATTATCCGTAGAATTTTGATCGACTATAATTATTTCAAATGGGATACTTTTCTCAAAGTTAAAAATAGAGTTAATACATTTCTTAAGAATCTCGCCGGTATTGAAATTTACAATTAATATAGATACAGTATATTGATTTTTCGAAATCAAAATTTAGACTTTAACTTGACTTTATTGAAGCATCAATAATTTTTCTGAAATATTTTTTAAAAGAAAAAATTGTTTTAATTTTTCTAATCATTTTATATTTAAATGGAATGTTTAATTTAAAACTTTGATATTTTCTTTGTAAAATTCCTTCATACTTTTTATTATAATAGTTTCCGGTAGCATGAAATACTTTTACCCCTTCAAGAATACCTACCTTTAATCCTTTCCCTATCACTCTTATTCCATAATCGCCATCTTCACAAAAAAACACCCTATCTTTTAATATTAAAAGTTTCCCAATTTCTTTATAAACTTTTCTGGATATTAGAAAACACCATCCGCCAGTTGGCCCGACAAGTAAATTGTATTTCCCATTTAGATAGCTTTGCTTTTGATAAAGTTCCGGTGAAGCTTTGGCTCCGTTGGTGAATTCATTTTGAATAACATCTGTTGCCAGATAACCCATAAAGGGAATACAATTATATGCAGTCAACATTTCAATAGCCCAATTTTCAGGAAAATCTAACACATCATCATCTATACCAAAAATATAATCACCCTTACATTGTTCAGCAGCATAAGCTTTACCATTAGTACCCGCATTTTTATCGTTAAGAATAACCCTGATTTTTTTATTAGTTAGAGATAAATTTCCTAGATATTCTTTTGTACCATCAGTAGAATTATTATCCCAAATTATTAACTCATAGTTCAAACCTTCAATGCTTTTCAACAGAGAAGTAATGCAAGTTTTAAGCATTTCTAAACGATTATGTGTTACAACAAAAAAGCTTAATAGTTCATTATTATATGTATATGTTTTATCCTGTTTGTATTTATTTTTTATTGATTTAGGAATAAATTTTCCGAGAGTTTTATATATTAAAAATTTATCGTAATTATCCAAAAAGCCTGTGAGTAGTATAATTAATATGTAAAAGAAAATAAATATAGACCCAGTAATCAAAATCATATAAAGACCATTTATTCTATTATTTATTATAATTGTATTTTTGATATTGGAAAAAACGATAAACGAAATTATTGAAGAAATAATTACTGAAACTGTTGGTTTGATGTATATTTTACTTAAAATTGTACTTAGTGAAGTTTTAAAATATGAAGAAGATACATAAAAAACATATAATGAGGATATTACCGTTGCAAAAGCATTACCATAAGCAGCTCCTAATACCCCAAAATTGATAATTAAGATAAAACTTACAATCAGATTTACTCCTAAATGTATTAATCCTTCAAACATTTGATACTTAGGTTTTCCTATATTAGGTGTAATTGAATTTCCCGGTGCGGAAAAAATCAGATTTGTTGCTTGCCCGATTATTAAGATTCTTGTAATATGAACAGCTGTTGGGTATTCAGTGCCCATCCAGGTAAAAATTAACAAATCAGCAAATGTAAATACGTAAATTACAATTGGAAGCGCAACTAAAGTTAAATATTTACTTATATCGGTAAATAATTTTTTAAGTTTATTAATTTCATTTTTAGCATTTAACTCAGCTGCAACAGGTGCAACCTGATTTACAACCTGCATTGGTACAAACCTGCTAAATTTTCCTAATTTTACAGCGATATTATAATAGGTAACATTATAAAGCGATGAGTAAATCCCAAGTAATATTTCATCATACTTTTCAGAAGCGAAAGTTGCAAGTTTAGAAAGTTGCATTTGTAATCCAAATTTCCCCATATTTTTAAAAGCATTTGTTCCAGTGTATTTTATTCCAAACTTCATTTGGGGTAAATGTTTAAAAGAAAAATAAATAGGGGCAAAGGATAAAATACATGCGGTTATAAACTGACTCCACAACAAACCAACGAGTCCAAATCCAAGTAAAAGAAAAATTATAGTTAAAAGTACATTGACCGAAGTCGAGATAAAGGAAATAATACTTACAATATACATTCTCTGCAGGCTTATCAAAATAGATGTGAATATTATAAAAACGTTTGTTATGAAAAAAGCAAGCAGCGAAATTCTAAATGCAGTTATTCCGGAGGCAAATAAATCTTCAGGAATATTTATAATTCTGAGTAAAGGAATAGAAAAAATATATCCTGCAATTAACACAATAAGTGAGAAACAAAAATAGAAACAAAATCCTGTATTTATTACCTCATTTAGCTCTTTATATTTTTTCTGGTTATAGTATTCTGAAATAAACTTAACAAATGATGTGGATAAACTAAAATCCATTAAGCCAAGAGTGCCGGTAAAACCTAAAATTATTGCATAAATCCCAAAATTTTGCTCTCCAATTTTTCCAATAATAAAAGGAGTGAGTATAAGAGGTGATAAAAAAGCAGCGAACTGTGACAGGAAATTATATAATGTATTTTTTATTACTTTATCTGTAAGATTCAAACTTAGATAAGTTCATTTATTAAAGTTATTCAAATAGCATTTACTAAAAAAGTCAATAAAACTTAATAATACTATAGTTTTAAAAGAATAAAGGTATTTAAATTTATAAATGATTTTAAATTTCAGGTATATTCTTAAGGGAAAAGAAATTTCATTATGCTATTTGTTCAATAATACCGATATTTTTGTTCTTAAATAAACTATATCATTCAGATAGATATTTCGTTTCTTTTCAGGAACATTTTGTAACTGAGATTTTCTGAGTGCTAATAAAACAGTTGATTTGATATATTCCTTCCTTTTTCTTTCTTCTGGAAACCAGCCTGCTCTTTTTCTTAAAAATACGTAAGGAAGATATTTTAAATGCTCCGGAGGTAATACCCCATTTTCTGCTTCTTCTATTAATTCCTTATATATGATTTGTCCTTCTAATTTTACTGCAATTTTAAAAATTATAATTGTAATTAGTATGTAAAAGAACATAAACATAAAACCTAATATTGTTAATTCACTATAACTAACACTAAAATTCCATATAAAATGTATAAATACAGCTGTAATGTATCCAATAGGAATCAATACTAATTTAGCAGATAAAGGTTTAAACTTTGAATATCCTATAAAAATACCCAGCGTTGCTTGTGATGTTGCGTGAAGGAGAGCAGAAAATAATGTTCTAATTATTATAAGCAGAAAAAACTGCTCCTTTGCGGTAATAAAATATAGAAAATTTTCTGTCATTCCGAAACCAAGTCCTATTGCTGCTCCGTAAACAAGCCCATCTACAACCCCATCAAAATTTTTGCTAAAAGAGAAGAAAAATAAAAATATTCCCTTTGTAAATTCTTCTAATACAGGAGCGATAATTATTGTCCCTGATAAATCTGAAAATCTTGTATATGAGTACTGAGATATCGGAATAATTATATTCAATATTGACTTAAATAGTGGATTGAAAAGTAATGTAAGTATTATAGCACCAAAGGCACCCCAGAAAAAATTTATCAAAACTAAACCATAAGGTTCTCTCTCGTTTTTATCCATTAACCAGACGATTAAGAGATATGTGAACATTGGAATAATTGCTGCAAGAAGTGATATTATAATAGCTGACATAGCACAATTTTTATTTTTACAATTATGCCTCTTTCTTTTACATTAAATAATATTGGAGTGTTAAATATTTTTTTTACGTGACTTCCAATAAAATCCTGCCGAGCTTCCAATCAATAATAGCAGCACAAAAATATTTGCAAATAAACTTATTTTTTTACTTTCTTCGTAAGTCTTGGAATAATATTTCAATTCTATAGTATGCTTACCTTGAGGAACTATAATTGCTCTCTGTAAATAGTTAGCTTTGTAAATTTCTGTTTCGTTACCATCTATATACGCTTTCCAATCAGGGGGATAATACATTTCGTTGAACACGAGAAGATTATTTCCATTTGCTGATACTTCGTAAGCAATGTTATGATTTTCAAACTTTGTTATTTTAATATTAACAGTCGAATCAGGTTTATCAATTTTTACATTTAAATCCTTTTCAAGAAATGCCGTTTTAAGTGGATTAAAATTAGCATCTCTTATATTATATAAAATCTGTAATGGTTTCTCAATCTTATATTCCTCAACAAAAAACGCTCTTGGTATGAATAACTTATTTTCATATACTATCGCAGAACCTTTATATCTTTCAATGTAATTTGTGTCAAATAATGGTTTGTCTGAAATTATATATTTTACATTACATAAACCTAATAAAAATGGATTATTATCTCCCGCTACATCAATTGCGTCCTGATAAATTCTTAATTTTGCTCCATGATAACCGTTAAACAAATGTAACCTGTGATATGCTAATAAATTTGAATAAATCAATCTGCCATTATTTAACTGAGCAATTCTATATTCATATGTTTGAGGCTCTTTATTTAAGAGCCATTTAGTATAATCAGTTTCTTGTATTTCCGATTTTTGTTCTGATTTTTTGTTCCAGTGTAACGTTGTAGAACTTATATTGATTATGTCAAAAGTTCCTAAAATTATAAAAATAATTAAAAGTAAGGTTCTACTAATTAAATTTCTTAACATTAAGATAATTGATACTATTGCAACAATAACTAATATAGAACGTAATAACATATCATTTATTAAATTCTTATATGCATAAGTTGCAATATATTTTGTGTATTGAGATATTTGCTCCTGTGTTACTCCCGGTTGTTGTTTTATTTTTTCAACTAAAGGACTACTGGCAATAGTTTTACTATAAGAACTTTCACATCCTGCGATTGCTCCCAGAAAAATTATAATGGATATTGAAAGAATTATGTAACTTGTAATTTTAAGAAGTTTTTCTGAGTTAACTTCTTTTATGCTATTATAAATAGATTTAAGACCATAGCAAGCTAAAATTGTAAAGGTAAAATCCATATAATAATGTATCATAACAGGAGCGCGGAAACTGCTAAAAAACGGTACATAATAGTAGAATAAATTATATAATACCGGGAAAGTTCTCCCGAAAGATAATAGTAAGAAAAATAGAGCTATAAAAGTAAATGCAATTACAGAAATATTTTTTCTAAAGTTCATTATTATCCCAATAATAGCAAGTACTAATGTAATAACTCCGAAATAAACCGGAGAATCTGTAAATGGCATTTGTCCCCAATATAAATTTGCCGTTTTTCCTTTTTCCATTTCTACGGTTCCAAATCCGTAATAATAAGGAATTACAAAAGTAATCATTTCTCCGGGAGAAAATGACCAGTTAGTTGCATACTCATAATCAAGCGGTTTTATATCCTTTACTTCTGTTGATTCTTTTGCTTCTATGCTTGGTTCTCCCCGGATTGAATATTTATTATATTCTTTTACAAGAAGTATTGGATCCGCATTCATTATAAATGAGAGAATTAACGCAGAAAGAATAAGCAACGAAGAAATGATCGTTTTCTTAATTTCAATCTTCTTTATTAATTTATACAGAAACTGAAAAATTATATATATCCCAATCATTAGGAGTGAGTAAAACAACATTTGGATATGATTAAATGAAATCTGCAGAAACAATAGAATTGTAAGTATTGAAGTATAAAATAACTTATCAATTATCTTTTTATCTTCTTCAAATAATTTATCAATAAATAAAAGAATAAGAGGGAAAAACGCAAAGACCATCATTTTTGTATGATGTCCTACTATAATTAATTGTATAATACCAGTAGCGAATACTCCTGTAAGACTTGCATAAAGAGCAATCAGAGAGTTTTTGAATTTATATAGAATGTAAAAGAATATTGAAATTGCAAAAACAAAATAATACGGCAAAGTAACAAAAAACAAATTATCTCCGGCTATAGTACTTATTATGCCGTTCCAAATATAAGAAAATATTTTATGAAAGGCTGGTAATCCTGTAGCAAGAGATGCATAAGAAGGCATTCCCATAAAGATATAAGGAACCCAAAGGGGAAATATGCCTTGTGCTTTAGAATCATTGAGAAATGTATTAAAACTCAGCGGAGAGAGATTATCAGGCGATGCAAAAACTTTATCATTGAATATACCTTGTCTGAAGAATAAAATAAGGAAAATGAATATTATCGCAAGATAGGTCAAAATGATTTTTGAGGAAGGTGATGTTAGAATATTTAAACTATCTTTAATAGATAGTTTTCCCTTTTTAAAATCTTGTTTTGGTTTTGCCATTTTTTATTATTAAAATTTTTAATTTATATATAAAAATAATTAAAGTATAGTCATTATTTCTTTTTTATAAGAAAAAATACTGGAATATTTTAAAAAGTTTTTATATTAAAAAAATAAAAAAAAAGGAAAAAATTTTTATCTCCATTCAAAAGAAATTTGATTTTAAAATTTAGTTATATTAATTTTAAGTAATTTTAATTCTATAGCATAAAAATTATTAACTGCTCTTTTTTAATTCAGGATTTTACTAACCAATTAAGCTTATATGAATGAAGATTAACCGTTTATTATTAGGCAATTCAAAAAAATTAACAAGTATTGAATACGAAAAGCGTACGTCTGAGATCAAAGACCCAACGGGGAAATTAATTTTTCAAATGAAAGATGTTATCGTTCCCAAACATTGGTCTCAAGTAGCAACTGATATTTTAGCTCAGAAGTATCTCAGAAAAGCAGGAGTTCCTAAAAGACTTAGAAAAGTAAAAGAAGAAGGAGTTCCTTATTGGTTATCAAGATCAGAACCGGAAACCGATATGTTTTCTTCTGATTCTAATGCAGATTTTTTTACAGGGGAGAATGATGCAAGACAAGTTTTTCATCGATTAGCAGGATGCTGGACTTATTGGGGATGGAAGTACAAGTATTTTGATTCTGAACAGGATGCCTTGAATTACTATGAAGAAATGTTTTATATGCTGGCAATGCAATTTGCTGCACCCAACTCACCACAATGGTTTAATACCGGTTTGTATTGGGCTTATGGTATTACCGGACCTTCACAAGGGCATTATTATGTTGATCCCGATACAGGACAATTAACTCAATCGAAAGATGCATATTCGCATTGTCAACCTCATGCTTGTTTTATACAATCTGTAAAAGATGATTTAGTCAATGAAGGTGGGATTATGGATTTATGGGTTCGCGAAGCCAGATTATTCAAATACGGCTCAGGAACCGGTTCAAATTTTTCAGATATCAGAGCAGCTGGAGAATCTTTAAGTGGTGGGGGAAGGTCATCAGGTTTAATGTCTTTTTTAAAAATTGGTGATAGAAGTGCAGGTGCTATAAAATCAGGTGGTACAACGAGAAGAGCGGCTAAAATGGTTATACTTGATTTAGATCATCCTGATGTGGAAGAATTTATTAACTGGAAAGTGATTGAAGAACAAAAGGTTGCTGCTTTAGTTGCAGGATCAAAGTTACTTAATAAACATCTTAATAATATTTTAAAAGCATGTCATAGTGTACACCCTGAAAATGATGGTACAGACAGGCGAAAAAATAAAGCTCTTGCAAATGCAATTATTGAAGCAAAAAAAGATTTTATTCCTCTTAACTATATAGAAAGAGTTATTCAACTTGCAAAATACGGATATAAAGAAATTTATATACCTGTTTATGATGTAGATTGGAATTCTGAAGCATATCAGACAGTATCAGGTCAGAATTCAAATAATACTGTTAGAGCAACTAATGAATTTATGAAAGCTGTTGTGAAAGATGATGACTGGTTTTTATATAATAGAACAGAATTGAGAGCAGCTGCAAAAGAAAACAGAATTCCTAAACCAGTTAGAGTTGTAAAAGCCCGAAAACTTTGGGAAGATATTGCATACGCTGCCTGGGCATCAGCAGATCCCGGTATGCAATTTCACGACACTATTAATGAGTGGCATACTTGTCCAAAGGGTGGTGAAATTAGAGCATCTAACCCTTGTAGTGAATATATGTTTCTTGATGATACAGCCTGCAATCTTGCTTCTTTAAACCTTGTTAAATTTTATGACCAGGATAAAGGAATTATTAACATACAAAAGTTAAGACATGCTGCGAGATTATGGACTATTGCTCTTGAAATTAGTGTTCTCATGGCTCAATTTCCCAGTAAAGAAATAGCAATAAAATCTTATGAATACAGAACTCTTGGACTTGGGTATGCAAATCTTGGCGCATTACTGATGAGAAATGCAATTCCCTATGATTCCCCTGAAGCACTTGCAATAACAGGTGCATTAACATGTATTATTCATATGACTGCTTACGCTACATCAGCAGAAATGGCTAAGGAACTTGGCCCTTTCTTAAGATTCAATGAGAACAAGGAGGATATGCTACGTGTTATAAGGAATCATAGAAGAGCTGCATATAATGTTCCTAAGAATGAATATGAGTCTTTATCAATTTATCCAATGGGAATTGATAAAAGGTATTGTCCTGATTATCTGCTTGAAGCAGCAAGACGCGATGCTGATAAAGCCTTGGAATTAGGTAATAAGTATGGATTTAGAAATGCGCAGGTTACAGTACTTGCCCCAACAGGTACGATTGGACTTGTGATGGATTGCGATACTACTGGTATTGAACCTGATTATTCTCTTGTAAAATATAAAAAACTTGCAGGTGGTGGGCATTTTAAAATAATTAATGAATCTTTACCTATTGCATTGAAAAAACTTGGTTATACTGAAAGTGAAATTGAAGACATTGTAAAATATTGTATAGGCCATGGAACACTTGTAGATTGTCCTTATATAAACTCTAAATCTCTCTTAGAAAAAGGATTTACTAAAGAAATAATACTTAAAATTGAAAAGTTGTTACCTTCGATGTATGATATTAATTTTGTCTTCTGCCGCGAAGTACTTGGTGATGATTTCTGTAAAGAAACATTAAAGATATCAGAAGAAAAACTTAGTGATGTTTCTTTAAATATTTTATCTGAAATTGGTTATACAAAAGAGCAAATAGATGAAGCAAATGATTACATTTTTGGGGCAAAAACTATCGAAGGTGCACCACATTTAAAGAAGTCACACTATCCGATTTTTGACTGTGCAAATAAAGGTGGCAGAAAAGGAACACGCTATATACAACCCGAAGCACATATAAAAATAGTAGCAGCAGCACAACCATTCATTTCAGGTTCTATTTCAAAAACCATTAATTTACCTGCTACTGCCACTGTTGAGGATATTAAAAATGCATTTTTGAAATCATGGGAATTGGGTTTGAAAGCGAATTCCTTATATAGAGACGGTTCAAAGTTGTCTCAACCTTTAAGTACAATCATTGCTGAAGAATATGAAGAACTTGAGACGGAAAAATCACAAATTATTGAACAGAAAAGTGATATTGTAAAAGTTGCTGAACGTATTATTCATAGATATATTGCTAAAAGAAGAAAGTTACCTTATAGAAGGAAAGGATATACTCAAAAAGCAAAAATTGGTTCACATTCTGTTTATTTAAGAACTGGTGAATATGAAAATGGTCAGCTTGGTGAAATATTTATAGATATGCATCGTGAGGGAGCAGCCTTTAGAAGTCTAATGAACTGTTTTGCAATAGCAGTATCGCTTGGATTGCAACATGGGGTTCCTCTTGAGGAATTTGTTGATGCTTTTGTTTATACAAGATTTGAACCTAATGGTATGGTTATTGGTAATCCTAATATCAAAATGACTACATCAATAATTGATTATATATTTCGAGAATTGGCTGTTACATATTTAGGAAGATATGACCTTGCACATATAGAAGATGATACAAAAGCGGGAACAGTTGATGCAATTATTAAGAAAGAAGGAGAAGATTTTAATGAAGAGGGATTATATAATGGTGAAAATGAAACATCTGCTAATACTGAACCAAACGGAAAAATAAATTTAGACAATAATCTTAATAGTAATAAACCGATAGAGCAAAAGTTAAAGCCAAAAACTGCAGTAGTAACTAACAACAAAGGTGTATATACTGGTGATATTTGTCCTGAGTGTGGTCAGGCAACAATGGCGAGAAACGGTACATGTTTAGTATGTATGTCTTGTGGTTGTACAACAGGGTGTTCATAGTTATTAATTAATAAAAAAATTTATATGTCAAACGATAAAGAATTAAAATTAAAATCACTTGACATTGCTCTTTCTCAAATAGAAAAAGAGCATGGAAAGGGTTCCATAATGCGACTTGGTGATAAACCAGTTGCTAAAATCGAAGCTATCCCCACTGGCTCAATTTCTCTTGATATTGCTCTCGGTATAGGGGGCATACCCCGTGGGAGAATTACTGAAGTTTTCGGACCAGAGTCTTCTGGAAAAACTACTATTTGCTTACATGTAATTGCAGAAGCACAAAAGAATAATGGATTAGCAGCATTTATAGATACGGAACATGCACTTGATGTGAATTATGCGCAAAAACTTGGAGTAGATGTCAGTAATTTACTAATCTCTCAGCCAGAGTATGGAGAGCAAGCACTCGAAATTTGTGAGACTCTTGTTAGAAGCAATGCGCTTGATGTTATTGTTGTTGATTCAGTTGCTGCTTTAACTCCACGCGCTGAAATAGAAGGTGAGATGGGAGATGCAGTAGTAGGAATGCAGGCACGGTTAATGTCGCAAGCTTTAAGAAAACTTACTGCTGCTGTTTCGAAATCAAATGTTGCTTTAATTTTCACAAATCAATTAAGAGAAAAAATTGGTATAATGTTTGGTAATCCTGAAACAACAACCGGAGGTAAAGCACTTAAATTTTATGCTTCAATAAGGTTAGATATAAGGAGAATCGGGCAGATAAAAGAAGGGGATAGCATTATTGGAAACAGAACAAAAGTGAAAATCGTAAAGAATAAAGTTGCACCCCCATTTAAGGAAGTTGAATTTGATATAATGTATAATGAGGGAATTTCCAAAATTGGTGATTTAATTGATCTTGCAATTTCAAAAGAATTAATAAAGAAAAGTGGGGCTTGGTTTACTTTAGGAGATAACAGAGTTCAAGGAAGAGATGGATTAAAGAAACTTTTAAATGAAGACAAGGATTTGTATAATAAACTTTTAAATGATGTCCTTACTTCTTTAGGAATTTCAAATTCAAACTATCAAACGGAAAATTCAAAAGAGAAGAAAAAATAAATAATTATAACTTATATTTTTAACTTCAGAAAATATTAAGAGTAATGTTTTCTGAAGTTTTTATTTAGATTTTAAGCTCTGATATGAAAATAACTTTAATAGAACCACAGAAGAAAAAGGGGAGATATAATATATATATTGATAATGAATTCAGCTTTGGAGTTTATGAAGACACTCTTGTAAAATTCGGGCTTCGTAAAAATGATAATATTGATGAAAAAAAAATTATGGAGATAAAAAACTATGATGAATTTAACTATGGGAAGAAAATTGCCTATAATTATTTAAAATACCGTCAGCGAAGTGAAAAGGAACTTCGTGATAGACTCAGGAAACAAAAAATATCTGATTCTAATATTGAAAAAATACTGACTTTTTTCCGTAATCATAATTTTATTAATGATGAAAACTTTGCAAAATCAATGATTGGTTCAATAATGTCAAAAAAACCCGCCGGGAAAAAACTAATTACACAAAAACTCTTACAAAAGGGAATTAATAAAAATGTTATTTTTGATCTTGTTGAACTGGGGATAAAAGATGAAGTTGAAGAAGAAAATGCAATAATCCTTTTGAATAAATACGTAAAAAAACTCAAAGAAGACCCCCCGGAAAAAAAGTACCAAAGGGCATTTCGTTATTTATTATCCCGGGGTTTTAGTTATGATATTTCAGAAAAAGCCGTAAAAAAAATCCTCAAAACAAATTATTAATAGATTTTTATTACAGAATTCTTAATAGATATATAATTAGGATTGTCTTTTTAAAAGTCTTAATATTAGAGAATAATTCTTGAAAGAATAAAATATGTTGTTTTAAAATATTATTAAAGAATATCAAATTTTATACTTTCATTTTTTAAAGATAAATGGTTAATGATTATTCTCTTTCGGGGGCTGTTCCAAATATATAATCCCATAAAGGACTACTTACCCCAAAAGATTTATTTTCATTTCTGAAATGATGCTTTAAGTGATAAACCTTCAAAAATTTACCTATACCTCTTTTCATTGGGAAATGATGTGTTGCATAATGTATATAATCATAACATAAATAACCGAAAACTAATCCTGCAAAATATGAATAGTGATATTCGCCAAAAATAATTTTAAATAGAAAATAAAAAATTATGGCAAGTGGAATACTAACAGGTAGAGGCATTACTAATCTTGTCCGATCTCTCGGGTAACTGTGATGGACGCCATGGATGAGAAAACTTATTTTCTTACCTTTCTCGGATTTTGGATGATAGTGAAAAACAAATCTATGAATCAGATATTCGAGTAAAGTCCAAATAAAAACCCCAATGAAAAAAGATAAAACTACAAATAACAATACTTTATCTTTCGTGCCGATATATATTGAAATTATAACCACAGGGAAATAGACAATAAGTGGTATAACGGGATGTATGTGAGAAAAATATTCGAGAATCGGGTTTTTAAATAATCTTACTGTTTCGTTTTTTGTAGAAATAAATTTCTTCATATTTTTTTCTAAATAAACAAAAAAAATTTTTTATTAGTTTATTAAACCTGCGATTTTCAGTATAAATTTTATTAAACCCCTTTAATATGATAGAAATGCTAACTAACTATTTGTCATACCATTTTGCTTCCACCTTAATATTTCTCCCGCCGTGTTTCTTGCAAGCTTCAATCGCTGCATTCGTAGCAGATGTAGAAGAAGAAAATCCGACTGCAGCCCCAATTAATCTAATCCCATTGGCATCAGTTCCCAAAGCTATAGCGCCATATCCTTTTTCTTCTGTAAATACAACAAGTTCCGGATTTACCCCTCCATTTTTCAGACAGGAATTATAAGCAGCCTTTTTTACTTCTTCTATATTATTTCCATAGGAATAACCGAACCGACCGGTGGTTTCACAAAAATATACAGCACTTTGTGAATATATTGGAATTGTAGATAAGGTAAGAAATATTAATATAAGAATATATATATATTTATTCATAAGGACATACCTTTACTTTTTTTTAACTTCAAAATATGCTAATATGTTCCGATTTATTTTTAATAAAGTTAAGAATTCCGGAAAATATAAAATTTCAGAAAATTCAAATTGATTTAAACTAATCTGCGAATAAAAAATTGTATTTTCTAATAAATTTATTGGAAAACCTTGATATGATTTTCTTAAATGTTTTGAAATAAAAGATTAGTATTATTTTATATAACTTGAAAACAAAATTTCTTATAGATTAAAATTAAAAAAAATCAGCGGTAATAACTAATATTGAATAAGTTATCGGGCATAAACTGTTTTTCTTTTGCCCCAGAAAGTCCCTGCGCCAGTAAAGTACTTATATAAATCTTTTGGCTTAAAAGTTAAAAATCGCCATAAAATCTTTAGCATAAATAATGGATAACGCTTTATTAATTTTTGTAGTGTTCCGTATTCAATTGGATATCTTGCTTCAAGTTCATGCCTGATTTTATATATTTGTTCTGTTGTTAGATATTTGGTCCTGATATTAACCTCCCAACAATCGTATTTTGAATAATCATTTAGATTTGTTATTAGATTTTTCCTGATAAGTTCTTCCCGAACTTTTGTATTCGGGTATGGGGTCAGTATATTAAAGATAGGTATTGCAATACCAATTCTTTTCGCAAATTCAAAATTATACCTTATTGATTCCTCATTATCTTCCGGATATCCAAGTATAAAGCCACCGATTGTAATAATATTATTTTCATTTAATGATTTGACAACATCTTCAGTATCTGATGGATCCGACTGCGAATCTTTATTAACAAATTTCAGCATATTTTTGTTTGCATTTTCAATTCCAAGAAAAACCCATTCTATTCCTGCTTCTCTCATTGCTTTTGGTAATGCTGGAGTTCTTTTAATTCCGTTAACACTTGCCTGAATCAGATACTTTATATGATTTAATTTTTCTTCTTTTATCCTATAGCATAATTCTAAAAATCTATTACCGTCAAGTGTAATATTATCGTCAACAAACATTATTGCTTTTGCTCCGTATTTCACGGCATCTTTTATATCTGATATGATTCGCTCAAAGCTAAATTTTCTATAGCTTTTGCCATACATCTTATTAATGCAACAAAAACCACAGTCATAAACACAGCCCCTTGAAGTTTCAACCGCATCTGCTTTATATCCGTTGCAGTAAAATCCATTCTTTATTAATCTTACGCTTCTGTCAGGTAATTTTATTTCATCAAGGTTAGCAAGCTGAAGGTTCAGATTTTTTATTATGTCTTTTCCGTTTTTATAAATTAAACCGGGAATATTGTGTAAATCTTTTTTACCATTTAATGCATTTATAAGATTATTAAAAGTAGTTTCCCCCTCACCTACTATAATATAATCTATAAAATTTATATCTTCACTATTTATTATAGATTCATAATCAACAGTAGGATAGTATCCTCCAAGTATAGTAATCGTTTCTGGTTTAAATTTTTTTAAAAGATTTATATATTTCATCGTATCTGAATACTGAAAAGCCATACAGGTAAATCCAACAATATCGGGAGAATAATCTTTAATTAATTTAGTAAAATATTTTAATGGATTTTTTCCTGCAACAATTAAATCTATAACTCTGACTTCATTTTCCCTTCTATTAATATTTGAAGCAAGTGAACATAGTCCAAGATTTGGGATTCTGAATAGTAAATCCACCCCAAAATACATCTTTGGGTTTGCAACAAGGAGTATTTTCAAAATATGTTCCTATTTGTTTATAAAACTATTAATAAACCTTAATAGTTTTAAGTCTTTCTATTCTCTTCTCAATTGGTGGATGAGTAGCGAAAATCGATACCCTTCTTTTTGATTCAATCTTTGCTATTGAAAAAGAATTTTTCTTATCTAATTCACCAGTATAACTTCCAAGAACCGATAACGCACTAATCATATTATTTGGATTAGATAATTTAGCAGAACCTGCATCTGCCGAATATTCCCGATATCTTGAAAAAGCTGAAATTGGTATATATGCGAGTAACATCAGAAATATTTCAAGAACTGATACAACTGCGTAGTATGCTAAAAATCCGAGTCCTCCTCTTCCATCATCTCCTCTTAAAGCCTGATCTATCGCACTTGCAATAATTCTTGCCAGAAATATTACAAACGCATTTGCCACACCTGTCAATAGTGTCAAAGTTACCATATCTCCATTACTAATATGAGAGATTTCATGACCGGCAACAGCTTCAACCTGTTTGTCATCCATCATATTAAGTAAACCTGTTGAAAATGCAACTATTGATGATTTTTTTGTTGCCCCGGTTGCAAATGCATTCGGTTCAGGAGATTCATAAATCCCTACTTCCGGAACAGGAATTTGTTCTTTCTCGCAAAGTCGCTTTACCATTTCATATAACTTTCTTTCATAACCTGCAGAATTTAAAGGGTCAATAACCTTAATACCATAAGCTCGTTTTGCCAGCCATCGGCTCATTAGTAAAGAAATAAAAGCACCTCCCATTCCCCAGAGAAAAGAAATTACCATTAATCCCACAGCCCCATCGAAAGGAATACCTAACAATCCAATTATAATCCCAATTGTAACAACTACAAATAAGTTTGTAATTAAGAAAAGAAATATTCTTTTTGTTAATGATTTCATATTATTAATTTATGTTGTTTTAATATTTATTATAAAATTAAAAATTTACTGAATTTTATCAATGTATAAAATTTATTTATTAGTTCTAAAACATCTCGGATCTTTCCCGTATATACCATATCCGGCCGCATAAGATCTTGAGCGACATCCCCAGCAAATATCATTTAGTTTACAAATTTTACACCCATCTGGCAAGTTATTTTTATCTTTAAGTTTTTGAAATGTGAGATACTCTATATTATTCATAACAATATCGTATAATCTGTACTTATTCAGATTTTCTGTACATCCTTTCCTGATTGTGGCACATGGTGAAACAGTCCCATCATTTAAAGCTGCAAGTGTAGCAGAACAGTATTGCTTATTAACACAATTCATAGGAAAATTTTTAATCCCTAAAAAATTAATATAGTATTTATATGCTTTTGCCACACTCTTTTTAGAAGGAATAAATTTATTCAGCTCTTCGCAGCTTGTAACGGGTCTTAAATATGTATGGTAAACATTTATAGAACTTGTAATTCCAAACTCATTATAAAAAAACTCCATTGTTTCGACTAAATCCTCAGTACTTTGATAACCGGTAAAAGTTATGGAGTTTAGTATTTGATTTGAAAGATAACCTAACTCTAATAAATTTTTAATTCCTGTTATAATATCATCAATATCCTTTGAAGTTCTGCCGGGGTGAAGTTCTTCATATAATTTTCTGTCAAGTGTGGAAAGATGAAAAGAAATAAGACCTATCTTACAAAATTCTGCAAGTTTTTTTGCCACAGTAATTTTTTTAAGTGGTAACCCCCCTGTCCACATATTATTTCTGAAACCTAATTCTGTTGATTTTTTTAAAAAGGAAAATATTCCTCTTCTTAATAATGGTTCTCCTCCCAACCATTCTATTGCTGTTATTTTTAATCGCTTTGCATCGTATAATATTTCAAAAATTTTTTTCCCTGTTAATGAATTTTTCCTTTCAGTTAGGGCATTCATATAACAATAAGAGCAGCCCTGATAACATACATCACCAACTTCAAGTTGCAGTGAGTAAAATCTGTTTTCATTATAAGCTTTTTCTAACTCTTTAAAATCAATCATTTTTATATTTTATTTAAAAATTTATAAATAAATTATTTCAATATCAATAACAAGAGTTGAAGTTAATAAATTTCTACATTCATCCGCGAAGCAGAATCACTGCTTGATTTGCGAAATTAATTATTTAATTTTTTGTTCAATGTTTTATAAATTGGATATCCTAAAAAAAAGACCCCTAAACTAACTATACCCGCTGTAAAATCCTCATAGAAACTTCTTATTGATACAAGTAATAGAAAAACGATAAAAATAACAGGTAATATAGGATATAATGGAGATTTGTATCCCTCCCATTTTTCGCTAAGCTTTCTTTCTCTATGTCTGAAAACAAAAATTACTGATGCAGTAATTGCAATAGATAATAAATCGTTAAACATTATTACATTAAGTATTTTTTCGAATCCTTCCTGTGTTATTATAAAAAATATCACAAGGGTAAACATAAAAATTAATCCAAATTCCTGCACCTGATTTTTTTCATTAATTTTCATAAAAATCTTTGGCAGAACTTTATCTGTCGCCATTGCGTGATATGCTCTTGGTGTGTGCATAATTGTAGCATTCATATAACCTATTGCTGATATAAGTATTATAATAGATGTAATTCTGCTTCCTAATGAACCAAATATTAAATCAGCCATATCAGCTGCAATTAAATCCGATTTGGATATTCCTTCAAATCCAAGGAGTTTATAATAACTAAAATTTATAAAAAGATATAATAAAATAACAAGCACAACCCCTGATACTATTGCTAAAGGTAAATTCTTTTTATGGTTTTTAACATCTGCAGATAAATTTGTTGTAAGTTGATAACCCCCGACGGTAAAAAACACTGCCCTTAATCCAAGAAAGAAACCAAATAAACTTGCATATAATCCATTACTGACAAATTTTGTTGGTTCATTTTCCGGGGAAGAGTTATGACCGGAAGGATAAAAAAAAGAAATAATAATAAAAAATAATATTGTTAATATTTTTAATACTGTAATAATATTTAAGAATATTGCTCCGGATTTTATCCCTAAATAATTAATGAAAAATAAAATAAATACGAGTATTCCTGCGACAATTTTTTTACCTGTAATCGTCTTTAAAAATTCAGGATTTACAAATGGTTGAATATCTCCTATGGCTTGAATTAAATATTCTGAAGCAATTATTGAAACAGCTGCAAATGTTGCCCCTGAAGTAATACTTATACCGAGCCAGTTTAACATAAAAGCAATTGCTGGATTATATGCTTCAGAAACAACTTTATAATATCCGCCAGCAAAAGATTTTCTCCCCCCGATTTCAGCAAAGATTAATCCTCCCAATAAACAAATTATACCTCCTATTACCCATGCTAAAAAAAATAACTCTGTGTTTCCAGTATTCCGTGCTACTATTGATGGTGTCCTGAATATTCCAATACCTATTACCAGACTAATAACAACCATTGTTGTATCAAACAAACCGAGTTTAGGTTTAATAGACATAAAATATCTAATCTGACTTATTCAATAATAATGTATTAAATTTACTATAAGGTTCTTAATTGTATATTATAATCAGGATTTTTGTTATAAACTATTCTGGAAATGATTTTATTTGTTTTCATTTAGTCTTCTCAATTCAGATTCTTTCAAACCCTCGAGCTCAAATCCGGCAGATTTGCAAATAAAAAATATTTTAATCGCTTTTGTAATCAGGTCTATAATATCAAAACACGTCGATATACTATCACTTATTGCAAGACAGCCATGCTTTTCCCATATTATTGCTTTGTGATTTTTAATTGATTTCACAGATAATTCTGCGATTTTATTACTACCCGGAGTGCAGTAGGGAATAAAACCTACCCCATCGGGTAAAAAGATTTTCATTTCAGGATGTGTTTTCCAGAGCAAATTATTTATATTTATTTCTTTAGTAAATTTTTTTATTTGTGTTAATGCGATTACTTCAGTTGGATGTGTATGAAGTACAAACTTTTCTTTTCTATTTGTTTTTATAAGAAAATTATGAATTGCAAGATGGGAGGGAAGCTCAGAAGTTGGATTTAAGTTTTTACTTTTTTTTATATTTTTCCTGTTAAAAATATCATTATAATTTAATACAATATAACTTTTACCATAATTAAATATATATATAATCAGCATACAAGATGCTGTATCTAAAACAAGTTCCCGCATTTTTATTCCAGTAGCAGTCGTTAGGATAAATTTTTCATTGAGGTTTCGATACGGTTGAAGAAAATCATACACCTCATATTTTCTATGATTAATTTTTTTATCAATAAATTCAGTAATATTACAGGATATATTTCCCGCATTTCCTTCTGCCCAACCTTTTTGACAAATATTATCAGCAACACTTGCAATTTCTTTTAAGATATTTTTTAGAGTTAATGAATTCATATTATAGATATTTTCCTAAAAAACATATAAATAATTTAAAATACAAAAAAGTCTTTTATTTTTTAAATTTTTTATAATAAAAATTGCATTTTAGTTAGATAATAAAATTCTTAATTTTATGTATAAAATTAGAGAGTTGCTCGAGTGGTTTAAGAGGCACGCCTGGAGAGCGTGTAAACGGGAAACCGTTTCGCGGGTTCGAATCCCGCACTCTCTGCTAATAAGGGAATAAATTTTATTTATTAGGGGTAATTATATAATATAATCTTGATTTTTTTAGATTATTTATTTAGTAAGAAAGCATTATATTTTATTAAACTTTTTATTGAACTTTTTGTCTAAATTGTGAGTATAAAGGGTAAGTTTAGGTGTATAGTGCTTGATTATGGAATATTGTTGTATTGATATGATTAATCTATAAGTTAAATAACCTTTCGGAAATTTTTAAGGAGAAAAGGTAATGAATACCAAAAAGATATTTAAAAAACACACAGTGTTTTTTATGGGGGTTTTTTTCGCATTATTTCTTTTTCTAATTCCAAAAGATAATTTTGCCCAGATTGATACTTCGGAATATTATGATGATGAAAGCGATTTATTTGATTCTACTGCGAATTATAGAGAAATGTATAAAGACCTTGATAAGGATGGGGAGTGGATTAAAACAACTAAAGGGGAACTTGAAGATATGATTCCAAAAGATGAGGAAGAAGTTAGTAGTGGCGAATCCTGTTGCAGAAATCAAATTATTTGGGTCTGGCGTCCAAGAATTTATTATGTCGGATGGTCTCCTTACTGCTATGGTAGATGGTATTATACTATTTGGGGTTGGTTCTGGTATTCATTTTATGATTGGGGATGGGCATGTTATCATCATGGAAGGTGGGTCTATTCTGAAATATATGGATGGATCTGGATACCGGGTAGAGTATGGGCACCAAGTTGGGTGGATTGGTGTTATACCGGTGCTTATGTAGGATGGTTTCCAAGATATCCGCGCTTCCACAGGTGGCATAAGCATAGATATCACTACCATCACCACCACTATTATAAGTATTGGACTTTCATAGAGAAGAAAAAATTTACTAAAGAATTAATAACAAAAGAAAATATAATTGATGCTGATTATAATCAACTTCTTATCAGCAAATCAAATATTGGAAAGCAAAGTAAATATAATGACATTATAATTAATAATGGACCTCCTGTAAAAAATATTGAAAAAAGTATAGATGAAAAAATAGAACCTAAATTAATTAAATATTCTGAGAAAGAAAAAAGTATAAAAATTGATGATAATTCAATAACAATATATAAGCCCAAAGGAGCTATTGTTAAAGAAACTGGTAATAAAAGTAATAAAAGTACTAATACTGAAAAGAAAAAAGATTATAACAACAGAGATACAGAGTCAAAAAGTGTAGAAAAACCAAACAAAGAGAAGAAATACGAGTCTGGAAATCAGGAGAAAGAAAAAATACCTTATGAGTATAAGAAAGAGGAAAGTAAGTCTTACGAAAATAAACAGAATGAGAATAAGTCATACGAAAACAAGAAACAGGAAAATAAATCTTATGAGAATAAGCAGCGGGAGAGTAAACCAAGAGATGAAAACAGGAATTATAATTCAGGCGAAAGAAAATCTCATGAAAATAAATCTAATAGAGAAAATAATAATAGCAACAGTAACAGGAATAACAATTCAGGCAATAGAAACGAAAATAAAACTAATTCAAGACACGATTAAAATTTTATTTTTATTAATTTAACTCTTTTAACCGGTACTTAATGTGCCGGTTTTTTTATTGATTCTTTTTTATATTTGTGTTCTTTCCCTTTTTTAAATCAAATGATATAGTTGTACCTATTTTGGGTTCACTCTTTACTTTAATTTCAGAACCATGTTTTGATATAAACTCTTTACAGAGAATAAGTCCCAACCCAGAACCCTTTTCATCTCTTGTCCCCGGTGTAGAGTAATGAAAATCTATTTTAAATAATTTATCAACAACTTCAGGGGGGATTCCGATGCCAGTATCACTAACCGAGATTGTGTATTTATTGTTATTTTCCTCAACGCTTAGAATAATCTTCCCACCTTCTTCTGAAAATTTAATTGAATTAGAAACGAGATTTTGCAAAACTGATTTTAACATATTTATATCTGCATAAACATAAATATCATTTTGAATATCAATAACAATATCAAGATTCTTTGTACTCGCCTGGGCTTTATATAACATCACAACTTCATCAATAATAGAATTTAGATTTACATTTTCCGGTTGATATACTAACCTGCCTGTCTGAAGTCTTGTCCATTGTAATAAGTTTTCTATTAAGCTATAAATATTTTTTGATGAAGAGTTTATAAGACTGATATAATGTTTAACCTCTTCACGGGTTAAAAAATCAAATTCTTCCTTAAGTAGATTAGAAAAGCCTAAAAGACTGGTAAAAGGACCCCTTAGATCATGTGCAATAATTGAGAAATACTTATCTTTACTTCTGTTTAATTCTTTTAATTCTTTTGTATATTCTTTTAATTTACTTTCCGCTAATTTTTTTTCTGATATATCTATTGATATTGCTGAAATTTTTGTGACTTTATTTTTCTTATTTGTTATTGGTTTAAGATTTGAAAGGAGATATTTTATATTCCCCGATTTTAATTTTACTCTTAATGTTATCTGCTGCGGTATTCCCTTTGTTAATTTTAATAAAGAAGCTTTAAAGTTTTTTAAATCTTCCGGATAAATATATTTTAAAAACTGGTTTTTATTAATTTTCCTACCTTCTTCTAATTCCAGTATTTTGCTCATTTCCTTAGTGAAGGTTATTTTATTTGTCGTTATGTCGAGTTCCCATAAAGCATTATCTTGTAACTTTTCGAAATCTTTTAACTTGTCTTCTGTATCAGAAAGTTTTTTCTCAAGTTCCTTGTAAGCAGATATATCCTTTAGTATGTATAATATTATATATGGTTTATCAAAATTATCTTTTTCTAATACTAATATATTTTCTTTAAACCATTTATAGTTTCTTGTGTTATTAATTTTCAATCTATATTCAAAACATAAGTCTTTAAAATTGTTTTTTTGATAAGCAATTTTTTTATATTCTTTAAAATCACCGGAATGCATTAAATAGTGTATATCTTCGTTTGTTAGGCTTTTTATATCTTTAATGTTATAGTTCAGGATATTAGTTATATTTTTACTGATGAATAATATTTTTTCCCTATGTAGATTATATAGAATTATAATATCCTGAAAATTATTAAATATATTTTTTAATAAATCAGAATTACTCTTAAATAAATCTTCTAATTTGCTTTTTTTATTTATCTTTAATTCCGGCACACCTTGTAATTTTTTTAAGCTCAATACAGGTTTAGATTTTTTATTTTATCAATTACACGGAAAATTGCATTTAACAAAGTCTCTTTTTCAAAGGGTTTACTTACGTGCTCTATACATCCGGCTTTTAAAATTGCATCTCTTTCTTCTTTTAAAGCGTATGCGGTCAGAGCTATTACGGGAATGTTTTCATATTTTGTATTATTTTTCAATGATTTAAGCAGGTCTAAACCTGTTTCCCCACCACCTAAATTAATATCAAGTAAAATCATATCATATAAGTTAATAGCAATTAATGAAAGAGCATCATTTAAATTTTTTGCTATATCAACGGAAAATTTATCTCTGAGTAAAATCTTGACTAATAACTGACAATTATAATCATCTTCCACATAAAGAATTTTTCTAAGAGGTTCTTTTGGCTGAGTGGGTACTATAATTTCTTTAGCGGGTTCTTTTAAAGGTATTACAAATTCTTCCTTATTACATTCTGCAGGAATATAAATATTAAAAGTAGTTCCTTTATTTAATTTGCTTTCAAAATCTAAATGACCTTTTAAATAAGTGAGATATTTCCTTGCAATTGTTAGTCCTAATCCAAGCCCCTCGAATTTTCTTCCCCATCCTTCACTTGCTTGCCTGAATGCCTCGAAAATCTGTTTTTTAGAATTTTCTTCTATACCTATACCGGTATCCGATATTTGAAAATGTACAAACTTTCCTGTTTCGGTATCTACATTCTTTATTTCTAATCTTACTTCACCTTTGTGGGTATATTTAATAGCATTATTTACAAAATTATTTAATACAGACCTCAACATTGATTTTTCACAGTAAAGCTCAATCGGATTTTTAACATCAATAATAAAATTTATATTTTTTTCTTCTGCTATTGGCAAATATATACTTTTAAGGTTTTCAATAATTTCATCAATTTGAATTTTTTCAATATTAATGTCAAATTTATTAGCCTCAATTCTTGATAAATCGAGAATTTGGTTAATTGTTTGTAGTAATCTGTTTCCGCTATTATGAATTTGTTTCGCAAAACTTATTATATCTTCCTGTGTGAAATTTTCCATTATATATTCTGAGAGACCAAGTATACTATTTAAAGGTGTTCTGAATTCATGACTTATATTAGAAAGAATATTGGTTTTAAGACGGTTCATTTCTTCAGCTTTTGACTTGGAATTTTCCAGCTCTGATTCCAGTATTTTTTTACCGGTAATATCTGAAATTAATCCGAATGATCCAACATAATTACCATTTTTATCATATCGTGGTGAGGCACTTATTGAAATGATTCTTTTCTCACCACCGAATTTTTTTATTTCCAGCTCGTAGTTATTTACTTTCCCTTTTTTCCTTTCTTCTGTATTATGAAGTAAGATTTTTAAATGCTCAGGCTCTACGAAATCCTTAAAATTCCTTCCAATTAAACCACCTGGGGGCGAACCGAATATTTTTTCAGCAGCAGGATTTGCTAATATAAATGTTTCATTTATATCACCTATTACGACGCCTTCAGCTATATTATCAAAAATAGTTTTAAATAAATCAAGGTTTCTTTGTTTTATTTCGTCAAATTTAATTTTTTCATTTATTTCTTTTAACAAAGTTAAATACGATGCTATAGTTGTAAAAAATATATCATCACTATATTCCCAGTTTTTAATTTCACCGATGTTCTCGTTAAATAAAAAACCAATTATTTCTTTATTTCTAAAAATCGGGATATAGAAAATAGACCTTATATTATTTTTTAAGAAATAATTTTCTGAAAAATCAGAAATTACTTCTTCTCTTGTTATGTCAGAATATTTTACTATTTTTCCTTTGCTTATTATTTTATTAAATTTAGGATTATTTGATAAGTTAATTTTAACTCCGTATGTATGTGTAGATATTGATTTTGAGAATAAATCAATACATATTAATTCATCCTTTTCTTTATTTAATTCCCAATAACCAGCCCTCGAAATACCCGATGTGTTTACAAGAAGTTCAAGAATTTTACTTAATGATAATTCGAAATTTTCAAAATCTAATTTTGAAATTACAGGGATTGTTTTAAGATGAATGTTTATAATGCTTTCTTCTATTTTATTCATAGAAGATTCCATAGGTATTTCTATGAAATCAGCCTCTATACCATATTTCCCTAATATTCTTATGAGTGATTCCTTTTTGGCGGCTTCTTTAGGAGATACATATATTTTCATATATATTATTTTCTACTATAAAATTAACAATATATTATTTCAAAAAATATATATAAATTACAATGATTAAATAGTATTGTTAATTTTTATTTTAAATATTAATTTCTTATGCGGAAATTAATACATTTGATATTGAATATATGAGTTTAAATGGAAAGAAAAAAATTTTAAATAAGAAGAAAATAATTTATATTTATTTTCTTTTATCGTTTTTGTTATCTATCTGTTTTTTAAGTTGTGAATTAAAAGAACCTTCAGCGCCTAATTGGTTAGTAAGTGCTAATTTACCAATAACAGACAGGGTTCATAATATTGTCGATTTATTAAAAGATGAAGGGGACATTTATTATGACGAAGAAGGGAACGCTTATTTTTCCGATCGGACAAGTTCTTCAAGTAAATTTGAAAAAAAAATTATAACTAATGGTTATTCAGGGGTAACTGTTTTTTTTACAACTCAGGTTTATGATACAATAGTAAATATCCCCTTTGATGATTCATCTTATGTAACTTCCTTATACTTTGAACCAAATGACCCTTTAAATAAATTAACGATAAATTTTAATCCTTCGATTACTTCTGAACCTTATACAATTACTATAACTATATTAAATTTATTAGATATAACAACAAATCAACCTCTTACTTTAACACGAACTATTTATAATACTTCTTATACAGATTATATTAATCTGCATAATTACTATATTAATAATCCGTATCCTTCAAATCTGTTAAATGTCAGAGTAAATACAACCTCAGGACAATTTTCACTTGCATCTTTATCTTATAATGTAAGTCAACTTTGTATAAAATCTGTTTCAGGGAAAATAAAACCTGTAAATCTTGGTTTGTCAGATACTCTCATACAAGATCCATTTGGTTATCATTCTCTTGAAGGACAGATGAATTTTGCTTCTGTAAATGAACAAAAAACTTATCTTGTGGTAAAAAGAAAAAACAGTACTTATCAGGTTGATGTTAGAAACATTCAAATGACAGGTATTAATTATAAAGGTAATAGATTGAAATTTAAGTATTTAAAATATGATACTGTGGGAGCGCCCCCCCAACCTATTGATTCAATTTTTAATTTGCGAATACCAGAAGGTCAGGACTCTGCAATATATTATGTAAATCCCTCTAATAGTAATATATTACAGTTTTTTAATCATGTGCCTAAAAGAATTGAAGTTACAAGATATAATGTTATTAATGCAAATTATAGTATAGGTAGCATTGAAAATAATGATAGTATTTATATGTACCTAAATGTTGAACTTCCGCTACATTTCAGTATCGTAGAACCAACGACTTTTAGAGATACTATTTTTAAGAGTATAACTGACCCTAATGCAAGAGAAAAATTGAGAAACACAAGGTGGATGGATTTAAAACTATTTTTAACAAATGGATTGCCTTTGCTTGCCTCTGTAAGAATATTAATTCAGGATTCTCTTGATAATTTACTTTTTGCAGTTACACAAATTGTAGTAAATGGGACGGGGGATTCAATCCTTGTTCCTGCAGCACCTGTAGATTATGATGGATATGTAATTACTCCCGTGATTCATGAATATACGGGTTTTGTTGATAGTGTTAATACACAGAAATTACTTAATATGGGAAAAATAGTGTATGAATATCAATTATATACTGACCCCAATTTAATTCCGGCACCAGATGGAAGAGTTAGAATCAGAGATAGTGATTATATCAGGCAATTGAGCTATGGGACATTCAGGTATTATATTAATAATAACGAATAAAATTTGCTAATTATTCTGAAAGGGTTTAAAAATATTAAGCTTATTTTTGTTGGTGGTGTGTTATTATTGTGTACATTGAGTGAATGTTATGCACAATATTTATTTGGAGTCAGGAGTTATTCTATGGGAAGAACTGGGGTTTCAAATATGTGGGCTTACGATGCTTTTAATAATAACCCTGCTAATATTAGCAGGCATAAATCTACTGTAAAAGCAAGATACTATTTTAATTTAGGAACAAGTTTTGGTTATTCTTTCTATGGAGATTATTTTTCTAATAGTTTTTATACGCAATATTTCGTTGATAATAAAGGAAGAGTTTTAAATGATTGGGAAAAATGGGATATTGTTAATCAGGCAAGCGATAGAGAAACACATTTCGTTTTGACATGGAATTTATTAACTTTTATATATAATACTCCGAAATCCGGTACTTTTGGAGTTTCAATAGATGATAGATTTTGGGGCAATTTGTTTACACCAAGAGATTTTATGGAATTAATATTTTTTGGAAATGATAAAAACCGCACTTATGATTTAAGTAAATTGGATTATAGCGGTACCTGGGTAAAACAAATTAATTTAACATACTCTAACAAGATTAAATCTAAAGACCGCCGCAAATATGGAGATATATATTATGGATTTTCTATAAAACCTTTATTTGGTGTTTTGCATTCTGAAATTGAAACTAATAATTTTTCTTTCTTTACTGATGATACAAACAGAATTTATACTTATGGTAGAATGAATGTGAATTATGGGGGAGTACTTGGCAGCAGAAAGGAAAAGTTAAGATATACTTTCAATCCCGCTGGTATTGGAATTGCAGCTGATCTTGGATTAAGTATGAAAGTTTTTAATTTCTTAAAACTGGGTACATTTGATTTTGGAATTAGTTTGATAGATCTTGGATATATAAACTGGTATAAAAATTCCAATAAATATCTTTATGATGGCGGATTTATATTAACAGATATTACAAAGGAAGGACAGATTGATTCACTTGAAGCTTTGTTAAATTCAAAAAGAACCTCAACCAATGTTATTTCATATTTACCAACAACTATTAGAATTGGGTTTAATTATAGACTTTGTTTGGAAGACTCTAAGAGAAAAAGACAACAGAATACTGAAAGACTTGAATTAATTAATTTTTCTCTTGAATACATTCAGGGATTAATAAAAAGAGGTGGTGGTACAACGACCCCTATTTTAGCAGTTGGAGCTGAAGTAAATATTAATAAAAAATTCTCTCCCCGAATTGGAGCTACTTTTGGTGGAAGAGAAAAATTTACTTTAAGTGCTGGTCTTGGAATTGATACAGGTCCTGTTATTATTGATATAGGAACATTTAACATACAGAGTATATATCAGCCAACAACATCAGCAAAAGTTTCTGCGGGGGTTTCAGTGCGGTTCAGAGTTTATTAATTTTCCCAATTAGAGAGTTATTAATTTCAATACTATAGGTTAGTTCAATTGCTTTTTTATATACTGCAGCAACTCCGCAATATTTTTCAAGAGAAAGATTTACAGCTTTCTCTACTTTATCTTCAGGAATATTATTACCTTTTAGCTGGTAAATGATGTGAATTTTATTATACTTTTTAGGATGTTCAGGATTTACTATTCCTTCGACTATTAAATTAAAAGAATCAAACTGTATTCGCATTTTAGAAAGAAGAGAAACAACATCCATACCTGTACATCCTGCAAGTGCTGCTAACATTAATTGTTTAGGAGGTGGTCCCTGATTCTTTCCGCCAAATGATTCTGCGGTATCAACTATTATATTATGCCCTGCTATATCTATTTGAAAGCTCATACCATCCTGATGTTTTGCAATAATTTTATGTGAATTTGACATTTTAGATTCCTTTTATAATTTTTTTTGAAATAATAGGTACTACTTTTCTTGGGGTAAATCTTACAATAAAAACAGAAAATTTATTTAAGATTCCAGTTACTTCAGTTTGTTTTCCTTTCATTAAAGCTTTATATCCTGATTTAGCAACCTTTTCACTTTTCATTGCAATATGCTTTCTTCCTTTTAAGCCTGCTATTTTATGAAAATTTGTTATGGTACTGCCCGGACATAATGTAGTTACTGTTATCCCGTAGTTTTTTAACTCGTGATGTAATGCCTCTGTAAATGATAAAACAAATGCCTTGGTTGCTGAATATACATTTAATCCGGGTATTGGTTGAAACCCTGCAGTAGAAGCAATATTCATAATCTTACCAACTCCATTTTTTTTCATTTCATTTGCAAATAAATATGTTAAGTGAACAAGATTATAAATATTTAGGGTAAGCATTTTCTGATAAATATTCCAGTCTTCTGTTATAAACTCCTTATAACTTCCAAATCCGGCATTGTTAATTAGGAATTCTAAAAAGATATTCTTTGATTTTACTTCCTCATAAATTTCTAACGCTGAATCAGATTGAGATAAATCTTTTACAATATAAATTACTTTAATATTATGTTGTTTCTCTAAGTCTTCAGCTATTGAAATTAGCTTATCCTTGCTTCTTGCAACTAAAATAAGATTGATTTTATCTTTCGCAAATAATTTTGCTAATTCTAAACCAATTCCTCCTGAAGCTCCGGTGATTAATGCATAACTATTCATTTTTCTTTTTTTTATAGATTTATAATTATACCACCAATAATAATAAGTAAAAGACCTAAAGCAAGCCATTTTGAACCTTTTTTCCAAGTTTTAAATAAAAGTTTTGTATTCTCTATACGTATTTTCTTTTTTTCCTCTTTGGAAGTAAATTTATTTCTTAATAATTCAACTCTTTTCATAAAATCTGGATCTGAATATAATAAGAAAGTATCTTTAACAAAAATAGCCCCACCATATACAACTATTAATGTGGCTATGTATAATATTAAAATACCAATAATATTAAAAACAAAACTTTTATAATTTTTTTCATCATAAAGCGGTATTAAAGTCTCAAAGATTGCAGAAGTAAAATATAACACTGTAAAAATAAGCCAGCCAATTATAATGGTTATTTTGAATAATCTCTTAATATTATACAAAATAATTTTTATATAAATTTTATAAAATCACTTATTAAAAAAAATGAACAAATTCTTTGAATTGTAAATATAAATAAATAAAGATAATTTATTAATATTACTTGGTTCTTTTTATAATTTTTCGAGCAAACTCTTTTTCGGAGAGGTGGCTGAGTGGTTGAAAGCGGCGGTCTCGAAAACCGTTATACAGGTAACTGTATCGGGAGTTCGAATCTCCCCCTCTCCGCATTTTGATTTAGAAAATTTTCAGTTTATTGAGAGAAGAAATAATTTTAATAGATATAAAAATTAGGCAATATTCTGATGGTAAACCTTTGATTACAAAACAGCTTTTAAATTGATACCTGCTAAATTAGATTTATGTTTTGAACATAGAAAGAAGATTATTTGATTATAAAAGAATTTGCTGCCAGACTTGGCAATATAATCCTGAAAAATTGAGATTAGAATAAACAGATTAATTTAATATTCAGGAAGTCAGATTGGATATACAAATATGGCAACAAAAGAGATGACTAAATCAAAAGATTATATTGATGATTATATAATTTTAAAAGATAAAAGAAAATTGCAATATATTATATTAGGCAATGAAGAGGGGGTACCTTTATTTTTCTTTCATGGTTGGCCTGGTTCAAGGTTATTTCTCTTACCGGTTTTAGAAGAGATAAAATCATTAAATGTAAAAGTGATATGCCCTGATAGACCCGGTATGGGATTATCTGATTTCAAAAAAAATAGAACATTATTAGATTTTGCAGATGATGTTAAACAGCTTGCAGATTATCTTAATATTGATCAGTTTTCTGTTTTTGGTCATTCAGCCGGCGGTCCTTATACAATCGCTTGCGCCTATGTAATGCCGGAAAGAATTAAAAGTGCCGGGCTTGTGTCCAGTTTCGCGCCAATTCATTCCAAAAGTGAGATGAAAGGATTAATGAAAGCAAACAAAATTATATTTTCTCTTGCAAAGAAAAATCATTTCCTACATAACTTAATGATCTTTTTTTTAGTGCAGGGCGGGGTGGACAGACTTATTAAAAATATGTCAAAACCGTTACCGGAAACAGATAAAGAAATTTTATCAAATATCCCAGATATAAAAAAAGATATAGAAGAATCCTTCAAAGGCGGTTATAAGGGATTAGCACTTGACCAGCAAGTTATTATAAGCGACTGGCAGATAGACTTTGGTAAGTTAGATACGCAATTTTATTTGTGGCAAGGTAAAAAAGATATTATGATTACTTATGAAATGAGTAAGTATCTATCGGATAATATCAGGAACTGTAAAACCAAACTCTATGATGATTACGGACATTTTTTTATATTTCCAAAAATAAAGGAGATTTTGGAACAGTTGGTGAATACCGGAAAAACTTAAAATTATTTCCTGAAGAATAACGCTCCGTGTTAACTATAGTGTAAAATTTTCGCTTTCTGATTTTGTAAGTGGAGGGGAAATTTAGTATTTGCTTTTTCCTCTTGCAAAACCAGTTAATAAAATCGGTTCGGTTTTTTTCAAATATCCCATAACTAAAATTTTTAGAGAAATAATTTTGTAATAATTTGAATCTAAAGTGATTTTATATAATCAATAATAAATTCCAGATTATTATTGTAATCCTCCTCAGAAATATTCTCTATAGAATATTTTTTCTTTAATTCCTTAGACTTTATTTCTTCCAGGTTTATAGCCCAGATAGATTTTTTACTATTTAATATTTTTCTGATAGAGAATTTCTCTTTTTCTATCGGATATTTTTTTGTGAAATTATTTATATGCTCTTTTAAAGTTTTTAATATTTTCATTAAGTTATCTTTTTCTGCCTTTTCTAATTTCGGGCTGATTTCATAGGTGATTTTCTCTTCATAGTTTAATAAGCTAATCATTTCATCAATACTCCTTTCTATAACACTTAGCGTTGAGCATAAAACTCTTCTATGTTTAGATGATATGGAAGACATATTTTAGGGATTATTTAATAAATCTTCTTTTAAAGTATTAATTTTTTCAATCTTTGATGTTAATGTTTGAATTATTGAATCGTATTTAAGCTTTTCCCGTTCTTTTAACTTTTTTACATTATTTAAAATGAAAATTATTTTATCAATTAATTCATTTATCTTTTCTTTGAGATTATTGTTATAGTTTATTAGATTTTTTTCAAGCTTTCGTTCTATACTATCAGTTATATATCCCAGATTATAATTAACAGTAAATTCAATTCTATTTAGAAGTTTATTCAGAAAAATATTGTTTCGCTTTTCTGAGGGTAGAAAAAAGGAAAAAAGTGACTTGTCAAAATTAAACATTAATTTGAAATCGTATGTAATATACTCAAACTGTACCGGGAAACTATATTCTACTTCTATATGCATTTCCTTTAACTTAAAATCAAAAATTTCTGAAGTTATCCGATAAATTTCATTTATTTTATTGTTGAATTTATCCAGTATTTCTTGATATAAATAAGATGATTTCTTCTTTATTTCATTTTCAATAATAATTCTTATATTTTCTATCTTATTACGGATTAATTCTTTAAAGAGTTGTTCAGACCTGGTTTTAAATTCTGAAAACTTAATTGATTTATTTCTTTTTGCGAATTCCTTTAATTCATTCTCTATTTCTTTAATCACATTACTCTTTAGCTCATAGATTGTGTCGTGTGCATTATTCAATATAATTTTATTTTCATTTTTTATTTTTTTTATAAATTCGGTTTCATCTTTCTGAATAGAACTAAGACTATCATTTAATAGAATTGTTTTTTGTTTTAGATTGTCAAGGGGTAATAAGAGTGATTTAATTTCAAGTTCCAATGAAATCTCAACCCCGTTTATTAATTCAATTAATTGTCTTTTAATTGAGTCAAATAAAATGTTTTCTTTTTCATTTTCAAAATAATTAACAATATTTTTTTCTAAATCTGCAAAACCGCTTTTTAAAAATTTAGAGTAATCCTTGTTTAACTTTGCATTAAAAGCGTCTTTAGCTGAGACATAAAATATTTTCACAGGTTTATTTTTAAAATGGCTTGAAAGTTGTGCATCAGTGTATTTACGGAATTCTTCTATCTCTTTTTCGTTTAGATAATCGATTTTATTTATCACAATAAAAACTTTATCTGTTATATTTAACACACTCTCCAGAAAAGAAATTTCGACTTCGGATAATGCGGGGTCTGTTGATGTTATAAATATTGCTGCATCGATTTTTGAAATATATTCATTTGTTATTTTTGTATTATCTATATGTAGCGAGCCGACTCCCGGAGTATCCACAAATACCATTCCCTTTTTCAATATTTCCGAAGGATGACCGATTAATATATATTTAACGTTTTTTACGTTCTTTGGATTTTCTTTCTCGGCTATATAAGATGATAACTCTGATATCTTGATTTCACTTGATGTGTTGTTGTTAAAAAATACCTTTGCAAAAAGAACCTCAGAAAATTTAACTATTGTAATTATTGAGGTAAGAGGTATGACTCCTGTCGGTAGTATTTTCTCCCCAAGTAAAGTATTAATAAATGTTGATTTTCCTCTCTTAAATTGCCCTATGACAACGAAATTAACAACATTTTCTATTAGTTTTTTATGTAGGTTATTTAAAATCTCTTTTTCTTTAGAGTCTAATTTCGGATATATAATGTTTTTAAATTCGAGTAGGGTATTCTCGAGATTGTTTCCGGAAAATTTTTTGAGGGTATTATTTTTATTATTGCTTTTCATATAATAAAAAACTCCTGAAAACTTTTCTTGCCTGCAGGAGTTATCAAGTGTCATTAACACTAATTCAGGTGAACTCCATCACCACTTACTTAAACATAAATTATAAATTGATTTTATTCAATTCAAAAAGTTTAAATTTTCTCATTGTAATTTAAAATTTCTATTAATAATTTAAATTCAGGAGGAGAGAAAATAGGTTTGAATATGAAAAATTTAAATTACAACAATAAAAAATGGGAAAAACAATAACAATATTAATAATTTTTTTATTCTCAATAGTTGCATTTTCACAGAACTATAAATCAGGAGATGATGCATTAGGAATATTTAAGTATGAAGATTTTGAGAAACCTGAAGCATGTGGCAGTTCGTGTCATATTGATTTCTATCAGCAATGGTTACAGATGATGATGTCCCAATGTTATACACATCATTGGGATGAAATCGAATATTTTAAACTTGCAGTGCCACATTCAGAAAAAGATTCAAAAGTTGCCGGAGTTAAAGCAGGGTGCAATGGTTGTCATTCTCCTGTTGCTTTTATGGCTGGTGATGTTCCACCACCAAAACCAATTATGAACTCACGCGCTAATGAGGCTGTATCATGTGATGTTTGTCATACTATATCAGGTTTTTCAGGAACTGTACCATTTAATTATAATTATATTTCTAATCCGGGTAAAATAAAATATGGGAATCGTTCAGATATTGTTTCTCCATATCATCAGATTAAAAAAAATGAACTGCTAAGCAAGGGTGATTTCTGTGGCGTATGTCATAACGAAAAGTCTCCCTATGATGTATGGGTAAAAGCTACTCAAATTGAATGGAAAGAAGGTCCCTATTATAAAGAAGGAGTTCAATGTCAAACCTGTCATATGCCTCGTTCTGAAGGATATAATGCACTTATGGGTATATTCCATACCGATGTAAGTCAGCATTTATTTCACGGAGCACATGATCCTGGGAAAGTTAAAGGTACAGTGGAGGTTAGAATTCATCCGGATATTAGAGAAGCGGAACCTGGTGAACAAGTTAAATTTACTGTTTTGTTGTTCAATGCAAAGACAGGACATAAATTTCCCACAGGCTCTGTTGAAGAAAGAATGCTTTGGTTACATGTTGAAGCAATTGATTCAAAAGGAAATATTTATCATCTAAAAGTAGACAGAAAAGGTTTCAAAGGAGAGGAATTTACTATTGCCTCAGATACACTTGCCTATCAAGATATGGCAATTCCTCTTGGACTTACAAATTTCAAAGGTATTCAGAGGGATGGAATTCCAATAGGTGATAGGATTTTTAGAATGCCATATTTAGATCCACAGGGAAGGATGACAATTATGCAATGGAATACAGCTTCTTTTGGTCCTGATTATAGAATTGGGCCTCGTGAGACAAAACTCGAAACATATACCTGGATAATACCGGATAATATAGAGTTAGGTATAGTTAAAATCAAAGCCATTTTAAATTATCAGAAATTACCAACTCCAGTTACAGAATTTCTTGGAGTTCCGTTAGAAGAAAGTGAAATAATAGAAGTTAATCGGCACGAAACAACAATAACAATATTAGATTAAAAATAATAAAATCTAAAAAAGATGAAAAAAATTACATTATTTTCTTTTTTAATACTTCTAATAATATGTTTTGTTTCTGAATCTGTTTATGCTATACCTGCATTTGCAAGGAAGTATAACTTGTCTTGCAATGTGTGTCATTATGTGGTTCCCAAATTAAAACCTTTTGGTGAAGAATTCGCCGGCAATGGTTTTCAAATTCCTGATAAAGAGCCACAAAGATTTTTCAGAAATACCGGGGATCCCGAATTAACTCTTATGCGGGAATTTCCTTTTGCAGTAAGATTAGAGTTATATGGACAATTGGAGAAAGATAGGGATGTTAATCCAGATTTTCGTACCCCCTATATTTTAAAATTTATGTCTGCAGGAAATATAGCCAAAGATATTTCTTATTATTTTTATTATTTCATTAGTGAGAGGGGAGAAATGGCTGGTATTGAGGATGCATTCGTAATGTTTAATGATTTATTTAATCAGGACTTAGATTTTTATATTGGTCAATTTCAGGTTTCTGATCCGTTATTCAAAAGAGAGTTGAGATTAACCCTTGAAGATTATAAGGTTTATACAACAAAAGTTGGTAATTCTTATGCAAATTTGAAATATGAAAGAGGTTTTATGCTTACCTACGGCGCACCAACCAAAACAGATTTTACCCTTGAAATTGTTAATGGTAATGGTATAAGCACAAAAGAAATTTTTGATATAGACAATTATAAAAATTATCTTTTGAGAGTTTCACAGGAGATAAATGAAAATTTAAGGGTGGGTACTTTCGGTTATTATGGAAAAGAGAAACCCAAAGATTCATTTAATCCAAATGGATTGACAAACGATTTGTTTATGATTGGCGGAGATTTTTCAATTATGTCTAAATATGCTGAATTAAACTTTCAGTATGTATATAGAAGTGATAAAAACCCTAAATTTTTACCAGTTCTTCCTGATAATAGAATCAAAACCCAGGGTGGTTTTGCAGAATTGATTTTATCACCTGATTTTGAAAGTAGTAAGTGGTTTGCAACTTTGTTATTTAATAAAGTAGAATCAGATTATAACGAATTAAATTATGAAAGTTATACAGCAAGCCTGTCTTACAACTTGAAAAGAAATATTAGAATTACCGGTGAATATACTTATGAAAAAGAAACCAAAAGTTCAAGAGGAGCACTTGGTTTATGGATTGCGTTTTAGAATCCGATAATTTTTGAGAATTAAATTAAATAATTAGGGGCTTTTTAAAATTTTTCCATTAATGTGGTGGAGGGGGGTCTGGTTCTGGAATATTGAGAATTTTTTCTATAATCTTTTCAAATTTTATTAGTTGTTCATTATTACAAAGAGATTTTATTTCTTTATATTGTAGAAAAATATTTAATTCCATTTCCGCCTGAAAATTACCTATATCATTTATGTTTTGCTGGACATTAGTAATTTCCGGTTCTTTAGATAAAATTTCAGTTAGTATTTTCTTTTTGATGTTATGAATTTTTTTCATCCTTTCTTTTATCTCTTGGTGATATTTATTTCTTATTTTATGGAATTTTTCAGTTTGTTCTATATTAAATTCCAATTCTGAGTCAAGTTTATCCAATATTTCCGACTTTGATTGTAATAAATATTCAGTTTGTGGCAAGTAAAAAATGTTGTTATGTGTTAAAAGTTTGCCTGTTTTTAATACCCATATTCCTATTAAACTTAAAATATTGAGAAGTACTAAAATTACTACTAAAAAAATAAGAATTTTGTTCTGTTTAAATATATCCATAATCTTGTTTTATTTTTAATAATATCATTATCGGAAGGTTAGTATTAGGTTAAAATTATATTAAAGGTGATAATATTTGAACTTATAATTTCTTATGAATTTTCATAATTTCTTTTCTAATGTGGATTAAAACTTACTTAGTATTTTCCGGGCAGCATCTTTGTGAATTGTTAAAGTTAACATTTTCAGTTTTACATAGTCTTCATGATAAAAATAAAAACCTTTAGGCTCTATATTTCTTGAACCTGCTCCTGAATCTTTTATTAAATACCAGTCTTTCCCTTCTTTTGTTGTATAACCAACAAGATGAATACCATGGTCATCTCCTGTTGTTTTATTATCAAATCTGAATTCCCTTGCATAATCATCAATATAATTTGATGGGATATCGAAAGTTGGTACTATTCCAGCTTTACTGCGTGAATCATAGCCAGCTTCAGATACATCTCCTCCAATTGCCATAGTATAGCCATTTCTAATTGCTTCTTTTATTAATGCCATAAATTCTTCTACCGGTATATTATAATATTCTTTATTATGCCACCAGTTATCGGGTACTGGGTATTCAACCTGTTCATAAAATGGTTGTTCAAGTAAAGACATTATATCTACATAATCATCTAAATCTAAATTTACTTCTTTTTCTAAAAATTCTTTTGGTGTATATTCTTTATTTTGATAAATAAATTTTTCCGGTGGAGTACCCATATAATAATTTAAAATACTCTTTATCGTTCCAACTACTACATCTTCATTCCACTCATTTTTCTTTTTTATATATTCAAGATATGCCTGCATTTCATTAAACATTTTGCTGTGATTATGAAATTTTTGATTTGGTAATAAACCGATATATACTTCCAGAGGTACGACCCCATATAATTTCCAGATTCTCTTCACAGCATTTGATTGTGAACCTTCTCCAAAATTCATTTCTCCACGCATTCTAACCCATCCCTTTGCTTTCTCAACATATTCCCAATACACAGTCCACATTTCAGATAGCTTTAACTTTTTATTGTGAATTCTGTATATTTCTGATTCATAAAAAGAAGTTGTACAAAATGACCAACAGGTCCCGGTAATCCCTTGTGAACTTGGCTCATTAAACCAATAATATTTAAATTCAGATAGAGCTTTAGGAATATTTAATCCTGAGTAATCAAGTTTGAAATATTTCTTTTGAAGTTTTGGTGGATTTTCAAATTCATTTATTTCTTTCATCATCTGGTCGTAATATGAACTAAATCTGTCTATAAATTCACCTTTATTTTTTTCTTGCGGATATATTATGCAGGTAAAAAATAGGATTATTAATAATGTTAATAATAAATTTTTACTTTTCATTGTTTTTTAATTTAATTTGTAAAAATCAATTTAAAATATATTTTTTATTTTAACCATTTATCAAGCCAATTGAAGAAAACTCTTTGCCATAAAATACCATTCTGTGGACTAAGGACCCAATGATTTTCTTCCGGGAAGAATAAAAATTCTGCTGGTATCCCGAGTAGTATAGCAGCATTGAATGCTTGCATAGATTGGGTATAAGAAATTCTGAAATCTTTGCCACCATGAATAATTAAAATAGGAGTATCCCATTTTTGAACGAATTTATGTGGGGAGTTTTCATAACTCCTCTGTGCTATTTCGTTATCTTTTTCCCAATATGCTCCACCTAAATCCCAATTTACAAACCACATTTCTTCTGTCTCAAGATATTGAGCTTCAAGATTAAACATCCCATCGTGAGCAATAAAAGCTTTAAATCTTTTATTATGATTTCCGGCAAGCCAGAAAACTGAAAAACCACCGTAACTTGCACCAACCGCTCCCAATTTTTCTTTATTTACGTAAGGTTCTTTACATATATCATCTATAGCGCTTAAATAATCCTTCATATTTTGACCTCCATAATCTCCGCTTATTTGTTCATTCCATTCCTGTCCGAATGAAGGAACCCCTCTTCTGTTTGGAGCAACAACGATATAATCATTTGCAGCCATAATTTGAAAATTCCATCGATAGCTCCAGAATTGACTTACGGTGCTTTGCGGACCACCCTGGCAGTAAAGTAAAGCAGCATATTTTTTAGTTGAATCGAAGTCAGGAGGATAAATCACCCATACAAGCATATCTTTATTATCAGTAGTTTTTACCCATCTTTTTTTAACTTCTGCTATTTTTATTTTATCCAGAATATTTTTATTTTCGAATGTTAATTGTATTTCTTCTCCTGTTTGCGGATTAATTTTGTATATTTCAACAGGCGAACTCATTGACATTCTTGTTCCTATTAAGAAATTACCTGATTCTTGAACAGAAGTATAATCGTGAATACCATCAGTAATTCTTCTGATTTTATTATTTTCGAGATTATATTCGAATATTTCTTCAGTACCTTTTATCCCGCTTATGAAATATATCCTTTTGTTATCTTCTGACCAGTAATATTTTTCGGCATTGTTATCAAAATCTTTTGTTAAATCTTTAATTTCTTTTGTTTCAAAATTATAAAGTATCATTCTTATTTTATCAGATTCATAACCATCTCTTTCCATTGACTCCCAAACTAAAGATTTTCCGTCAGGAGAAAAAACAGGTGAACGGTCAAATCCCATCATTCCTTCAGAAATATTGGTTGTTGTTTGATTTTCTAAGTTATAAATATAAATATCAGAATTTGTTGATAAAGCATATTGTTTTCCTTTCATCTTCTTACAGGTATAAGCAATATATTTACCATCTGAACTCCAATTTATTTCTTCTATGCCACCAAAAGGTTTCAGAGGGGTGTCATATTTTTCCCCATACATAATGTCAATTGGATCTGAGACACTGCCATCATAATAGTTGGCAATAAATATATGACTATATGAATAGTCGTGCCATTCGTCCCAATGCCTGTACATTAAATCGGTTTCAAGTCTTGCATTTGCAAAAGGAAGGTCTGGGAATAAATCGTGTATATCATTATCAAGTTTTACTTCTTTTAAAAATAATATTTTTTTACAATCAGGAGAGTATTTAAATTCTGTAATTCCGCCATCAATATTAGTAATTTGTTTGAGATTAGTTCCGTCTGGATTAATTTCCCATAGTTGAAAAGAACCGCTTTTATTTGATATAAATCCAATTCTGTTACCATCTGGACGCCATTTGGCTGAATACTTTGCATCGGGAGAGTTTGTTAATCTTATTCTCATACTTCCATCAAGAGAGATAATGTAAAAGTCGTTTTGTGATGAATTTTTTGCAATATCATAATAACGAACAGCGTACAATATATTATTTTTATCCGGGGATACTTCAACATTTGATATACGCCCAAAAGACCATAGTATTTCAGGAGTTAATCTATTTTTCTGTGAAAAGACTAATGAGTTAGCAAGTAAATAAAATATAACTATTGCAGATAAAAAAATTTTTTTCATTTTTGAATCTTTAAAATTTTAAGTTGAGTAATATAAATACAAAGATTTTTTATAACTTTTTATAAATTAAATCTAATGTCTCTTTAGTTTCTTTCCCGGTTTCAGAATCAATAAATATGAACTCTCCTTTTTGATACATAATGTTGCCATTTAATTCTAAAGTATATTTCCCTTTTATATACTTTGTACCGCCTTCCATAGTCATAACGGATCCAACAATTTTCCCTTCAAAGTAAGCAACATCACCGCCCCAATCATCAAAACCCCAACTTTTAACATTACCATCTTTATCAACAGATAAGATGGTTAGACTGTTAAATGAAAAACCGGTTTCAGATTTTGATTGCCCGTTTAAAATCATATACTGTCCGTTCAGGGTCCATTTTAATGATATTTCATCAGTCCATTTAAGTCCAAAAAAGTTGTATGGCTCTGATTTCCATATACCTTCACAGGCATTTAGAAATTCATTGTTTATTGGGGTAGGTAACTTTAGTTCTTCTTGTGAGAATAATACACCGACACTAAATAACAAAATCATAATGGGGTAAATAAAGTTTTTCATATCAATTATTTTTATTATTTTTAAAGTTTTTAAACTAATACATATTACTGTTTATTTCAATCTAAAAATTTATAAGTTAAGCAACTTTTTTAAAAAAAATTCGTAATAAATTAAAAAAGCTTGAATGAGGAAGATTTATATTTTATTTGTTGTATTTTTAATCAGTAAAATAATCTTTGCTCAGGATTTTATTTTAAGCGACGATATAAATTTTAATCCAGTTTCTGATACTGTTAGTTTATCAAAAGAAAATTCTTCCCTTTTTGATGACTCTTTAGCTAAAAATTTTAGACTATTGGATTTTAATGATTCTAATGATACAGTTAACCCTATTTTAGAAATTGATAAGATATTAAATCAAGAAATTAATATTGATGGAGAATTAAAAGAAACTGTATGGAGTAAATTAAAAAAGTATAGAAATTTCTATGAGGTTTCTCCCGGTAATAATACAACCCCTGAAGTCGAAACAGAATTTATGATGTTTTATGATAGTGATAATTTTTATATAGGTTTTATTTGCTATGAAAAAGATATGAAAAAATTAAGGAGAACATTAACTAAAAGAGATAATGCATTTTCAGATGATTTTATTGGGATAATATTCGATACTTATTCAGAGGGAAAAAATGCTTATGAACTATTCGTTAACCCTTATGGAGTTCAGGGTGATGGGATGTGGATGTCCAATGGTAATGAAGATATGAATTTCGATTTAATTTGGTATTCGGGTGCTAAAATCTATGATGATAAGTGGACTGTGGAGATTGCAATTCCTTTTAAAAGTATAAAATTTCCTTCTGATAGTTTAAGAGATTGGCATTTCCATATCATTAGAAATCGCCCCAGGGAAAATAGATACCAATATTCATTTGTTAAAATTAACCGTAATAGTCCAACCTTATTTACTGATTATGCTGTTATTAAAGGTATTAACGATGTTAATGTAGGTAAAAACATAGAAATTTTACCATATTTACTGGGTTCCCAGAAGGGAACTATTATCGATTTTAATAATGCAAATTCTGAATTCCGTAATGAAAAAATTAAAATCAATGCAGGTTTTAATTTTAAATATAACTTTACTTCAAATTTAATAGGGGAGTTTACTTTAAATCCGGATTTTTCTCAGGTTGAGGCAGATGCTGGAGTTATTAATGTTAATAATCCTTTTGCAATTTTTTATCCGGAAAAAAGACCATTCTTTAATGAAGGGGCAAACATATTTAATAATTTATTTAATACTGTTTATACACGTTCAATTAATAATCCGCTTTTTGCAATAAAACTTACAGGAAGAATAAATAAAAGTGAAATTGGTTATATCAGTGCTTACGATAAAAAGACCCCCTTTATTGTTCCGTTTACAGAATCAAGTGATTTTCTTGTTACTAACAGAAAATCTTTCTCAAATATTTTAAGATACAAATATTCTCTCTTTGATGATGATTCATACATTGGTTTTACAATTACAGATCGGGAGGTTAATAAAGAAGGAGATGAATTTTGGGATCCTGAAGGTTTTAACAGAGTGTTTTCCCTGGATGGAAGTTACAGATTTCTTCAAAATTATACACTTAAATTTCAGGTTTTAAAAAGTTATACTAAGGAAATTATAGATACGAATTATAATAGAGAAATTATTTTTGGTAATATATACTCAGGAAAATTTAATGGAGAATCTTTTAATGGGACCGGTACCATAATTAACATTCAAAGAAATGCTGAACATTATAGTTTTGAATTTGAATATTCAATGAAATCACCTGAATTAAGAATGGATAATGGTTTCAATAGTAACAATGATTATCATACTTTTGAAACCGGACAATCATATTTATTTTATGTGGATAAAGATTTTTTAAAAAGAATTGAAACATCGCTCAGAGCATCCTTGTCTTTGGATTATTCCGGAAATTTAAGAGAACAATTTGCTATTGCTGGTTTTTGGTTTCTTTTGAAAAATCAAATTCAGATATACTTAGGAAATTTATTTATCAACAACGAAAGGTTCGGTGGTAAATTTTTAACTGATGCAAGAAGAATATGGTTGAACTTTAATGCGAATACTTTCGATTGGTTGACGGGTGGATTTTTCATCGAAGCAGGAAGATATATTATTAGGGAGGAGAATCCATCAGTCGGTTTTGGTTTCAGAAATGAATTATGGTTTAATTTTAAGCCAATTAATAATTTAAAACTTTCTGTTGATTATAATTATTTTCAGTTATCAAAATCTTATAAGGGAGAAATTCTCCATTCGGGTTATATTTTAAGAAATTCTATTAATTATCAAATGATTAAAGATATATCATTAAGATTTATTTTTGAGTATAATTCTTTTTCAGATGGTTTTTATTTTAATCCTTTGATTACATATCAACCAAATCCCTTTACCATATTTTATTTAGGATTTACTAATCAATATGACAACCTTAATGATTTATTTGGGGCAACCAAATACACCTTAACTGATAGACAATTTTTTCTTAAAATGCAGTACCTTTTTAGATTTTAATGTTTTATTGATTTATTTTAAAGAATAGTTATTACCTAACATATCCTATAGGCATTACATAAAGTGGGTCTTCCTCTTGCAACATCTGAACTGTTTTTTTTACATATGAGTCCTGAAATGCACCTATTGTTACAGTTCCGAGATTTAAAGATATTACCTGTAAACATACATTCTGACTTGCATGTCCAACTTCTATGTGAACATACCTTTCTGCTCTTTGTCCATATTTTACAGATGTTCGCTCATATACTGCAGCGAATACAAGAGTTATCGGAGCTGTCTGAATTGCTTCAGGTTGTGCGCAGTATTTAGCTAAGTCTCCGCGTTTATCTCCTGCAGCTATTAAAACCATTTCATGTTGGTGTGGTTTATATTTGTATATTCCACTTTCAATTTCTTTTACATTACCTATAAGAATATAAATTTCTAAAGGGTATAAAGCTCCTGCGGAAGGTGCTGTTCTTTTATTTTTTCCTTTATCAGTTATTCCCTGAGCTGCCCACAGTATTTGAGAAATATTCTCAATACTAAGTGGTTTTTTCTGGAAATCTCTGATTGATTTTCGCTTTGATAAAACTTCTTCCACAGAAGTATTACTACTGTAAACGGGTTCAGGTAATTTAATTTTTGAATAATTAATTTTTTTATTTTCTTGTTCAGGATTATTTTCTTCAATTGTTCCCATTGTATCTTTATTTAAATTTGTTATTTGAATTTGTTTCTCATCAATCTTATCATTTGAGGAGCATACGAATTTGTCAAATGCATTTGTTGAAATATAAATTATAGTTAATCCTAAAAGTATTATAAATGTTATTAACAAAATAAATTTTTTGTTTTTCATATTATTTTATATATATTTTTAAAAAAAGAATTATCATTTATAATATATATAGTAAAGTATTATTAAACAATAAATAACGATTCTATTATTTTTTCTGTAACTATCGGGTATTAAGTATGAATTAAAAAAAATTTTAAATTAATCTTTGTAAGGATCATAGACATCTTCCCCGGCCATTGCTACTCCAATCGGAGTTAGTCTGTGAAGTATTTTTATAGAGTTTTTATGGAATCCTAAAACTTCATCAAGTTTTTTATAACAATCTGGTGATTCATCAGCGCCTCCTCCTCTGAGTTCAATTCCTTTTTCCGACATCATTTTCTGAACATCTTTAAAATTAATAAGTCCGCCAGATATTCTTACCGGATAGTGTTGTCCTTTTTTACCTTTTTTCCATTTTATTCTTCCGGCTGCCTTTATCCTTGATATTATTCTACCTGCACCATGAACTGTTGAGAAAAGTGATTCTCTTGCTTCTTTTGAATCAATGCCTTCAACTATTACAGATTCATCAGCCATAGTTGAACCTATAAAAGATAATTGTTTAGGAAATGCAGGAGTACATCCTTTTCTTACCACCCAAAAATTTTCACCGAAATGTTTTTCCTGCCAGGCAAAGTTATGATGATTATGGACTTCGAATACACATTTTGCTCCAATAATTTCCAATACCTTATCGACAACAGCGTTTCTCCCGGCGTATGCATATTCCCCTGCAAGTTGCATTGCATAAATATAATCTTGTCCAAGTTCGGAATTTACTTTTAATAGTGTTGGAGGAGCCATCATATTATTAACATCTTTTGGTCTGTCTTCAAAATTCATTTTTCGGGCTAATGCAAGAAATCCCATAGCTATTTTATGACCAAACCCCCGTGAACCAAAATGTACCCCAATCCATAAATTCCCATTTTCATCCCTAAATAAATCAACATAATGATTTCCGCTGCCCACAGTCCCCAGCTGTTCTTGCGCAAGTGGGTACAATTTACGAATATATTTTAAATTTGATTTTGCAATTTTATCTAAAACAGGATGTTCAATTGGTTTCGGATTTGGACGGCCAAGACCAAACCCGATTTGTTTAACAATTTCATCCATTATTTTCTTGATTTCTATATCCTCAGCTTTGAGATTAGTCATTATAGCTTTATTTCCGCAAGCAATATCAAATCCTACTCCTGAGGGACTTATATAATCTTTATATGCAACAACTCCTCCTATCGGCATACTGTATCCAATGTGATGGTCAGCGCATAATACTCCATATTCTCCGTTTTCAACACACATTAATATTTGTTTATAAGCATCTTCATCAAGAATACCAAAAACTTTTATTTTTTCTCTTTTATTCATATTTATTAATATAATAAAATATATTTAATAAGCAAATGGTTTTGGTTTTCATCATTTATAAATAATACAATACCCCTAAAAATGTTAATATAAAACTTTGAACATTTTCTGATTATTGGTTTAGATTAAAAGTAATATATGAATGAATTTATCTTTTATTTTTTTAAAATATACAATATCAAATTTTTAAGTCTTTTCTTTATTATACCTCTATAACCTGCTTCATTTGATAATTTTTCTATGAATTTTGATTTAAGTCTGTGTTTAATAGGTGGTCCAAATTCTTCCTCTTTAAATTTCCATTCAAGAATAAAAGTATATTGTTTTGAAACACGAAATGCTTCTGAAATGGTTTTGTGATAGTCCTCAACTTCATGTAGAACCAATCCAAAAAAAACAGCATCAAAGGAATTTCTCCGGAAAGGCAATGATTCAGCACTCGCAACTAAAAATTTACATTTTGGTAAATGCAATTTTGCTGTTTTTATCATTTTTTTATTAATATCTATTCCGGTTACTTTGATCCCGTTTCTGTAAAAAGCTTCAGCAAAAAGACCACTCCCTGTTCCTACATCTAATAAGGTCTTTATCTTTCCTTGCTTCAGGCAAATAGATATTACTTTATCAACCTCTAATCTTTTAATTCTTTCTTTATTTCTTAACTTATTAGGATTTTGATTATATATTCTGTCATTCATAAATTTTGATTATTATTGTTAAATTTTTATTCTTCCCAGAAATACATTCTGGATTCAAGAGAATTTGGATATTTTTCCTTTATTTCCTTTAATGAAATCATAAAACTGTTTTTATCTTTTGTCTTTATATATTTAGCAACTGCAATTTGTAATAAAAGTTTGGGATATAATATTGAATTTTTTAAGCTGTCAATTTCATAACTCATAATTCTGATTGCATCATCATATTTACCATGTGGAATCATCAATTCAGAATAACCAAGTCTTAATAAAATTCTGAATTCTACAGCCGGTAAAAAACCATTAAAATTTAAATAAGATTTTCCCCTGTAATCCAGAAAGTAAAATGAAGGTGTCCAATATCCTGAATATTCTCTCCTTATTTCTCTATCTTTGATTAAATCGAGTTTTAATAAAATAAACCATTCATTCATTTCCCTTTGGACATCAGGATTAGAATATGTTTCATCATATAACTTTTTACAGCCACCACATCCTTCCATTTCAAATTGAAGTAGAATTGGTTTACGTAATTTTTGGGATTCTTCTTTAGCAAGATTAAAGTTATTTATCCAGTCCATTTTTAAATTATTTAGTTTAAGAATTAAGTTTTTTAATTAAAATTTAATTTTTTATCTGTTTCTTTTTACTAATTATTGAATTAGTTGCTGCGATCAATATTAAAATTTCTCCTGTAATAAAAATTAGCCAATTAAAATGTGTCGGAATAAATTCAGAATTAATTTTAATAAATTCTTTGTTTTGTAACAGATTGAAGAAATCATATAATAAATTATTCTCTATTATAATTTTACTGTAATCAAATATGAACGATATGAATATCAACAATGCTCCGCTAATTGTTAAAGTCCATTGGTAATATTTAAATTTTACATTATATCCTCTATCTTTGAAATATAATAATGGAATTGAAATGTATAACATTGTTAATGAACATAAAATTGGTGCAAGAACAGGGCTAAGCCATGGGACAGGAATTAAAAATAAAATATCCCATGTAAATAATGATTCTGGCCAATTAAGAATTAATTTTAATCCTAAATAATAAAATATATCCCATATTGCAAATGTATATAAAAAATACAAGATTCTTTCAAAACTATCTATACCTGAAAGAATAGCAATCATTGCAAGCATAACAATTGTAGTTAATTCTCGTAGCCATTCTATTGAAACCATTTCAGGAGTCAAAATTATAGAAGGGAATGTAAATCCCTGCGGATAGTATATCTTTCTGAGATATACGACTACAATGGCTTCCAGGAACCCCATCGCGATACCGAAAATTCCAATAACAATGAGTTTTTTATTATAATTTAAATTTTTTGAGTTCATTAATTAAAATAATCTTAACTATAATTTATATAAAATAGTCATATTAATCAACGGTATGATTATATACGATTTAAAACTAAAATTATTTAGTTTGTTGGAAGTTTAAAGAATTGAATAAATAAAATATATTCCACCTATTATTACTAAAGCCCCACATATCCTTTTTATATAAATTATTGTTTTTGAATTTTCTGACCAGTTAAGATATAGCTGAACTTTCTTTGTTAATGTCCCCGCTACTATAATAACAGCACAGTGTCCTATACCAAAAGCAAGTAATAGTAGAATTGAAAAAAATAAGTTTGTTTGAGCAACTTGAAACACAGTTACAAGCACTGGAGCCATAAAAGCAAATGTACATGGTCCAAGACAAATTCCAAAAAGGAAACCAAGTGTTATAGCCCCAATCCATCCTTTTTTCTTAATATATCTGACATTATTACTCCCCCAGGACAATTTTATTAAATCCATCAGATATAATCCTATTATAAAATAGATTAACGCAACAAGAATATTTCCGATGTTGCCAAGGTCTCCCATAATTCTTCCAAGAGATGCTGTTATAATCCCAATTAAGGCAATTGTTATTAAAATTCCGATAGCAAATATAAGTGATATAAAAAAAGTATTTCGAAGAGAAATTTTTCCTTGTGTGTTGATGTATCCGATAAGTAGTGGAATGCTTGCTAAATGGCAAGGACTTAATAATATACTCATAATTCCCCAACCCATTGAAGCTATTAGAGAAATAAAAATATTACCACTTAATAAATTGCTTAATAATGTAAATATTTCTTCTATCATATTATCTATTAAACTCTTTTAGAATCAAACTCGTGTAGATAAACTTAACTCAATTTGTTATTCTTAATCCTTTTGATTGCAAAAATTTATCTATTTCTTCCTCAGGGAAAAATCCTTCATGCCTTAATAATTCAACTCCGTTATTATCTAAAAACACTTGAGTTGGTATTAACTTTATCCCAAATTTTTGTGCAGGTGAAGGGTCTTTCCAGACATCGTAAAATGTTACTTTTATTTGATTACCATATTTTTTCTGTAAAGAAGCTAATATTGGTTGCATCTTTTTACAAGGTATGCAATTGACGGAACCAAGTTCGACAAGCTCGACTTTATATGATTCATTTGTTGTGCCATTTTCTTTTTGTATTTCTGTTTCATTATTTAAGGCTGGAATATGACCTTCATTTTCAACCTTTTTCTCTTTACAGGAAAAAAAAGCAAGAAATAGAAAAAATATTAACAATAATCTGAATGGCTTCATTTATTTATTTCCTCCACAATCCATCCTAAGATTTGTTCTTCTGTAGGTAAGATACCACTTGATTTTAATTTTTCATTAATAACTAATGCAGGTGTGGAAGTAATTCCATATTCCATCATATCTTCTATTTGGGTAACCTTTACAACATTTGCTTCAATATTGTTTTTCTCAATAACTTTTTTTACTTGTTCTTCAAGCTTTTTACAGCGAGGACAGCCGATTCCAAGAATTTTAATTTCCATTATTTTATTTATTGGTTAATAAAATTATTAATTTCTTTTTCTGTATATCTGAAAAACTCTTCTTTATTATGAGTATAAGACCATATTGAGTCAAGCTTTATCCATTGTGGTTCATTATTCATATCATATTTTGCTATGACTATAGAACTGAAAGTTAATTTAAAATCCTTTTTGAAATGTTCATTATCCTTTTCTTCTATGTTTAAAGCTTTAAATTTAAATCCTTTATCTGTATACTTAGTCTCAATTAATTCTTTGAGAAAAGATTCCAAATTTAAACACTCTGTGCATCTTGCTGTAGGGTGAAAATAATAAGCTATGTATTTTTTATTTACTTTGGAATTAAATTGTGGTTCGTCCTTTGATTCACAACCTACTAAGGAAACAAGAAATAAATTCAACAGTAATATACTTATTATATTTATTGACTTATTATTGATATTTTTTAAATTTTGATTCATTCCTATAGTTCTGCTTTTATTTTAAAAGAAATAACCATATATTAACCCGGTTATAGTTGCCATTATAATAACCAGAGTTACATATATAAAAGTTTTTTGAAAACCGATTACACTTTTAATTACAAACATATTTGGTAAAGACAGAGCTGGTCCGGCAAGCAATAAAGCAAGGGCTGGTCCTTTTCCCATTCCATTATTTATTAAACCTTGTAATATGGGTATTTCCGTCAAGGTTGCAAAATACATAAAAGCACCTGCAATCGAAGCAAAAAAGTTTGAGAATAAAGAGTTTCCCCCTACAAGAGCATAAATCCATTCTTTAGGAATAATTCCATTATCGTTATTATCAGGGCTACCAAGTAAAAAGCCAGCAATGAGGACACCTACGGCAAGCAAGGGCAAGATTTGTTTAGCATAATCGAAAGTATTACCGAGCCATTCATTTGGTTCCCCTTTACTTAATGATAAAATAACAGTCATAAAAACTACTGCAGAAGTGAAAGGAATAATTGGTTGTTCTTTAAAAATTATAGCGATCGCAATAACAAGTATAGCGCTCGCGATAACAAGTATTTTATTTAATTTTAGGATGAAAATAAATAAAGGAATAAGTAATAATCCGAGAATGCCTGTTATTAACCATTTATTGGAATATATAAAAAACCAAAATCCGGATTCCATATTTGGCTTACCCCAGTTTGCAAAAACAAGAATAGCAACGAATAAGAAAAAGTGGAACGCAGTCTGCCATAAAGGTCTTGATTCCTGAACATTCTGAATATTGAATTGCTTTTCGCTCTTTTTTTCTTCTTCTTTTCTATAAATATAAGACATTATCAAACCAATAATTATACTAAATATTATAGCACCAATCATTCTTGCTATTCCTAATTCAATCCCCAAAATCCGCATTGTTAAGATAATAGCAAGAATATTTATAGCAGGTCCTGAGTATAAAAATGTAATTGCGGGTCCTAAGCCAGCCCCTCTTTTATATATTCCGGCAAATAAAGGTAATACTGTGCAGGAACAAACCGCAAGGATTGTTCCACTAACTGATGAGACTGAATATGCAACCCACTTTTTTGCTTTATACCCGAGATATTTAATAATAGCATTTTGGTTTATGAAAACGGAAATTATGCCCGCTATAAAAAATGCTGGTACTAAACATAATAATACATGTTCCTGAGCATACCATTTAAGAAGGATAAAACCTTCTAAAATCGCATTCCTGAAAGTAATATTACTTATTGGCATAAAATAAGCAAATAAAAACCCTGCAAGTAACCAAAGAAAACTTTTATATTGTTCTTTCCAGTTCATAAAATTATCTCATTTCGATTATTAGCGAAACATACTAAAGTTATTTTAAATATTCAACCAAAAAATACAAATAGGGTAGTTTTTTTAACCTTTAAATATATTTGATAATATTAAGTTATAATTATAATTTTTATAAAGATAAAATGTTTACCCCTAATATTCGATTTTATGAATAGCAAAACGATTTTTATAACTAATAAATTGATTTTGATTTTTTCAACTGAATACCTTCTTCTTCAGAATAAACCGCATATTCAAAATCTGGTAAAATTGCATATGTTCCATATTCACCTTTTTTGTTAAGTGCAAGAAAACCAACCTGAATATCAAGATTTTCCATATTCTTGAATCTTTTTAATATTCTCTCAATTGTAAGCTTACATGCTTCTTCTGGTGTATATCCATTTCTCATATATTCAACAACAGTATGAGCACCGGCAACTCTAATTACTTCTTCACCAACTCCAGTTGCAGTAGCAGCTCCAACCTCATTATCAACAAATAATCCTGCACCAATTATGGGAGAATCTCCTACTCTGCCATGCATTTTATATTTTAATCCACTTGTTGTACATGCACCTGCTAAATTTCCTTTTTGGTCTATAGCGAGCATACCAATTGTATCGTGAATATCCTGAAAATCCCATGGTTTGTATTCAGAATTTTTTAACCATTCTTTCCATTCCTTTTCTGCTTCCGGAGTTAAGAGATTTTCCTTTTTAAAACCGTTAGAAAGAGCAAACTGTAAAGCTCCTTCTCCAACTAACATAATATGTGGAGTTTTTTCCATTATTAATCTTGCAACTGAAATGGGATGTTTAATATGTTCTAAAAAAGCAACAGAACCACAGTTTGAAAATTCATCCATTATGCAGGCATCAAGTGTTACTCTTCCGTCTCTGTCAGGTAGTCCTCCATATCCGACTGATTTAACTTTGGGATCAGCTTCAGGTACTTTAACTCCGGCTTCTACTGCATCTAATGCACGCCCGCCGGAAGTTAATATTTTCCACGCTGCTTTATTTGCTTCAACCCCAAACCACCAGGTAGAAATTACCACAGGTTTTCTAATTGTTCCTTTAGAATAACCTCTTTTAATTTTAAATGAATTAAAAAAAGGAATTGATGCTGTAAAAAAGGTAATTCTTTTCAGAAATTGTCTTCTTGTAGTCATTTTAGTTATTTAGTTGTTTTTAAATACTATTTCCTATCAAAAAAAGGATTTTTTGAACTTACACTCAAAGGTATTCCATAAGCAATTTTAACATCATCTCCTAAAAGTTTCATTTCTATTACCGCTTTTCCCACAGAAAACATTATTCTGTTATCCATCCTTTCATCAGTTGCTACTGAAACTGCAGACCCAATTGCAATTCCTAAATCACCGGTATTAAATACACAGGGAACTAATGGATACTTTTCTTTTTCTTCACAATTTGCAAACCCACATAATCCACAAGGATTTAAATTGAAGACTTTTATTTTTGTACCAATTAAAACAAGAATTTCTGCATGTAAAATGCTTTTAGCATCTCTTGTAAAGAAATCCGGAAATTCCATTACACTATTCATTTCAATCATTTTATCAGAAATTTTTTTAATCAGGTCTTTTTCTGCTATTGCCATTACGAGATAATCTCTTCCCCTTGCTTTTGGTGCTGTTCTTGCTGCGATTAACATTTTTTCTGCTACTCTGCGAGCAGCTAAATGCTTTATTGATTCCTCATTTATTAATTCCATTTTGAATTATTTTTTATGATTAAACTAATAAGCATAATTAAATCATTCAATACATAACTAACAGAATTATTAAAATGAAAAATTTTTAATATTTTTATAAATCTTTCCTTTAAATAGATTTTACTATTACTATTGTTATATCATCGTGTTGTTTTGCACTTCCTGAAAAATTCTTTACAGATTTTATAATTTCTTCTGTTATTACTTTAGCTGGTTTATCATTCAAGTCTTTTACAATTTCGAATAATTGATTCTCTCCATATTGGTCATAATTTAAATTCATTGCTTCAGTTATTCCGTCAGTTGCAAATACAAAAATATCACCTGGTTTATAATTGATTGAAATTTGTTCTAATGAAAACTCAAATGTTCTATCATCACTTAAACCAAGCCCTAATCCTTCTGGTTGTACTTTCCTTACTTCATTTACTGCTTTATTATAATAGAACATAGGTATATGACCTGCTCTGGCAAGATAAATTATATTTTTTTCAATATCAAAACTTGCACAAATTGCGGTGATATATGATTTGGAATCAATATGCTTATAAAGAAACTTATTAGCGTTTATGAGTAATTTTCCAGGGGAATCATAAAATTCATTTAAAGTTTGAAAAATACCTTGCACCTTTGACATATATAATGCTGCATAAGTACCTTTTCCGCTAACATCTCCAACTATAACTGTAAACTTTTTTGTCTTGCCATTTAAAAAGTCATAAAAATCACCGCCTACTTCAAGGGCAGGAATTGATTTAGCAGAAATTTCAAGATTTTTTATTTCAGGTACCTGTTGAGGTAGTGATGCTATTTGTATTTTATGAGCGATTTCAAGTTCTTGCTTTATTCTTTCCTGTTTAGCAAGTTCTTCGTAGAGCAAGGAATTTTCTATTCCGACTGAAGCACTTGTTGATAAAGCGCTTATAAAATCAATATCACTACTGTTTAAAACAGTTTCCGATAATTTTTCCCCTATAAGTAAAACCCCGTAATTTTTTTCTTTTCCGGTTATTGGTAAAACAAACTGAAAATCATAAACTTTTAAAAATTCTCTAAGGTCTTTTTCTAAATAATTAATGTTGATTTTTTCTTTTATATTTTTGATTTTATTCAATAAGTTTATTGGTATCTCAATTGTGTATTTTTCTGATTTCGTATTATTGTAACAAAATATTTTCCCACTCCAATATTCCTTCAATGGTGAAAATAGAATAAGTCCTGCCTGTTTTAATCTCGATAAATCTGTTACTGCCTTAACAAAAGTATTTGCAAGATTTTCGACGGAAAAACTTTTCATCAATAATTTTGTAAGTTCTGTTTGAGCAGACATATAATCGTAACTACCTCTGTAATATTTCTTATCTAAAAAGCTTTGGAATAAACCATTTAGCTTCCAGCCGAAAAGAAGGATTATAAAAACAACAAAAGAAAAAAACACTTTGTTCATAATTACATCACTTTCATCAAATAACGAAATTAAAAACACCTGAATGTTTCTGCTTGATATTTTTACATCGGGAAAATTAATGTTAATTTCTGAAATTAGTTTTAAAAGTATAATAAAAATAAATAATAATCCTATTTTCCAAACTGTAGATATGATAAGATATTGCGCCCCCCGCTTTATTTTGAAGTCAATACCAAGTAGTTTATATTTAGCTATGCTATAGAGATAAGTTACTGGTAAAATTATCAGGTAAAGATGGCTATATTGTGAAATTGCACTTAAAACTTTTGAATTTAATAGAACAGATATTGAACTAAGAAAAATACTCAGAAATCCTAACAGCCATAAGACTGAAATAATAGAACCTAAAATTCTATAATCTTTATTTTTGTATTTTTTAAAAATAATTGATATTGTGATGAAATAGGCGATACCTAAGGAAAATGATATTAAAAAAGGAGTTTGTCTGAGTAAATTTAAATCATAAAAATATAACAATGAAAAAATGACAATATTTATAATATAGAAAACATATAAAATTTTAATTAACCATCTTTTCTCAATAAGCTTTGTGTTTTCTGAAGGAAAATAAATCAAACTGTTAAGAAGAACCGGTAAAAATAATATAAACGCAACATTATAAAGATATACTTTGATAAATGTAAAGGTATCATATGTAACCGGATAATTGGAAACAGTAGCAGGAAGGAAAAACCCGAATAATATGAAAGCTAATCCGGTTAATTTAGCTGCAGTCAATGATGTTTTACTTAACGAAAATATTAACCCACATATAAAAAATAAGAAACCTTCTATCAACAGGAAAACAATTTGCGTCGGTACTCCTAATGTGGCAAGTCTTACATCAAAGGTTATGATTTGATTATTTCTTAATATATTGTATGGTGTAGGAACTCCCGGTTCCTGACTTCTTAAAAATCTTAAAGAAGTTTCATCAAGTACTTCATTACCATCATCAGTTACAATTATTTTAAGTGAAGTATCTTTAATACTCAATAATACATCTCCTGCTTTTATGCCGGCTATATCAGTTGCTCCATCTTCTTCTACGTAACCAATAAAAACCCCTGTGTTTAATTCTCTGATAAAATTGGTTCTTATCTGAGAATAATCTACAAGATAATTTTCTGATAACTTGATATATCTATCACTTTTATCTAAATCTTTTATATAATTAACTTTATTTAAACTAAATATAGTTACCGAATGAACTGAACCATTTTCAATTAATAATTTTATTGAATCAAGAGTGGCATTTTTATCGAGAATTTTATTATTGATTCCTAAAAGAAAACTTCCTGTCGGTATTATTTCGAATGTAGAAGGAGAGTTGTTGATTAATTTTTGTAAGTATAATGGCTTTTGTATATAAAATTTAGACGGCAATGCCATATAATGTGTTCCACTGTAAACAGTTGTGGCATTTCTTATTGTGTTGATAACTATGATTATTGTGAATATTATAGATAAAACAATAATGAATATTTTATAGGACAATACTTTGTTAATTATTGGTGTTTTTATTGTTTTATCTGTTTCTGAAAATTCATTTTTAATGTTCATATTTTATATAAAATTATTCTGGGTTCTATTTATTATACGCTATTTTAATGTAATTGTTATTATATAAATGGATGATTTATAAATCCGGTACTTATTCATAAAGCAACTTAAATACTAATTCCCTTAATTCATTCGTAGAAAATGGTTTTGAGAGATAATGGGAACAACCAGCTTCAATAAATTTCTCCTTATCTCCAACCATAGCAAATGCAGTGATTGCAATGATGGGGATGTTTGAATATTTTTCAATTTTTCTTATTTCTTGTGTGGTTTTTACTCCATCAATTCCTTTTAAGCCAATGTCCATTAAAATTAATTGATAATTTTCTTTTATTGCAGAAGAAATTGCATCGTATCCGTTTGCCACTGTGTCTAAAGCACAAATATCTTTTAAGATATATTTAATCGTAAGTTCATTTTCTTCATCATCTTCAACTAATAAAACCTTTTTTAATTGTGTAGATTTTATTTTATCCGGTTTTATGTTTGATGTGCATTCTTTTTTAATAGAGGTTTTTTCATCTGTTTTCGATGATAGATTTAATTCTGGAAATTTTATCGTGAATATTGAACCAACTCCAACTTCACTATTTAAACTTATTTCTCCACCCATTAATTCAGTATATTTTTTTGTAATAGTTAAACCTAATCCGGTCCCTTCAAAAAATCTGTCGTAACCTTCACTTACCTGTCTGAAAGGTTCGAAAACTGTTCCCAGCTTATCTTTGGGAATTCCAATTCCTGTATCTTTTACTTTAATAACGGCATAATTTCCTTTTAAAGTATTTTCTCTTTCAACAGATAAAACTATTTCCCCTTTTTTAGTGTAAGCTATTGCATTTTTTACTAAATTAGATAAAATTTTTTCAAGTATAATTTTATCTAAACTTGCATATACATCATCTTTAATTTCTGTTTTTAAATTTAAATTTTTTCGTGTTGCGGAAATTTGAAATAATAATGCTGTGTCTAATATTATTGATGAAATTTTTATTGGTTCCAGTTTTAATTCAACTTTATCTGCTTCTATTTTTGATAAGTCCAGAATTAAATTTAATGTATCTGTTAGTCTCTTACTTGATTTTAAAATTATTTCTACTAATTCCTTTTGTTTATTATCAGAAATTGAATTATATAATACCTCTGCAAAACCGATAATTCCGGTCATTGGAGTCCTTAATTCGTGACTCATATTTGCAAGAAAGTTTGATTTTAATCTGTTCATTTCCTCTGCTTTTTGTTTCGCAAGCAGCAATTCCTCTTCAAACTTTTTTCTTTTAGTAATATCACGAATAATTACAAGAATTAATTCATTATTATCTGTAACAATTTTATTCAGACTAATTTCCGTTTCTAATATTGAACCATTTTCTCTGATATGTATCCATTCAAAATTTTGTGGTTGTCCATTAATAGCAAGTTTTATAAATTGTAATGCTTTTTCTTTGGAATTGGTGCCGTCCTTCTGCTTTTCTGGTGAGAGTTCATAGGGTTTTTTGCCCAGCAAATCTTCCTTATTCATTGAAAACATTTCAAGAGCTTTATTATTGCAATCTATTATTTTATCAAAATCAAGTAACAGCATAGCATCACTGGCTTTATGAAAAAGCATTTTAAACTTATGTTCAGAATTTTCTAAATCTTTGAATACCTTTTCTCTTTCTGTTTCTGATTCTATTGTATTTACAGCATAAGATATATCAGAAGCTATTTCTTTAAGTAGTTTTATTTCATCATCAAAAAAATAATCAGGCTCTTCCGAATAGAGAGATAAAACGCCAATTACTTTATCCTTACATACAATTGGTAGTGAAATAGAAGAATTTAAACCAGATTTTAATACAATTTCAGCCCATTTTTTATAATTTCTTTCTTCTTTAATTTGATTACACAATATAATTTGATTTTCTTTAATTGCTTGCATTTCCGGTGAACAAATTTCAGAATCCCCGCAAATCAGATTTTCAAGTTTTTCAAGCGCATTATTACTATTACAACTATATGATGTTATGCAGATTATTCCTTTTGTTTTGTCAAAAAGTCCAATGAATGCAACTTTATACTCACCTACTTTACAAGCAATATTGCAAATCTCATAAAATAAAGTTTTTTTATCTTTTGTACGAACTATTGTTTCATTAATTTTACTGAGTAAAGCATAGGTTCGGTTTAAATGGTATATCTTTTTCTCCGCATTTTTCCTCTCAGAAATATCTCTGATTATTGATTGGATATATAATTTATCACCGATTTCAATTCTTCTTATGCTTGCTTCAACCGGAAAAATCGTCCCGTCTTTTTTTATATGATATGTTTCTATTACTTTTCTCTTTTCTTCTTTCATTTGTTTTAAGAGAGTCTCAATTTCCTTTCGGTAATTTGGGGCTCTGAGATTCTTTATATTCATTTTCATTATTTCTTCTTTTGTATATCCATAAGTTTCAAGAGCTTTATCGTTTACATATATAATATCTCCTTCTTGTGAAGTTAAGATAAATATATCATTAGCATATCTAATAATTGTTTCGTAATGTTTTTGCAGTGCGTCCTTTTTTTCTTGAATTTTTGAAGAATCAATTTTATGCTGATATTTGGTCTTAACAAAAATAAGTATGATTAAAAAAATGATTATAAATATCGTACTGCCGAGAAAAATTATAAACCAGGTTGTTAATTTACTTAAAGATTTATAAATTTCATCTTCATCTATTTTTGATATTAAAATCCAGTTGGTTTCTTCAATTGGATTTGATGCTGCAATTACATTTACTCCGCGATAATCTATACCTTCTATAATTCCTTTTTCTCCTTTGATTGCTTTAACTGATATATTATTTTCTTCATCAAGAGAATTTCTTAGCATCAGAGGATTACTTTTTAAATGCTTTACCCTGTTAATATTTACAACTTCATTACCAAACCTTTCTATTAATAAGTTTTCAAAACTTTCGCCTTCTACATGTAATGTGTTTATATAATTAAATAAAAAATCCTCAGGATTTATCTCAAAAATTAAGACCGCAAATGGTTTTTCTCCCGCTTTATTAAATATTGGCGCTATTATATCAATGTGCAGGGAGTCTGAATTTTCATAATGTCTTATATCGGTTAGATAAATTTTTGCAATTTTGCTATTAATAATATCTTTAATCTCATTTTTAACAAATCCGCCTAATTCTCTCGTATCTTCGGGTAAAGAAATTAAATTCTCAAAATCAGTATTTATTAATCTAATTGTGAAGAATCCTTTTCCAATTAGTGATCTAAAAATATTAAGTAAATCTTCTTTAATCCTATCATTAGGATTATTAACATATTGATATATCGCATCTTTTATGAATTTTTCATTAACAATTAAATCCGCATCGTTTTTTCTTTCTCTTATCCAGTTATTAATATTGTTAGCTTTTAAATCAGAAATAATAGTTAAATCATTATAAATTTCAACTTTTAAGGCATTTTTTTGCGACAAACAGTAGAGATAAACTAATATAGTCGTTGATATTAAGAAAAGCGTAATTATTACTGTCAACCCCTTTGGGTAAAATATTGAAGAGTGCTTAATTTCCTTTCCTTTGTTTTTTTTATGCATAGAAGTTTTATATGACAGTTAACTTTCCATCCACTTTTCAATTAAGTTCAATATATAGATTAAATTATAAAGAAATAATGAAAAAAAAAGAGTTCAGAAATGTTTCCTGAACTCTTTTTTATTTTATCTAAAAATAAAGTTGAAATTTACTACTTTAATAGAATCATTTTCTTAGTATCAATGAAGTTGTTTGCTATAATTTTATAATAGTATATCCCTGATGGCAAATCACTTGCGTCAAATAAAACTGAATGATTTCCTGCGTCTTTATTTTCTGATAAAAGGATCTTAATTTCTTTTCCTAAAATATCATAAACTTTAATTGTAACAAAAGCAGATTTTGGTAGTGAGAAATTAATTGTTGTTGTTGGATTAAATGGATTTGGGTAATTCTGTTCAAGTTTATATTCTTCTGGAATGCTGTTGTTATTTTCAATTCCAACTAATACATTGTCAACCAGTTTCATCACAGCACCGGTTGAAGAGATAGCATATAAGTAAACTGTTTGTCCAACTCTGACATATTCCATGTGAGTAATTCCATTAACTCCGGAAACCGGCGCAATTGTTGTCCATGTTGCACCGAAATCAGTACTCTTGGCGGTAATTGTTGCGGATGCTGAAGAGTTTATAAGATATGCAGTTGATGTACCATTTATAAATTTTATACTGACATATCCACTGGTAACTCCACTTGGAATAGTCTGAGAGACCCAGGTCAAACCACCATTTGTGGTTCTGGATATTGCATTTGTTGTTCCGCTTGAAGCTGCTAAACCATTTAACTTATTATCAGCAAAAGCAAATGAACAAATAAAACCACCAGTTGGACCGACAAGAGTTTGATAAGTCCAGTTGACGCCAGCATTAGTTGTAACCCCAACCCTTGCTGGAGCAGCATTTAAACCAAAGCCATAAAACATAGTATCTATTATCATGATTGAATTCTGTCCTGATGCAGCACCGGATAACGGGGGATTTTGAATAAACCAGTTATTTCCACCATCAACGGTTTTTGCAATCCAGTATGTTGTACCGGTTGGTGGGTCACTTTCTATTATACCATACATCGGATTGTTCTTTGAAAAAACTATTCCATTTATAAAACCTGCGGTTCCACCAGTCTGAAGAATAGTTGTCCAGTTCACTCCACCATTAGTTGTTTTATATACTTTTGCATTTCCACCAGCGCCACCAGAAGCACCACCATCACCAACAAAAACCACCAGTGAATCTTTTGCCCATACACAATATACTTCTAAGGAAACACCAGTGGTTCCTATAGAAACCCAGTTTAATCCTCCATTTGTAGTTCTCCAGATTACAGGTGTTCCATTAGGTCCACCTGCAACAAAGACACAGGTTGGACTTGCTACTGAGATACTCGGATATGAACCTACATTTGATACGGTACCTGCGGATACCCATTGTGCATTTGAATTATTATTGAAAACAAATGCAATTAATAGTAGGATACATATCACAGTGAGTAGATTCCTTTTCATTTTTTACTCCTTTTTTAATTTTATTTAAGGAAATGGTTTCTAAAATTTAAATATTGTTTTTATAAAAATCAAGATTACAATTTATCCATTAAGAATTGATTTTTAATTTATTCAGTTACTAATTATGAGATCTTAAACTATTTTATTAACACAATTCTTATTATACTGTTATATTTGTTGGTTTCTAATCTTATAAAGTATATTCCACTGTTTAGTCTTTCTGCATTAAATGGATAAGTATATGCGCCTTCATTTAGATACATACTAATCAGTTCTTGTATATTTCTTCCAAGTATATCAAATAAAGTTAATTTTATTTGTGATTTTTCTGGTAAATCGAATCTTATATTTGTTTGTGAATTAAATGGATTGGGATAATTCTGATACAATCTAAACGCTTCAGGAATTTCATTACTTAATAATTTGATATCAGTTGGATATGGAATAAAACTCCATACAATTGACCATGGACCCGTTCCAAAAGAGTTTGTAGCATTAACACGCCAAAAATATGTAATGTTTGCAAATAATTTGCCTGAAGGAACTGTATAGTGTGAATCAGTTACTGTTGCTGAATCTGTGATTATAAGAAAATTTGATAGAGTTGAAATCTGAACTTTATAATTCAATACATTATTTAAAGAATGCCAAATTAATGTTGGTGTTAAAGTGGTAACAAGTGTTCCGTTTAGTGGAGAAATTAAGACAGGAGCATTTGGAAATTGCCCGGTAGAGAAATTCCATATATTAGACCAATTACTTGTCCCATAAATATTAGATGCATTTACCTTCCAGAAATATGTATAACCATATTGTAGCTTTCCGGAAGGAACATTATAATAATTAGTGCTTACTGTTGCAGAATCTGTTATAGTAGAAAAGTTAGAATTTGTTGATATTATAACTTTATAACTATTTGCTGAAAGTGATGGATTCCATGTAAGTGTTGGGGTTGTATTAATATTTATAGCTCCATTTGGTGGAGATAAAAGCACTGGTGGATTTGGTATTATTACCCCTCCGCTTATAGTTTTAATAATTGTTCCATCTCTACCACACGCCCATCCTGTATTATAATCAACAAATCTGACTGCGGCTAACCAGCTTAATACGGGTGAAATTTGTAATGACCAGGTTTCTCCTTCATCTACAGTATTCAAGATGGAAGAAGCCCCGCCATTATATTCACCCCCAACAATCCAACCTGTACCTGAATTAATAAAAAATACTGAGTTTAACCATGTGGTAACAGGAGAATACTTTTGAATCCAGTTTGTGCCAGAGTTTGTAGTTTTTAATATAGTTCCGTTATTTCCACTGATAAAACCTGTATCCGGATTAACAAAATGGATACATAATAAATTTTGAGATAACGGGCTTAATTGTGTTATCCAGTTTAGTCCTCCATTAGTGGTTTTCTTTATCAGTCCATTTGTTCCGACAACCCAACCGGTATTCTGGTTTATGAAAAAATGTGATACTAAACTATTGGAAATATTCAGAGAAATTGTACTCCAGCTGTTTCCACCATCAGTAGTTTTCATTATACTTCCCGATCCTAAAGAAACCCACCCTGTATTTGAATTAATGAATTGAATACAGTAAGCACACCCATTTGAAGGGTGATAAAAAACTGTGTACCAGTTGTTTCCTCCATCTGTTGTTTTGCTAATTTGTGTGTGGCTTTGTGAAGCGTGTCCTCCGCATAACCACCCTGTCTGTGAATTAATAAAATATCCACCAAGGAAACTTTCAGAGGTGTTACCATTCTGGTAAAACCAATTATTTCCTCCATTAGTAGTTTTTTTTATTGTATTGAGAAATCCAAAAACCCATCCGGTTTGTGAATTGATAAAGAATTCACCTCTTAATTCTTCTGATGTTAATTGGTTCTGAACATACCAACCACTTTGTGCAAAACAAAGAGAGGTTAAAATTAATAATAAAAACGGGGGGATGTATTTTTTCATTTTTTTGTAATGTATGAATAATTACAACCAAAAGCAATACTATTATTTTTAGTGTGATTTATTTCGGCTCGTAGTAAATTTTATTATTTACAATTGTGTAATTTGATAATTGAATATATGCTGTTAGTATTAATTTAAGTTTGTTATATTCTTCCTTATATATATCTATGAGATTTCTTTTCCCCTGAAAATCTGTTATGTAATTATAAAGTATATTTTGATTTTCAAAATCTGTAAGTAAAACTAAACTATCTGAAAATGCACAAAAAAGATTTCCCCATTTATTAAAAACAAATCTGTTCTTAATTGTATCAAGCATTGAAATACCCATTGAAGAATGTGTCGTGGAAATATTTAATATATCTAAAATTGTAGGCAAAATATCAACCTGTGAACATATTTTATTGTTTATCGAAGGGAGTATATACTTAGGGGAGTATATTAATAATGGTATATGATATGTGTTTAAAAAATTATCTCTTGAATTATAAAGTGTATGGTCTGCAGTAATTATGAATAATGTGTTTTCAAACCAATTAAAGTTTGAAACATAATTAAAGAATTTTTGTAAAGAATAATCTGAATATCTAATAGAAAGTTCAAGAGCGGTTTCATCTTTAAATTTATCAAAAATATATTTTCTGTTTTCAGGTAGTGAAAACGGGTCATGTGATGATAGCGAGAAAATTACTGCTAAAAAGGGCTCTTTTGTTGAATTTAAAATATCTGCTGTATAAATAAAAAATGGTTCATCATAAATACCCCATGCTCCATCGTAGGAATTATTTAAGGAATCATTAAAATCCTCTTTCCCGTAGTAATTGTTTAAGCCTGCAATTTTTGAAAATCCGGAAAACCCCATAGAACCAGTAGTTGCACCATGATGAAAACTTGTTGTATATCCATTTTCTAACATTATTGAACCTATTCCTCTAAACCTGTTCATTTCAATATTCGAATTGATAATTGATGTATTAAATAAAGATGGTACAGATGTTAAAATAGTTGGTACAGCTTCAATAGATCTCTGTCCATTTGCAAGGAACTTTGTAAATAGAATTCCCTTTGAAGCAATGCTGTCAAAAAAAGGAGTCAAAGATTTTTCAGCTGATAAATAACCGCAATATTTAGCTGACCAACTTTCCATAATAAATATTACCACATTTAATTTTCTTATTGAATCATTTGTTTGTTTATATCTAAGAAAAGGGTATTCGTCGTTGATGAACTTTTCATTTTCAACTTTTATGTATTCCCGGATAATTTTTTGAGCTTCTACGTGTGGCATATAATTTACATTCGGGATTTTATTCTGGAATATGTTTGTAATTACATTAAAAGTTGTATTTAAAGTTAAATTGCTTGTTTCCGGGTTATCTGTTACGAAAGCGTCAGCAGGTCTTATTGGTCTTAATTGTAACCCACCTCTTATACCTACAATCGAAATACCTATTATAATTAAAAAACTAATTATCTCAGAAGAAATTGTTTTATTCTCTTTTATTTTCCCATAGAGATAGTTGAAGAATTTTACGGTGAGAAAACTAAACAGAATTACAAGTAAAAACATTAATCCGGAAAGGAAGTAATGATGTACAATTAAATACGGAAAAATTCTAACTATATCTTCTGACATTACAATAATCTCGTATGATAATCTCCTTTGTGTTGTGGTGAAATATCCATAATCAGTTATGTTTAATGCGATGAAAAACAAATTAATCAGAATAAACAGGAATATTAATATTATTCTTGGAAATTTATACCTTAGTTTAATAAAGGGAAGATTATATATGACTAAAAGAATAAAATTTGAAGATAATATTGCTGAAAAGTCAAATCTTAAACCTGAAATGAGTGATTTAATTATTTCTTCTGATGTTATCTTAGTAAATAAATTAATATTAGAAATATAAAAACCAATTCTTAACAAGAAATAAATTAACATTAAAATAACAATCCAGATTATTGTTACTTTAAATCTTTTTGTAAAAATGTATTTACTCATAGTAATATTTTTCAAGAATTAAAAATAGTAAAACTAATTACAAGAATTAATTTATTTAATTTTTCAGTTCAAAACGAAGTTTTATAAATATTAGAAAAAAAACAATAAAATTTTATTAGTTTGGTTGAGAGTGTAGAATATTTTGGAGATAGAAATTTTCAGAATTGTAAAAATTTTAGTTAATAGAATTAATAATTTAATAAATACTATCTTTATTAATTTAAATGAAATTGATAAAATTCTGTTATTTAATTTATTGCATTTTCTAAATTGAAAAATGAATAATTGTAATTTATTTTGTAAAAAATTTCATAAAAATGGGAAAACTTCTTAGCGAAGCAGAAAAACCTACTGTTCAGCATTACAAAATTTTGTTTATGAGTTGGGGAGGGTGGGTTTTTGATTTCTATGACCTCATTCTATATACTTTTCTAATGATCCCCATTAAGGAAGAACTAAATTTAACAAACACATAATTATCTTTTCTTCTGGGGGCAAGTCTCGCCGCAACGGCTATCGGTGGTGTTATTTTTGGGTTTTTATCTGATATATATGGAAGAAAGAAAGTACTTATGTGGACTATATTTACTTATAGTCTTGGTACTTTTTTATGTGGATTGGCAAATTCTCTATATGTCTTACTGATATTTCGAATAATAACAGGTCTGGGAGTTGGAGGAGAATGGGGGACAGGACAGACATATATAGGAGAAACTTTCCCGCCAAAAGTCCGCGGTAGATTTGGAGCATTTATGCAAACAGGAGCACCAATAGGAATTGCTCTCGCCTCTGTTGTCGGAGGTTATGTTGCTCCGCTAATTGGCTGGCGATTTTGCTTTTTTATTTCTGTATTACCTGCATTACTCATTTTTTTTATTAGAAGACATTTACCTGAATCTGATCTCTGGGAAGAAAGAAAAAAAATACTGGAAGAAAGCAGTTCTTTTTTAGAGGTAAGTAAAAACGAATATAAGAATAATTTTATTATCCTTTTTTCATCACAATATAGAAAATTATTTATTATATGTCTTGTACTTGCTATCTTTGATATGTCTGCCTACTGGTTTACATATTCATGGATGCCTGAATACTTACATACTGAAAGGCACTTTTCTCTTACTAAATCCACACTTTTTATGCTGGTAACACAAACAGGAGGTTTTCTCGGATATGCATCCTTTGGATTTATTGCTGACAGATTAGGGCGTCGGCCTGCTTATACAATTTATTCTTTTATTATGGCAATCGGTTTATTGATGATAACAACTTTTTGGAGTATTATTTATCAGTATCACTATTTAATTCTTGTATTTATGTTTATGATTGGATTAGGGACAGGAATGTTTGGTGGTTATGGACTATTGTTTTCTGAATTATTCCCCACCAAGATTCGTAGTACTGCAATGGGTAGTGCATTTAATCTTGCAAGAGGTGTGCAGTTTTTTACACCGGTTGTTATTGCATGGATTGCCAAATCTTATGGACTTGGAGGTGGAATTTCCTTAGCTGCATTTTTTGCTATTCTCACTGGCTTATGGATATGGACACTTCCGGAAACAAAAGGTAAAAAACTTACAGTATTGTAATTGGTTTTTATTATGAATTATAATATTTATAAAATAATCTGATAATTAAATTTTGAGATTCTTTTTACATCATTAAACATTTCAATTTTCTTTTCCAGGGTAAATTTATAATATATTTTATTAATTCTATTAAGTATTAAGTTAAAAATTTTTACCTTTTTAGAAATTTTATTCAATTTCTTAATTTAATTTTTTTATGACTACAGAATTAAAATTTAAATAATATTTAACTATGATTAATTTGTTTTTTGTGAAAATAAAATCTTTAATTTTTAGTAAAATTCATATTATTTAGCTCTTGGTTAAAATTGATGTTAAAAAATTAATATTGACATTTGAATTTCAAATACTTATGTTATTAAGTATTTATATATTCAGAGCTTCTGAATTTTATACTTAGGAATTGAGGGTATTTTAAAAGTAAAAAAAATAAGTTCTTTTTCATAAATAAAAAGGAGATAAAATGAAAAAAATCTTTTCATTTCTTATTTTTCTTGCCATCTTATTTGCTTTCATTAATGAGGGAGGAGCACAGTACAAGTATGAAAATCCTGTATGGATTAAGAATAATTCATCAACCGCACTAAGTGATGTACAAGTTTTGATTATTTTCAACACAGCTGTACCAATTGCAAACGGATGGATGCAAGCAAATGGTAATGATATAAGATTCACTTCCACATGCGGAGGGTCTGTTTTTCTTGATTATTTTTTGGAAGGGTATATCAATACCGATACAACCAAAATTTGGGTAAAAGTACCTTCTATTGGCGCTAATGACTCAGCACTTGTTTTCCTTTATTATGGTAACGCAAGTGCTACTTCGGGCTCTACACTTTCTGTTTTTGATGGTCCACATTCCGGATGTGATAGTGTTGTAGTTACATCAACAAATACTGTGAGTAATTGTCAACGAGGTTTTGCTTTTACTCCTACTGAAGATGTATTAATCGCTTATTTTGGAAAAAGAATTCCAAATGTTACACAGAGATATGTAACATTGTTTGATGCTACCACGCAGGCGTTATTAGTTCAAACTCAGGTTGATCCTGGAACTGCTGGTGTTTATAATTACAATTTACTACCCACGCCGTTCTGGGCAAGAACTGGTGTTCAATATGTTATTGCTTTATATAATGGAGCAAATGATATGTATTATTATGGCACAAGTTCTCAAATAGGTCAACATATGACTTATGGAAATATGAGATACAGAAACAACTGTACTCAAAACGACTTTCCTAATTCAACATTAACAAATTACCATTATGGTACACCGGACTTTTTGTATTTTGTAAAACAAAATGTAACTCCAGCCCCTACAGTAACTATCTTACCTGCAGCTGATACAACGACTCCTACTGCTCCGACCAATCTAACCGCAACTCCTGGTAGCGGATCAGCGCTTTTGAAATGGAATAAGAATACTGAGTTTGATATGAAAGAATACAGAATTTTTAGAAACACCGTTAATAATCCGGGAACGGCAACACCAATAGCAGTTGTTTATCATCCTGACACATCTTATAATGCAACAGGACTTATTAATGGAACGACTTACTATTTTTGGGTTAAAGCAGTAGATAGATATTGTACGCCAATGGTAAGTAATTTTAGTAATGTTGCAAGTTGTACGCCCGGTGGCGGTACAGCTATAGTTAACAGAAGCATTGTGCTACCTACTCCTGGGGTTAACACAAATTATGTGATGATTCCATACAATCCAGCTATGATATGGACAGGTAATCAAGTTACTATTGAGGCGTGGGTAAAAATTGGAACTACTTCAACTCCCAATACGGTTCTAAATAAAGGAGCAGCATCATTTGATTATCAATTGGGTATAAATGCTACAACAGGAAATCCATTCTTTAGAGCAGGTTCAACTATTGTGCTTGGTAGTAGTATATCTATCCCCGTTAATGTGTGGACTCATTTAGCTGTTACTTCGAACGGAACCACTGTTATTTTCTATGTCAATGGTTCTCCACAACAAACCCTTACAACTGCAACAACTCTCGGTTCTTCAACAAATGAAATGAGAATCGGACGGGGAAATAATGACCCTGGTTCAGGAAAATTAGATGAAGTAAGATTATGGAGCGTAGCAAGGTCAGCTTCAGAAATTGCAAATAATATGTGTAATAAATGGATACCGAATACTACTTCTGGTCTTAAAGCAATATGGCACTTTGACAGTACTTTTGTTGATTCTGTAAGTGGATTTAATGGTACCGCAATTGGTAATGTTAGCTTTGATACTGCTAATAATTGTATGCAGACATCAATTAAAAATATTCAATCCGAAATTCCAACAGAATTCCAACTTGGTCAGAATTATCCAAATCCTTTCAATCCGACTACATCTATAAAATTCAGTTTACCAAAAGATACTTATGTTGAATTAATTGTTTATGATATCACCGGTAGAGAAGTTGCTTCACTTGTGCGTGACCCATATAAAGCAGGAACATATATAATAGAATTTAATGCTGGTCATCTTGCAAGTGGAGTTTATTTCTACAAAATAGTAGCGGGAGAATTCAGAGATGTAAAGAAAATGATTCTTCTGAAATAATATCTTAATTTAGTTAGGTAAAAATTTTTTAGCGGTTCATAATATTATGAACCGCTTTTTATTTGGATTCATAGAATACTTTTTTTACAATGTTTTTACTATATTAGTTTAAAATTCTATATATGAAAATTTTGAAACTTTTATTTATTTTCTTTTGCATAGTAACTTTTTACTTCTTGTTTAATTCATGTAATGACCCATCAAATTTAGTTAAGGTTATTTATAATAGGGTTACCGCTAAAGAACGACTTG
>FWPV01000637.1_pt1 | contig 109337 bp, 74 predicted proteins | sample 2228371 | NCBI WGS metagenome assembly FWPV01 (sample SAMEA103939776, study PRJEB20133) | metagenome
TATTGATTTGGTTGTTAAAATTATTGCTTCATAATAGAAAAAATCTGAGCCATTTTCAAGAGATATTTTACAGGAAATATAATACATCACCAAATTGGATTAAACTTTAATAAAGATTCATCTATAAACCAAGAATTATTTCAGTATTTTAAAGAAGAATTCAAAGGATGGTGGTGCAAGATAGAATCTACACAAATTATAGAAAATACAAATATTAGAATTAAATATCTTAAATTATATTCTGAAAATAATTTAGAAAATAAATTTAAAGAGATATATAACAGAAGCTCAAAGAAAGAAAAAAAGAAATCACTCTACTCTGCAATCGCTGGAATTAATTGCAGAGAAGAAAATGGAAATTTTATTATTAGGCCTGATCTAACATTTAAAATTTGGAGACTTATCAAAAATGATCCTTTAAGAGTTGGAATCCAAAGAACAAATCATTACGATCTTAAAGAATATCCTATTACTCTATCAGAGATAACGTCAGCTAAGATTCCCACTGCTATTGTCGAAGATTCATATATTGCTTGTGCTTTTTATGAGATAATTGATGATTATTTAAAAATGGATCCATATAAGGCAAAAGAATTCAATAAAAAAGTTCTTATATATTTAACAGATTCTTTAAACAAAAAATTGCAAAGCGATAAGTCATTTAACCAATTATTTTCAAATAATATTTATAATTTGGTAACTCAATATTTCATTAATTATTTTTCTCAACCCAATATTAAAAAATGGACTTATTTAGGACCAAATGAATATAATATTTGTAAACAATATATTTTTGATGTAGATACGGCATTTAAATATAATTATTTTATTAAAGCAGGCTATTATAAATATGGAAATTATAAAATAAGCATGGATTATAGGAGAAATTATCAATATGAATATAATCATCTTACAAGATATTTAAGAGAAATTTTTAGTTATAATGAGATTGACGCCACTCGTTTTTTAGATAAGCATCTTATTAGTCTATCAATAAAAAATGGCAAAATGCTTTTTGTTACGTTATTATCTGATTCAACGCTGAATGGCTTGTTGCCTGACTTGAGAAGAAATATTGTTTCAAAAGGTGTTATTTATGATTTAATTGAATTCTTTTCAAAATATTCTACGGCCCTTATGGTTCAAGATAAAAACACATTAGAGGAATTTTGGTACGATCAAGGCATTAGAATTATTAATGTTGCTGGAGAACCGCGTGAGTCTAAGGGGGAAGATATAATAGATCATATATGTAACTTATGGGGAAGAAGGCATATTTGGGTAAGCTACCGCTTGACAAATATAAGAGAATCATTTCAAAATATTGGTATTAAATTTTTTCACTGGAACAGTGATTCTCTCTATAAAGAAATTAAATACTCAGATTCATTAAATACTAGGATAAATATAATTGCCAAATTGCCCATGTCTCAACGCTGGTTTAACTTCGACAGATATAGGGATCAAATAACTTATGCCACAGTAGACACCGTTGAATTTTTGCTCAACATATTTAATATTAAAAAGGCTATTGATTGTCTTAAAGCTAATTATAATATAATTCGACCAGAAGATTATTTCGGCATGATGCTTTATTTAAAACATTTATTTAGAGATGATGATAATTTTATGAATGAAAAACAGATATATAAAAAGAAAAATGCTATTAAAAAATTTTTATCGTGTGAGTTACCATCTTTTGAAAATATTCCAGATTTCATTAAACATACATTCTCAATAGATTATTTAAATCGACAAGAAAAGGATGAATTGTTAGAATTTTTTGCGTCACCTGAATATGAACGTCTTCACTTAGGCTATCATATTTCTCATCAATCATATATATTAATACTTGCTAGTTATACTAGAATGATGAGAGATAGAATGCGAAATTATACCTTCTTTGATTAGATAATAATATAAGTAAAACTTGTTATATAAGTTATAGTCAGGATTATTATATATGATAAAGATATTAAAAATATTATTTTATTCTTATGCTATTCTTTATAATTTAGAAATATATGCTCAAAATAGAATTATCCATGACAAGTATTACATTAGAAGCAAAGAACCAATCATAATTAATCGGCAATTTTACTATGAAATTAAAATTAAAGAAGAGATCGATTCTTTTAGGACAAATGTATTTTTTAAATTAGAAGATAATAATAAAATAATAGATTTAAATATTTATAACAGCTTTAATATCATTTTTACAGAGGGACCAACAACGCTTTTATTAAAATAAAATAAATTTTCTGAAAATATAGAACAAAATTATTTAATTAAAGCAGAATATGTTGTTCTAGATTCTAATAATAAAATTATTAATAATCATAAAAAAAATGAACTATTTTTTAAAATTAGAATTGGTTCCAAATCAGAATTAAAAGAACATGGATTAAATGTAGATAGCATAAATACTAATACAATTATTATAAAAAAAATAGACAAAGATATTAGCAAAATCGAATTAAGCGATTTATCTATTGTCACTAACAAAAGTTATAAGCCTACTGATACGCTTTTCATAAAAAATGGGACTCATTATTCATTAATTTTAGATTCATCTCCTGCCGGTGCACTCATATATTTAGGTTCGAATGAAAAAAATATTGAATTTATCAATAAGAAAACCCCAGATACTCTTTCTATTGGATTTAAAGAGGTATTTATTATATTAAAAAAGAAAGGATATAAAAAGTTAAAACAGAAAATTACGCTAAATGAAAATCAAAATAACTCATATTGCTATCCACTCAAAAAGATAGAATATGAATTTATCCTATGGGTTTCTAGCTCTGCCATTTATTGGAGATTCTGGCATTATTTAGCATCCCAAACCAACGCCCCCCCGAAAATCGCTTCGCCAGCGAATCTCCCAAAATAAAAAAATTTTTAGAAGTAAATCTTAGCGATGAAATAATATGAATCCTAAAAAGAAAAATAATTCCTATCAAATATTTTTAATAATTATTCTATTATTTAACTTGCCGATCAGCATAATAAGCGCCAGTGACAAATCCTGGGATTTGTCTGATCGCGGTCCGTTAGGCGCCAATATCCAGGCGATTGCAATTGATCCTGTCAATCAAAATAGGGTTTATATTGGAACAATGGGTGGAGGTTTCTATTGGACGGATAAATTTCAGAATAATCAACCAAGCTGGTATCAAAAAAATGACAATCTCCCTTGTTGGAATATCTTAAGCCTGATGATTAAGGGCAATAAAATTTATGCTGGCACAACAAGTGGATTGTTTTATTTAGATCTGGTTAATTTTAGCGAAGCTAAATGGCTACCATATTGGAATAATCAGCGTGGTATTGTTCGTTTGAGAAATTGCGAAGATAGCCAGCATCCAGAAGCATTTTATGCAATTGATTATCACAATCGATTAATTATTTTCGAAGCTAATAATAAACCAAATTTTGTTGGTTCTATCCTGAGTAATGTCAATGTCTTCGATGTAGCCCCTTATAGACAGAAAGACGATAGAAATCGGGATATATTGGGGAGAATATTTGTTGCTACTGATGATGGGCTGTATAGATTTAACGATTTATTATTAAATCCCAATGATTTCCTCCATCGATTAGAAAAAACAAAAATAAATTGCTTAGCCGAGAGATTTTTCCTACCCGATCAGGCAGATACAGCCGTTGTTATTTATGCTGGTACACCGCATGGCGGAAAATTCTCGGTAGCGTGGAATCAGGAAGATAATACATGGAGAGACTTTTTAAAGGGCAGCGCAATAACACAATTGGATCCCTGGTTCAGCAATACTGTAATGCCAAATCAGGAAAAGATTGTTAGAATTTATGCTATTACCCAGGGGGGCCATATATTTTACAAGGATGAAATTACTTATGAGAATGTACAAATATGGCCTGAGTATTCCAGAACGGGGCTGTCATCGCCTTCAATAAATTCATTTGTAGTCGATGAAAACAATATTCGATTCCTTTTAGCTGGAACAAATGATGGAATATATTCTAGTATTAATAATGCACCTTGGGAATCAAAAAACAATAAGCTATTTGGCCATCGAATCCATGCAATTATTGAGCATGATAATAGGCTTTGGTGTGGTTCTGATGGTATGTTGTTTAGTCGACAAATCGGCATCGATCCAAATTGGAAAGAAAAGAAGATATATAAATATATAACGACCATCGCTTCTCATCCTGCAGGAAATAAAATATATTTTGGAACCAAGGGAGAGGGTGTTTTTTGGATAGAAAACCAATCTGTTTTTGCAGTCCCGTTAAATATAGGTCAGTTGCCAGATAACAGTAGCATTTCAGCCCTTGAGATTGAACAGAAAACAAGTCCTAATATTTATGTGGGGACCGAGGATGGTAAAATATATCAATATAAATCGTCTGGATGGAAAGAGATTGCATGTTTAGATCCAAAACCGGTTACCAGTATTGCAATCGATTCGGCGAAAATTTCTGATGGAAATGTCTTGTATGTAAGCATGGACAATACGATTTATCGGATTAAATCTAACGAACATTATTTATCGTTACCACCGCGATGGGACGCGAATCTCAAGGTGAATTCAATTATTTTCAATAAAAAAACAGAAGAACTATTCGCTGGCACTTCCAGTGGAATAAAATTTCATTCTGTAAATGACGAAATTAGCAAAGATTGGCTTAACTACCCTTCTTTAGCATTATCCGATAGCAATGTCAAAAAACTCCATATCATTCCAACCAACCCTCCCTTTAAAGGAGTTCTCTATGCGATGACCTCTGATTCATCGAAACGATTCAGTAGAATATGGCGAAATATTATTGGCACAAATATAATAGAAAAAACGATTGAATATCCCGAAGGTTCTCAATATGGCAAATCATTTTGTGTAGCTTCGGCAAATCCAAATATTGTATACCTGGGCACCGCTGGCACCAGTGTTTTCAAATACAACTTTGATCAGGGCACGCCTCCTTATATTAGGCGGGGTCCCATAGATTTTGAAAATATTCCACAAAATACAACCAAAAGCGATACCATAACCATAAAAAATTACAATTCATTCAGCCCCTTGATTCTTTTAATTGAATTAGCTGATACTGCAAATTTCAAAATAAATATACCTGAGTCATTGGTCTTGTATCCAGGCGAAGCTAAAATTTGTTCCTTGACTTTTAAACCCCAAAAATATGAATATATCGGAAGCACTTTGAAAATTAAATGGCGCGATATTTTTATCCGTCCAGTTATGCAGGATTCTCAGACCATAGCTTTATCTGGGACTGGGAAGGGAGCAGATTTTACAATAGATGGACGAGCTGATGACGTTTTAAAGTATAACTTAAGAACACATGTTGAATATCAGCTTAAAATATCTTTCAATTGGCAGAAAGAAGGTAATATTTCGTTTCGTAATTTCGATGTTAAGGCGCCTCCTCTAAATAACAATAAGAGGATTATTGAACTAATTGGTAACGAAAAAGGTTGGGAGGATTCTTTAAATACTAAGAATTATGGAAAATTAGAACTTAACTTCATTCCGAAAATCATCACAACTGCTCCAGAAATGGATTCGATTTTAATTTCTTATGATCTTGATACAATTCCTTATAACAAAAAAATTTATTTATACTGGGAAGGATTGGATGCGAACCTAGTTGCACGAGAAAAAGGAAAAGAAGTTACTGAAGTTACTTTTGATGATATTCCATTTGGTGATAAAAGCTATCCTCGAACATTATTATTAACAAATGAAGGCAATATTCCGCTGATAATTGATTCAATTTTCTTTCGACTTGAAGAGAGTCCGTTTAGCTTTGATCAAGCTTCCTTTAAAATCGATACAATTAAACAAAATGTTTCAGGTAAGAATCTTGACTTATTCTTTGGGCCAAAACGAGAGGGAGTATTTTGCGATAGCCTATTTATAATTTATCATGATAGCGATTGGTCTTGTTTTGATGATACTGTTATCATTAAATTGTCTGGAAAGGGTGTTGAACCTAAAATAGAGCCTTTCCCAATCGAGGGTATAAATTTTGACTCCGTCCATACCAATAAATTGCCTCAAAATAATCCGCTATCCATAAAAAATATTTCTACTCAATATACTGTTTGGATTGATAGTCTAAAGCTACAAAAAAATGAAGTATTTGACATAATAAATCCTCATAGCTTTCAATTGGATCCCAAAAAAGGTGATCGTCTTTATGAAGATACGATTAGAATAGAATTTTTTTGGAATAAAAATAAAGATTTTTTAAAATATCATGAAGATGTTCTAGACATTTTTTATCGATTTGGCAAAGATGGTGCCGATACAAAAAATGGAGCTTCAAGATCTGTCAAAGTGTCGGGGACGATTATTTCCAGTATTCTTGTTGGCGCAGATAGAATGCATTGGAACAAATCTAAGGATATAGATAATACAGCTGCTGATACGACTTTTAGGTTTAGAAATGATGGAAATATTCCATTATATTTTAAAATCTTGAATTCGCCTGCCGATCCCCCCTGGCGATTATCTCTTAAAACAGATATGCAATATAAATTAGAGCCTAAAGGACCTGAAAGTATTTTGACCATTAGTTTTTGTCCCGAGGATATATTGTTCAGAACGGAATTAGTTCAGATTCGTTTTTGGGACTTAGATAACAATCGTAATATTTGCATTAATTCCACCTTGACAATTTCATTGATGGGAAAAGGAATCGATAAGATCCCGCCTGCAATTGATTTGATCGGATATTCACCTCCAATCTGGTACACACCCGATACAGTGAAGGCCAGGATATATGATAAGCATTCAGGTTTGAATTTGGATTCGTTGTTGCTATTTATTAGAAACGGTGGTGATCTTGAATTTGAACCAATACGAATGATAGCAGCTGAACGGCAAGATTCTTTATTTTATGGAATTATTCCAGGAGATAAAATAACATCGAGAGGGATTGAGTTCTTTATCAAAGCATTTGATAATTCAAAAAATTTGAATTGCTATCCAGTGGCAGGAAATGAGTTTCTTTACTTATCTCCACCAGTAAAAATTACATCGCCTGGGATTACAAAAACAAAAGGCTATGATGACCATGCTGAAATAGAGTTTCTGCATGGCGGAAACGATCTGAAATCTTATCAATTTATCTCCATACCGCTGAGTAACTTGGCTTATTCTGCAAAAGATATATTAAATGAAAGCTTCGGGCTTAAAGATTTTCATAGCCATCGGTGGAGTTGCATCGATTATCAATTCGACCCGGCAATTGGAAAAACTAAATGCATTGAAATTGATACATACTCTCTTGACAGGCCCTTTTCAAATTTTGCCCCTGGTAAATCGTTTTTGCTGCTGATTGATTATCGTTATCCAAAACGATCGATTCAGCGACAAACAGGAATGACAGTACCTACGGCACAAAAATTCGAATATCCACTTCATAATGGGTGGAATTTTATTGGGAATCCTTTTAATTTCCCAATTCCAATAGATAATATTTCTTTAGCTAAGGCCAAGCAAATGATTTTATACACCTACGATAATGGTTGGATAAATTATTTCGATTTAGATGCAGAGAAGCAGTTCCTCTTTCCATGGGAAGGAGCAGCAGTGTATTCTTACGGGGAAAACACTTTAATAATATCCCCGAATCTAAATCCCAAATATGGGCCTACCAAATTATCCAGGCCCATTGAAAAGCCTGAATATGAATGGTTCATCGGTATCGATGCATTCTGCCAGCAAGCCCAAGATGTAAATAATATTGCTGCTATATTGAGCACATCATCGGTAGAAATGGATAACTTCGATTGCCCTGAGCCACCAGCAATTGGAGAATTTGTGAAACTGTGTTTCTCTAACCCAGAATGGAGTCAAATTTGCGATGAATTTTCGATAGATGTAAAGCCTCTCAATGAGAGGGGAAATAGCTGGGATTTTAATGTGATCACGAATATGCCCAATGAAGAAATTAAATTAATTTTTAATGGCATCGCTACTGTTCCGAGTGAGTATCGTATATTCGTCTTTTGCGAACAATTAAATATAATGCAAAATTTGAGAGAAAAGGTTAATGTAGTATTTAAGTCAAGTGATCGTTTTTCCGATTATCGTTTTAAATTGTTAGTCGGCAAAGAAGATTTTATAAACTCAAATGCTATTAATTTTGAATCATTGCCCAAAGACTATAAATTATATGCATGCTATCCAAATCCATTTCGAATGAGTGCAGAGATTAAATATGAAATTCCCAAACAGGAACAAGTTACCATTTTGGTATACAATTTATTAGGGGAAATAATCAAAATTATCGATCAAGATACCAAAGAGGCTGGAAGGCATTCTGTAGTTTGGGATGGCACCAATGATAAAAATTTGCCAGTTAGAAATGGTGTTTATTTTTGTAAACTTATAACATCGAATTTTTCACAAACGATTAAAATGACACTTCTCCGCTAAGCGGATAATTATAAAATGCTAATTCATATTATAGGAGATATAAAGAGGTAAGAATGAAATATTTTTTGCTAATTTTTATCGCTATTCCGCTTTTTGTCAACGCACAAGACCTCATGCTAAAAAATCCAGGTGTGGCAGCAAGAAGCTTAGGAGGCGCTTATACTGCTCTTGCCGATGATGCAACTGCAATTTTTTGGAATCCAGCAGGATTGGCAATTCATAAAAACTATGAGTTTTATCTCTCTGGAATGTATGAAAATTATAAAATATCTTCTGGAATAGCAAATTTCGAAACCAAAAGATATACTGCTTCGCATTTGGAAAATATGTTTATTGGATTCAAATTTCCAATTCCGATTAAAATAAGAAACATCAACTTGATTGGTGCGATTTCAGTTCATGAGCTAATCGATTTTTCTTATAGCTATAAATCGGAAGAGTTTTCAGAGGTTCAAGAAGGTGATGTTCGTGCTTATTTTGTTTCAATAGCCTATCCATATAACGATTATTTGCGATTTGGACTTGCCTATGCTTTTTTGCATGGAAATAGAGACCTTCAATTTAAAAACCTTAGTGGTGGACTATGGGGTGAGGATGAAACTGAAAAATACACTTATCGTGGCTTCTATTTCCTTAATTTTGGACTTTCGTATGATCTTCGACCATTTCGTTTAGGATTTTCAATAAAACCAGCCTTTGAATTAAATGAAAAATCAGATACTCTTCGAGCAACCATTCGTATGCCATTTGTTTTAGGTATAGGTGTTGCTTATAATCCAGCAGGTAAGCTCCGTTATAGCGCCGATTTTGAATGGGGTCAATTTAATAATTTAAATCGAAAATTTGAAAAAGCATTTGAACGCTATCGTAAAGGGGAAGAGCAACGCTTAGGATCTAAAAACGCTTATCAAGTTCGGTTAGGCACCGAATATAGCCTTGAATACAAACGACTTTTAATTCCTCTGAGGATTGGTGTTGGTGTTGACCGAAAATTTTTAATTGATTTAAATAACAAACAAATTCAAGGTGCTTTTTTATGCGGTGGATTTGGTTTAATATTTGGTAACTTAACATTAGATTTAGGTATTGAGCATAATAAAACCCCATATCAGGTCTTCAATCAAGGAAATTACGACGAGAAATTGTGGCTTTATATGCTTTCGATAAAATATAAGAAGGCATCATCTTAGGCAAATATTGAAGCTCGATGAGTTTTTAAGTGTGTGTAGAGATTTTTATGCCATTGCAGTCAGATCGAATATATTTAAAGGACCCATATTTAATAGAATTCCCCGCCACCATCCTCCGCACCTTCCCTCATGGCACCCATCATGCCATCATCTTAGACCAGACCGCCTTCTATCCCACGTCTGGCGGGCAGATGCATGATACGGGGACGATCAATGGCATTGAGGTTATCGATGTGATCGAGCAGGATGATGAAATTCTTCATATCGTGACATCACCGCTTGATGTGGGAAGAGCAGAGTGCAAAATCAACTGGCAGCGGCGCTTTGATTTCATGCAACAGCATACGGGATTTCATATTTTGGCCCGCAGCTTTTTGATCGTCACTGGTGCGCGGACGCTTTCTTCGCATTTAGGTGAACAAATTTCGACCATTGATGTCGATCTGAAAGAGATAAATCAAGAGCAGATCCAGGCTGTTGAGGATTTAGCCCAGCAAATTATCTTCGAAGATCGCCAGGTGAAAGCATATTGGGCCAAGCTAGCCGAAGTGGATAAAAATCGCTTGAGGAAAGAGCTGGTTGAAAGGGAAGAAATGCGGCTGGTAGAGATCGAGGGTTTCGATGTTGATCCCTGTGGTGGAACTCATGTTAGCTCCACTGGCCAGGTCGGCCTGGTGAAGATCATTCGCTGGGATAAGATCAGAGGGTATTTGCGGTTTGAATTTTATGCTGGCTGGCGAGCGGTTCGAGATTATCAGAAAAAATGGGGGATTAATCTTCGGCTGTCGAATTTGCTTTCCACTGGCGAAGATGACTTCGTGATCTCGGTTGAAAAATTACAGACAGATCTGAAAGATTTGATTCGGAAAATTAAAAAGCTTTCGGAACAGAATATCCTTTACGAAGCAGAAGCGCTGGTTCGGGAAGCTCAAAAACAAGGGACAAAAATAATTGTTCAGCTATTCGATAGCAGAGACCTGAGTGAAATCCGCTATCTGGCAAAACAGATAACTCAATCGGCTGAGGTTTGGGCCTTGTTTGGATTGAGCGATGATAAAGCCCATCTCATTTTTGCCCGGCCATCGAACTCTGATTACAATTTAAATGAACTGGTCAAGCAGCTGGCGCATCTGATCGAGGGACGTGGCGGCGGCCGACCCGATTTTGTGGAGATCGGAGGATCAAAAAAATCGGGGTTGGAGCAAGCATTAAATAGTGCAAGGGCGATTATTGAGAAAGTAATGTAGGACAGAATGGCATCCTATCCTAATAGTGCGAAGGACTGGATACCATCCTGTCCTACAACCTATCTGATATATAATACTCCTTTTTGTCTCACATCATTCGCTGCGGCGGTCTGTTGGCCAGTTGAATCAAATAAGATCACCTGTGCGCTTCCGAAGTATTCATCATAATCGGTTCTCAAGTTAATCCGATGGCCCAATTTCTTTAAATACTCAATGACATCAGCATCAATTCGGGTTTCCATTTCGATTTTATCTTCATAGTAATTATAATGAAAGCGAGCCGATTCAATGGCATCCTCAATAGAAAGGTTAAAGTCGACTATATCGAGAGTGATCTGTGCTAACATGGAAATGGCGCGCTCTGCGCCGTTACCACCCAGAATCAGATAAGGCTTATTATTTTTAAGTACAATTGTTGGCGCTAAGGAGGTCTGCGGACGCTTACCAGGAGCGATGGAATTGTTCTCTCCTGGTTTTGCTGAGAAGTTGGACATAGCATTGTTCAATAGGATGCCATATTTAGGAATGGTTACTGCGGAGCCAAAATAGCCACCCATGGTCATGGAAACTGCAACCGCGTTGCCAAATTTATCCAGAATAGAGATATGGCAGCCATTGCCGCTCTCTCGCACTTCGTTTGCCTCGATGGGGGGGAGCACTACGCTGGCACTTGTGGTATCGATCTGTTTGAGCAATTCTCGAATGTGATACTCAGACAGTGGGAAAAGAGGATCGAGGCGATCCCATTGGGGATCTCCCAGAAAATAATTCTCCCGGTCCTCAAACACCTGTTTCATTGCTTCGGCGAATAGATGGATATAGGGACCAGAATTTAGAGGATATTTAGATACCTCTAATCGCTCCAGTAGCATTAATAATTCGAGCAGAGCAGTTCCCCCTGCGCTTGGTGACGGGCAGGAAATAACCACAAAATTCCTATAATTAGCCTGGACAACGGATCTTATCCTGGCTTGATAAGCCTCAAGATCGCTCATCTGCAGCAGACCATTGTTTCGATTCAATTCGCTAATGATTTCATTTGCTATTTCACCTTGATAGAAGGCCTTTGGACCATGGTTCGCGAGCAGATCGAAAGTCAGAGCGAGATCCTGCCGCGTTTGCACTTGCCCTTTGGATAAAGGAAACCAATCGGGAAAAAATAGGGCAGAGGTGGTGCGATTCGATTCAATGATGCGGTAATTTTCAGTCGAGATATTGACCAGTGCTTCGGGGACAATGAATCCCTCTGTAGCGAGAGCAATGCTCGGTTGAATCAGTTCCCTCAAGCTCATGGTTCCCATTAGATCCAAAGCTTTTGTCGCCCCAGCGACCATACCGGGGACGCATACGGATTGATAACCGTATTCGGTATAAATTTTAAATGACAAGCTGTCCTGATAGAAGATTGCTGGGTCCACATTTTGTGGGGATTGTTCTCGAAAATCGATCATCACAGGATTTTGATCTTTAGCTCGCCAGACCAGCATCAAGCCACCAGCGCCCGGGCCAGTGGCATAGGGCTGAACTATTGATAAAGCATACATAGCCGCAACTGCGGCATCCACGGCGTTTCCCCCTCGCCGCAAAATTTCATGCGCAATTTTTGTCGCATGAGAATCTGGGGTGGCAACTAATCCACTGGTTGAAATTTGGCCAGAGATTGGATGGACGAATATCAAATTATAGATGATAAAAAGAATCAGGAACAAATCAATTCGAGAGCGCTGCAAACTCGTATGCCTCATCCTCTAAACCTCGATATTGATGAATATCTCGAATTAACCAAATATCCTCCTTTCTAACTCACCGATTTTTTCAGCAAGGTACAAATATAAAGCAGGATCGCTGCTCCGCTTTGCCTCGGTTCCGCTTGGTTTGTGAGCGGCTAACGATGACAAAGAAGCACAGCATTTTAGCTGAAATCTTTAAAAGAAAATTTATTTTTCAAGCTGCCCACAGAACACACAAAAAGGCACGGAACGTATTTCGATCTCATGAAATTTCTTGGTAATCCAGGTTTTCAATTGGCACGGTACCTTTATTTTTCACTGCTATGGTTTATTTTAAAATTTTGGTTGTAAACTAAAATCCATTTCCATGGCAGTTATTTTTCTATGACCTAAAAATTTATGACACAGAAGCTGAAATGCTCTGCAAATCTTTATTTGAAAAAATAGCATTCCATAGTTTCAAATAACAGCTCGCGCTTAAAATTCCTTTTTAAAGCCAATTTCGCACTATCATTTTTCAATCGTCGTTGTGTCGAATTCCGCATGGAAAAGTTCGGGATCATAGCGATAATTAGCAAATGCCTGGCTGGTGGCAGGGGAGACCTGTTGCAATAATTTAGCCAAAGAGTTGATTTCTTCAGGCGTAATCTCGGTTTTAGAGACAACTTCGATGCTTATCTTTGTCCGAGGATAGCGATGGAGGTAGGGTGATTGAAATATTATATCAGCCATTTTGGGATTAGGATCGATGATTTTAATTCCTGCATATCCAGCCGATGCGAAAACATCTTTGAACTGCTGAATCGCGTAGCCAAAATGGGTGCAATTGAGGCTGGCAAACAATGGCTGGCTATGATCCTTCAATTTCTCCAGGGCTTCGAAAACGTATTTGCGGATATATTCGATCGTCTCTTCGCTATCATATCCCCGCTCAATGGCGCCAGCGAGCTTATGACAAGCTTGGCCGATGATTCGATTTTCAGCATACCCCCGTTTGAGCAATAAATTTTTATGCGCATTGGATTCTATTGTGGTCCGGGTGGCGAAGATGATGACCTTTGCCTCGGGATTTTGATCGAATTCCTCGGCGATTAGATCGACACCGGTCTCCACGATTCCGATGATTGGGAATCGAGCTTTCTGATAGAACGGTGTTTTTTGATAGATGACCGATAGGGTGTTACAGGCGATCAGCAATAGATCTGGGTGATATTTTTGGGCCATCGCATTTAAAGCTTCGTTGAAAATCCGAATCCGTTCAGCTTCAGTTCTCAGACTATTGTATCCGCCGCGTTCATGAAATAGTGAATTGAAGAACACGATGCGAACCCGCTGGAAAAGGCCACTTTCGGGCAATCGTGCTGCCAGATCGGCAGCCACAGATAGTCCACCAAGGCCAGAATCAGTAACCAGAATCGTTACAGTTTTATTTTTCACAAAGAAATCGTTCAGCATTTGAGTAGTATCCCTCCTTTGTGCGCATCCATAAAACAAGATATGGACGAGAACGACCGTAAAAATAAAGTGCATGGAAAATTTCATCGTCTTTGCCTTTTTAAAATTTTATCAACGTTAATTTTCTCAGCTTGGTACGTGTTTCATTACCAAAATTCGTGCAAAAAAGACTACAGATCATTGAAATATTTAAGGCGAGAATCAATTCATCTTGATTTAAACAACATTGCCTTTGATGGTATAAGTTATAATAATCAGATCGAACAGGACAAACGAATCAGGCCTAATTGACATGAATAGCCAATTAAGAAACACTATTTCTAAGAGCTATTCACTTATTTTTCATCTGAAGATGATTCCTGATAAGCGAATAAGGTTTTAGCGGAGTAGGCCAAGGTCCTTGCTACGGTTAATAATTTTTTTTCATCAAGGGGTACAATCAGATCTTAATGATATCAGTACACCATTTCTTTTTTTGTTGCATTGTATAAGCATCGACACCATTTTTAATTCCATCCAGTTAAGGAAAAATCTAAGCGAGCAGGAATGGCTGCGAAACGAGATTTTATTTTCAATAGTTGAACGCCTTCCAGCGCTATAAGGATTTTTGAAATGGAGCCCGAAGTCATGTGCTTAAAATTGGTCCATAACAAGCTCAAGTTAAGTCATAGCTACGAAGAAATGCTTTTGCTTTTTGAGCGATGGCTCGATAAAGACGTAATTTGAGGTCCAGCTTGCCAATTGATCGATCTACTAAAAGCCTATTGCCACACCATCCCGGCGAGAATCAGCTCCACCGTGCAACAATCCTGTTTTCTGATCGATCAGGATCCCCTGGGCGCCACCAAAATAATTGTCGAAATCGGAATGAACTTTGATCTGATGGCCCATGGCGCGCAATTGATCGATCACATTGGCGGAAATCCGACCTTCAACGTGAAGGATTCTATCCAAACAATGGACCCGAGGAGCCTCGATTGCCTCGTCCATGGACATGCCAAAATCGATAACATTCATGATGATTTGAGCAAGAGCGGAAATGATCCGCGTGCCACCGGGAGTTCCCAGCGTCATGAATGGCTTGCCGTTTCGCAATATGATCGTTGGGGCGATGCTGCTGGTGGGCCGCTTGTACGGACCGATTGAATTTGGGCGTCCAGGCTGATCGTCGAAATCGCTGAGGTGATCGTTCAACAATATGCCAGTACCTGGCACGACAATCCCCGAGCCGAAAAAATTATTGATGCTCTGCGTGAGCGCCACTATATTTCCTTTAGCATCGATGATTGATAGATGCGAAGTGCTATTGGATTCGGGCATTATATAGCTGGGAGCAACATAATCAAATACGGCTTTACTTCGATTGATCTTCTTTCGAAGCTTGCGCGCATATTTTTTGTTAATGAACTTCTCAACTGGAACTCGATAATAATCCGGATCTCCAGTATTCAGCGCCTTATCGGCATAGACCATTTTCATGGCTTCTGCGAAGCAATGAATGAACTGCGCCGAATTATGTCCAATCTTTTTAACTTTGAGTCCTTCCATGATGTTGAGCAGTTCGATCAGGTGGGTTCCTCCGCCGGTGACTGGGGATGCCGATATGATCTGATAACCACGATAGCTGCCGATCACTGGCTTTCTTAACTTTGCCTGGTACCGATTCAAATCATCCAGTTCAAGAATTCCACCTTGATCTTTGACTGCCGCAGCAATTAATGCGGCAATTTCGCCATGATAAAATATCTCTGGCCCGTGATCAGCTAAACGTTCCAAAGTGCGGGCCAGGTCTTCATTTTTCAATATGGAGCCAGGTTCCAGTGGCATTTCATTGGATAGATAAATGGCGGCGGTGGCTGGAAATTTCAATATCTTCTCATAATTTTCTGCAATCATGCCGCTCAGCTTTTCGCTGACTGGAACACCATTTCGTGCCAATCGAATCGCTGGTCCCAAAACCGTTTTAAAAGACATCGTGCCATAAGTTTTCAGCGCGAGATCTGCCCCAGCCACCAGGCCCGGAACCCCTATTGCAGTGGCCACTCCTTCCTGAGTCAATTGACGGAAGCTGGAGTCATTTTGATAAAAAAGATCTGGAGTCGCTTTGCCAGGTGCCATCTCCCGATAATCGATCATGATCGGCTCAGGCTGATCGACCATCTTGATGATCATAAATCCTCCGCCGCCGATACCAGAGGCATTTGGCTCAGCGATGGAAAGGGCAAAAGCCACCGCCACTGCTGCATCGATGGCATTACCACCTTGCTGCAAAATTTCGATACCAACAGCAGAGGCGATCGGATGGGCAGATGCGACCATAGCATGCGCAGCAACCACCTCATCGGCTGCCAGGGCGAGGCCAGCAAGTCTGAATGTGGCAGAAAAAATATGAATGACAATATAGATCAATACGCAAAAATGTTTGATAAAAGGATAGCTCAATGTATTCTTCCTCTTTGCAGAATGAAGTAATGTTAGCTTATAGTGATTCATAGATTTTTTTTCTCGATCAGTTGGAAGATCGCAATGACATCGAAACCAGCGATTGAGCATTTTTTCGTTTGAGTACAAAATCACGTCCCCCTGGCTCCCATTCTGGCTGGCGCTTCTTGCGGTCGCTTCAAAAGGCGCTTTATAAAAGAATTGACCTTAATCTGCAAGCATTCACCATGCTACATCGCCATTTGTGGATCAATTTGAAATCCGCCAGCCCTTTAATAAAGCACGACTTGACTGAAGTCTATTTTTAGCTGGTCGGCCACAATTTGCTTCAGCGAATCCAGCGATCCGAGAATGACCGATAAGGTGACCGTGTGAGCTAAGCTTTCATTGGGCGCCAATGTTTTGGCGGGCGCATGACATTCGATCTCGCAGAACCCACCGAATCGGCCATCGTCGTTATACATCTGTATGGCGTCTCCATAATCGTACGGCTTCTCCCAGGGATGATCGAGGTAAACGCCATTGGGATCGACATCAAACTGTTTCAAGAAAAGAATGCCCTGGTCGCTATTCTTCCGATAGGAGAGATAGGCAATTCCGTTTCGCGCCGCCCAAGGTGCAAAGCCCAGTTTGCAGCGATATTTCCCATCGATCTTCACTGAAATATAATCATCTCCAATGGTCATTCTTTCTGGGGGAACGGTATTGAAATTGGTGGGGCCATAATCGCGAACCGTGATATTTTGATGCGCCGGGTCATGTTGGATCGGAATAATCATTGTTCCCGCAGTATCCAATTGGATCAGACTCCATAGGCCCACGTAATCGACATCCTGGCCAATGATCTGATTGGATAAATTGATCAGTTCGTGGGTAAACCTTAGCCCAACATATTTCATTTCTGAGCTAATAAACTCTGGCTTTTGATCCAATAGTTCGATTGTTCGAACGATCTTCAAGTGATAACGCTGATTTTTGTTATTGTTGATCTGAAACTCGTTAGAGCAAACGATCAGCTTTTGCTCTTGCCAATCCAATTTGTAATGCCCGGGATCCATGGCTTCGGGGACGAACCAATTTTGATCTTGATCAAGATAAAAATCGGCCTCAGGAGCGATCCAGGTCCGAGCACCTCCCAGGTTCCAGTTCAAACTTGGACCAGCCCAAAATTCTTTGGTGCCGATCTTCGGATTCGGCCAGAGAAAATTTTTGCCTCGAGTCCCATTGACCGACATGGCAATGACTTTCGCACCATATTCAGGCGTTACCGCCAGCATTGCTCCATCAGGATCGCCCAAAACAATGACCTGGGTGTACGGTTCAATCGCACGGATAAGATCGTTTACAGTTTTGAACATCGGCTGTTTTCCTCCACAAGACGTGATGAGAACAAAGGCGAATAGCAACATCGTTTTGCTCGCTTTCATTCTTTCCCTCCTTGAATTGGATTTGCAGGACTTCCGTTAGCAAAAATTATCTTTACAGTTTATTATTCTGTCTTTTCTATCTAACCCACATTATTGCGGACACGGAATTGAAATTGGCATAGCAATAAATATTTGGTTGCGAACGGTTCTCCATTTGATTTCTCTTCTTTGATAAATAGCTTTTATCGAAATGAAAAAATCAGGCTTCAGGCTTTTGAAGCGCTAATAAATTGAATGCAGCTCTTAGATTCACAATTGATTAAAAATTTAATTTGGCCAGCTCTTGCCCGAAATTATGAAATCATTTTCACAGCGCCATTCCGATCAGTGGCAGTTCGTTTTCCGTGATCAATAAATTTTGTACACGAAATTGCAAATCAAACGGACCGAATTTTTAAAGCTAATTCGGTCTCTTTGTTCTTTTAGAAACTTTTTCTAAAAGCTTCAATTGAGAAACCCAGTTTTGTAATCATGAAAAATCGCTTGAAACCAATTCATTCTCGATTGATGAAGACTCAATTCTGGAACGCGTAGGGTTGAACATTCATAGAAAAATTGATTTTCATAGCTGACTTTCTGAATAACATCTCCATTTTTACTATGCCATTAACTCAGTTCGCGCCGGACGGACCTGAGGTGCAAGAATCATTGGATACCGCTAATTTCACGCTATCGGTCATGGCCAGGCGAGGAACGATAACCGAGACTTGATTCGAAGGTGGACTTTCGTTGTTCACTCGATCCAGCGCTGTGACGACATAAAAATAGCGATGACCCGCGCGCACGGTTCGGTCCACGAAAAAGGTATCTGCCTGAGCGGTGACATGAATGAGATTTTGGGCATCATGAAAATCCACCGGGCTTATTTCAGAACGGAAAACGTTGTACCGTTGGATGTCTTTGGGCTCAATTGAGCTATCTGGTTTGCTCCAGATCAGTAGCACATTACCAGATGACAGCAAATGAGCGCGGAGATTTCGCGGATCCATTGGTGGTTTATCATCCTTCCAAGGCATGGGGGGCAAATTGGCCCACGAATCGAAGCCCCGGAATGCCAAATTTTCTTTAATTTTGGCCAGGCCTTGAAGACTGAAAAATACCATACCATTGGTCCCACTTCGATTGATAGCGATTTGGTCGACGAGTTCTCTCATTGGCCAATCCGGCTCCCCCAATCGATTGATCATCATGCCAGGGAAAATGTATCGGTCATGGATCATATTGAACCAATATTGGACTGTTGGCCGATACGGCGCTGAGGGATGGTCGGTCTGCCAATAAACCATAGGGACAATAAAATCGACGATGCCTTCTGAAAGCCATTTCTTAGCGTCCTGATAAACCACATAATAGCCGTTCCATTCGCTATAATCGTATTTTCCGATAACCGCTGTCGAGATTTTTAACCAGGGCTTTCTACCGGTTGCGGCACGATAAAATTGGCGGAGGAATTGATTGATGTTTTCCCGCTGCCAATCGTCCCAGCTAAGTTGATTCGGGTTGCCCGATGGAGAAGCAAATTGTTGAAGGCTGATCGGATCATGAGAATAACCTTTGCTATTGGACGCCTCTGGATAACGGATATAATCGAAGTGAAAGCCATCGATGTCATATTTTTCCACGATATCCATCGCGACCTGATGAACATAATTTCTCACAGCGGGAATGCCCGGGCTTAGATACACATATCCAGAATTGAGCGACATGGGGATGCCGTTGCCATCGCAAACGATCCATTCGGGATGGGCGGCATAAATTTGTGGGGGAACAGTACGCGGTGGAGGTGCAATTCCCCGCCAGGCCGTGAAAGTATTGAACCAGACATGTAGCTCTAAACCGCGCTGTCGAGCCTGTTGGATGGCGAAGGCCAGGGGATCCCAGCCAGGGTTTTGTCCTAAAACGCCGCTCAACATCTCGGACCAGGGCTCGAAGTTCGCTTGATAAAACGCATCCCCATTCCCTCGAATTTGAAATAGAATGAAATTGAACCCAGCCCGCTGGGCGAGGTCAAAGATCTCGATGATCTTTTGTTGTTGAGCTGCCTTTCGATCGCCAGGTGCGGCGATCGCCCATTCCATCCGAGAAACCCATAAACCCCGTGCCTCTTTTGTGCTATGCTTTTGCTCTTTGCAGAGATAGCCAAGACACCCGAAACTGATGAGAATGATCGCGCTGATCCTATAAAATTTGTGCATTGCTTCTCCTGATAATTGGCAGTTCTAAAAAGCCGGTCCCCATTCACTCGAGCGAACGATCGAGATCGATGAACCTGATTCAAGTTTCGGCATAAGAAAATTCTGGTGCGAATTGTATTAACCGATTGAAGCATGGCACCCAAAAATCGGGCGTTTTATCGCTTAATGCTTCATCATTGGAGCTGCTCTGCTAATTTTTTCCTTCTTTCTTCAAAGAATGGCTGAGCCTCCTTCCTCGTAAAGGTACGCTGAGCGAAATCGCGATCGATCAGATTTCGCAGAAAGCGATTCTCGAAATCAGCAATGCGCCTGCCGTAAATATGGAACGAATCCGACTCATCGACATAGCGCCCAATCCGAACGGTTTTGCCAGTCCGCCTGCCAACTTCGTTCGCGATATATTCCATGATATGAATGAATGCAAAGCAATTCATGAACGAGGCATCATACGCATCACGGCTGCGGAACCGGATGTTCATGTTGAGCGTCGGCAAATTGTCCTCATCGTTCAGAATCCGAAACCACATGCTCTGGAGACAGGCTGGATCATAGATATCTGTATCCATGAATGGCTGCCAGGTGATCGCCTGCGCTTGACGAGTGAATGGTTGCGCTACCAATTTTTCTATGACATATTCGATTTGATTGATACGGACAAACGCTTGCTTTTTGCCCTGGATGTCTTTCTCAATCACTGTGACATAAGGATGATCCAGCAAGAAATGAGAAATTTCATGTCGATAAAACAGCGCTTTTTGTTCCTGTGGCAGAGCGCAGAGCACTCGGTCGTATTCACTTAATGGCACCTCATAATTGAACAGACGGCCATGATAAGTGTATTGCCAGCGCGTATCGGTAGGATCCAGGGGATCGCGGATCCAATGATCCTTGATGCCATCGCGCACTTCCTGAACATATTCCTCCAAATCTTCGAATCCCCCAGGAATCCCGCCCAGGTGAATCATCGGTTCCGAGATTGGCTGTTCGATCGACATGACCATCGTACAGTCTTTGCTCGGGGGATCGAGATAATTGCCCTGCTTATCTTTCGCATCGTACTGGGTGCGGATTTCACAGCCATAAGCATATAAGCCGATCATGGCGTTTTCCCAGGCTTCGGCCAACGATGTACCAGCAACCGCGACGACTGGAATATTGCCTTTGGTTCGAGGGGTGAGTAGTTGAATTTTCTTTCCCTTTTGTTCCAATATCTCCTGCAATATGTTTTGCTCCATGAGATAGATCCCCTTGATTGAAAAAGTTAACGATATCTGAGCGCTTGCCCAACCGACAGCCTTCAAATGGCTTTGTTCGAATCCGATTTTTGCAATAGAAATGAATTGACATCGGGCAAAGAAAACAAAATTTGGCTGGCCCGTTCGCGCGAGGTTCAGGCATTATGCAGCAATCTATCGCCATTGAGTTTTAAAGCGCTACGCTTAATTTGGGATTGACTTTTCCTGATTTTTATGGTCGTCAATATAATAAAAAAGTAGGCAAATTGCAATCTGTTTTTATGCGGAGCTTGCCAGGGCTACTGAATTTCGTGCTTATGTTCCAGGCAATCACTATCGCCTCCTCTCGCTCAAGTTCGTTTGAGCAAGAGGAGGTCTTCTCATGGATTAGCCGCTTCTTTTGAGCTTGCCGTGCTTCTTGGCATAAATTTCGGCTCGATTGAAGATCCAAAGTCCTGCTGGAATCAGCACAGCGCCAGTGACGAGCAAAATTGCAATGTCCCCTGACACATCGCGGATCGAGGCATTCTCCAGCAATGCCCTTCGAATGGCACGCAAGGTATAGGTCCCTGGCGAAATTACAGAGAGCGGTCTTAGCCATGATGGCAACACCGAGACATCATAATAGACGCCAGACACCAACAGGATCACGGCTTGAAAGATATGCGCAGCCTGGGCACCTTTCTCTGGCGAAAGCAACGGCAAAATCGCTGCAATGAGCCCCATTCCCAAGAAAGAAAAACTTGAGATGATGACCAATACCAGTGAGGCAGTCAAATTTGCCCTGGCAAAACTAATATCGAAGAAAATGCCCACCAGCACTAAAATAATGCACGAGCGCAAAATGGCATAAGCCACTGCAAAGGTGCATTGGCCGATCAAATAGGTGAATCGATAGATCGGCGCCATGAAGGTGTATTCGATGGTGCCTTCCCAACGTTCCCAGGCAACTGCTTCAGCAACGTCGTGAAACAGGACCGACAAAAATCCCCATAGCAACGAACCAATGATCAAATAAAGGATTTTTTCGGGATCGCCCCAACCAATGAGGCCAATTGTAATGGTGTTGACGATCGTATAAATTAAGAATACGCTCTCCCAACCGATGTATCTGCGCAGCAGATGAAAATTCCTCACAACGAATGCCAGCGATGCATTCAACTCTTGAACCATTCTATTCATACAGAGATTCTCCTTCGATTGATCATTACCATCGATCGTGGCAGCGAATACCATAAATTCGGGTGCTACGATCGTTCCATTTTTTAAATCAAAACTGGATCGGTCATTCGCCTCGCTGCAAGAGGGGCGGTTTCAGTCCTCTTCATCCAACGCCAGATTTTTCCCAGTTAGCTCAGTAAAAATTTCTTCAAGGGATTTGGCGTGGCCGTTGTTGGAAAATCGTTGCTTTAAATTTTCGATGGTGTCGCAGACAACGAATTTTCCTTTGTCGATGATAGCGATCCGATCACAGACGCGTTCTACTTCATCCATGTCATGAGATGTTAGCAGCACAGTGGTGTCGTGCTGATTGCGAATATCAAGAATGTATTGCTGCACCTGGCGCTTCGAAATGGGATCAAGCCCGGTAGTTGGTTCATCCAGAAGCAGCAATACCGGCGATGTGAACAGGGCCCGAGCAATAGCCACTTTCTGTTGCATACCGCGGGACAGATCCTCGAGGGATTGATCCATTTTGCTGATTGGAAAATTCATGCTTTCGAGGATATCTATGGCCTTTTTTTTCGCATTTTTCGGGTCAAGGCCATAGAGCCGTGCCGCATAGGCGAGGTTCTCCCAGGCAGATAAGCGTTTGAAAAATGCCGCATCGACTGAAACGCGATTGATCTTACGGCGAACCTGCATGGACTGTTTGACCACATCCATGCCGAACACTCGCAATTCACCGCTATCGGGCAGCACCAGGGTTGAAAGCATCCGAATTAATGTGGACTTGCCTGATCCATTTGGGCCGATGATGCCAAAAATCTCACCCCGCGCTACCTGAAATGTAACACAATCTACTGCAGCAACCTGTTTCTTATTTCGCCTGAATTTTAACCACTGAAAGTTTTTGATCGAACCATTATTCGCTTTTTCATAAAAATATTTCGTTGCCGATCGTGTCTCAATCGCATACATGGCATTATCCTTTCGCTTTAGACAAAAAAAAAGACCGTGAGGAATTTCACGGTCTTTTTCATATTGACAAGATCTATTAAATTAGATGATCATGGTGAAAATTCCTCATCGTATAGGCATACCTCTCCCACGCCAAAATACAGATTGATTCGGATAATGGGATTCGAAGAAGAAATTTTCATGATCATCAATTCCTTACTTGAGTCGCGATTTTTCGTGCGGACTAATATAATAATTCGCCTTCAAATTGTCAAGAAAAATTTATCCCCGATAAAATAAATTATTTTTGGGGTTGATAATCAGAAAATTTTTTATTATATTCACCGCCAGACAACTTGAGGCAAGAGCAAGTTCAAAATTCGATACGAATCTGAGCAATAGCACCCAAAGAACGATGAAAAAAATAGCCCATCTGCCTTCATTACCTGCTTCCTGCTTGATCATATTTGCCGTTTTTATCTCTCTTAATTGTAAGCGCCCCCAAAATGTAAAGCCATTGAACGAAAAATTGTTCGTCCAGATTTATTGTGATGTGGTCGTTTATGCCGATTTGGTTGAATTTCAGCGCCGTGACGCTTTTGTCGATAGCGTGCTAAGCAATTACGGTGTGAGCCGGGAGCAGCTATTGAAAACCGTGATATATTATTCGAAAGATGAAAAGCGATGGGAAAAGGTCTTTGCCAAGATCATTGCTGAATTGGAACAGCGCGAGCAGGCTTTGAAAGCCAGCATAGATTCATCTAAAGCCAAAACGCGAGAAGGGCAATCGCAAATAAAGATTCAGTGAATTTGCTCCAAAAATTATTTTTTGATCATTGTCACTGCGAGCGGATCTACCAACCAGATAAAAGGCGAAGCCTGAGATGCCCTTTGGAGTAGAATCTCCTCGCATAGTTGAGATTGGTTCGGCAAAACGTCCCTCGCAATGACCAGCTAATAACAATATTCTTGATGAATCAGAATAGCAGGAACTGAAGTGGGAGATTTAGAGAAATATTTTGAGTTCTATCGAAAGAATATCGTTGGGCAGGATGCTGAATTTGAAACGCCCTACGGCCGGAAAAGACTAATCTATGCCGATTGGATCGCCAGTGGCCGGCTTTATGCGCCGATCGAGCAGAAAATGACCCATTTGTTCGGCCCCTTTATTGGAAACACGCACACAGAAACCAGCGTCACTGGCACGACGATGACGCAAAGCTACCATTACGCCCAGAATCTCATTAAACAACATGTTCATGCAGCGCCAGACGACGTACTGATCCTGGCCGGTTTTGGGATGACTTCGGCGGTTTTGAAATTGCAGCGCATATTGGGACTTCGCGTGCCAGAACAGTTGCGCGGCTTCATCCGCATGCCTGAGGAGGTCCGACCGATTGTGTTCCTCACGCACATGGAACATCACTCCAACCATACCACCTGGCTGGAATCACTGGCGGACGTTGTAGTATTAGAACCGGATAGCCAGGGACTGGTTAATCCAGAGAACTTGATCATGCAGTTGGAAAAGCATAAACACCGGCAGACCAAAATCGGAGCTTTTACCGCTTGCTCAAATGTCACTGGAATTCGAACACCTTATCATCAGTTGGCGAAGATCATGCACCAACATGGGGGGTATTGTTTTGTCGATTTCGCCGCCTCTGCGCCGTATGTGGAGATCGATATGCACCCAGATGATCCTGAGGAAAAATTGGATGCCATCTATTTTTCGCCGCATAAATTTTTGGGTGGACCGGGAAGCTCTGGCGTCCTGTTGTTCGATTCGAAACTATATACCTTGAAATCACCGGATCAACCCGGTGGGGGGACTGTGAAATGGACCAATCCCTGGGGAGGTTATCGATTTGTCGATGAAATTGAGGTCCGTGAGGATGGTGGCACCCCAGGCTTTCTTCAGGCTATCCGCGCTGCGCTGGCTATTCAATTAAAAGATGAGATGAAAGTCCCTAATATTCTGAGCCGCGAAGAACAAATTTTACACATTGCATTTCGAGAATTAAAAAAAATTCAAGGCCTGAATCTCCTGGCTGGACATATTGAGCACCGCCTCGGCATCATTTCGTTTTATTTCGACAATATCCATTATAACCTCGTTGTAAAGCTTTTGAACGACCGATTTGGGATTCAGGTGAGGGGAGGTTGTTCATGCGCTGGAACTTATGGGCATTTCCTGCTCAATATCGATCAACAAACTTCACGACAAATCACCAACAAAATCGACATGGGTGACCTTTCGAGTAAACCCGGCTGGGTGAGATTGTCGTTGCATCCCACCATGACCGATGATGAAATCTATCAAATTGCTGACGCGATTCGCTCAATTGCGAAAAACATTGATCGCTGGCAGCAAGATTATTCTTATTCCTCAAAGACAAATGAGTTCTATCATGTTCGAGAGGAAAAGGATGGATTGCAAAACATAAAGAAGTGGTTCGCTTTTTGATCAGTACAAAAATTTGCAAAGCTTCTGTTGTAATGGGCCTTTTCTTTAGAGATGAATTTCTAACTTAACTTTTATGATAGCCCATAATTAATGCTGGTTGAATTGTTATTCTATCAGCATTGATAAAAGAGAATAGCTGAGAAATAAAATCGAATTACTTGCGTGGTGTTCTTTAAGAATGCTCGAAGAACTCTGGGGCCAAGCTCATTGGCTGACGGGTAATAAGCCGTTAGAAAATGGTCCAATTGCATTTTTCCGATACCACTATTCAAATTCGATAGGCGTCATATATTTCATGTTATGGTTTTAAGATATGAATCATTCCTATAAATTTTAGGGGAAAGATTAAAACCTTTAAAGCAAATCATTAAGCTTGCAGGGTCATTGGTTTTATTTTTAAAAATGGAATCGCAGGCAGGCAAAATCAAACAACAAGGAGTCTGGCATGAGCCAATTTAATCCAATCTTTAAATTCGTGGTCCCATTGATTTCTTGCTTTTCGATACTCTTCGTTTTTGTTTTGCCATTCGCAATGAGCGCTGCCAAACAACCTGCGCTGCGTCTTGCAAATCTTCGAGTGGAGTATAAGCGATATCCGTTAGGCATCGATGTCCTTCGTCCGCGATTGAGTTGGGAAATCATATCAAATGAAAGAGGAATCAAACAAACCGCATATCAAGTTCGGGCTTCGCTTCAGTTAGATGGCTTGGTTCAGGGCAAGAATCTGCTTTGGGATTCAGGCAAGGTGACGAGCGACCAATCGATCCACGTAGAATATAATGGCTCAACCTTGAAATCCTCACAAAGGGTCTACTGGCAGGTTCAAATTTGGGATCAAAACGATCGTTCCAGCGGCTGGAGCGAGATCAATTGGTGGGAGATGGGGCTGCTCGAAGCGAGCGATTGGCAGGCCAAGTGGATTGTTCCTGATCTTGATGAGGATATCAGCCGATCTCAGCCGTGCCCGTTTTTGCGCAAAGAAATTCACATTTCTAAAAAGATCGCATCCGCGCGGGCGTATGTGACCGCTCTGGGGCTGTACGAATTCCACATCAACGGGCAGAAAGTTGGGGACCAACTGTTTACCCCGGGCTGGACCAATTATTTCGCCCGGCTGCAATATCAAACTTATGATATTACCAGCTTACTGACTGCTGGTCAGAATGCTATCGGCGTCATTCTGGGAGATGGTTGGTATCGTGGATATCTGAGCTGGAATGCGGTTCGCAACTATTATGGCGAAAAGTTGGGGCTTCTGCTTCAAATTCAGGTGAAATACCAAGACGGAACTAACGAGGTTTTCGGCAGCGATCGCACTTGGAAAGCGAGTACTGGTCCAATCCTTGAATCAGATATCTACAACGGCGAAATCTATGATGCCCAGTTGGAGATGCCGGGCTGGAATAAGCCTGGCTATGACGACAGCAATTGGAAGCCTGCGAAGCAAACCCAAGGCTATCCGCAAAAGCTCGTAGCCGCTTATGGTCCGCCGGTACGCCGCATCCAAGAGATAAAGCCGATCGCCATTCTAAAAAGCCCAAAAGGGGAGACCATCTTCGACATGGGACAGAATATGGTCGGTTGGGTTCGATTTCGGGTTTCAGGGCCTGCTGGAACGACCGTGATGCTAAAGCATGCTGAAGTACTCGATAAGGACGGTAATTTGTATACGGAAAATCTTCGAGGTGCCAAACAACGGGTCCAATACACCTTAAAAGGCGGAGGAGAGGAGATCTTTGAGCCGCATTTTACTTTTCACGGTTTTCGCTACGTTGCCGTTGAAGGCTGGCCTGGTAAACCATCTTTAGGTGATTTGACGGGCATTGTGATTCATTCGGATATGGAGCCTGCTGGCAATTTTAATTGTAGTGATCCAATGATCAATCAGTTGCAACATAATATCCAATGGGGCCAAAAGGGCAATTTCCTCGATGTCCCGACGGATTGTCCGCAGCGGGATGAGCGCATGGGGTGGACTGGCGATGCGCAGGTGTTTTGTCGTACCGCATGTTTTAACATGCACGCGGCTGGATTTTATACGAAATGGCTCAAAGATTTAGCCGAAGAGCAGTACCAGGATGGGCTCGTCCCCCACGTTATCCCAGATGTATTAAGGGCTCGGAGTACCAATGTTTGGGGCGTGGCCTTGGATGTCCCTGCTGGCAATCAAATCTGGCCTTGGAACAGGCCTGGTGGATCGGCTGCCTGGGCAGATGCCGCTGTGATCATCCCCTGGACAGTTTACCTCTGTTACGGTGATCGGCGCATTTTGGAGGAGCAATATCCCAGCATGAAAGCCTGGGTCGATTATGTGAAAAATCAGGCTGGCGATTCATATTTATGGAAGCATGGCAATCATTTTGGTGATTGGCTGGCTTTTGCCACTACTCGGTCGGACTATCCAGGTGCCACCACAGATAAAGATCTCATCGCCACAGCCTATTTCGCTCACTCTACTGATATTTTGCAGCGAACTGCAAGCATATTAAACAAAGAAGAAGATGCCAAGATTTACTCCGATCTGCTGAAGAACATTAAAAGTGCATTCGTGGCAGAATATGTCTCGCCAAATGGCCGATTGGTTTCCAACACGCAGACGGCATACGCGCTGGCGCTGGCTTTTGATCTGTTGCCCGAGCCGCTCAAAACCAGTGCCGCACAAAGATTAGCCGATGATGTTTTGCAGTTTCGGCATATCACCACCGGTTTCGTGGGCGCAAATCTCATCAACATGGTACTCAGCGACCACGGCTATCTGGATCTTGCTTATCTGCTGCTCAATCGCAAAGAGTATCCCTCCTGGCTCTACCCGATCACCAAAGGCGCTACCACCATCTGGGAGCGCTGGGATGGCATCAAGCCTGATGGCTCGTTTCAGGATCCGGGGATGAATTCCTTCAACCATTATGCCTATGGCGCCATTGGCGATTGGCTGTATCGAGTCGTTGCTGGTATCGAAATCGATTCTGATAATCCAGGCTACAAGAATATTATCATCCGTCCCCAGCCAGGCGAAGGGCTCACCAAGGCAGCGGCGCATCATCATTCCATGTACGGCGAGATATCCTCAGCCTGGAGCATCGATAAAGGGAAGTTTGATTTGATAGTGAAGGTTCCGGCCAATACCACAGCAACCATTATTCTGCCAAATGTCCGCGCAAATGAGGTCATGGAATCTGGGATCGCGTTAAGTAAAGCGAAAGGCGTGGCTACTTTTGTTGAGAATGCAGCAGGAGTGATTATCATGGTCGGCTCTGGCACATATCATTTCCTTTGTCCCTGGAACAAGTGATACTTGGCCTGTCAACCGAATTCAGCGAACGAGTGATTTGATTTATATCTATCATTTGAAACGAAGACGAGCTTTCAAGGCAAATGGTGAATTCTCATCGAATAATTGACACGGAAAAGGAATCGCTATGGCGCAACAAAAACTTGTGCAGCAGTTAGACGCAGTGATCGAATACGAGCGGACTCCAGTTCCGGCCGAGAAATGGAAGGGGTGGGGAAGCTTCATTGGCATGTATGCTGGAGAGCATACGGCAGGGACCGAATTTGTCATCGGACCTCTATTTGTCGCACATGGAATTGGTGCTCGTGATCTGATACTTGGGCTTTTGGTTGGAAATTTTCTGGCTGTGCTGAGCTGGGCGTTTTTAACCGCCCCAATTGCCACCAGGGCTCGGCTGACGCTCTATTATTTTTTAGAGAAAATATGCGGAAAGAGATTAACGGTGGCCTACAATCTGGTGAATGGCATCATGTTTTGTTTTCTCGCTGGGGCGATGATCGCAGTATCTGCCACAGCGGTTGGTATCCCGTTCAAGTTAGCCATGCCCTCACTCAATGATTGGTTGCCCACAAGCCCTGGTTGGATTGTAGCTGTGCTCTGCATTGGCGCGATTACTTCTATCGTGGCTGCCTTCGGGTATGTTTACGTTTCCCGCTTTGCCAATATCGCCGCTCCGTGGATGATCCTGATATTTGTGGCGGGCGCAATTGCGGTTTTGCCCGATTTGGGGGTAAATTCAATTGGAGATTTCTGGGGTGTTGCCAAACAGAAAATCTGGACTGGCCGACCGATAGAAGGCCAATCGCAATTTAGTTTTTGGCATATCATGTTTTTTGCCTGGTTCTGCAACATGGCGATGCACATTGGCATGGCCGATCTTTCCATCTTACGCTATGCCAAAAAATGGTATCACGGCTTTTCCTCTGGCGCCGGCATGTATGTGGGACATTTCATTGCCTGGATTGCTGCTGGGATACTCTATTCACTCTTTTTGATGGAATCCAATTATAGCATGGAATTTGCGCCGGGGCCAATTGCTTTTCGGGCGGCTGGCATCGCAGGGGCGATTTGCGTGGTGATCGCTGGGTGGACCACGGCGAACCCAACAATCTATCGCGCCGGTCTGGCATTGCAGGCAATTCGGCCAAAATGGAAAAGGTGGAAGGTAACCCTTTTGGTCGGCGGCATTACCAGCATCGCCGCGTGTTTCCCTGCTTTGGTGATGAAGCTGCTGAACTTCGTGGCACTGTATGGCCTGTTGCTCATGCCAATGGGGGCCATCATCATGATGGACTTTTACATCATTCCTCGCATGGGCTTGAAATCCAATTATGCTGAAGCCTTCAACAAAAGTTTCAACTACGCGGCTGCCTTGAGCTGGGGATTGTGCCTGGCGTTCTGCTTATATCTAAATTTGCAGCATGGCATTGAGGTCTTCTTTTTGGGGTTGCCTGGTTGGTTCGTGGCTGCGCTTATATATGTTTTGCTCAGCCATATCATGCAGCGATCCGCGCAACTCAAGTTGAGCTGAGATCGCTATGCAAAACCATAGGCTGAATAGCCATTAATAAAAACGATTTTAAATTGGAGTGATTAATTTTGAAAACGCTGATGATTATCGCCTCGATGATCGGTTTAGGCCTAACGCTGTTTCCCTCGGTACTGGTCTTTTTTGGCAAGATCGGCTTTCAATTAAATTTGAACTTAATGCTTTTGGGCACGATAATCTGGTTCGGCACTGCGCCGTTCTGGATGAAAAAAAGCGATTGAGCAGCCAGCTATGATTGCAGCGCCCGCTTAGTGAATGGCAAGACATCTGCAAATTAGTCAAATTTGTATATGTAATTCCTGGCGAAACGAAAAACGAAATGATAAGGTGGATGATTCACGATCCAGCCTTGCCATTGGTGCGGTTGAGGAACCAGCCGATCTGATCCAAGCCGAGATGCCGATTGATGATTAAGAATAGCCAACGGATCATCCGACTTACAGATTTCGCCTCTGGTTCTTCCAGTTTATCGATCAATGGCAATGCAGCGATTCGCAGAATCAAGGTCAAGGCAAAAAGGATGTGATAATTGATCCACACCTGTCCCAGAAAATGAAAATTAAAAGAGGCGAAACTTTGCGCCAGCCAGCCACCGAAGATCATGGCGACAAAATTGGCCAGGCCAGTTAGCGCTGAGTTCATTGCTAGAAATCCAAGCCGACCCTGATTCGGCAGACTGTGAAACACCATATTGAACATGACCAGGTTAAAGCCTGACCAGAAGATGCCGGTAAAAAATATGTCGAACCAGATCGGAAGAGTATGATCTGGGGTAGCGATGAGGTAGAGGACGGGCACAGGGATTAATCCAATCGCAGTAATTTTGATCACTGGCTTGTGGCCAACGCGGTCCATAATGAGACCCCACAATGGCTGGGTGGCTAACGACACCAGCGATGTGCCGATCGATAATAAAGCAATAGTCGAAAAGCTCCAGCTTAGGGTTTTCAACAAATATACCGGAAAGTAGCTGATAGCCAGTCCGACAGAGAAGATATAGAAGAGGTAGAAGAGCAAAAGCTTTTTGAACTTCTCGGTTTGAAAAGGCAATTTTACCATTTTGATGAAACTGTAAGAAGGCGTCCGTTGATATGGCGGTTCAGGTTGGCGCATGAGAAATCCAAAGGCTACGATGGCGCACAGAACGGCAAACAGTTCCACGATCAGGAACCCGATCGGCAATTGGTTCAGGCTTTTGTAATGATCGAGTATTTGTCCAGCCAATAGACTGGTGCCCATGGTCACGATGCCGAGGATCATATTGCGCTGTCCGAAATAGCGGCCACGGATCTTGGCTGGGACCAGGTCGGCCATCCAGGATAGCCATGGTGCACCAGCAAAGCTCATCGCCATGCTGATAATGGTGAAAACGGTGAGGAAGATGAGAACCGATTGGGATTGCCATTTGGAAATTAATGGCAATACCGCCACAAAGGCCCAAAGGGTGCGGCCGATAAGCGAGGATAATCCAGAGATGAGCTTACGCCGGCCAAGCCTTTCGGTAATGTGAATCGAAAAAATTTGGAGCACCTGCGTCAGCAACGGAATCGCGGTGAGCAGCGCAACCTGAAAATCATTGACACCAAGCATCAGTGCGAACCCAGTGAGGAAGGCGCCTGTCGTCAGGGTAATGTGAACAGTAGCGAAGCAGCCTTCCCAGACCGCGACTCTTAAGCCTTTTTGTATGTCTTGTTCCGAAAACATTCGGCAAAGATAATATTTTTCTCATGGAAAAGCAATAGAATTTTGATGAACGTGCATTTTGTTACTGAGCCTGATATTATCGCTTGCTTTAAAAGGATTTCAAATTTAAAATGCCGATCTGAGCCGGGCTGAATATTCTCCGGTGGCAATAACCAGGCATAATTCGACATTGTCCATCGGTTTCTTATAAGAGGATGTTGTGATCAATAGGATTCACTGAATGGCTCAGGCCTAATTTTATGCTACTCAAATGAGGAGATGATGATGCAATTTTTAGGGCTTCACTTATTGGATTGGGTTCTGATCGTTGCGTATTTCTCGATGATGATATTCATTGGCACCTGGACACGCCGGCGGGTGAAGAACACCAAAGATTTCTATCAAGGAGGGAGGAGCTTTGGCAAATTCTTAACGACCGCCATGCACTTCGGCACCATTACCAGCGCTGATCAGGCGGCTGGCGTAGCAAGAGAGATCTATCGCCAGGGGCTGTCTGGCATGTGGTTTCAAAATTTGCCATTGTTGTTCACGCCGTTCTATTGGTTCGTTTCGATCTTACAGCGACGCGCCCGCTATGTTGGCCCAGGCGACATTTATTTGCATCGGTTCGAAAGCAAATTTTTAGCTGGACTATTTGCTACGTATATTCTGCTCAATGCCATCTATGGCGGATCTATTGGCTATTTGCTCACAGGAAAAACCATGCAGGCGTTGATGGTTAAACCAGAGACAGAGTATACTGTTGCCGAACGCCGAAGCGTGGATGAATTTTACGAATTAAAGGGCCTTCAGGAAAAGCAGAGCTATGAACAGTTATCGATGGCAGAGCAAGAACGGCTCGATGCATTGTTAGAAAAGCAGAAACGGGGCGAACTGCACGCATATATTTCTTATCTCAATCTAAATTTGTTTTACTTCTTATATGCTGCAATTGTAGCTTCCTACACCATGCTGGGAGGGCTGTTCGCCGCAGTGCTCAACGATGTGATTCAAAGCTTATTGATTTTAGTCCTGTCCTTTATGTTGCTGCCGATTGGATTGAGCAAATTGGGTGGCTTTACGGGATTACATCAGAAGGTCCCGGCATATATGTTCGAGATCTTTGGTTCAGCCGCCACCAGCGAATACACCTGGTATTTTGTCGTCACCTTTGCAACGCTCAATTTGATCATTTTACCACCGCGGAACTTCACTTATGGAGGGTCACCAAAGGACGATTTTTCTGCCCGGATGGGCATGGTGACCGGTGCGCTGATTAAGCGCTTTACGATGATCGGTTGGGCACTCACAGGCCTCATCGCTGTTGGCCTTTACCAGGGGCAGCTCTCCGATCCGACCAATATCTGGGGGCACATGACCAGAAATCTGTTAGGGGCTGGCTTTGTTGGGGTAATGATCGCTGCGATCATGGCTGCCAATATGTCCACCATTAGTGCTACCAGCCTCGAATGGTCAGCGGCCTTCACGAAGAACATTTTCTTGCCTTTGGTACCCACAGCAAGCGAAAAGTTGCAGATTATCTTAGGCCGCCTGGTCATTCTGGTGGTGATGTTCTCCACGATCTATTTCGCCAAAATGGTTGATGACATATTTGTGGTATTCAAATATGTGCTTTCGATTGGAACGATTATTGGGCCAGCGCTATGGCTGGTCTATTTCTGGCGTCGCTTGACCACCAAAGCAGTGGTAGTTCAGATGCTGCTCTCCATTATGCTGACAGTCATTGTGCCCAATCTGGTACCGTCGATTAATCATAATCGGCAAAATCCGAAACTGACCATTCAAACGGTCGGTCGCGAAGAGGTCATTCAAACTCCAGCCACTGCGGAGGACGTAAGAGCAGGCCGAGCCAGTCACAAAGGTCAGCTTATCGAGCAGCGAAAGGTTCATCCACCAACTGGCATATTTTTCGAAACCGTCGTCCGCCAAAATCCCGATGACCCGAATTCGCCGTTAGAAGGTAAAGGAATCTTTCGGGTGCAATTATATTTGATCTCGATGATGGGTTTCGACCTGACACATCTCACCAAAGCGCAGTTGGCAACTTTATCCAATATTTTCGACATCATTTTCCCATTCATCATCTTGATCCTGGTCAGCCTGATCACCAAGCCGAATTCTGAGAAAGTCTTGCGGGAATTCTATGCGTGCATCCATACCCCGGCTTATGCTGATCAAGCGGAAGATGCCAGACGTGTGAAGGAAGCCATCGATAATCCCGAGTTGGTGGAGAAAAATAAGCTGTTCCCTGGAACCAATTGGGAGTTCTGGAAGCCAACCAGGCAGGATATCTTAGGATTCATTATTTGCTGGATATTGGTGGGCTTCATTATCTGGCTTTATACTGTCATTATGAAGATTGGGGCTTAATTACCATTTCCCGAGTCGAAATCTGTTCGTTCGATAGCTGATGACGCAGTCATCGTTTAATTAAGAAAAAAAGGCGATGACTGACTGAATGAAAACTGCCTGAGTCGCCTCATCTGATCGAGTTAGCTCAGGCAGTTTCGTTTATCAAAAATTTTGCAATAGAGATAAAGACATTGGGCATGTCTGGAGGTTCAATTTTGAGAATTTCAGCAAGACCTGAGATTATTTATTAGCAGACAGTTGGCATTTTATGTGGACGTGCTGGATCAAAGCAAAAAAGCCAACTGATTGAGAGCAGTTGGTTTTCCAGTGCCGGGGGCGGGAATCGAACCCGCATGGACCGAAGCCCGCAGGATTTTGAGTCCTGTGCGTCTACCAATTTCACCACCCCGGCAATGCAGCAGATAATATAAAAATATTTCAGATAAAGTCAAGAAAAATTTCTTGGTTTTTCAGAAGAATTATTGGCGACCTTCAATTCCAATAACAGATGCCAGGGGATGGTCGATTTTTCTCTTGACATTTAACAATATATTTCTAAATTATGAAGGCTTTTTCAAGTCACATTGACCGCGGCAAAAACTGATCTGGTTGATGAACACTACCAGCCAGGTCTTGGTCGATGCGATGTGCTCGAACCATGCACTGGTTATATGATCAAAACCATTGAGTGCTGTTCCACTGGTCATCGAGGCGATGCCGGGAAACAGCGCAATAGAAGCCAATTTGACTAAAGCGAACGATGAGCCATGGGGCAACCCAAGATTGCAGTGGATGTCAAATTGTTTTGCGCTATCACATTTGCCAGCCGATCATTATATGACGAAGTGAAAGCGATACTTGAAGGCGCATACGGACCGGTGGACACCCTTTCAGCAGAATATGATTTCATTTACACCCAGTACTATGCCAAAGAAATGGGATCAAATCTTAAAAAGCGTTTGATCGGATTTGAGCAATTGATTCGGCCAGAGCGCTTGCCCGACATCAAATTGCACACCAATATCATCGAACAGCAATTTTCGGTCGATAACAAGCGCCAGGTAAATATTGACCCAGGGTATTTGGCAGAGGCTAAGGTGGTGCTGGCCACAACAAAAAATTTTGATCACCGGATTTACCTGGGCAAAGGTATTTATGGGGATGTCCATCTGCGCTATCGACGCAATAAATTTATCATCAACGAGTGGACTTATCCTGATTATCGGGATATGATCGTGATTGATTTTTTTGCCCGACTGAGAAAAAAATACATGCCAAAATACCAAAAGCTATTGCAGCAAAGAAAACAAGGATTGTCGCATGAACCAGGGATTGACTTATAAGGCCGCTGGTGTCGATATCGCTGCTGGAGACGAAAGCGTAAGGCGGATCCGCAGGTTGGCCAAAACGACCTTCAATGAAAATGTGCTGCGCGATATTGGGTTGTTCGGTGCGTTTTATCGCCTCACCTGCCATGGGATGAAACAGCCGGTGCTGGTCTCCAGTGTGGACGGAGTTGGAACGAAATTGAAAATCGCCTTTATGGCTGGCGTACACAATACCATTGGCGAAGACCTGGTGAATCATTGCGTCAACGATATCATGACATCTGGCGCGGTGCCGCTATTTTTCCTGGATTACCTGGCGCTGTCCCATCTGTCTGTTGCTGTGGTAGAGCAGATCGTTGAGGGCATGGTGCGCGGCTGTCGTCATGCGGGTTGTGCATTGATCGGCGGCGAGACCGCCGAAATGCCCGGTTTTTATCAGCCGGGAGAGTATGATATTTCGGGGACCATGGTCGGCATTGTCGATGCAGAAAATATTATCGATGGTTCCAAAATTCGCCGGGGTGATATTTTAATTGGGCTACCATCCAATGGGCTGCATACCAATGGCTATTCTTTAGTGAGAAAAATTTTTTTCGAATTGAATCAATTTAAGATCGATGACTACATCGAAGAATTGACATCCACGCTCGGTGAAGAGCTACTGCGGGTTCATCGAAGCTATCGCGATGCCATTTTAGCACTGAAGGATCAACCTTTTTTGCACGGTATGTCTCATATCACTGGCGGCGGCATAGAGGGCAATACCACCAGGATTTTGCCGCAGGATATGGCATTGAAAATCGACTGGGGGAGTTGGCCGCGGCTGGAAATTTTTCATCTTATTGAGCAAATCGGACAAATTTCTGAGCAAGAAATGCGGCGGGTGTTCAATTTGGGGATCGGGTTTATTTTTATCGTGGACAAAGATGCGGTGGATGAGGCGACGGGAATTTTGAAGCGACAAAATGAACCATACTATCTCATAGGAGAAGTAGCTTGAAAGGAAAGCAAAAGATTGCCGTGCTGGGCGCTGGCAGTTGGGGGATTGCTCTCTCGATGGTTCTGGATTATAATGGTCACCAGGTGCGGCTTTGGGAATTTCGGCCTGAAGCCGCCGAGCGACTGGACAAAACGCGTGACGCTAAGGAATTTTTGCCTGGCATCATGCTGCCGGCATCAATTCAGGTCATGAACGACTTTCAGCGCGCATCATCTGATGCAGATATCATCGTTGTCGCGGTCCCGTCCCATGGGGTTCGTTCGGTCGGAGAGAAATTGAACGACATTCGCTTCGAACAGCCTCCGATTTTGGTCAACGTCGCCAAAGGCATCGAGAATGAAACGCTGATGCGAATGTCTGAGGTGCTGCAACAGACCACAGAGTGGGCCAGCCCAAGCAATATTGTCACGCTCTCGGGTCCCAGCCATGCGGAGGAAGTGAGCCGGCGAATTCCAACCGCCATCGTCTCAGCCAGCAAAAATATGGCTGCTGCTGAGAAGATCCAGCAGGTTTTCATGAACGAATTTCTTCGGGTATACACGAATCCAGATATTATCGGGGTAGAATTAGGGGGGGCATTAAAGAACATCATCGCCATTGCGGCTGGCATTTGCGATGGCGCCGGTTTTGGAGATAACACGAAAGCGGCACTGCAGCCGCGGGGATTGGTGGAGATCGTTCGACTTGGTGTAGCGATGGGTGCAGATCCGATTACCTTTGCTGGGCTCTCGGGTATGGGCGACCTGATCGTGACCTGTATGAGCCGGCACAGCCGCAATCGTTATGTTGGCGAACAAATCGGCAAAGGGAGAAAACTGAATGATATCTTAAAAGAAATGGTGATGGTTGCCGAGGGGGTCAAAACGACGAAATCTGCCTACGCGCTGAGCAAGAAATATCGGGTGGAGATGCCAATCACCGAGCAGGTTTACCAGATCTTATTTGAGGACAAAGATGCCAGGGTGGCGCTGAAAGAGTTAATGCTTCGCGGCCCGAAAGAGGAGCGTTGGGGATAGGCAACCAGTAGAACGATTCTCAATTATCGTTACAACACAATGTCATTGCGAGCAAAGCGAAGCAATCTTTTTATAATGGACAGATTGCTTTGTGGCTTCGCTGCTCGCTTTGATAACATAATTGCAATGTTAATTTGGAAACCCTCTACATAGAACCATCAGCTCGGGCTTGCAAATAACATATCCTGGCTATCAGATTTGATCAGCGCCCAAAAACTCTGCCAGGGCAACATTGATTTTCATCTAACTTTTAGCGAGCTGTTAACGTGGGGTTTAATGGGGTCCATTAGCGAGAAGACGATTGATTTCGAATAACTGCTGACGAATAAAACACCGAAGGAGCTTTGCTGATGAAAAACGAGACTTATGTGCAGGACATATCCAGATTTGAAGGACAGGTGGTAACCATTAGTGGCTGGCTTTATCATCGAAGGTCGAGTGGAAAATTGCATTTTTTATTGGTGAGAGATGGCACTGGCACGATCCAGGCTGTCGTTTCTAAGTCTGATGTCCCAGAGGCAGTGTTCAATTTATGCGATACGTTGCCTCAGGAGTCATCGATCCTGGTAACTGGTAAAGTCGTAGCTGATAAGCGTTCGCCAATTGGATATGAAATTCAAGTTCAGAACGTTGAATTGGTGCAGGCTGCGGAAGAATATCCTATCACGCCTAAGGAGCACGGGATCGAATTTCTGATGGATTTGAGGCATTTGTGGTTGCGATCCTCCAAGCAGCATGCTATTTTGCGGGTGCGCCATGCGATCGTTCGCGCCTGCCGTGATTTTTTTGATGGGAAGGGATTCACGCTAATCGATGCCCCAATTTTTACCCCAGCGGCCTGCGAAGGCACAACCACGTTGTTCGAAACCGATTATTTTGGGTCGAAAGCATACTTGACCCAGAGTGGCCAGTTGTACATGGAAGCTGCGGCCATGGCGTTCGGCAAGGTTTATTGTTTCGGTCCGACTTTTCGGGCAGAAAAGTCCAAGACACGACGTCATCTCACCGAGTTCTGGATGATCGAGCCGGAGATGGCATATTGCGATCTGGATGGCGATATGGACGTGGCTGAGGAATTTGTGGAATATGTTGTGCAGACGGTGATACAGAAATGCGCTACTGAACTCAAGGTGCTGGAGCGCGATGTATCAAAATTGGAGACGGTGAAACGTCCATTCCCTCGAATTAGCTATGATGAAGCGGTACAGATCATCAAACAGTCGGGCTTGGAATTTCAAGATGGCAATGATTTTGGCGGTACCGATGAGACAGTTATCTCTGAGAAATTCGATCGACCGGTGATGGTACATCGATATCCTGCGGCGGTCAAAGCCTTTTATATGAAAAATGACCCTAACGATCCAGACAAGGCGCTTTGCGTGGATGTGCTTGCCCCTGAGGGATACGGCGAAATCATCGGAGGGGGGCAGCGCGAGGATGATCTCACCCTGTTAGCACAAAAGATCCAACACCATAACCTTCCGATGGAGGCGTTCGATTGGTATTTAGATATCCGCAAATATGGCTCTGTCCCTCATGCCGGCTTTGGTATGGGGATCGAACGCACAGTGGCCTGGATCTGCGGTCTGAAACACATCCGCGAAGCAATCCCGTTCCCACGTACGATCTATCGGCTCAAACCGTGAGGACGTTTAGAGCCTGGGACCGATTCGATTCTGGTTTTATGCGTAGCACGGTTCCATCGGTTAACGACATAATTGAAATTCGATTTTTGTGATTATAGTTTTGAAGAAATCTTTTGCAATGATCACCAAAACAACAAAAATTATTGGAGTGATTGGGCAGGGCAAAGATTGCTCTCCAGAACTTCTGCAAGCCGCCGAAGAAGTGGGCTATTATATCGGTCAGCGGCATGGAATTTTGATCTGCGGCGGTCTTGGTGGCGTGATGGAAGCAGCGTGTTACGGATGCAAATCTGCTGGGGGAACCACCATTGGCGTGTTGCCAGGGGCTCAAAAAACTGATGCGAACCAATATGTGGATATTCCCATCATCACTGGCATGGGCGAGGCCAGGAACCTGATCATTGTCCGCTCTGCCGATGCACTGATCGCGATCGGTGGAAAATATGGCACGCTATCAGAAATTGCTTTTGCCCTCAATTTCGGCAAGCCGATCGTTGGGTTACATACATGGCAGCATTTTCAGCAGATCATTCATGTGGAAAACGCCGAGCAGGCAGTGAAAACCGCGTTCAAATTAATTGAATAGATTCAGCGATTCTCCATTGGTTCTTTCGTAGCTGCTCTGATCATTTAATCGAGCACAGCAAAGGGGAGTTCTATGGACGTTGGTGCGCACATAATCGTAACAGGTTTGGTTCAGGGGGTAGGCTTTCGCTGGTTTGTAGAGCGCGAAGCAAGAAAATTGTGCCTAACTGGCTACGTCAGAAATCTATACACTGGCGAGGTTGAAGTTATGGTTGAGGGAGATCGAGGGATGATCGAGGAACTGATCAAGGTGCTGCGAGTGGGAAATCGCGCTTCTCGGGTTGTGGATGTTCGCGTAACGTGGCAGAAGTTCGAGAACAAATATCATGATTTTCGGATCGCTTTTTGACTATTTCGTTTTGCAACATGCAATGAATCGTTAGTATTGTCATCCCTGCGCACGCAGCCATCCTGATCGCTGGTTACCGAATCAAAATGCGACAGCATTATATATTAATCCGATTTTTGCCACAGAAACCAGTTAATGAATTTCTGCAAACCCGGCGTTGCGAGTCTATAATTGTATCTCAGCGCACAACCGCTAAAGCCAAACCTGAAGAGCAACATTATGCTCAATGAACTGACGAATAGAGGAGATACACAGATGGAACAATTAAAAGCCAAGATCCGAACCGTGCTCGATTTTCCCCGCCCAGGAATTGGATTCAAAGACATTACTACTTTGATCAAAGATGGACCTGCATTTCAAACTGCCATTGATGCTATGGCGCAACATTTTAATCCCGATAAGATCGATCTGGTACTGGGAGTGGAAGCCAGGGGATTTATTTTTGCCTCTGCATTAGCTTACAAGTGGGGCAAGGGTGTGGTCATCCTTCGCAAGCCGGGAAAGTTGCCGGCAGAGACAGTTCGCGAAGAATACTCATTGGAATACGGCACTGATGCGATCGAGATCCACAAAGATGCCATCTCACAAGATCAGCGAGTTCTGGTCGTGGACGATCTTTTAGCGACCGGAGGTACCGTAGCTGCCGCCTGCCGTTTGGTCGAGAAGCTTGGGGGCAAGGTAGCAGGCGTTGCATTTTTGATCGAGCTAAGCTTTCTAAACGGCATCAACCAGCTCAAAAATTATCATGTCGTCTCGCTTATAAAATTTGATCGCGAATAATTTTCAATGCGTTGAAATTGTGCTTGACTTTTTTTGTTTTTGTTAATATCTTTCGGCGCTTATTAAATATGTTCAATCAAGATCCATCATGAAAAAAATGGGACATGAGCCATGAGACAACGACTGGTGTTGCCATTGCTGGTTCTGTTTGCCATACAATCGGCGCTATTCGCTGGGGGAAAATGGTACAACTATTATGAAGATGGTCTCAAACAGATGGCGTTAGGAAATTGGGCAAAAGCCATCGAGAACTTCAAAGAGGCGCTGAAAACCCAGGATCGGGATGTCAAAACGATCAAAACCTACGGCATGCACTTCATCGAATATTTCCCGCACCGCGAGATTGGTATCTGCTATTATCATTTGGGCCAACATGATCTTGCCAGGGCCGAGCTCATGTTATCGCTTCAGCAAGAATACTCTGCACGCGCTCAGGAATACCTGTCTAAGCTTGGTGTATCAGCCCCAGCCAAACTCGAAACCCCGATACCAGTTCAACCGAGCAAAACCGAGCAGAAAATTGCTCCACCTGCTCCGAAAGTCGTAGTCGCGCCAGAGCCGGAAAAATTGGTCGGGGAACGCATGGGGATCGCGGTTTTGCCTTTTCAAACCAAAGGACTGGGAGGGGAAATTGGCGAGATTAATGTGGTAGAACAAATGATGACGACCTTCTACAATCTCAACCGGTTTAAACTGTTCGAGCGCACCCAATTGGAAAAAATTCTTGAGGAACAGAAACTAGGGATGTCTGGCATTCTGGACGCTGCCACCGCCGCTGAAATCGGCAAAGGCATTGGCGTGGATGCCATCGTGCTGGGGAGCATCACCAGGGCAGGTTCGAACCTTGCGATCGATGCCCGGCTGATCGACACGGAAACTGCCCAGATCATCACTGCCCAGGATGAAATGAGCACTCGCACGTCGATTCAGGACTTGAAGGAAATGATCAATCGGCTGGCACAAAAAATCTCCCTGGACCTCCCATTAGTGGAAGGTTACGTCATCAATGTCAGGGGCGATAAATTGACGCTGGATGTGGGTGCGAACAAGGGGCTGAAAAAGGGCATGAAATGCATCGTGTATCGGGAGGGAAAAGATATCGTCCATCCCATAACGAAGAAGGTCCTGGGTAAAGAAACCGAGGAGATCGGCCAGATAAAACTCGTCCAAGTTATGCCTCAATATTCAGTAGGACAAGTGATTCCCACCAAAGCTGGATTTTTTGAAGTGGGCAATAAGTTCGTCACCAAATAAATCATCTCTGAAAACATGATAGCCCATCTGGATCGTACAAGGCACCTCGGTCGGCAGGATGTTTCGAATCCAGAAATGGAATGGTTGATGTCAATTTTCAGTCAGATGAACAGCTGTTCACAGAATTTTTCGAAGGAGGACCTATGAGCAAATTTCAAATGACTATCCTGCTGATCATCTTTTTCATCGTGATCGGTCAGGAATTTTCGCTGGCGCAGGGCAACATCGATTTCAATTTCATCGGCGCTGGTGCCCGAGCGCGTGCCATGGGTGGAGCTTTCATCGGTGGTGCAGATGACGCCACAGCAGCATCCTGGAACCCCGCAGGTCTGACGTTCCTGGAGAAACCTGAGGTCTCAGCAACCTATGTCTATTCTTCGGTATATCAGAGCATCGATAACGAGGAAGTCGAAGACCTCGGTTTGAGCCATGGGTATGTCAATTTTGTCAGTGCCGCATTTCCGATTTCAATTGGCAACAACAATATTGTTGGATGTATTGCTTATCAACGGATGATCGATTTGTTCGATAAGCAAGAGGCTTATCTGCTCGACATCTACAACAATCAATACTGGTATGATACCAAGCAAAAAGGGGGAGTCGATGCTGTCTCGCCTTCTGTCGGTGTGCAGGTTTCTCCACAACTGTCCTTGGGGTTAGCTTACAATATTTATCTGGGGAATTCCATAACCAAATGGACTTCCTGGGATACAGGGAGCGAGATCGAGGCGCCCAAGGAGCAATACAGCGGCGGCAATCTCTCATTAGGGGCATTGTTCGACCTCGGCCGCTTCAGGATCGGGGGGGTTTTCAAGACACCCTATACCTTGAAAGCAGAGCGAGATGAAGCGCTCAACGTTGCAGGACAGATCAACTTCTTCGGCTATGAATTAGAGATGAAGATGCCGGGCATGTTTGGCATTGGCGTGATGTACGAACCAACCCCAAAGCTCCGGCTTGCCGCCGATTATGAAATGCGAGGATTTTCGAATTTCGAGACGCGATTGACGTGGACTTCGCCGGATCTACAAAACTTAAACACTGATCGGTTCGAAAAAGCAGAATGGGAGAACGTCAATCAATTCCGGCTCGGCGCTGAATATCTGCTCACTGCTGGCAATAGCTTTGTGCCGCTGCGCATCGGGCTCAAAACAGAACCTAAACCCTACAAAGATTTCGAAGACAATCAAGTTGTTGGCGCGGCGCTCACCATGGGCATTGGATTGGTCGCAAAAAGTTTTACTTTGGCTGCTGCGCTCGAATATAGCGCCCTGAGCCTGAAATACTATTACTACGATGGCTATAGCTATTCTGAGTCAGAAATCACCAATAGCCAACTCAATTTCTTGGTCTCAGGGATTTTTTATTTTGGCAAATAAAGGCGACAACCCATTTCACGCTTATCGTGGAAAAAGCGGAACAAGCCCCTCTGGTTGTTCCGCTTTTTTATTATGTTGACATTGAGCAAATTTTTTTGTATGTTAATCTGCCATTTTAATATCAAAGAGGGATGATTTTCATTGAAAAGCTTCATTCTGAAAATTTCAATTATTGCGGGATTATTGGTGTTTGTGTTGTTGAGTTGCGCGGAACGAGATCGGCTCAATCCTATTGACCCACAAAACCCAATTACTGGTGGAAGACCGCAGCGCTTACGAATCTATTCAGACCTCGATGTAATCGTTGTACAATGGGATCGGCTGGATCTGAAAGGGATCCAGGGGTATCATATCTATCGCAGCAGTGCTGTTGATTCTGCCTTTCGGCCGATCGCTCTGCTACCACCCGACTCAAGCAGATTCATCGATCGCGGTGTCACCTTCGATCAAATCTATCGCTATTTTTTAACCGTACTGGCTGGAGATTTCGAAACACCCAGCAGCGATACGATCGGCATCGTTCCTGGGCCCACCAATATCTGGGCTACCGATGTTTACAATCGAAGAATAATCAAAATTTCCCATGATGGATCCCATGAGATTCGTCAAATTGGCGTGGATGGCTACCCGTGGGCGATCGCATACGACGGAGAACAACGCAATATTTGGTACAGCGATGTGCTGCAAAATCGCATCTATCGAATCCATCAACAGGTTGCTGAGAGCATATTCGACCTGCGCTCTGGCGATCCTATCGATTTGGCCCTGGATATTCGCAATAATCGCATCTGGATTGCCGATCAAATTTTGGGCCGAGTCTATGCCTTCAATCGACAAGGACAGAAGATCGGAGAGAAAGGCGACTTCAAAAAGCCGGTGAGTCTTGATTTTGTCAGCAGCGAAGGATCTTGCTGGGTCGTGGATGCCAAAGCGAAAAATTTGACCAAAATCTCTGCTGGTCTCAATCCCATGGGACAGATATCCAACTTTGTTAGCCCTTCGTGCGTGGCCGTCAATCAACTGTCGGGTGAATGTTGGGTCGCCGATAGCAGTCGTGTGGTTCGCATCGATCTAAAAGGTCGGATTCGGTTATCGATCGAGCGGCCCGGGAGCTTTCTGCGTTATCTGGCAGTGGATTCTGAGCTGGATCATTGTTGGGTGATCGACTTTAGTTTTTTGGCGAATCAATCCAGACTCCTTTGCTTCAATAACACTGGGGAACAACTGGTCCAACTGAGCGGGCTGAGCTGGCCGACAAATCTTAAAGTGAATCCTTATGATCATTGCTGCGTATTAGCCGATGCCGGAAGCGGGCGAGTGCTCAAAATCTCGCCACAGGGCCAGGTGATCGGCGAAGTTAGTGGTTATTATTACCCCAGAGGATTATTCATCGAATTTTAGGATGAGCTTCTATGGATCAGGCGAAATTGACGCGCGCTGATATATTAATTTTCACCATCGCGATCGTTCTATTGATCGCTTATCTCGCTCTCTACCCGCAAATTTTCCCAGATGCATCTGTCAGGCTATCGATGTCTGAGGAACAAATCTCGAAGCAGGTCAATTATCTGCTTGACGATTTAGGTTACGATAGCGACCGCTTTGTCCATCGCTTATCCTTGCGCCATAGTTCGGAGCAGATTCGCTATTTGCAAAAACAATTTGGTTTCAAAAAAGCGAACGCCATTATCAAAGAGAATAGTGTTCCAGCATTTTTTTGGAAGGTTGATTTGTCTGATAAATACGCGAAGAAAAATGTGTTTCGCTTTTCTTACGATAGCGAGGATGAAGCTCAGGAAGCAGTTAAAAGAGCAATGAGTGATACTATTTCGCTGCAACTCAACCTCGATGGCAAGTTGCTTCAATTGACAGTGCACGTGGGAGAAAAGTCCGCCCTGGACACGGTGGAATACGACCGCGCACTCGGCATTGCAACGACCATGATGCAAAAAATTCATGGTGATCGTTTTGCGCAGTATCGGCTCGTTACTTCCAGGGATCAGAGTCAGATATCGCGGTGGGAATATCAATTCACTTGGGAAAATGATCAGCCAATATATGGAGAGACCGAAACGATCCGAATTGCGATTCGTGGAAACCGGATCAATCAATATCGAGCCACTTTTGCCCCGGCCAAACCATTGGCGATTGCCTCCAAGCGGTCTGAGCTGCAAGATATTCCTGAAGTAATCATGATGATCGGATTGCTGATCCTATTTATCGTGCTATTGATTAAAAAGCTTCGCCGCGATGAAATCGAGTTAAAGCACAATATGGTGCTCAGCATTATCATTGCCGTAGCCTGGATCTTCCAATTGATCCCAGAATTGCAATTCGACCAGAGCCGAATTTTGCTGGCGGTGCTTTTTTCCATGCTCATCTCCACGCCATTTATCTTCATGGGCTTCTTACTGGTGAGCAGTATCAGTGAGTCAAGCGCCCGTGCAGTTTGGGATGAAAAGCTGGTGACATTCGATGCCTTGCGAAAGAGGACGATCTTATTCCCGCAGTTTTCACTGAGTATTTTTCGAGGCGTGGCATTAGCATGTATCGCTTCAGGGGCTTTGGCTTTGCTGTTAAAAACGATCGATGGATTGCGATTCGGCTATATGGATCTTGCCGGAAATCACCTGACCGCGAAATTCCTGTGGCTGCCGGCCGTCTATGTTATTGCTCAGGGGCTGCGGTTGACTGGGTTCTATGAGATGATCTTTCGGTTGTTTTTTGTCTCCATCCTCAGGCAAAAATTCAATCGCAGTGCCACGATCATTTTGATCGCCACGGCTATCTCGGTATTTCCCTATGGCGGATATTTGGATTTGAAGATCTCACCGTATCCCGTCAATTTGCTCATCAATAGCGTTATCGCCGCGATCCTTATCATCGCTCTGATGAAATGGGATTTTATGACAGTGTGGATCGGTGCTTTTTGCTATTATTTGCTCCGTGAATTGTACCCATTGATCTATCAGTCCAATAGCTACTATTTTTTGAATGGGATCACGCTCTGGGTCGTTTTTGCAGGGATGATTGCCGTGGGCATCACTGGTTATCGTCGGAAGGTTTCCTATGAGATGATCCAAAAATACATCCCACCCTATGTCGTTCGACGTCAGGAGCGCGAGCGATTGCAAAGGGAATTTGAAATCGCACGCCGGGTTCAATTCAGCTTTCTGCCTCGGCAGAAACCGCGACTGGATGGCATCGATTTGGCCAGCATCTGTATCCCGGCGATGGAAGTCGGCGGTGATTATTACGATTTTATTGAATTAGACGATCAGCGGCTTGGGGTGGTCATCGGTGATGTCTCGGGCAAGGGCATTTCGGCCGCATTTCACATGACGCTCACCAAGGGCTTCCTGAAATCGCAAGCCCGGTCGATGCTTAGCCCGCGCCAGGTGATGATCAATTTGAACGAATTGTTCTATGAAAATGTTGAACGGGGCACGTTTATCAGCATGATCTATGGAATTTTCGATATGAACGCCAAAACCTTTGCTTTTGCTCGAGCCGGCCATAATCCTTTGATTATCCAAAAAGCTCAGAATGACAAAGTCGAACTGCTGTGCCCGAAAGGTTTGGCCCTGGGTCTCGCCAGAGGCAGCGTGTTCGAAAATGTCATCGAAGAATATACCATAACCATTCAGCCACAGGATATTTTCGTTTTTTATACAGACGGGTTTTCGGAGGCAATGAACGACAAAAAGCAGGAGTTTGGAGAGGAGCGACTGCAGCTTTTGCTTCAGCAGAATTCATTTTCCAGCGCCGAAGAGCTAATCAATTTTGTTAAAGAAAAAGTGATCCAATTCGTTGGCGAAGCCCCGCAACATGACGATATGACCATGTTGGTGGTCAGGATCTTATGACCAGGTTCTTGATTCATCAGGCATTGTTCTTCATTAAGCATCGCATTGATGCTCGGGCAAAATTTCCAGAAACCGTTCAATTGATTCACAAAGCTTGGTTTTCATGAGAAAAATTATTGCATATCAACCTTTACCGGCCATTTTAATCGGGATCCTTTTGTTGTTGGATGTCTCGATTTGGCAAACATCCAGCCAGGAAAGTTTGGGCCGAAACCTGATCGTTTTGCTTGCGGTTTTCAGCATGATGCCCTGGCTTGGACGCCTGCATCAAAACTTATCGATTCATCAGAAGGATAAATTGTTTTTGGGAGCGGTCGCTGCAGGGGCGCTCATCAATCTTTTCTACCAGGAGCATAACATCGGCAGCCAGGGGATTCTCTGGTTTTTGCTGAGATTTTTGACCGCATGGCTCACCGCGCTGGCTTTCGTTCTCGCCCTATCTGCGTTGCGCGACCTCATTCTGGTTCATCGCAAGAGCAGCACGAACAGAAATTTTGCGCTGTTGCTCATTGCAATTGCACTTTATAGCTTCTTTGCCGAGCCGATTGCAGTTGGGAACCAAACTATCGATGCTGCTGGTCAATTAGGATCAGGTGCTCACCGGCTGTCATTGGTTTCGAAGCTGCTTTCGGCAGCGATGATCTATCTGATAGTTGTTAATTCATTTCGCGTTCAATGGATCAAAGTGCTGAATAAGCGCCAAAAGATAGTTTCCTTCTCATTGAGAGCGATGGTCATGGCATTGGTGGTCATGGTGTTGTTTGTGACCAAAGCTGAATCAGGACAGGAGCTCGTAACGCTATATCGCTATTGTCCGACGCTCGGAAATTTCGCCTGGGCATGCCTGGTGCTCTTTTTCATTTATCTCGTTTTTTCGGCAACTGTGCTGCTATTATATTTGCCGACCGCGAGTGTATATGATCGTAAGGTGAAAGAAATTTCATCCCTGCATCAATTATCGCGGATTATTTTGGGGGTATTCGATCTCGAACAACTGGCAAAAATAATTTTGTCGCGGACTATCGATGTCACCGGTGCTGATTTTGGCTGGTTGCTGGTGAAGCGATCGGATTCGAACGATTTCGATTTGATCGGCCATAGTCAGGTGCCAACCGGGCTGCTTCAACATCTATCGATCAACCCTGAAAACGACCTGACCGATTGGATTTTAAGCCATCGCGAAGCGTTGACCATCGACCAGATCGGCCGGCACCGGCTTAGCTCGGGGCTTGATTATTGGGGGGGACTATCGGGATCATTATTGGGCATCCCTTTGCTCGCTGGTGACACAGTCATCGGCATGTTGTTCGCTTTCAAGCATGATGAATATGGCTTTCTGCCAGATGACAAAGTCATTTTGACAGCGTTTGCCAATAATGCCTCAATTGCAATTGAAAACGCCAGATTGGTTCAACAGTCGCTTGAGCGCGAGAAATATGAGCAAGAGATAAAAATCGCCCACCAGGCGCAGATGAAATTGTTGCCGCGATCAATGCCTCAACTGGACACGCTCGAAATTGATGCGGTTTGTATCCCTGCCAATGAAGTTGGTGGGGACTATTACGACTTTTTCAAGATTTCAGAACAAGAGTTGGCCGTGGTGATTGGGGACGTTTCCGGCAAAGGCGCTGAAGCAGCATTTTATATGGCAGAAGCCAAAGGAATCCTTGAATCGCTCAGCAGTATCTACTCATCGCCAAAGGAACTTTTGCTTCAAGCCAATAAGATTTTTTATGAAACCTTCGATCCGAAGACATTTTTCAGTGCCATTTATGGCGTATTCAATGTGGCTGAGCGAACGCTTCGGTTCTGTCGCGCCGGACATTGTCCGCTGATTCATTGTCCGAACGACAGAGATAAAATCCTCCTCATCGAGCCACCCGGCTTGGGGCTTGGATTGGATTCTGGTGATAAGTTTGCGGCCACATTGACCGAGCAATCGCTGCCGCTGGAATCGGGCGATATCCTGTTTTTCTATACCGATGGCCTGGTTGAAGCACGAAATACCCAGCACATGGAATTTGGTGAGCAGCGATTATGCGAGATCGTGGGTCAAAACCGTGAGGGAAGCGTCGCTGAAATTAAAGCAGAGGTACTGAGGCATATCGATGCTTTTGTCGGCAATCATCCACGTCATGATGATTTGACCATGGTCATCATCAAAGTGCGATAAAATTTTTAATTGCTTCTTTCATGAAAAGTCTGTATATTTTTTGCCAAACAAATGGGGCATGACAATAGGGGTCGGAAAACAGCAAATCGCTAAAGACAGGCCTAATGTTTCGCGTATAGCCAATTATCATTACTGGGAGTTCCGTTATGGAATCATTCGAGGTAACAAAAAGGCTTCAAGGCAATGTAGCAATTCTTGATATCAAAGGGTACCTGGATGCTCACACTGCACCACGCCTGGAAAAAGAAATTCAATCGCTGGTAGATGAGAATCAATATAACATCGTGGTCAATTTTAAAGATCTGCTTTACATTAGCAGTGCTGGGTTAGGAGTTTTTATGGGATTTATTGAGAACATTCGCAGCAATCATGGTGACATTAAGCTGACGAATATGTCCCCCAAAATCTATCGCGTGTTCGATCTGCTGGGATTTCCGACCTTATACGATATCTTCGATGACGAAGAGCAGGCGATTAAAAAGTTCAATGTTCAATGACAGCAACCGGGAGCAGATTGTGACCTCAAATAAAATGCACTATCAGCTTAAGATTCCTGGTGAAACCGATAATCTTGAAATCATCCGCCTTTTTGTGTCTAGCGTCGCCGAAAAAGCAGGTTTCAATCCCGATGATATCAGCAAAATCGAATTGGCCGTCGACGAAGCATGCGCCAATGTTATCAAGCACGCTTATACCAAAGAATCCAAAGGGCTCATCGATATTGCTATTGAGCTCGACTATAAGAAGCTGGTGATTTTGATCACCGATCATGGCAAAGGATTTGACGTCCATCAGATTCTTCAGAAAGATGTGAAAGAGTATCTTGCTGAATTGCGCGTGGGAGGGCTGGGCATTTATCTGATGAAAGCGTTAATGGATGAAGTAGAATTCGACTCCCAGCCCGGGGTCAAAACGCAAGTGAGAATGGTAAAGTATTTTTTAAAGAACGGCAAATTGCAGAAGAATCGCACGAATGAACCTCGATAGTCAAGACATCCAATCGTTAGCCCCACCATCTCTGGATGTGAATGAGGGCGTCAGCCGCATCCTGGATGAAAAACTCATGGAACTGCAATCGCTGTTTGAAATCAGCCAAACCCTAAATTCCTCACTGAACCTGACGTCCATCCTCGATAACATGCTGCTCACCCCAATGGGCAAAATGATGATCACCCGTGGCATGGTATTGCTCTATGGGGAGGACGGTCAATTACGTGTCGAGACGTTGAAGGGATTGCCGAAGCAGCTCCTGGGACAGATCGTCCCATTATCTTCCATGCTCACCGAGCCATGTTTCGTGAAAAACCTGATGGATCGCCAAATTGCTGGGCTGGATTTTTTCGTGGAACATCAAGTGGTGTTGCTGTTGCCCATTCGGAGCAGCGATAAATCGCTGGGTCTGATCGGATTCGGGAAGAAGATCTCTGGCAAAGATTATCTTGAATCAGAGATCGAATACTTGAAATCGCTGGCCAATATCGCCGCCACTTCTATTGAAAATGGCTTGATGGTCATGCGGCTTCAGGCAGTTAACCGGCAACTGGATAAGAAGATCCAGGAATTGAATACCCTTTTCGATATTGGCAAAGAATTGAATTCAACGCTGGATCGAGACAAGATCATCAATCTGTTAAGCTACGCCGTGATGGGGGAGATGCTGGTAAATCGATGCCTCATTTTCGTTCAGGAAAACGATCAAATGCGGCTGGCCATTTCAAAAGGGCAGAAAAGCCAGGCCGATGTAGCGATATTTGAAGCGCCAGATCTTTTGTCAAATCTTGCCAATATTCATTTTCCCATTCATCTGCGAGCTGGCGAATCATTCGCGCCACCATTATCGATCTTTCAGCAAGCTGGTTTTCGGGCGATTGTGCCCATGCGGATTCAGAACCAGACCAAAGGGATCCTCGCTATTGGAGAGCGAATTACTGGGCAGGACTTCGAGCAATACGATTTAGAATTTTTATTCACCCTGGGCAATGAAGCGATGATCTGCCTGGAGAACGCCCGTTTATTCAAAGAGATGCTTGAAAAGCAGCGGCTGGAAGAGGAGCTGGCCTTAGCCAGGGAGATCCAACAGAATTTGTTGCCACGTCAATGCGTGAAATTGACAAATTATGATATCGACGCGATCAATGTCCCGAGCCTTCAGGTGAGCGGAGATTACTTCGATTGCATTCGCCTGAGCGAAGATAAGGTTTGTCTGGCGATCGCTGACGTATCGGGGAAAGGGATTGGCGCTGCGTTGTTGATGGCAAATCTCCAGGCCGTTCTTCATGCACTGATCGATGCGGATGCAGTGTTGACCGATGTCGCCTATAAAATTAACAATCTCATTTTCAAAAATACTCACTACGACAAGTTTATTACTTTCTTTTTTGGCATATTGGATCTCAAAAACAATCAATTCACGTACGTAAATGCGGGGCACAATCCGCCTATCTGGCTGCGCAGTAATGGCCACATTGAACGATTAGAACAAGGTGGCATTATTTTGGGAATGATGCCCAATTTGTCCTATCGCCAAGAGACCATTCCATTAAAGCCGGGGGATTGGATCGTGATGTATACCGATGGGGTCTCTGAAGCTGTGAATGCAGCAGACGAAGAGTTCGAGGAACAAAGATTGATTGAAGTCATTCAAGCAAATCGCATGCATTCCGCCAGCGTTATGAAAGATCGAATTCTTGCCAGTGTTCGAGAATTTGCGATCGGCCAACCCCAGCGAGATGATATCACTTTGTTGTGTCTGGTTTGCCGCAGTTCCGATGGGGGAGAAGTATAGGCGGTGAAAGCTGATAATGGTTCGAAAAACTATTTAGTGCGAGAAAGGAAATAAATGGCTTCTATTTTGATCGCCGATGATGATAATACGATCCTCTTATTATTATCAAAGGTCTTGGGCGCCAACGATCATGACTTAACGCTTGCCAATAATGGCAAAGAGGCGCTGGAACGAATTAAAGAAAAAACTTTTGATCTGATCATCTCTGATCTTCAAATGCCCGAGGTGAATGGTATTGAGGTTCTGCAAGCTGGGAAGAAGAAGAGCGCCGAGACTGAGGTGCTTATATTAACCGGGCATGCGAGCATAAAATCTGCGGTCAGTGCGATGAAATTGGGCGCGTTCGAATATCTCACCAAACCTGTGGATGTCGAAGAGCTGCGGCTCAAAGTCGCGCAAGCGCTGAAGCATCGAGAATTGAAAATCGAGATCGAACGGCAGCAGCGGAAGATCGATGAATATAACGAGATGATCCAGCACGATTTGAAACTGGCCGAACAGGTCCAGCAAAGCCTGGTGCCATTGCCCATTCGCAACAGCAAGATCGATATCGGGCTGAAACATCTCCCAATGATTGGGGTTGGTGGAGATTTTGCCGATATCTACTACGATGGGGAACAGTTCATTTACATTACCATGATCGATATCACCGGGCATGGCATAACTGCTGCGCTGCTGGTGAATCGGATTTGCAGTGAGATCCGAAGTCTGGTTCGCGATGAGTTTGAGCCCAATGAGATTTTGTATAATCTGAACAATTTTGTGATCGATATTTTTCAGCGAACTGGGATGTTCCTGACCATGTTCACCTCCAAGCTGGATCTGCATGCCAATAGCTTTACCTATGCTGGGAGCTCGCATCCCGCAATTATTTTATGGAAACAGAGCAGCGACAAGTTTCAAAAACTATCATCACAAAACATGATCATTGGGTTTGAAAAACAGCCAGTGGAAAATTTCTCCCAGGATACTGTTCAATTGGACAATGGGGACAAGCTCTTCTTTTATACAGATGGGATCATCGAGGCTGAGAACGACCAGCGCGAGCAGTTCGGCATGAAACGACTGCTTTATATCATCGATCAAATGAAGCATCATCCGTCACAGGAAATTGCAGAAAGTGTGCTGAATTATATGCAGGCACAACAATTCATGCAGATCAGGGATGACATTTTCATCATTGTTGCCCATATCCTCTAAAAATAGAGCAGCGATGTTGGCGCGCAATAGGGCATTGCGGTTTCGGATCCCAAAAGTGCCAGGTATGATGGTTGCGGTCGAACCCTGCGCTTCAATGAAGCCATGATACCTGGCAACTGGTTGAGTCGAATTAGCTTATTGGAGAAATTCTATATCCATGCGGACGGTCCGCTGAAATATTGAATAGAGATCCTTTAAAAAATTCCCTTCGACATCCATTTTGACAGCCATGGTAAAAAACACATATTCTACCGGAATTCGTTCGACTTCGCGTCCTTGACCAATACGCTCCATCTTATTCTTCACGGTAAAATCCTCAATGCTCACGTGATCAAACACCACGTCATTATCATAGCTATCATGAGGGGCGAATTTTACCCGAATCAGGCGCTTTCGAAATCCGGCAAAAAGATCGGAAATTTGCAGCGTATTGTTCAGCTTCGCTTCACCTTTAAACACCAACTTATTAAGCACCTCTTTCGTCTCTGGGTCCTTCTCTTGCTTCGGTTGAAATGCAGTAATCCGGGCATCATCAAAACTGCTATTCATAGATCATCCTCGAATTTGATTATTGAAATGTGTTTTTTGAAGCGCACAATATAAACAATAAAAATGAACAAAGCAAGCTCGATTTTCATCATCGCCTGAGGTAGGGGCGCTTATGGTTTGAGATCGTAAGTGAAAGGGCAATAGCGTTCTTCGAAATCATGAACATCTGAGCAGGTTCATTCCAAAGGATGATGAAATTGAACGATTCAATATAACGTTTGATCGCCAGGACAGAAAAGGTGGGACAAAAGTCTCGCACAAAAATTTTCACTTGAAATTTAAAAAAAATCTCAATATCTTCAACAAAATTTTAGTCCTCATAGCAGCCAAAATTTAACAAAAGGAAGTGGAGCAATGAATACAAGAATAACACGCCGGAGCTTCTTTAAAGGAATTTCTGGACTGGGTCTGTCGTTATTGTCATTTCCGCTTTGGACGAATTTCCAGACAAAAAAAGCATCGGGCTCAAAGATTCCCATTATTTTGTGCAGCAGGGGAGCGGATTGGGGAAGAAAAGTGAATGAGCCGGGGTGGGAGATCTTATCTAAGGGAGGCAATATCCTGGATGCGATCGAAAAAAGCGCGAATGTTGTCGAACTGGATCCTGAGGATATGTCGGTTGGATACGGCGGGTTGCCCAATGAGGAAGGAGAAGTAGAATTGGACGCATCCATCATGTACGGCCCGACGCATTCTTGCGGTGCGGTGGCGTCATTGCGATACATTAAGACGCCCAGCTCGGTAGCCCGCTTGGTGATGGAGCGAACCGATCATATTCTGTTAACTGGAAAAGGCGCATTAAGGTTCGCGCTGGCCCATGGTTTCAAAAAGGAAAATTTATTGACTGAAAAAGCCCGTTTGGTATGGCTGCGCTGGAAAGAAAATATGAGCGATAAAGACGATTGGCTGCCCCCCAAAGATGGCAAATATCTCGAACAGCCAAGTGGGACGATCAACGTGTTGGCGGTGGATCAGAATGGTGATATCGCTGGTATTACCACGACCAGTGGATTGGCTTTCAAAATCCCAGGTCGCGTGGGTGATTCGCCAATTATCGGGGCAGGACTATATGTCGATAACCAAGTTGGCGCGGCTGGTGCAACGGGCCGGGGAGAAGAAGTGATTCGCACATGCGGCAGCTTTTTGGTCGTGGAATTGATGCGTCAGGGAAAGACTCCGCAACAGGCCTGCGAGGCCGCCTGTCGACGCATTATCGATGTGAATGGTGGGATCGAGCAGATTAAAAAGAGCCGCTATAATGACAAGTTCATCGCTGTTAACAAGCAGGGGGAGGTTGGTTGCGCTGAAATTATCGGTTCGCGCCGAAATCCGCCCCAACTCGCCTATATCAATCCCAGCGGATTTCATGTCTATGATGGCTCAATTTTGATCGAGGAATAGCCAAGGTTATATGCCGTTTTGCGTCGGGTCTGATGACGTCAGTTGAACGCTTAATGCAAGCTCGATCGGCATTTTCAGCCGAGATGAAAAATGTCTTGCATTATTGGAATTTTATTATTAAATTTGGCCCATGAATCAGCTCTACGATGCCCGGCGAAGGATGGTGCAGGACCAACTGGTGAGGCGTGGGATCCGTCACCCAGCGGTGCTAAAAGCCATGCGCAAAATACAGCGGCATCTTTTTGTTGATGAGAAGGATCGGGAGCGGGCTTATGACGACACGCCGCTCTCAATTCCTTGTTCTCAAACCATCTCCCAGCCCTACATGGTCGCCCTGATGACCGAGCTGATCGAGCCGAATAAAGACAAAAAAGTGCTCGAGATTGGAACTGGCTCCGGTTATCAGACCGCGATCCTGGCTGAGACGTGCGGTCAGGTCTATTCGATCGAGCGACATCAAGAATTAGCGGAACGCGCACAACAGCTTCTCCAGCAGTTGGGTTATCGTAATGTGGAGATCCGATGTGGAGATGGCACCTTGGGATGGCCAGAACAAGCGCCATTCGACGCTATTATCGTAACTGCCGGGGCGCCAGAAGTTCCGGAATCCTTAGTCCAGCAGTTGGTTGAAACGGGCGTCATGGTGATCCCGATCGGAAGCCAGTATCGACAGAATTTGGAGTTAATCAAGCGTAGAGGCGATTCTTACACTTCAAAAACAGTTTGTGGTTGTATTTTTGTACCTTTGATCGGCAAAGAGGGGTGGAAGGAGTGAGCACGAAATTGACGGAGATCGACATCGGGATGGGAACGACAGCGCAGCGAGTTACTTATATTCGAAGGCTATACGATTGGGTGTTGCATTGGGCGGAAACCCCTTATGGTTCTTTGGCACTTATCATTTTAGCGTTCGCGGAATCTTCTTTTTTTCCAGTGCCGCCAGACGTATTACTAATTGCTCTGGCAATTTCGATCCCAAAGCGATCGTTCTTTTATGCACTGGAAACAAGTGTTGCATCCGTGGTTGGCGGGATGTTAGGATATTATATCGGCCTGGCACTGATGGATTTCATCGGCTGGCGAATTATTGATCTCTATAATGCGCGAGCGCTATTTACGGAGTTGTTCAAAACATTCAATGAATATAATTTTTGGGCAGTGCTCATCGCGGCGATCACACCGATCCCTTACAAGGTATTCACGATCTCCGCTGGCGCAGCCAATGCCAATTTCGCTGTATTCATGCTTGCTTCGATCATCGGGCGCTCGATCCGATTCTTCGCAGTCGGCGCTTTGATATTTCTGTTTGGCGAACGAATCAAAAATTTTATTGACAAGTACTTTAATTGGCTCTCAATCGTTTTTGTGGTGCTATTGATCGGTGGTTTTATTTTAGTGAAATACGTTTTTCGTTAAATCGTTTTCTCTCAGACGATCATCGCGGTAAAGGGGATGATAAAAAATCGGGGCGTAGCGCAGCCCGGGTAGCGCGCTTGCTTCGGGAGCAAGAGGTCGGTGGTTCAAATCCACTCGCCCCGACAACATTCTTAAAAATGGGTCATTATGTTGACCCATTTTTCATTGATATCCAGAAGGAAGTGATCATTGAATTGGTTTGGGGTGCAATGTTTCGTTTGATATTGATGTCCCAACCCCTATTGAATCTCTGATTGTTAGTCGACCATGTCTTTATCTAAGAAACGATGAACAATCAAAATATTCTGTTAATCAATCCATGGATTTTTGATTTTGCCGCCTATGATTTTTGGATCAAACCGGTCGGTTTGCTCTCCATTGGCAATTATTTAGAACAGCATGGTTATCGGACTTATTTGATCGATTGTCTGGATCGTTTTCATCCGCTTCTCCGCAAAACAAAGCAGAAAAAATTTGGCACGGGTAAATTCATTCGAACGGAGGTGGAAAAGCCAGCCATCCTCAAGCATATTCCCAGAAAATATTGCCGCTACGGCATGCCCCTGGACGCATTCTCAGCAGCCGTTGATCACGCTCCACCGCCAGCAGCGATTCTGGTCACTTCAGGGATGACCTATTGGTATCATGGTCCTCAATTTGCGATTCGGTTGCTCCGACAACGATTTCCCAACATCCCCATCGCCTTAGGCGGTATTTATGCGACGCTCTGCTATGACCATGCAGTTCATCATTCGGGTGCCGATATCGTTATCAAAGGCCCAGGCGAGATCGCTGCTTTGAAATGGCTCGATGATCTGACTGACAATAATCGAAGTGTTGCCGATCAATACTTAGAATTTCCCTCGCCAGTTTATCACTACTATCAAAAACTTGTCTCTATTCCTGTGCTCACCTCCATGGGTTGTCCTTTTCGGTGTTCCTTTTGTGCGTCCCATTTATTGGCTGGTAAATTTCTGCAACGCGATCCAGAACAAGTGATCGAAGAGATCGAATATTATTATCGTCATCGCCATGTCCGACATTTCGCCTTCTATGATGATGCGCTGCTGATGAATCATCAGCGGCATCTCTCGGTAATTCTTGACGGCGTCATCGAAAAACAGCTCCGTGTTGATTTTCACACCCCGAACGGGATGCACGCCAGAGAAATTACACCAGAATTGGCGATAAAAATGTATCGAGCGAATTTCAGAACGATCCGTTTGAGCTTTGAGACCGCAAATCCAGCTCGTCGGCCAGATATCGGCAATAAAGTTGATGAAGACGCTCTCGCCAACGCGCTCGATTATTTGGAGCAAGCTGGCTATCAGCGCAAGGAAATAGAGACTTATGTGATCATGGGGTTACCGCAGCAGACCGTTGATGAGGTGGTTGAGGGATTGCTGTTTGTTGCTGGACTGGGGGCCAAAGCGAAATTAACATCGTTTTCGCCGATCCCCGGCACGTTGGATTGGGAGAGAGCAATTCAAGCGGGTAATTTGGATCCTGATGTCGACCCATTGCTGACCAATAATTCGATTTTTCCCTTGCAGCGCGCTGATTTTCCTTATGACATGTTCCAAAAAATAAAAAACCTGGCCAAGGTTTTAAATTATGGCCTCGATCATGGGGTCAATTTATTTGATCGATCACAACTGGCTCGGATCGCATCGAATTACATCAGAACGCATTATAAGAAACATCAAACCGATGCTGAGGAAAATTGACGGCCAGGTAGAATGATTCTCAGTTACCGTTATAGCGAAATGTCATTGCAGATAGAATGAAGCAATTTAATTATAGCTGGCAGATTATTTCGTTGCTTTGCTCCTCGCGATGACAGCATAGACAGCAATGTTTATTATTTTGGAAATCCTCTATTAGGGTGCCATGGCATCGAATCGATTCGCTTTCTGCCCAGCGCGAATTTTCGGCTGGAGAGATATCGCAGATCAACCGATTCCCTAACACCGCGCTTTATCGCCAGACAGATGATTATCTCAGGAGGAGCTCTATTTTGGGTTTAGATGCGCCATTCACAGAGACAATAACGATCTATATTGGCTTAGCCATCATAATGACGGGCATTTCTTGGCTGGTCATTTTATTTCTTAAATCGCGCGCCAAAACTGCGGAACAGAAAAAAGCTGCCAGCCAAAAACCATCAGCCTTTGCCAAAACCTCCACCGACATTATCGCCTTTCTGACAAAGCTGCTATTGGGGAAGGTGGTGGATAAAAGCAAAAATCGACCGCTCGGCTGTCTTTTTGACTCGATAAGAATATTGCTTATCTTGCTTGTCATTGCGATCGGTTTGGTGGTGATGTTTATCGGGCTGTTTATTCAGCCATTCATCAGCTTCGAAAATGAAGACCTGGCGGCCGAAGTGCGGTGTATTACGGCAGACTCAGCCAATGATTTTATCGAATTGGAGTTAATTCGAACCAAAGGGCGACTGGCAAACGTGCCACAAAAATATTATGTGACTGGTGATCGCTGGTTTATCCGCGGTGATGTGATCGAATGGAAACCATGGCTGGGAACATTTGGGCTGAATAAAATGTACCGTTTGACACGATTGGGGGGGTTTTTTGCCAACGATCAGGACGATAGAAATTTGATCCCAAGCCAATATAGCCTGGTTTTCGAGGAAGAAAATTCCAGTTTGAACTGGATATTCAGAATTGGATACGATTTTTTCCTGGTCAAAGGGGTGCAGAGCAATAGCGTTTCTCAGATACCCGAGCCTGGGAAAACAGTGAGAGTTTATGTGACCTCTACTGGCCTTGCGCTGGGGCCTGGCCCAAAATAATTGATGGCCTGCAATCAAATCCAATGCAACAATCAGAGTCTTCGGCTCTCCGCTAATGATTGCTGGCATGGAGTATCGAAACGAATTCAATGAGGCTTCTCGGGCAAAGATAACGAGCATAAATTTGGCGTAAGCCTGGCCATTCACCAAATTGAATAAGAATTTTGCACCGACATTTGAAATCATTATTTCATTGTTCAAACAGTTCAGCGATATGGAATTTTCGGATGCCTTAGTGTATTGATGAGAACAATTCTCTTTTGGACTAACCAAATGGAGGAGGAATTATGAGCCGAATGTTTTCGCTTATCATCGCCATGTTATTGATCGTCTCCTGTCAGCCTGAAAAATCTCAGCAGGAAGGTAAAGTGATCGTCGTCAGTCCCGACGCCCCGGCTGCGATTGGGCCATATAGCCAGGCGATCAAAGTAGGCAATACGTTGTACTGTTCAGGTCAAATTGCCATAGATCCTGCCACCAATCAGATGGTTACAGAGAGCATAGAAGTGGAGACCGAACAGGTTTTAAAAAATCTCGGCGCAGTGCTGAAAGCCGCCGGGATGGACTATTCTGATGTCGTTTCGGCCACGGTTTTTATGAGCGATATTCAAAATTACAGCCGTATTAATAGCGTCTATGCGAAATACTTTTCTGAACAACCGCCAGCGCGGGCTGCGGTCCAGGTGGCGAATTTGCCGCGAAACGCCAATGTTGAAATCGCCTGTATCGCTGTCAAAGCGAAATAGGATTGCAGCGAAATGCCGCGCCATTGACCTGAATAGAGGCTGGTATCACCATTCGTGAGTCAATGTTCGGATGAACAAAAATTATTGCCGCGAAAATTGCTATATTGGGTGTATTGAGTAAAATGCAGAATAAATGTGGCAAATAAAAAGCTGAAATCGATTACAATTCATGATGGCTTTATTTAATTCAAACGATGATTAGCCGCGCCTTCGGTATAAATTGCAGAACACACAATAGGGAGGAAGAGCCGATGAAAACAGATAACATTCATTGGTTAGGCCACGATTCGTTTCGGATCGAGGATCAGGGGAAGCAAATCTATATCGACCCATGGAAACTTTCGCCTAAAGCGGTAGCCGCCGATTATATTCTGGTGACTCACAGTCATTATGATCATTTTTCCAAAGATGACATTAATAAGATCAAGACCGAGCACACAAAGATCGTAGGGCCAGCGGATGTGGCCAGACAATTGGGCGCCAATGCTATTGCCATGGAACCCAATCAGGAAATCGAAATTGATCAGCTAAAAATCCAGGCCGTCCCCGCTTACAATATCGGGAAGAAGTTTCACCCGCGCGAAAACAAATGGATCGGATTTGTGATCACTCTTTCAGACGGCACGAGGATCTACCATGCTGGGGATACAGATTTCATCCCCGAGATGAAAGCATTAAAAGTGGATATTGCATTGCTGCCAGTCAGTGGGACATACGTTATGACCGCAAATGAAGCCATAGAGGCAGCGAATTCATTTCGGCCGAGCGTCGTTATCCCAATGCATTTCGGCGACATTGTGGGTGATCGAAATGATGCGAGGAAGTTCCAGGCTGGTTTCTCTGGCGAGACCGTCATCAAAAGCGTCGAGAAATAAAACCTGGCTGGGATTGCATTCAACGTCAACTACGATTGGTAGCCAAAAATCCAACGATCATGTGAAACTGAAATTAGCACTTGACATATTCCGGTTGTTTTGCTATATTCTTTTGAATCGATAATCGAATAAGGACGAACCCTGTTAATGAAAAAAATAGTCACACTGTTCTTGCTTGTTCCGCTTTTCATCTTTGCCGTCTACAATTTTTGGCCCGTCCGTCAGCAAAGCCGATGGTCAGTAGATCTACCTGAGCTACCAGGTTCTTTGATCATGGCAGAAGCGCCGATCCGAATTTTGGACACGGTGAAACGGGGAGAAACCCTATCGGCCTTGCTGATTAAAAACGGAATTGCAGCCGATTTGCTCCATTCGATCATCGAAGCATTTAAACAACATCATCCAGTGAATCGGCTGCGGCCCGGAGATCGCTATGAGATCGAAGTTGACCGACAAGGAAAGTTGTTCTCATTCATTTATAGCCCTTCGATTGAAAAAAAATATCACATTTTCCTTGACCCAAGCAATCGGTATTCTTCGCGCCAAATCAGTGTCGATTTGCTTCCCAAATTGAAGTATTTGAAGGCTAACATTCAGACGACCGTATATGATGCGGTGCTCGATGCTGGCGAGACCCCAGAACTATTGATGTCCTTCACAGATATTTTTCAATGGGACATCGATTTCTTCGTGGATCCCCAGGTCGGCGATGAAATCAGAATCGTCTATGAGAAATACTATATCCCAGAAACCGATCAATTCGTGAAATATGGGAAGATCTTGGCCGCGCAGTACCTATCGAAATCCGATACGCTCACAGCGATCTACTTCGAAAATAGCCCGGCAGATGATGGTTATTATGATCCGAAAGGCAACTCGTTTCAAAAGACCTTTCTCAAATCCCCACTGAACTATCGACGGATCAGTTCTCATTTTTCATATTCTCGCAAACATCCCATTCTCAAGATTGTACGGCCGCACTACGGCATCGACTATGCCGCGCCAGAAGGCACGCCGGTCTCGGCTGCGGCCAACGGAGTGGTCATTGACAAGGGGTATGATCGTGGTATCGGCAACTTTGTCAAGATCCAGCATCGGAATGGTCATTTTGTCACCATCTATGGTCACTTAAGCCGTTTTGGTGAGGATATTCATAAGGGAGCAAGCGTTAAACAAAAGCAAGTGATCGGATATGTTGGAAGTACTGGTTTGGCGACTGGCCCCCATTTGCACTACGCCATGTTTGAAAACGGCCGACCGATTAATCCAATCAAGATCAAAAACGCCTCGGGCGATCCAGTGCTCCCTGCAAATCGCGAGCGGTTTCATGATCACACCAACCACATGCTCGCCCAATTGCAGGCGATCGATCAATCTGCAGTGGCTTTGGTTGTTGTACCTGCGCTTCAGGTGCATTTTAATCGATATATTTTACCAGAACGATGAATGAATCCAAGTGAATCAGAAACGAGGAGAGGAGAAACCTTATGACAAATGGTATTTTTAATGTTCCAATTCCAAGTAATGAACCGGTGTTGTCCTATGGCCCAGGAAGTCCTGAGAAGAAAGCATTAAAAGCAAAGATCGCAGAGCTGAAGTCAAAGGAAATTGAAATTCCAGTGATTGTTGGTGGTGAAGAACTGAAAACTGGGCGCACGGCAGAATGCCGTTGTCCCCATGAGACGAAGCACTTACTGGGTGTTTATCATAAGGCTGGGGAAAAAGAAGTCGATCAAGCGATCGAAGCGGCCTTGAAAGTCCGACCCAAATGGGCAGCAATGAGCTGGGAAGCTCGGGCTGCTATTTTTTTGAAGGCGGCAGAGTTGTTAGCAGGACCGTATCGACCGGTGCTCAATGCTGCGACCATGCTGTGTCAATCGAAAACGGTTTTTCAGGCAGAGATCGATTCCGCCTGTGAATTAATTGACTTCTATCGATTCAATCCCTATTACATGCAACAGATCTATCAGCAGCAACCGCAATCATCGAAAGGCTGTTGGAATTATGTTGAGCATCGGCCGTTGGAAGGGTTCGTGTTTGCGGTGACCCCATTTAATTTCACCTCCATTGCTGGCAATCTACCGACAGCGCCTGCTATGATGGGCAATGTGGTGTTATGGAAGCCAGCTTCGTCCACCGTGTACACCGCTTATTTCATCATGCAATTGCTCAGAGTAGCTGGGCTGCCCGATGGAGTGATTAACATGGTTCCCGGCCCAGGTGCTTCGGTCGGCAATCCAGTAATGGCCAGTCCGCATCTGGCAGGCGTCCATTTTACTGGATCCACTTCGGTCTTTCAGGACATGTGGAAGACGATCGGAAATAATATCGCGAAATATCGGACCTATCCTCGCATCGTGGGGGAAACTGGGGGCAAAGATTTCATTTTCGCCCATCATTCAGCGGATCTGGACGCGCTAACCACGGCCATGGTCCGCGGCGCATTCGAATATCAGGGTCAGAAATGCTCTGCCGCCTCACGCGCTTACATCCCATCCAGCATCTGGCCAGAGTTGAAGCAGAAGCTTATCGCAGCGGTGAAAAGGATTCGAATGGGCTCGCCAGAGGATTTCACCAATTTTATGGGCGCAGTCATCGATCGCGGGGCTTATCAAAGCATTGTCAGCTTTATTGATTATGCGAAGGGATCGCCAGAAGCTGAATTTATTTCAGGCGGCAATTACAGCGATGAGACCGGCTATTTTATTGAGCCAACCATCATTGTCACCAGCAATCCAAAATTTAAGTTGATGGAGGAAGAAATTTTCGGCCCGGTGATCACCGTCTATATTTATGCGGATGAAAAATTCGAAGAGACCTTGCACTTGTGTGATGAAACTTCGCCCTATGGGTTGACTGGGTCGATTTTTGCGCGCGATCGCTTTGCGATCATTCGAGCGACTGAGGTTCTAACTCATGCAGCCGGGAATTTTTATATTAATGACAAACCCACTGGAGCAGTGGTTGGTCAGCAGCCGTTTGGCGGAAGCAGGGCATCTGGCACGAATGATAAGGCTGGAAGCATCATCAATTTGCAGCGTTGGGTAACGCCGCGAACCATTAAAGAGAACTTCCTCCCGCCTTCAGATTTTCCGTACCCGCACATGCTGGAGCCGTAGTCGTGAGGTAATATTCGGGATGAATCAGCCCTTTCGAGGTTAAGCACCAGCGTTTTAGACAAAGAACGGCCGTTTTTGCGGCCGTTTTTTTTTATTATAGCAACAACCGAATTGTCATATCGGGCTGGGCGATGCGATCGAACAGCACGCCAGCCTGCTGAAATAGTTCCATGACCAGGTTAAAATTATCTGGATATTCCCCACAAGACACGACCCGCTTCAAGCCAGCGTTGACGATCATCTTGGCGCAGATAATGCATGGACTATGGGTACAATATAGTGTCCCTCCGTCAATAGCGACGCCATGAACGCCGGCCTGAATAATGGCATTTTGCTCTGCATGAATTGCACGGCAGATCTCATGGCGTTCGCCAGAGCGGATATTGAGTTGATTGCGCAAGCACCCCAGTTTCGTACAATCATCAATGCTTCTGGCGGCGCCGTTATAGCCGGTCGTTAACACATGACGGTCTTTGACGATAATAGCTCCCACATGATGCCGCAAACAGGTAGAGCGTTCGGCAACCAGAAAAGCCATCTTAAGAAAATATTCGTCCCAGCTCGGCCTGAGCCGGCTTTTGATTTCATCTAAAATTCCATCCACCTGCCGCTGTAATTGATCAAAATCGCCGTTATTAAAAATCCGAAAATCTGCTAACGCCATGCAGGCGGCGATATTCTGTTGATGCTGTTGGTCACTTCTCTCTCTGCCTTCGATTGCTAAAAATTCCGCCAGATCGGACACGTTTTCCGGTCGATTTCGAGCCATTGCCCGCTCAAAACGGATGATTTCGGGAGCATCAACCGCCACTAAGAAAAAATCGGGCAGTTGTTTCAGCGACCGCACTTCAAACACATTCCGAATGCTATCGATCACTGTATCGCGGCCAGAAAGCTTTGATTTGATCATTTCCGCCAGAACTGCTGGCCCTTTTTCTGCGCGGAGTTGATTCCCCATCTGAATCAGGTTCTCACGACTTGGTGTTCTTCCCAACCGAGCAAGTTCATCTCGAATGATATCTGAAAGCGAATAGTGGTCAAAGCCTTTCGAGATTAGATAATTAACAATTGTGGTCTTGCCAGAAGCATTCGTCCCTGTTAAGCCTAGAATCATAATGAAATCCTCTGCGATAAGCCTTTTATGATTTAATTACAAAAAATCGTATTCCAATTTTATTCATGAGGCAATAGGGGATCAACCTATCGACTAATCATTTAAAGTTTAAGACCATCAAAAGTTCAAAATTAGCGGTAGGGCATCTGCTGGGCAGGTAGGTGACGTTTTAATTTTGCAATAACCAGGTAGGGGGGAATAATTGTTGCAATATCCATCTCTAATTTCAATTTTGTCGCTCTCATTGTCGCTTGTTGGTAATTTGAAATTGGTAAAACAACGATAAAAACGCAGCTTCGAACCAGTCACAATATCCTTCCTATTTCTGGGGGAGAGGAAGATATTTGTTCTGAACTGATACAGAATCAAAGAGAAATGCCTCAGAAATTGATAATCAATGAATACATCTCGCAGACAAAAAGATCAAATCGACAATCATCAAGCCAGAAACACTTTTTTGAAAGGAGCGATTGTGAATAGCAAGACCCTTATCCTTTTAGCATTGATCATCTTGCTGTTGGGCTGTACAACGAGCCGATACATGACAGCGGACCGCTATTTAAGGACAGATGATTATGAAAATGCGCTCCGTGAATATCTGAATATCGCTGGGAGCGGCGGCTCATTGGGTTTATCAAAAGACATCCGCGCCTTATCTGGGGCAATGATCGCGTCCTTCAAGCTCGGGAAATACAAACAATCTTTCGCTTTGAGCAAACAGATCTTGAGTCAGGATCGGCAGAATAGCTGCGCCATTTTTTATGCTGGCATGAACCTCGAGATGCTCAACAAAAAGCCATTAGCTAAAAAGGTCTATCGATATTACACAACGATGTCCCGCTTCGACCCATATTATAAGCTCTCCAAAGCCAGGTTCCAGCAACTGGTGAAAGATGAAATCGGACAGCGAATTGCCATGGCAGTGAAAATGGAGAGCCAGATTGGCGATCACCAGATCGAGGATAATGCGGTTGGCGTGCTTTATTTCCTCAATGTCATGGAGGACCCGAATTGGAATTCGTTGAGCAAGGGATTGGCCGAGATGATGATCACAGATCTCTCTCAGGTGAACCAATTGAAGGTATTGGAGCGAGTTTATTTAGAAAAGCTGATCGAGGAGATGCAATTGGGGATGAGCGGGTTGGCCGACGAAGCCACCGCGCCCCGGCTCGGTCGGCTGATGGGCGCCAAAAACCTGGTGAATGGCGCCTTTACCATTAAAGCAGACCGCTATCTTACCATCCAGACCAATTTAATCGATACCAAATCCCGAAGTGCGGTGGAAGGAAAGGAAATGGCCGGCAGTTTGACCGAACTGTTCGATTTCGAAAAAGAAATTGTATTTAGTGTGATAGATCGCCTTGGCATTCAAATCACCCCTGAGCAGCGAAAAAGGATTGGCCTCAATCGGACCAAAAGTCTGGAAGCGTTCAAGGCGTTTTGTCGCGGCTTAGAGCAATATGATCTCGGCAATTATTCATCGGCAGTGGTCAGTTTTCGGGAAGCAGCGCGCCTGGATCCAAATTTCATTTTGGCTACTAATTATTTGGATCTGGCTTTGGCCATGGAGAGCATCGAGCAAGGGAGCTTTTTATCAGCGTATTTCGAAGGGGGCAGCCAGGGAACCGGCAGCAGAGATCAATTGAGCAGCTCGCTATCGACTTCGACACAAGATCGATTGATGCAGCTTTCTCAGAATCTCGATCTCGGCTATTTGCCGGGCAATGATTCGCGCAATGGCGCTTCCGAGCTGCTCTCAGACTCCCGATTCTGGGAAGAGGATTGGCGCAATCAGGAGGTGCTCCCGCTGCCGCCTTTGCCTCCTGCGCCACCAAAATAGTAAGCTAACATGATCTCTTTGCATGTGGTTCCAAAGATCGGATTCAGGTAAAAACGTCTCATTTCTATGCGCTAACAGGGGGATAGAATACCTGGATGCGAAGGCAAGCATCACGGCATATTTCTGGCGTTTTGCAGCAAGGATAGCAAGATCATTTGAAACAGGAAAAATTCGCTATAGAAATCAATTGCAGATCATCATTGTTGATTGGAGTTCGTTCCATGATGAAAAAGATAATTGTCATGCTGTTTGGCTGTTGCTTGATGATAATCGGCAACGTTTCTGCTCAAAATAGCAATCCAGTCATTGAATCGCTCGTGGCAGAGCAGCGGGCCGGGACATTTCTGGTGGACATCCGCTACGATGTAAGCGATCCAAATAATGATATGCTGTTTGTCTACGTGCAAGTGTCTCGGGATAGCGGCAAAACCTTTACTGTGCCAGCCAGAAGCTTCAGTGGGAATTATGGCTTTCCAGTTGTACCTGGGAAGGGCAAGCTGATTGTCTGGGATGCAGGGGCCGATTATCCTGAGCAATATGGCGAGAACTTTCGAGTGAAGCTCATTGCCAGCGACCTGAAGCTTGATCGGGTTGTCTCGATCCCGGCAGATAGTTTTCTCATGGGAGATATCGATGGCTTATTCGATCAGCAGCCGAGGCATACGGTGCGGTTGAATGAATTCAATATTGCTCCCTACGCGGTGACCAATGGGGAGTACAAAATATATTGTGATTTGACTGGACGCGCTTATCCGCCAGAAGGCGGCGCCAGTCAAGCTCCCCAAGGATACTTCCTGAATTATCCAAATTATCCAGTTGTAGGCGTTAGTTGGTACGACGCGGTTCGCTATTGCAATTGGCTCAGCCAACAATATGGCTTTGCCGCTTGTTATGATACTGTCAACTGGTCGTTTAATCCGTCAAAAAATGGTTTTCACCTGCCCACTGAAGCGCAATGGGAGCGCGCAGCCCGAGGTGGACTCGCCACGAAAAAATATCCTTGGGGCGATGAAGACCCTGGAACAAGATGTAATTATCAATTCTATCAGGGAGTGCTGGTGGATTCCATGGCAAATTTTTTAAACAATCGGGGACCATTACCTGTCGGCAAATTCCAGCCCAATGGCTTCGGGTTGTATGACATGGCCGGAAATGTGTTCGAATGGTGCAATGATTGGTATCAGGAGGATTACTATTCCATTTCGCCCAGCCAAAATCCGCTGGGGCCGACTACGGGCACCGAACGTGTGATCCGCGGCGGTGCGTGGAATCGACCAGAAGCAGAGCTACGATGCGCTTTTCGAGACAAGAAAGCGCCAACAACCAGACGCTACGACTTAGGTTTTCGCATCGCTCGATAGGAACTGATCTAATTTGATCCCTGAAGCGACAGGACCAAGAGATCACCGGCGATTAGCGCTCTGATGAAGAAATTTCGTAACCTGGTTAATTGGCTGTTGCACCAAATTGGACCTATTGGCCAAATTGACAGTGGATATTTGTTCGTCCGATATACAATGATTTTCTAATTCAGAAACCAATGAAATGAGGCAAGTATGAAATCCTATCGGTTGCCAATTGCGGTTTGCATCTTCGCCTTCACATCGTTACTGATAAATGGCAATGCGTTAGCAGGTACGGTATCCAAATTAAGTAACATTTTTCCATTGGATACCAGAGTCATCGATTATCCACCAGTGGACGGATGGCAGATTCTTACCGATAAAGGTGATACCTATCATGAGGATATGGTGATAGACAATTTCGGGAAGGTATGGTGCTTTTATTTTCGATCCAGTGGCGGACAACAACCAGTATATTTGAAAATCTTTCAACCGAGCGGGTATGTCTACAAGAAGGAACAAATAATCGGTTTCGGCTCTTCTGAAAGCAACCCTCAATATCAGTCGATCCGCGCTGCCTTGAATAGCCTCAACGGCGATGTTTGGGTGGCGATCCAGGGAAATCATGGTGGATATTTCCTCATTTTCGATTCAACTGGGGTGGTTAAGAAGGACTCGACTGTTATCGAAAAAACAGCGTTTTTGCCAAAAATTGCGGCTGGGAAAAACGGCAAAATGTGGTTCTCCTGGCATAATCAGATCCAACCGAATGCAGATAGTCAGGGCAAGCTGGCGCGCTACTCGGCAACCGGGGTCCGAGAAGCTGGACCCAATAATATTGGCCCTTATACGTATGTGTTCAACACCGATCTTGCCGTGGATGATAGCAGTCGCATCTGGGCTATCCTGGAGGTTAATCAGAGCAACAGCTTCTCCACAAAAATGATGATCTTCAACGAGAATTTGTCCACCTATAAAGAAGGGATCACAATTGCAGATCATGCGCTGCCGCTCAATGCGCAGCGAGTTTTCTATTCAGATGTCGTTAACCAGCGCATGTGGATACTGGAGAAAAATGCAAATATCAGCCAGCAGCAACTCCATCAATATTCGTTGAATGGGACGAGAATCGCCACCGTCGAAACGGTTGGAAATTGCAGCTTTACTCGGAACGAAAAAAATTTCATCGAGGTCATCAAATTCAATGACCAGAGCGCTCAAAATAAAACCTACGATGTCTATCTTCATTATGCGACCACTGGAGGTCTCTATGCCAGCAAGGTAAAATTTGATAGCACCTTTCAATTCGTCCAGAATTGTGTCGCTTTCAATCGAAATTATCCGACGCTCAAGGCCTACATGGTCCAATTGAATTCGAATCTCACAAAGGTCAAATTCGAAACGGTCTCCGCAGGCCAACCGCAGATCGCAGCAAAACCAGTGAACTTTGATACGACGAAGATCCTCCCCAATTATTCCAAGCTTCGGGTCATGAGAGTCGAAAATAACGGCGAAGAGATCCTTAGGGTTTCTCGCGTGATTCCCCATGATCCGGATTTTAGCGTGAGCGACACTGCATTTACGATTCTCCCAGGCCAATTTCGAAATATCAATGTAGTATTCAAGCCCACGAAAGAAGATACGGTTGTGGATTATATCTTGATTTTGAGCAATGATCCCAAAAATGATTCATTGAAAGTTACCGTCAGTGGACGCGGCTATCGACCGACCATTCCAATCATCACCGTGGACGTAGATACGCTGCAGTTTGATCAGGTGGTGATTGGGAACAGCCAGATCAAATACATCTATCTTTATAACGATGATCGTTTTGAACCGCTCAAGATTTCACGGATCAGGTCATCGAATTCTCAATTTACCACAACCGATTCAATGGGATTTGTGCTCAATCCGAAAAAAGGTAAATATGTCGGGGTAACCTTTCGGCCCGTTGTGGTTGGTGATATCGAAGGCTTTTTAACCATTCAAAGCAATGACACACTTCGGCCGAATCTCAAGGTGATATTGCGTGGCAAAGCGATCCGCTATGGAACGCCACGAATTGTGATCACCCCTGACACGTTGAATTTCGGAGCCGTCGCATTGGGCAGCCAAAAATCATTGTACCTGGCGATCGATAACACGGGTGATAATAATCTTGAAATTTACAACATCACAGCGGCCGATAGTCAATATCGGGTCAATATGACCCATTTCGTTATTCCGCCCCATGGACGCACTTATGTCCTGATCACTTTCGATGCAAAACGATTGGGCAATGCAAATACGCAACTGAATATAAACAGCTCTGATCTTTCGATTCCCAATTATTTTATCCCAATATTTGGAACGTGTCGTCAGGCAGCTCCCCCGGAAATTTTCATTTCAGCCGATACATTGAAATTCGGCACTGTTGCAATCGGAGCATCCAAGTCGGCATATTTCAATATCAGCAATAGGGGAGAGGAGTTGCTATATGTCCGAGCGATTCAGTCCCGCGATAAACGTTACACGCCATATCCGAACTCGGTTACAATCCAGCCAGGTTACGCCGCGAGCATCCTCGTCATGTTCACGCCTGATATTGTTGGCGAAATTACGAGCCAATTAATGATCATCAGCAATGATGTGCAACGAGACACATTGATGATCTATTTGATGGGAGCTGGCCGCAATTTGACAGATCCCAAGATGGAACTGAGTGTGCAGCGCATCGATTTCGGGCAAGTTGCAACGAATCACAGCCTGACCAAGTCATTCACCATCTATAATTCAGGGGAAAAAACACTGGAGATCAGCAAAATTGGAATTAAAGAAACAAGTTCTCCTTATTCCGTTAATATCAATGCGCTCAGTGTTCCGTATGGCCAGTATCGAACCGTATCTGTAACCTTCGCGCCCAGGCAGAACAATTTGTACTCCGGCACAGTGACCATCACGACCAATGAGCCAGGTTATAGAGAGATTCCGCTTTCTGGGACAGGACGAGACCCATACCCGCAGAACATTTCGGTAAGCCAGACACAGGTTTTGTTTGATAGTGTGGCTTTGAATCAATCTTCGAACCGATATATTTGGGTGAAAAATACTGGAGAACGAACCCTGAACGTTCAACAAATTACCACATCTGATTCAAGCTTCCTTCCGAATGCAAACACATTTCAATTGCAGGCTGGCGAAACGCGATATATGGTGATCATTTTTACACCCAAAGAGCGCAAAACTTATCAAGCCACGCTCCGCATTCAAAGCGATGATCCAGATAATCCGAACCAGAACATCACCATGGTGGGCTATGGTCGGCTTCTGCGCAATCAGAACATCGTTCTATCCACCAATTCTCTCTCGTTCGGAGCGTTCCCTGTAAAACAGCAACAGGCATTGGGATTAACGATTTCCAATACTGGGGAAAAGGAGCTGACCGTCTCAAATATTTTTACGCGAACTGCTCATTTCGCAGTGAACAGCAGCGGATTTGTGGTTGGCCCACAATCATATCAAACGATTTATGTGAGCTTCACACCACAGGAAGTGAGAAATTACAGTGACACCCTCACGATTGTCAACGATGATCCAGAAACGCCAAATGTCAAAGTCCTATTACAAGGTGCTGGACGGACCCTTCGAGACCAACAGATCGTCGTGCAGCCGACTCAACTCAATTTCGGCTCTGTTGGAATTGGTTTGTTTGGAAATCAGAATCTCCAGATCCGCAACGACGGCGAAATCACACTGAAGATCGACTCGGTAAAGACCAATAGCAGGTACTTCTTATTGGATCGAACGATATCGGTTGATATCCCGCCAGGCGGAGCTGTCTGGACGGTCGTCACATTCCGTCCCGATAGCGTTGGCAGATTTGAAACCAAACTGACTATCTATAACAACGATCCACTTCATGGTTTTCTTGAAATCCCTGTGATTGGTGAAGGACGCGAGTTATTAGCGCCAAATATCAGTACGTATCCCAATCGATTTGATTTTGGATTTGTTGCCGTTGGGCGCAACAAAACGGCTCAATTAACGATCAGCAATCACGGGGAAAAAGAATTGATCATAAATAGCATTGTTTCGAACAATGATCAATTCACCGTTGATAAACATCATTTCACCATTCCGGCGTCGCAAAGCCAATTCGTGAATATTGTTTTCCAGCCCAAAACTTTAGAAAAGATCGATGCAGAACTTATCATCACCTGTAATGATCCAGATTCGAGCATAGTTAAATTGCCGCTTAGCGGAACTGGCAGAGAGCTAAAGGAACCTCAACTGGTTTATAATCCCAAAGAATTAAACTTTGGACAGGTAGAATTAGGCCAGCGACTCACAAACTATTTGAATGTTCAAAATCTGGGTGATTTGCCGCTCAAATTGATTGCAATTCAGAGCCGAGATCCCCATTTTGTGGTCGATCGGGATTCCTTGTTGCTGGAAGGTGGTCAAAGCCTGCTGCTCACGATCACATTTACTCCGGCAGATACTATAGAGCTGAGATCGACATTAGAGATAAAAAGCATTGATCCCAACAATTATCTCATTTATGTCCCGCTGATTGGGAAGGGAAAAAGTTTAACGCAACAGATTGTGGTGTCCCCAGAGCCGCTCGATTTCAAGCAGGTGCTAATTCGGTCAACGGCTATATCGTATCTCTGGGTAGCCAATTTAGGACAAAGGCCACTTACCATCTCGAATATTGTATCGAGCAATAATCATTTTAAGCCGCAATTGACAAGCTTCTTGTTGGAGTATAATAGCGTTAAACAGGTGCCGATCAGTTTTACCCCAGATTCCCTGAAAAGCTTTAAGGGAAAACTGACCATTGTCAGCGACGATCCTGTGATGCCCAATAAAGTCGTGGACCTAATCGGAGTAGGGAGGGATTCAATCGATCAACAGATCGTCGTTTATCCTGATAGTCTGAATTTTGACAAGGTGGCCTTGAGAACGACGAAGTCGCTCAACTTGACCATAAATAATACAGGCGAAAAGTATTTGAAAATTTCGAGCGTGACGACGAAGGACCAGGCGTTCAAGCCAAATATCACCAGTTTACAGGTTGCGCCGAAGAGTTGGAGCTCAGTTCTCGTTTCATTTACGCCAACAGCAGCGAAAACATATCGCGATACGCTGAAAATCACCAGTAACGATCCGAAACGGACCACTATGCTCATTAAGCTGTCGGGCATTGGAAAGGAGCCAACGCAACAACAGTTGGTCCTCGCCGATACGCTGCTGAATTTTGGTACGGTTCCTACTGATCGATCTAAATCGCTGGTGTTGACAATCCGAAACTCGGGCGAGCAGAACCTTGAGATCATCCAGCTCGCTACGACCGATGCTCAGTTTTCAGTTAAGGATAGTTGGATGCTCGTTGGGCCAGGTGAGAGCGCTCATTTGCTGGTGAGCTTTTCACCTAAGAAAGCAGGCACAGTCAATGCTTATCTCAATATCAAGAGCAATGATCCCAAAAAGTCTGATGCCCGAGTTCGACTTGTTGGAAACGGCGTAGTTTATACTGGTGCTAAGGTTGCTGTTGCGCCTCAATCGCTCAATTTCGGTGCGCTCCTGGTCGGTGCCGCTAAGAAGATGCCGATCTGGATCTACAATCAGTCAACGACCACAGAGCTTCAGATCGATTCGGTTTCCATCAATAACCGGGTATTTCGTGTCTCCAGAACCAGCGGTAGCATCAAAGCTTTGGACAGCTTGGCGCTACAATTCGAGTTCAGTCCCGGCGCGCCAGGTAACTATTATGGACAAGCTACCATTTACACCAATGATCAATTTCAGAAGACCTGGCAGATTACGCTTCTGGGCCTCGGTGTTGCTGAAAATTTTGGGCAAAATGTACTCGCTCAGCTCGGATGGAGAGCCGATGGCTATACGCCGATAGGCGATTTCTTTAGCCCCAATCCCCATACCGATAGTTTGCTCAGTGATGCACCAGATCGGGCATGGTTCATTAAAGATATTATGCTCAGCAAACTGCCCAACACCGGTTATATCAATGTTTGTTTCGATGATTATATTCAATTGTACATCAATGGCACATTTGTATTAGACGAAAATTCCACTCAGCCTCTTCGCTGGAACATTGCTAATCGCGATATCAAGCGTTATCTGCGATTGGGAAGAAACAGGATTTCGGTTCTTGTATGGAATAAGCAACCAGGATTGGGAGCTTTTGATTGCGAATTGATTGTCGACAATCAGCCCAAAATCCGAAGAGGGGATCAAAATTGGACCCATGAGGATGCAACCTGGTGGTATTACGGCAGCATGGGGAAAGAATATCCAACTCCGCCACCAGATTCACCTTTCGATCGGCTATGGTTCCATGGCGATTACGGCATCGCAGACAGTGATACTTTGGAAGCCCGCTGGGTGTTTGAGCCAACTGGCAGTGATACGCTTTATGATAATTCACCCTATGGCAAAAAAGCCATTCTGCATAACGTGAAATGGGTCAAAGGCGTCATTGGACAGGCGATGCAATTCAACGGAACCAAAGATTCTTACGCCGAACTCTATGCCAATATCAACAAGATCCCCCAGTTTATCGAATTATGGTTCAATTGCTACGGCGCTAAGCAGCATATTCAGAATATTATCACTAATAAAGGGACTGCTGAGTATGGCCAGGGCTTGTTTATTACGAAGGATATGAAACTGGGAGTTTATTATTACAATGGCATTTTAGAAACCAAATTCACCATTAGCCCAAACACCTGGTATTACGTTTCTGCTTCATATCGATGGGATAAAGTTTGGATCTATGTAAATAATGTCTTGGTGGATTCTATTCGCTATACTCAGGGTGTACCAGTTGGCTCCAATGTCTGTTACCTCGGTGGAAATCCATTGGACACAGACTCGGTGACGGCATTTTACGGCGCAATTGATGAACTCGTCATCAGAGCGACCGATACGATGCCAACGCTCATGGCAGCCGTGGCAAAGATTAGCCCGTCAGTGCCAGATTCTTCAGCAAAAGGGACTAAGGTCCAATTGAAATTTGACATTTATCCTACACCATATAAGATTCTCACAGGGACATTTGAATATGCCCTTGGGGGAAGTGAAAATTATCGGAGAAAAACGCTGAGTTTTCGAGATTCAACTTTTACGTCCGCATTGCAACTGGCAATACCAGCAGACTCTGCAACCATTAGAGGATTAAAATATCGAGTATCAATCCGCACTGATTACGGAGAGGTATACTATCCATCGGAAAACCAGCCTTATTCCTGGATAACAGTCAAAACGGCACGAGAGAGCTCTGCCGTTGTTCTCCCCAGAAAGGTCCATCGAATGGTTTCAGTGCCCTATGAGCTCGATGATCCATCGATCCAGGCTGTGTTAGTGGACAATTTTGGGCAAGAGAATCCTCATCGATGGCGTCTTTTTGACTGGAGCCAGCGAGATACCAATTATATCGCCTACAGCGACTCGACATGGCAAAACCGCGCTGGCTTTTCGAGGGGGAAGGCATTCTGGCTAATTACAAGTCAAGAGAATTCTTATGACGCGGGTGCTGGTATATCGCCTCCCAACGAGAACTATCGCATCTTGTTGAGCCCTGGCTGGAATATGATTGGTAACCCATTCCCATATCCGATCAACTGGTCAGACATTCAGAAGAGCTCAAATCTGATTTCAGATCCAATCTACCGCTCAACGGTGGATTCCATCGGATGGGTTTATTCAACGCCAATTATTCGGCCGTGGGAAGGCTATTTTGTGTGGAATGGTGATAACGTTACGCGAAGCATTATCGTTCCTCCAAAGGAAGCATCGCGCACAACGCTGAACAAGCCAAAATCCATCGCAATAAACTATACTGAGAAATATTCAGATCTGGCGGTGCTAATATCTGCATCGGTTCGTTGCGGGAAATTTATTGATAACGACAATCTATTTGGCCTGGCTGAAAATGCGGACGACGAATTCGATACCTATGATCTTCTGGAAGCTCCAGCAATAGGCGAGTACGTCTCATTGTCGATAAATAACAAAAAATGGCAAAAACATCCTGGCCATTATGCGATCGACATCCGCAGGCTGAATGATCAGGGTTGTTGCTGGCCCGTTGTGCTGGAGTATGAGCTGGAGAAGCCAGATCGTAATTTGATCGTCTCTTTTAATTCAATAACTCAATTGCCAGCCAATTGGCGCATGGTTCTGTTTGATGAAAACCAGGACGTTGCCATAGATCTACAAAACAATCCGACCCTCGTTCTTAATGCGCTTGCTGGAAGGCAAGTGAAACACAACTATTTGCTTGTGGTCGGAACAGAAGCGTTCTTGCAGAAACATTCGAACGAGATTCCATTGGTGCCTTTGAAGTTCGAATTGTTGCAAAACTATCCGAACCCATTCAATGCGGCAACAACAATTTCGTTTAATTTACCAAAGCGAATGCATGTGTCTTTGAAAATCTATAACATTCTTGGGCAACTGGTCAAGACGCTGGTCGATGAAGAACTCAGAGGGGGAAATCATAAATTGGTCTGGGACGCTACCAACGACCAGGGCCAATTAATTGCAACTGGGGTTTACATTATCCAATTGCGCGGCCAAAATGATGTGGCGATTAAAAAACTCGTCGTGATCAAGTAGCAAATGATGGAGATCCTCATGAGAGAGCGGTTTAATTTGATAGCAATATGGCTAATTTTTGTGATTCTATCACAGCCAAGCCTTTCAGCCTCTGATGGCGGAATGTTGCGTACTGGCGTAATAACCCAAATTTGGTCGATTGAAAACATTGATGACACGATCAACGAAACCACAATTCCGATTGAACTGATTTATCCAATAAGACCAGATTGGACGATTCAGATCTACCATTCACCAGCTTCATCGCGATTCGGAGCAAATCGAATGGCTGGCCTGTCTGATACCTACCTTCGCTCGAACTATGTGCTACAAGAAGACAGGGCCATGGTGAGCCTGGGCATTGGGGTGCCCACTGGAAAAACTGAGCTCAATGAGAAAGAGCGAAATTTAACCAGCTTGCTTAGCTACAATGCCTTTAAATTTCGCACGCCAGTTTTTGGGCAAGGGCTCACAATCAGTGCAGGGGGGATGTATGCCTATCCGATCAATGACAAATTCACTGTGGGAGCCGGCGTAAACTATGTTTATCGAGGCCGCTACAAGTACACTAAATATCTCAAAGATTCCTATGATCCCGGTGACCAAGTTGGAGCAAATATTGGTTTCGACTATCTAATCCTTCCGGTCTTGCGCTCGAATTTTGACGTGGTCTTTAATTATTATACTGCGGATAAATTGCAAAACACAAAAATGTTCGTATCAGGTCCCAAGCTTGCTCTGAAACTTGGCGTTCAATATCAAGCCTCATTTGGCCATCTCTGGTTACGGGCCTATTATAGTTCCAAATCGAGAAACCAGACCTGGAACGATCAAAGCCTTGTATTAGAATTGCAGGATAAAAATTATAATATCACACTGCGCGAGCTGGAGATTGGAGCAAGAATACCGGTAATGGATCGATTAACCCTCTTAGTGGGCGGTGAGGGACGGTCGTATGTGGAAAATGAATTAAACCAGGGATGGGTGGATATATTCGGCCCAAGCATTGGTTATTTGCTCCAGGTCAATGAAAAGCTAAGCATAAGCATGGAAACTAAGTTTTTCTACGGCGATGGTGAATTTAGTGGCATGACGCCCCTTCCACATTTCTCAGGGTTTGAGTTCTATTTAACAAGTCAATTTAAATTTTAGCAACGTGGCTCGCTTCGGTACTCTTTTATCGGCTGACCTTTAAATCAAAGCGCACTGCAAGTCGTCAATAGCTGGAAGATCGATTTTGCCGGTTAATGATTAGCTTGTATCACAGTAATAATGCCTTGTATTAAAATCGTGCTGCTAAGCCATGGGCAAAAGAAAAACACCAAAGGAATAAAGTGAGTCCTGTGCTGATCAGCGCTTGGAGATTATTATAATTTAATCACACTACTCTGGATAACAAATTTTTAGCTGACTTCAATATGGAGGGAATGTTTAAATGAAGAAAATTTTGGTTCTGTTCCTCATTACCATCGCAATTTGTAATTCAAGCTCTGTTCTATCTCAGCAAAATATCAAAACCATAGCGATCCTGGATTTTTCAAATAATAGCATAGTAGAAAAAGAAAAATATGCAACCCTCTCTCAAGCGCTTGCTGAAATAATGATCACTGAATTGAGCAAGCTTCCAGATCTCAAGCTGGTTGAGCGACAAAAAATGAATTCGCTCCTCCAAGAAATGCAGCTCTCTCAGAGCGGCATAGTTTCTGAGCAAAACAGTATTCAGGTGGGGAAACTGTTGGGTGCACACTACCTGGTTTTTGGGAGCTACATGGTCTCATTTCATGAGGCAATTAGAGTCGATGTTCGAATTGTTGAAGTGGAGACGGGTATAACAATCAAGGCTGAAGAAATAACCGATAAGGTTCCACGGCTATTTGAGATCATTAAGAGACTTAATGAAAAGATAGCGAAAGATTTGAACATTCGATTGACTAAAGAAGCGAAAGCTGCATTGCTCGGAACAGAAGTTCCATTTGATATCATATCAGCTTTTTCCAATGCGTTGAAATTGGAGGAGCAGAATAAAATTGAAGAAGCGAGAATGATCTATCAAAAAATCTTATCAAAAAGCCCAACATTCGAACCGGCACGAAAACGCCTTGATGAGCTTTCGATTCAATGAGCAGAATTCAAGTCGCTGTCTGGCATTTTAAAAAGCGCTATTAAACCAGGGTGGAAGGAATCTTATTTCATAATGCTTGCCAAATTGTCCTTTGGACCCAAATTTATGCTTTGATATCTGCAAAATGAAAGGCTAAATTTTGCGGAAAAAAGCTTGATGGCTCGCTTGATTCGCGGTTAGCTCTGCGGACATAAGAGTGCGGCGTTTCAATGTGGAACGGCCGATTTATTTTGCCGCCGCTGCATAGCCAAGTCGTAGCGCGGGCATGATCGCTCGGTGCACAGTACCCACAGTGATAAAACTATATAGATTCCGACCACAATTATTTTCGCATTTGAAGCTATTAAAAATCTGTTGTGGATCATCCTTTGGAGTAACCTGGTACCGTTTGACATTACCACACGACTCGCAGGTGATGATGAGCTCAGTGACTCGAACGCTTTGCATGGACAATCTCCTTAAAGCTCGATGAAAATGATCTTGTTTTGTCGCATAGTTCTTGCAACAATTATACCCGCGAATAATCTATATATAGGCAATAAAAAGCCACTTTTACACTATATATAGACATAGAAGAATCTTCTATTGTCTCATTTTGGACACAGATTGTCAGGCTGTAATACAAATAAGTTGTGTGAGCAATATGATAAAAGCGATTATGATATTTGTCCTTGCTATTCTTTTATATATTCTGATGCAGCATGCACGAAAGCGGGCAGGCAATATCAGAAAGAGAAAGCGACGAATTTTGGAGCGGTTTTGGAATCAAACTTGACGAGAATATCTGGGAGAAAATTTTATTTTCACAAAAAAAACTCTTGCATTATTTTTAATTTATTTGTATATTTGACCCGAAATCAAGCGGGAGTAGTTCAGTGGTAGAACACCACCTTGCCAAGGTGGGGGTCGCGAGTTCAACCCTCGTCTCCCGCTCAATTTAAAGGCGGCGTAGCCAAGTGGCTAAGGCGGAGGTCTGCAAAACCTCTATTCATCGGTTCGACTCCGATCGCCGCCTCAGCTAAGCAGGATTTCAGCCGGGGTGGCGGAAATGGCAGACGCAAGGGACTTAAAATCCCTCGGATATTTAATATCCGTGCCGGTTCGACTCCGGCCCTCGGCACATGAAAGAATAATTTTTGGCGCAACAATCGGGAGCGGAGTCAGAAATTAGTTGACACGCTTTTTTCGTTTAAATTGGGCGATTAGCTCAGGTGGTTAGAGTACTTGCTTGACATGCAAGGGGTCACTGGTTCGAGTCCAGTATCGCCCACAAGGAGTTCAACCAGATATATTTAGTTTGATCAATGGAGATAACAGGATGCGACGAGACCAACCCAAGATGGGGTTGCGATGCGCGAATGAAGAAGGTTTGTGAGGATGGATAGGGTTAAAATTACCTTTCAGGATGGGAGTCAAAAAGAATATAAAAAGGGGGTAACCCCGCTTCAGATATTACAAGAATTGAATGACGCTGCGCTGACCCAAAAAACTGTTGCCGCTCGATTCAATGAAAATCTTATCGACCTCAGTCGCTCGCTTCATCAAGATGGCCATTTATCCTTTGTTGGTTACGATACGCCTGAAGGTATGGAGGTATTTTGGCATAGTACGGCTCATATCATGGCCCACGCCATTAAACTACTCTATCCTGAGGCAAAATTCGGATTTGGACCGGCATTAGAAGACAGATTTTTTTATGATTTTGATATCGATAAATCGCTTGTTCCAGAAGATCTCGAAAAAATTGAACAGAAGATGAAAGAGATCGTCGCAGCCAATAACCCATTCATTCGGAAAGAGCTTTCCAAAGAACAGGCAATTAAGCTATTTAAAGAGCGAAATGAGCCCTATAAAGTCGAGCATATTGAAGAGCTCACCGATAGCACAAGCATTTATCGAGAGGGGGATTTCGTAGACCTTTGCTCGGGACCCCACTTGCCGAGCACAGGAATGGTGAAGCATTTCAAGCTGCTGACCATTTCTGGTGCTTATTGGAAGGGAGATGAGCGCAATCCTATGCTCCAACGGATTTACGGCGCCTCCTTTCCAACCAAAGAGCAGTTAGATGCCTATCTTCACAAGATTGAGGAGGCAAAACGGCGCGACCATCGTAGGCTTGGGAGAGAGCTCGACCTATTTAGTATCAATGATGAATGCGGTGCCGGACTAATACTCTGGCATCCAAAAGGGGCCCTCATCAGAAAAATTATCGAAGATTTTTGGCGAAACGAGCATTTAAAAGCTGGCTATGAGCTGGTTTTTACCCCTCACATTGCAAGGCTTGATCTTTGGGGGAAAAGCGGCCATCTTGATTTTTTCACCGAGAACATGTACGCTCCAATCGAGATGGAAAATGTTAAATACCAGCTTAAGCCGATGAACTGTCCATTTCATCTGCTTATCTATAAAAGCCAGAGCCGCAGCTATCGTGATCTGCCAATTCGATGGGCTGAATTGGGAACAGTTTATCGCTATGAACGCTCTGGGGTATTACATGGGCTGATGCGCGTTCGTGGGTTCACCCAAGATGATGCCCATATCATTTGTCGACCCGATCAACTCCAGGAAGAGATTATCAGATGTTTGGATTTCACCGTCTTTATATTAAATACCTTTGGATTCACAAATTTTGAAATCTATCTTTCTACTCGTCCAGAAAAATTTGTCGGTGAGATCAAGAATTGGGAATTGGCCACAGAAGCGCTTCGCATGGCATTGGAGCAAAAGGGATTGAAATATCAGATTGACCCCGGAGAAGGTGTTTTTTATGGCCCGAAAATCGATATCAAAATCAAAGATGTTCTAGACCGTGCCTGGCAATGTACGACGATTCAAGTAGATTTCAATGAACCGCAACGATTTGACATCACTTTTCGAGGCGCTGATGGTCAAGATCATCGCCCCATTATGATCCACCGAGCGCTAATGGGATCCTTAGAGCGATTTTTTGGGACCTTAATTGAACATTACGCTGGTGCGTTTCCAGTATGGCTTGCTCCTATTCAAGTTATCATTCTTCCGATAACTGATGCGCATCACGAGTATGCTCAGGCTGTTGCCAAAGAACTAAACAGCAAATCAATTCGAGTAAAAATCGATGATCGCAATGAGAAGGTAGGATTCAAGATTCGAGAAGCAGAACTTCAAAAAGTACCTTATATGGCAATCATCGGTGATAAAGAAATACAATCTGAAACTATTTCAGTACGAAAAAGAAAAGTTGGTGATCTTGGTCAAGTAAAGTTAGCTAATTTTATTAATCAAGTGCTTGAGGAAATACAAGAAAAAACTATTCAATAGAAAGACAAAAAATATTGCTGAGGCATGGAATTAAACTGATAGGGAGGGTTCGCTATCAAAAAAAAAGAAGTACGGGTCAATGAGCAAATCACAAGCTCTCATGTTAGGGTAATCGGTGCTGATGGCAATCAGATTGGAATCATGAAGACCGCGGAAGCAAACCGGCTTGCCCTCGCCGCTGGCCTGGATCTCGTTGAGATAGTGCCTACTGCTGATCCACCAGTCTGTAAGATAATGGATTACGGGAAGTATCGATACGAGCAAAGCAAAAAGGAAAAAATCCAAAAAAGAAAGCAGCATACGATTCAGGTAAAAGAAATTCGATTAAGTCCAAAGATTGAACAGCATGACATTGAATTTAAAATAAAGCATGCGAGAAAATTTATTGAGCAAGGCGATAAGGTAAAAATCAATATCATTTTCAAAGGTAGACAAATTGCTCATAAAGAATTCGGCGAACAGGTAATATCCCGAGTCATTCAGGAATTAGCTGATGTCGCCAAACCAGATGGTGAACCTCAATTCGAGGGTCGGAACATGGTCGTTTTTCTAATTAAGAAATAATTGAGGTGAATGACATGCCAAAAATGAAGAGCAAAAGAGCTGCATCAAAGCGATATAAATTAACTGGCTCTGGTAAGGTAAAACGATTTCAAGCGTTCAAGAGCCATATTTTAACATCAAAGACGAGAAAACGCAAAAGAAATCTGAGAAAGCCATTATTGGTTTCAAATGCTGATCTCAAGAGAGTGAAAAGCTTAATTCTTGCATGATAGGAAATTGGAGGGGATATGCCCAGATCAAAATATAGCGTACCATCGCATCGGCGTCGAAAAAAAATTTTAAAAGCTGCCAAAGGTTACTTCGGAGGAAAACATCGTTTATTAAAGACCGCGAAAGAAAGTGTCGAGAAAGCGCTTTTGTATTCTTACCGGGATAGAAAAAAACGCAAAGGCCAATTTAGAAGTTTATGGATAACGCGCATCAATGCAGCGGTTCGTAAACTGGGTTTGAGCTATTCGACATTCATTAATGCGCTAAACAAACACGATGTGAAGCTAAATCGGAAAGTTTTGGCCGACATGGCCGTTAAAGACCCGAAATCGTTCGAACAATTAGTGCAGCAGCTTGAGGCATAAGTTAATCAATGGCATCGGCTTTGAGTGACATAGAAAAACAAGTTGATTCGTTAAAGCAGCGATTTTTGGATCAAATTCAGAAAGTCGCTGATGAGCGTCAATTGGAAGAGGTTCGGATATTATATCTTGGCAGAAAGGGTGAACTGGCGTCATATTTCAGCTTAATGGGAAGCTTATCCCAAGAAGACCGTCCAAAATTAGGCAAGAAGCTGAATATTTTAAAAAGCTATATTCAGCAGTGCATCGAAGAAAAAGCAAAAGATTTGATTCCTAAAAAGCGATCAGTAGATTTTTTCGATGTGACTTTGCCTGGAATACCACCTAAAATCGGGACCAAGCATCCAATCAATCAAATATTGGATGAAATAAAGAGCATTTTCATAAGTTTGGGTTTCGTTGTTGAAACCGGTCCTGAATTGGAAACAGATTATTATAATTTTGAAGCGTTAAATATTCCAGAAAATCATCCTTCAAGAGATCTTCAAGATACATTCTATATTACTGATAAGCTTTTGCTTCGTACCCATACATCACCTGTGCAAATTCGAACTATGGAGCGAATGTCTCCTCCAGTAAGAATGATTGCGCCAGGTAAATGCTATCGTAAGGACACACCAGATGCAACTCATTCCCCGGTCTTTCATCAGGTCGAAGGACTTTGCGTAGATGAAGGAGTCACTTTTGCGGATTTGAAAGGGGTTATTAACGCTTTTGCCAAGCGGCTATTCGGCTCGGAAATGAAAATTCGTTTTCGTCCCAGTTTTTTCCCATTCACTGAACCAAGTGCTGAATACGATTTCTCCTGCGTCATCTGCGGAGGAAAAGGATGTAATGTCTGCAAAGGATCAGGTTGGTTGGAGATCTCTGGAGCTGGAATGGTCGATCCAGCCGTATTCCAGTTTGTCAATTACGATAGTGAAAAATACACAGGTTACGCTTTTGGCATGGGTGTGGAGCGAATTGCCATGCTCAAATATGGCATAGATGACATCCGAACTTTCTTCGAAAATGACCTTCGCTTTTTGAATCAATTTTGAATTGCAGCTTTTTATTTGAAAAGCTGGTGCATCAAGCCTCAAATTCTCACGACTAATAAGCATTTCATGTTTCTGGTAATTTTATCGGCGTAACCGCCATAACCAATATATTAGCATTCGAATAATTTTTGGAGTGATCTTTCATTGAAGGTAACTGTTGATTGGCTAAAGCAGTACGTGGATATCTCTCTTCCAGCCAAGGAGATTGCTCAGCGTCTCACTATGTTAGGGCTGGAGGTTGACAATGTCGAGGAGATCGACTACGAATTTGATAAGGTGGTTGTCGGGAAAATAATCGATGTTCAACAGCATCCGCAAAAAAGAACTTTGAATATCTGCAAAGTGGATGTTGGACACGAATTATTAACCCTGGTCTGTGGTGCCCCCAATGTGACGCCAGGAATTAAGGTCCCAGTTGCATTGGTGGGAGCAAAATTGCCAGGCGAGATAACCGTCAAAGCTGCAAATATTCACGGCTATGATTCTCCTGGAATGATCTGCTCAGAATTAGAGCTCGGTTTATCCCGTCAAAGCGAAATTGTTATGGTCCTAGACGAAAAAGCTGAAGTTGGCCAAGACTTAAGAACTGTACTCGGTAGGGGAGAAGTCGTGATAGAAATCGACCTCACTCCCAATCGTCCCGATTGTCTTGGCGTCATTGGGATTGCAAGAGAAATAGCCGCCATAACACGGTCGCAATTAAAAAAACCATCAATTATCCTTACTGAAGCTCCTGAGATAAAAACCGCATACTTTGTTGAGGTTGAAATTTTGAACCCAGAAAGCTGCCCGCGATATATCGCTCGTTACGTTGAAAATGTTAAGATTGCTCCTTCGCCCAGGTGGCTTGTTAAAAAGCTCGAAGCAGTGGGATTACGAAGCATCAATAATGTTGTGGATGTGACAAACTATGTGATGATGGAGACCGGGCAGCCGTTGCACGCTTTCGATTTTGATCTTTTAGAGGGCCATAAGATTATCGTTCGCCATGCGAAAAAAAATGAACAATTCACTACATTAGACGGCCAGATCCATCAGCTACCGGAAAATGCACTACTTATTTGCGATGCTAAAAAGCCTGTGGCTTTAGCTGGGATTATGGGCGGTCTGAATTCGGAAATTTCAAGTTCAACTAAGCGCGTTTTATTAGAAAGCGCATATTTTAATCCGAATAATATCCGCAGGACCGCCAAATTGCTCGGAATTTTCACTGATTCTTCTCAGCGGTTTGAGCGGGGCGTAGATCCAGAGGGACAAAAATATGCAATCGATCGTGCTGCGGAGCTCCTTGCTCAGCTTGCTGATGCCAAGATTGCCACTGGTTGTGTTGATTGTTATCCTAACCCAGTTTGCCAGCGCGCCATCAGATTGAGAGTTGATAGGGTAAATCATGTCTTGGGTACATCGATTAGCAAAGAAGAAATCATTGACATCCTCCAAAGATTGGAGTTTAAAATTGGGTTAGCTGATGCCACCATTCATGTGGATGTCCCATCTTTTAGAGTCGATATTGAGCGAGAAATTGATTTGATCGAAGAGATAGCCAGGATTTATGGGTATGATCAAATCGAACCTTCAAGCTATTCACTTATATGTCTTAACCAAGCAGAAAACAAACGCGAGAAATTCAATCAAATGTTGCGCGATTTTCTGTTTGGGATGGGTTTTCATGAAGTTTTAACGCATAGCTTAATCCATCAAAGATGGGCAGAGAAATTTTGTGAATATTCAGCCATCCAGCTTAAAAATCCGATCAATGAAGAGCTTGGTGTGTTAAGGACAAGCTTAATTCCTGGCTTAATACAAGTGACCAAATGGAATATGAATCGTTATCAAAACGATTTAATGTTATTTGAGATTGGAAATGTATTTTATTGGTCGGATAAGGATAAATTGCGCTCCGAGGAACTGCAAAAAATATCTTTATTAAGAACTGGAAAAACTTCATGCAAAAATTGGTTGCAGCAACAACGGGCATCAACATTTTATGATTTAAAAGGCGATGTATTTGCCTTGTTAGAGAAGCTGAAGATATCCGATTTTGAATTTCAACAATCGAACCAAAAATTTCTTGATAAAAGATCAATTGATCTAATATTAAACGGTCGGAATTTTGGATATATTGGCGCGCTTGCATCCGATTTGTTGCAACTGGCGGATATCGATGATGACGTTTTTGTTGCTGAACTGGATGGACAGTTTTTATTTGAAAACTGTGTTTTCAATAAAACGTATCAGCCGCTGCCTAAGTTTCCCGCTGTAAAACGAGATATTTCGGTGGTTGTTGACGAAAATATATCGGCTCATGAGGTCGAGAAAATAGTATGGCAAAGTGGCGGCAAATTTTTGAGATCAGTTCAGCTTTTTGATCTATATAAAGGGAAACAGATTGCCGATAACAAAAAAAGCCTCACATTCTCGTTAACCTTTTATTCCTTAGAGCGTACGCTCACTGAAAAAGAGGCTGACGCGGACCTCCGGCACATCATTGAAAATCTGAATTTAAAATTAAATGCTCAATTACGAGCCCAATAATTCAGGATTTTTGGCCATGGAATATTCCGAGCTAAGCAAACTCGAGGAAAACGTTAAACGTGCCATTGAGGTGATTCAAAAATTGGTTCGCGAGAACCAAAGATTAATGGAGGAGAATCTGAATCTTGCCAACCAAATTCAGGAGAAAGATCAAATAATCAGCGAACTAAAAAATCGTAATGATAATGGAGATGCTCATTATCAAAAACTGTCTTATTATAAAGAAAAAGAGGGAAAACTTAGACAAAAGATCCAACAAATGCTTGAAAAATTAGAGGCGATCAGATAGATTGCTAATTAACAGAGAGGGAAATTAGTGATTCAAGGAGCGTCATTTTTAATTACTAACAAGCGATTTGAACAATAGATTGATTAGGCCAAATGAGTGATGAATATAACATAATCAAGGTCAATATTTACGGAACAGAATACCCCATTAAGGGAACAACTGATGTTGACTACATAAAAAAAGTAGCTCAATATGTAGATAACAAAATGAGAGAAGTAAATAAGAATATATCAATTGACTCTTCCCTAAAGGTATCGATTTTAGCAGCATTGAACATAACAGATGAGCTATTTAAAGAACGAGAGAAAACAACATCATCAATTTCTGAAGCCGAATTTAATCAGAGAATAAGAAAATTAAACGCTGACCTGGATGATTGTTTTAAAAGGCTCGCTATTTAGCCATAACACACAGGCCTAATATCGCCCTGTTTCAGTAATTTTGTGACGTTCAACCGCTGATTTTCGGTCTTCTTTTATTTAGACCGAGCAGGTTTTCATTTGTTCGGACATGCGCCAGTTTTACAAAACCCAAGAGACAGGGTTTTTTATTATTTCAGTTGAACTATTGAAATACTAATTTTCAAGGGATTAATAATGTGTTAAATTCTCAAAAAGAAAAATTGGAGGTATAATGGAGATATATTGGTTAATTGCTGGAATAGCAATCGCAATAATTTCTTTTGTAGGTGGCTGGTTTTCAAATAAAAGAATTGGTCAGGCTAAGATAGCTAACGCTGAAAAGCTTGCTGAAAAAATAATAAAAGAGGCAGAAAATACAGCTAATACTCTTAAAAAAGAAAAATTATTAGAGGTAAAAGATGAGTGGTTAAAGCTCAAGCAAAACTTCGAGAATGAAACCAAGGCAAGGCGCAACGAACTAGCCAAACTGGAGAAACAGCTTGCCAATCGCGAAATGAACATGGATCGAAAAGTCGATCTGCTTACCAACAAAGAAAAGAAACTAGCAAATCAAGAGAAAGCCCTTGCCGAAAGAGAAAGCAGGATCTCAAAGCTTGAAGCAGAATTAGAGAAGCTAATTAAAGAGCAGAATGAAAAGCTGGAAAAGATCTCTGGAATATCGAATGAAGAAGCAAAAAAAATATTGATGGAGAACTTGATAAGCAAGGCCAAGCAAGAAGCTGCTCAAATAATAAAAGATATCAAGGATCAAGCTCGTCAAAATGCAACAAAAGAAGCAAAGGAAATAATAATACAGGCAATTCAGAGAACTGCTGCAGATCATTCTGTGGAAACTACGGTCTCAGTGGTTAATCTTCCAAATGACGAAATGAAAGGGCGAATAATTGGCCGCGAGGGAAGAAATATTCGATCGTTTGAGACTGCTACTGGCATCGAGGTGATTGTAGATGATACTCCAGAGGCGGTGATCTTATCCGGTTTTGATCCATTGCGCCGAGAAATTGCACGGCTTTCACTGGAAAAGCTTATTGCAGATGGCAGGATACACCCAGCAAGGATCGAGGAAGTTGTGGAAAAGACAAAAAAGGAGATGGAGGAGAAGATTGTCGAGATTGGCGAACAAGCGCTTCTGGAATGCGGTGTGCATAATGTTCATCCCGAATTGGTCAAGCTCTTGGGAAAGCTGAATTATAGAACCAGCTATGGACAAAACGTACTTCAGCACGCGAAAGAGGTATCGTTTCTTGCTGGACTAATGGCAGCCGATCTCGGCCTTGATGCCTCGCTCGCAAAACGTGCGGGACTCTTGCATGATATCGGAAAAGCGATTGATAAAACAACGGAAGGTACACATACAGAAATCGGTGCTGAAACAGCCAAAAAATATAAAGAACATCCAGTCGTGATAAATGCGATTGCGTGCCATCATGAAGATGTTGAACCAATTTCACCAATTAGCATATTAGTTCAAGCGGCAGATGCTATTTCTGGCTCTCGACCTGGTGCTCGCAGGGAAACATTAGAGGGATACATTAAAAGATTACAGAAATTGGAACAATTGGCTGAATCATTTAATGGTGTCGTAAAGACCTATGCGATTCAAGCGGGCAGGGAAGTGAGAGTCATTGTTGAGCATGAACAAATTGACGACGCGATGGCAGATCAGCTTGCATCTGATATAGCAAGCAAAATACAAGCAGAGATGGAATATCCTGGGCAAATCAAAGTCACTGTAATTAGAGAGTATCGATCCATTAACTATGCGAAATGAAAGTTCTTATTTTTTTGTTTGATTTTAAAAAAATATTTTTTATATTATGGCTCAAGTTTTCAATAAAAAGACTATAAAGATCTTATTCATTGCAGACATCATCGGCACGCCTGGTTTAACCGTAATTAAAAGCACGGTCAAAAATCTTAGAGAGAAATACAAAATTGATTTTTGTATTGCCAACGGAGAGAATGGTGCTTCAGGTAAAGGGTTAACTGAAAACATCGCACAACAGTATTTCCTAAATGGAATCGATGTTATTACTACTGGAAACCACATTTTTGAGCGATTCGGTTTTCAAAAGCTATTAAATACCAATCCTAACAGGATTCTAAGACCGCTAAATTACCCTTTAGGAGCAAGCGGCAGAGGCTCTTTAATCGCTGAGATCCCTGACGGAATCAAAATAGGAGTTATTAACATCCAAGGTCGAACATTTATGTTTCCGATCGATTGTCCATTTAGGACCGTAAAAGAGGAAATTAACAGAATTAGACAGATAACTCCAATCATTATCATCGACTTCCATGCAGAGGCAACTGCCGAAAAAAAAGCAATGGGTTGGTATCTCGATGGAAAAGTCAGTGCGGTTATTGGAACGCATACCCATGTACAAACTTCTGATGAGGCAATTCTCGATCAAGGCACAGCCTATATAACAGACGTCGGCATGACTGGGCCCTATGATTCTGTGATTGGCATGAAAAAGGATATTGCAATTAAGAGATTTCTCCAACAACTACCTGAGCGTTACCAGCCAGCAGATTCTGATTTGCGTTTTGCTGGTGTCATTGTAACGATAAATGCCTCTAACGGAAAGGCTGAAAGCATCGAGCGACTCTTTTTTCCTTTGAATAATTTTAAATATTGAATTTTGCGATGGCCGCTGAAATTATAAATGGCAAAAAAATTGCAGAACAAATTAAAATAGAACTTAAAGAAGAGATAAATTCGCTCTTATCTAAGGGTATCGTTCCTGGTCTTGCGACAATCTTAGTAGGAGACAATCCAGCCTCTGCTACTTATGTGCACATGAAAGAGAAAATGTGCCATGAACTTGGAATTATCACCAAAAGCTATAAATTGCCGCATAGCAGCCAAGAAAAAGAGCTGTTGGAGCTTATCAATGATCTTAGGGTTGATAATCAAATACATGGTATATTGGTCCAGCTGCCTTTACCCGAGGGTATTAATGAGCAAAGAATTATCAACGCTATACCTGTAGACAAAGACGTTGATGGATTTCACCCATTGAATTGGGGAAAAATGATAAAAGGAGAAGACACATTTTTGCCATGCACCCCAGCGGGAATTCAAGAATTGCTTCTTAGAAGCGGATTTAGTCCAGACGGAAAGCATGTCGTAATTATTGGCAGAAGCCAAATTGTTGGATTACCTCTGGCAAACTTGCTATTGAGAAAAGCACAAGGTTCAAATGCAACTGTGACAGTGTGCCATAGTTTCACAAAAGATATCAGCAAATTTGCAAGACAAGCAGATATTCTTATTGCTGCGATTGGTCGAGCAAATTTTGTAACGGCCGATATGGTTACAGAGAAGTCGGTTGTCATTGATGTCGGTGTTAATAAAATACCTGCTCCAGAAACCAATAAGGGCTATAAATTAGTTGGAGATGTAGATTTTGATCAGGTTTCAAATATAGTTCGAGCGATTACTCCAGTTCCCGGCGGAGTCGGTCCAATGACCATCATTATGCTGATGAAGAATACAATTAAATCGGCCAAATTAAAACGTAATAGAGATAGTGGGTTCTAATTCTGATGTATTACTAATGCGTCATAGCACAGCAATTTTTAAATGATAAATTTATTTTGCGCCAGTAGCTCAATTGGATAGAGCGTTGGCCTCCGGAGCCAAAGGTTGTGGGTTCGATTCCCGCCTGGCGCACGAAAGTTATACTTTTTTTAAAAGGGGCAATGAAACGAAACAACAAAACAGAACCAAGGTATCACAGCAAAGAAAAAGCTGATGCAGCATTAAGCTATATTCCTTTCTTAAGCTTTGTTACGTTTTTCAAAAATGATTTGACTGATTTTGCCAAAAAGCATGCAAAGCAAGGAATGGTTTTATTGATCATAGAGGTAACAGCTCTGTTTTTTCTCATCGATGTTATCAGCAAAATTTTCTGGACACTAATATTAATCATCTGCTTTGTTGTCTCCTTAATCGGTATATCAAAGTCACTATCAGGTAAAGAAATGAAAATACCAATTTTAAGCTATTTTTTAGATAAATATGATATATAATATTCATGAATTTAGATACGCAGATAAGAATGAAAGATATAGGAATTCAAAAAACCGTTTGTATCACCTTAGATTTGAATGACATTAATGGGGAAATAGAACAGCTTTTTATTGCAGAAACTGAAAATGATAAAAAAGCAGCAGTAAAAAAACTTCTTTCACTTCCAGAAAATTTTAATGATAAATTCGACTATAAAATTATAGATAACAAGATTCAATTTATTCATTATCTCTCCTCAACAAATCCACAAGCAGAAAACCTTCATAAAAATGCCATTGAATTAGCAAGAAAAGGAGAACTAACCAAAGCTATTGCTTTCTGGAATAAGGCTATAGAGCTAAACCCTCACGATCCTCACTATTTTTTTAATTTGGGAGTTGCTTATTTCGAGCTTAAAAAATACTTAGAAGCAATTGATGCTTTAACCAGAACCCTTGCAATATGTCCGATTTTTTATAAAGCAAATTTAATTTTGGGCACGGCCTATCTGAAAATCAGGAAGTTCGAAAACGCAAAGAAACATATTGAAAGAAGCCTATTGGAGAATAAAAATAATGTACTTGCATATCTTAATCTTGGAGCTATTTTTAGCATAATGAAAGATTATAAAAACGGTATTGCGATGTTTGAAAAAGCAATATCTCTATCTCCGCAGGATCCTGGTGCATACATGGGTTTAGGAAAAATATATTTGATCTTGAAGGATACAAGTAAAGCTAATTATTATTTTAGAAAAGTAATTGAATACGATAAAAAAGGAAATCTGGCTAATTATGCAAAACGCATGATAAATGCCCAAGTAAGCGAAACGAATATTGGAAAAACACTTGAGTTAGCGACTGGTTCAAACCCAGAAGAATATTATGCAGAGGGCTACCGCAATTATATAATTGGTAATTTCGAAAAGGCAATTTCTTTTTACAAAAGTTATTTAGCTATAAAAAGCGATGACGATTATGTATGGTATGCTCTTGGAGAGGCGCAATTGAGAGCTGGAAATCCAGAAATGGCGGTAGAATCATTTAAGAGAGCTGCAAAATTAGCTCCATCAAAAGGGCTATATTTCAAAGCTCTCGGAATTGCATTTGAGAAAATCAAAAATTATGAGAAAGCGATTGCTTCTTTGAAGAAAGCAAAGGAACTAGGCAAATCAGACAGTATTACATATTCTATTTGGGGAAAAGCTCTATTTGAACTTGGAAGATATTCTGAAGCAAAAGAACAATTTGATTCCTCAATTAAAGCGAATAAGAACAACTTAATGGCAAAGTACTATTTGGGATTAACGCATTTACAAAATCAAGAAGTTGATGATGCAATTTATTACTTTGAGGAGATATCTAAATCAAAAATTGAAACACCACTTAAAGAAAAAGCAAAAATGCAGTTGGAAAAATTTGCATAATAATTTTTTTCGGTCTATTTTAATGTCATTTAATAAAGATTATGTAAACAATTTGTCGTTTTCAATTAATTAGCAATGAATAATCAAATGCTGGTGCGGAATGCGTTAATTGTCCAATTGAAATATAATCAATTCCTACATTATGATAATCTGAAATATTTGACAGGTTAATTCCCCCAGAAACCTCTAATTCAATTCGGCCATTTACAATTCTTGCGGCCTCGATAATTTGATCAATATTCATATTGTCCAGCATTATTCTATCAACTTTAGCCTCTATAGCGGCTTTTACTTCTTCTATATTTTTTGTTTCAACTTCTATGAGTACTTTCATATTGTGCTCCCATAAATATTTCCTACATCGTTCAATAGCTTTGTCTATTCCACCAGCAGCAGCAATGTGATTTTCTTTAATCAAAATCATATCGAATAATCCAATTCTATGATTCGTTCCACCTCCCATCGCAACAGCATATTTATCAAGAAATCGCCATCCAGGAATTGTTTTTCTTGTATCGAGAATTTTAATATTCGATCCTTTTAGCTTTTCAATGAATTGATTTGTTAGTGTAGCAATTCCACTAACTCTTGATAAAAAATTCAGTGCAGTCCGTTCACCGATCAAAATGTTTTTGATTAATCCTTCTATAGTTGCTACTATTACCCCTCGATTTATTTTATCACCCTCAGTAAAATTAATCTGAACATTCATTGAGGGATCTATATGCGAGAAAACCATTTGAACAATAAAACCACCAGCAAATATCCCATCCTGCTTTGCAATTATTTCAGCGGTTCCTTTTTGAAAATCATTGATAATAGCTTCAGAAGTTATATCCCCAATTCCACCAAGATCTTCTTCAAGTGAAACTTTAATTAAAAAATTAATCTCATTTATTAATTTAGATATAAATTCATTATTAAAATTTTCTTTTTTAAGCCAATTTGATATGTCTTTCATATTTTTTCCTTATTCAATTCCATAATCCTTGCATTAATTTCATCCAATTTTTCTCTTGCTGACTTGCCAAAAACGCTCTCAGCTCCTTGTTCATTTATTATTCTCTGAAGCATGAGTTTCGCATTATCAAATTTATTTAATTTGATATACGAAATAGCAGCTTGATATAGCGCAGTGACCTTATATTGTTCTAACAATTTGGCAGGTTTTGAAATATATAGTATTTTCAGGTATTCGCTTATTGCTTTTTGGAAATCACCTTTATTGAAATAGCACTCCCCTATCCAAAATTGGATCCTCGGTTCGTTATCAATATCTGCTTCTGGTATTATTTGGTTAAATAATTGAATCGCGTAATCATATTCATTCAACCGAAAATAATAATAGGCGATCTGTATTTTCCTTTCAACGATATCATCTGACAAAGGAAACCTGCGAATATATTCTCTTGATATCGCTATTGCTTTCTCCCATTGCTGAAGATCCGCATAACATTTTGCTAAATTATGCAACGCAATCTTTAAGTTCTCTTCCGAAATTGATTTTTGTTCTGAGGCTTTTTTAAAAGCGTACATTGCATTTTCAATTTGCCTGGCGCTCAAATAATAAAAGTTTCCAAGAGTAATATAAATTTCAGCAGCAATAGGAACCTCAGGATTTCTCATTATTAATGTCGTTAATAATTCTAATGCCTCTTCGTTTTTATTCAATATAAAATACAATTTTCCTAATAAAAATTCAGCTCTAAGCCCTTCTTCTGTATTTTTAAATTCAGATCTAGCATCTTTGAAAATCTTTTCAGCTTGATCGAATATTTTATTATTCAAAAAATAAATCCCCTTTTCTAAGAGAAGCGATGCTTGTTTATTTTTTTCATCTTTAAAGCTTTTCTTGAATTCCTTATATTTCTCATCCCCAACATTAATGTTTCCCATTTTATATAGACAATTAATGATATAGAATGAAGTTAATTGCTTTTGCTCATCATTCAAACCTAATTTCGATGCTTTAGAATAATAGCTATAAGCTTGTTCAATGTTTTCTTGACTGTAATATATGTCTGCTATTTTTATGATAGATTTGATAACTAATTCGTTAGAGCTTGAATTATTTTCTAATTGCTTCAAGTAATCGATCGCCTTTGATTGCTTGTCTTTTTCTCCCCTTATATCAAATAATTCTCCAAGAAAGAATAATGTCCAATCTTTGAATTTTCCTTGAGGAAACAATCTTAAATATTCTTGAAAGAAGTTGACTGCTTCTACCCCATTATCAAGCATTTTATAACAATATCCAATATTATAAATTATATCTTCAACTATTTGTTGCTCAAATAGCATATCCCTATTAGAAGTCAAATTGGGAGGAACCAACTCCTGATAGCGATCCATAAAATATCTAAGGGCATCACTATATTTTTTTTGAGATAAAAGATATTTTCCAATATATAATTTTGCACTATCAGCATAATCATTATAATAATAACGCGTTATAATATTTTGCATTAAATCAATTGCCTTTGTATAATCATTTCTTTCTGCAGATAGTTTTGCATATTGAAAATAAGCTTCGGCTATTTTTTGTTTTTGAGCAAAATTTGATATAAAATAACTTAATTCTTTCTCAGCTTTATCGTAGTTTTTGGTATGGTAAAACAAGGTAGATTTTAAAAAAATTGCTTCTCCAACGAGATTGCTATTTGGAAACTTTGTAATCAATTCTTCCAAGCAAGCGTGCACCAGGAGGCTATCATTTTTGCTTAATTTGCCATATCTGTCATCTAAAATTGATGCTGCTAATTCTAAATAAATTTCATTAAGCAGTTTACTATTAGGTTTTATTTTTATAAATTCAGTTAAGGCTTCTTTTATCTTGATTGATGAATCAGGTTTATTTCTATAAAATATTTTTTGTAGTCGAATATTATTCAACATTGCATTATCAGCCAATAGGCTTTCAGAATAATCTTTTAATAATAAATTATAGCTAAAAGCAGCACTATCTAAATACATGTTTCGGTCATTTTGAGAAATTAATTCATTTTGTCCCAGCAGTTGAAAGGCGCTTCCTTTCAAATATAAGAGCTCGTCTTTAGCAATTTTGTTGGTCGTCCCGAGCTTTCTGAATAATTCTATTGCAGTTTGATAATCTTTCAATTCATGATAATAACTTAAAGCAAGCTTATATAACAACTTTTCATTATTGTGTTGATCAAAATCTCTCTCAATTATTTTCAGCAATATATCCCCTAAATTTTTAATTGCAGGTGTACCAGCTTGCGAATAATTTTTAATGTACTCGATCCTATGCTGTGCTTCTTTATAATGCTTGCTCGCTGGATATCGATCAATTAATTTTTGATATTCTTTGACGGCAAGAACTGAATTTCCACCTTTTTCATAGCTTCTCGCTAATCCCATTTGAGCATCGTCTATATACTTACTATCAGGATATCGCTCAATAAAATCGTAATAGGAACGAATCGCTCGCTCAAAATCCTTAATTTTTGTTTCATAAATAAGACAAATTTGATACTCAATATAATCTTTAAATTTTGGATCCAGCTCTGAATCTCGATATTCTTTTAAATAAACAATCGCATTCTCGGGTTTATGCAAATTCAAATATGCTTGAGCGATTTGTAAATAAGCTTTATGACAGGTTTCTGTCTCCTCTGGTAACAATTTTTCTTTGCATATTTCTAAAACTTTCTTATATATTTCAATCGCTTTAGAAAACTCGTTTAATGAATAATAGCAATCTCCCAATTTTTGATAATAAAAAGGTATTCTATTCAGGTCTTGTTTTATAACTATTTTTTGTAGAATTAAAATTGCTTTAGCAGGATCGTTCATGGAGATATAATTGTCAGCTAAGAGAATTTGTATTTCTGGGTTCGCTTCACGATTATTGATCCTAGCTAGAAATTCATTTGAATTTTCATACAATCCATACTTTTTATGAATGGTGCCTAATTTAAAATAAGCCTCATCAAGTATTATGGAGATTTCCTGGTTTTGTGAATAGCGTGCAATGGAATACTTTTTAATTAACTCTTTGTATTCACTTTCAGCTTGTTGAAATAAACCTTGTTGATAAAAAATATTCCCCTTCAAAAGATTTGCTTTAGCATTTACATTTCCTGTTTCCGTTATCGATAAAATCTTATTAAGCTCTAAAAGAGCGCGATCATAATTATTAGCATAAAAAAAAGACTCCGCCAATAGCAATTTCGCATTATGATAATTATTTCCAGTTGGGTATACTTCTAAATAATCCAAAAGGATTTCAATAGCATTATCATACTGCTTAGCTTCAAAAAACATTTTAGCTGAAAGAAATAGTGCTTGCTCAGCAAGTGAACTTTTCGGATAATAAATTTGAACTTGACGATATGCATTGCCAGCTTCTGATAGTTTTCCCATCAATTGAAAGCACTCTGCAATCTTAAATTGTGCTTGAGATAATTCTTTCGCGTCGGGAAATCTTAAAATCAGAAATAGAAACTCCCTTTGAGCCTGCTCATAATTCTTGATGTTAAAATAGCTTAGTCCCGCTAAATATAATGCATCTGCCGACCGCGGATCATCGGGATTTTCAATCGCAAAAGTATGGAGCTGTTCAGCAGCGAGCTCATACATCTTATCAGCATAAAGCTTTTTGCCGAAAACATATGGATTGATGCCTTGTTGGTAATCTGGAAATAGTGGATTAGGTAATAATAATACGCAAAGAATTGCTATAATAAATTTCATTCCTCGATCTCCATGTTTGAGTATTTCAATAACACCTTTTTCTCCCCCACCTCTTCGAAAATAACAACTAGTTTTTTGCCTTCGGAACTATTTTCTATGGCGCGAATGACACCGCGTCCAAATCTCGGATGCCGCACCAAGCTTCCGATTTTGATCGCCCTTGGCTCAATTTTAAAAATGGATGGTTTATGCTTATCTAAACCAGAGACTCTAACATTGCTCTGCGAAGTATCGTTAAGCGGCGATTCTTCAACCTCAATATAATTTTTGTCGATTTCATAAATAAAGCGAGAGATAGCACCATTGGAGCTTTCTCCAAATTTCATTCGATTTGCTGCGGCACTTAAATATAGTTTCTTCTTCGCACGCGTGATCCCCACATAGAACAGTCGTCTCTCCTCTTCTAAATCATCTTGGGAAGACATCTGGCGTGAAAGCGGAAGCAAACCATCCTCCAGTCCCGCGATAAAAACCACCGAAAATTCAAGACCCTTGGCACTATGCAACGTCAAAAGAGAGACGGAATTTGCGGTTCTGTCCCAGTTATCAACATCGCTGAGTAAAGCGATACTTTCCAAATAATCATCCAAATCAGATTTTGGATTTTGGGCGACAAATTCATTTATGCCATTAATAAACTCTTTGATATTTTCTATTTTATTCTGAGCTTCAAAAGTACCTTCCTGCTTCAATAATGGAATAAGCTCCAGTTCTCCCACTAAGGATGCAACCAGCTCTCCAGGAGTTAGAGTCTTTTCATCTTTTATAGCAATGTACTTTTTGACGAGCTGATAAAAGCTTCGAAGGGATTCTTTTATATTGTTTCCTATGGAATCAATTTTGTCAATATTTGCTAATGCTTCAAATAAAGATATATCTTTCGCACGGCTGTAATCTTCAAGCTTTCGGACCGTCGCTTCTCCAATCCCTCTTGTTGGATAATTTATTATCCTCTTCAAACTGATGTTGTCTGATGGATTGATTATTATTTTCAAATATGCCAAAATATCTTTAATTTCTTTTCGATCATAGAATCTAATTCCCCCGACAACGCTATAACTGATCCCGTTATTTTTCAGCGCTTCCTCAAATGCCCGTGATTGAGCATTTGTTCTGTACAAAATAGCAAAATCAGAAAAGCATAGCTCCCCGTTTAGAATCTCCTGCTTTATCTTTTGAACGATCCTATTCGCTTCGTCTGTTGCATCGTTTGCCAAGATAAGAGTTACTTTGTCTCCGATCTCTTTATCGGTCCAAAGCTGCTTCTCTAATCGATTTCGATTGTGCGAAATAATGCTATATGCAACCTTAAGAATATTGCTGGTGGAGCGGTAGTTTTGTTCTAATTTAAACACTGAGCAATTTTTGAAATCATCTTTAAAGTCAAGGATATTTCTTATTTCTGCTCCCCGCCATCGGTAAATCGATTGATCGTCGTCACCCACAACCGAGATGTTTTGATGATTTTTGGACAGCATTTTCAATAATTCATATTGCAACCGGTTGGTATCCTGAAATTCATCAACTAATATATATTTAAATTGAAGCTGATAAAACTGAAGAACGCTGGGAAAAAGCGTGAAGAGATCAATCGATCGCATGAGCAGATCTTCGAAATCCATTGCATTATTCTGCAGGAGACGTTCTTGATAAGTGCTATAGATTCGAAAGATTAATTCATCGTAAGCGCTCTCTTGAAGCTGCTTAAAGTCATCTACTCGAATATTCGAGTTTTTTAGAAATTTGATCTTAGACCGAATAAGAGCCGGATTAATTTGTGGGTGAGCAGTAAGCTCTAATTCAGAAAGAACCGACTTTATAAGTGCTAATTGATCTGCCTCATCATAAATCACAAAGTTAGGTTTGTAACCTATCCGTTCACAATTTCTTCTTAGAATTCGAGAGAATAGCGAATGAAAAGTACCAATCCATAACCCATTGGCTGAGCTTTTCAAATGAAGCTCTATTCGGCTTTTCATTTCATTTGCCGCTTTATTGGTAAACGTCATTGCAAGAATATTTTCAGGCGGCACTTTTTTCTTTTTTATCAAATAGATGATTTTATAAGTCAAAACCCGTGTTTTGCCGCTTCCAGCGCCGGCGAGAATCAAATTCGGACCATCGATATTTTCGACAGCTTGGCGTTGAACGGGATTTAGGTCTTTTAGAAAATGCATAATCTAATTTATTTTTCTACTAAGATTGATCTTTTTCTGCTGATAAACCTTTGCACGAATTTTATCAAAAGCGGCTTTCGCCTTAAGATGATCCTCAAGGGTCCTGCTAAATATATGACTTCCATCCCCCTTTGCCACAAAATACAAATAATCGACCGGTGCGGGATATATTGCAGCGAGGATGGATTTTATTCCAGGATTATTGATTGGTCCTGGCGGCAATCCTGCATATCGGTACGTGTTATATGGAGAATCAATTTGGAGGTCCCTGTTCAATAATCTTCTTGGCCTTCCTTCGCGGATAATATATTGAATAGTGGGATCAGCCTGCAACGGCATTTTCCGTTTAAGTCGATTGTGATAGACCGCCGAAATGATAGTTCTCTCACTATCGACCATGGCCTCGCCTTCGATGATCGAAGCCAGGGTTAATATCTGATGTGGAGACCAACCGAGTTTCAAGACTTCATTTTTTAAGCTATCATTAAAATTGCGATTGAACTCTTTGACCATCGTTTTGATGATCTCTTCCTCAGATGTCCTCCATTCAAAAATGTATGTATTAGGGAAAAGATATCCCTCTAATGAAGTAACATTTAAACCCAAGCTTGAAATAAAATCTTTATTGTTCGAAAGCCTTATAAAAATTAAAGAATCGCTTTCAAGTCTTTTGGAAAATAGAGACGCTATTTCATAAACATTATATCCTTCTGGGACTGAAACCTTAATGCTGGCAACACGGCCCGCAACAAGGCGTTTCATTGCCCCATAAGGGGACTGATTTTTGTTAAGAAGATATACACCTGCTTTCAATTTAGTGGTAGTTCTGAAGAGTTTTGTCGCCAAAATGAAATACCTGGCGTCTGGGATGATGCCATGCCCAGCTAAGGAATCAGCGATCATTTTCACCGAGGAACCGCTTTTGATTCGGATTAGCACCTGGTCTGGGGACGGTTTTATCGGAAAAAAGATCTTTGTCCCTAAATATGCTGAAATGAAAATAAGCAAAATGACCAGTCCGAAAATAACGGATGCTACTTGCCGTTTTTTCATGATTTATTGCCCTTGGTGCGATAACCTTCTTTTCTTCCATTCCAAGATTTCTTGCCAGCTAAGGCAATTCAGAATGTTCTCTTTTGATAGCCACGCTCGTCTTGCGATCCCGATTCCGTACCTCATCGTTCCCAGACTGGCTTCATTATGAGCATCGGTATTGATGACCAGCATAACGCCCATTTCCATCGCTTTCTTGGCATTGACATCAGAAAGATCCAACCTATCGGGATAGGCATTAATCTCAAGCGCCTTGCCGGTTTGTTTGGCCTTTTCTAAAATTTTTTCAAGATCAACTTGATAACCGCTCCGTTGAGAGATCAACCTCCCAGTTGGGTGACCGATAATATCAACGAAAGGATTTTCCAACGCCTTCATCAGCCGCTCGGTCGGGCTGGTCGAAAAGCCTGAATGAATTGATGCGATAACGATATCCAATTGAGCCAATAGCTCTTCCGGGCAGTCGAGGGAGCCATCGTTCAATATATCAACTTCGATGCCCTTAAGGATCTTAAAATTCGCATATTTCTTATTTAGCTCCTCTATCTCGGCCAATTGATTTTGCAATCGATCGATGGATAATCCTTGGGCATATTTCGCCCGCTGCGAATGATCACAGATCCCCAAATAGGTATATCCTAATCTCATGGCCTCTTTAGCCATGTTTTCAATCGAAGCGTGACCGTCACTATAATTAGAGTGAACGTGAAGATCCCCCTTGACATCTTCCAGCTCAACCAGGACGGGCAATTTGCCTTGGATCGCCAATTCAATTTCGCCATTATCCTCCCGCATTTCAGGCGGGATCCATGGTAATTGAATAGCGCTATAAACATCATGCTCCGATGCGCCAGCGATTTTCAGATCATCTCGAAATACCCCATATTCATTTACTTTCAGACCGAGCTTTTTAGCGATCCCGCGAATGCGAATATTATGGGCCTGGGAGCCGGTAAAATATTGTTGGGCGGCTCCGAAGCTATCGATCGGAACTACTCTCAGATCCACCTGGATTTGATCAGATGAATATCGAACGCTCGCTTTTGTCTCTCCAGCAGCTAAAACATCTTGAACATCTGGGAGCGAAATAAATGCCTTTATAATGGAACTCGGTTCTGTGGAAGTGGCCAGGATATCAATATCGCCGACCGTCTCTTTCATGCGGCGTACCGAACCTGCTGGAGAAATGATGATACCTTTAATGATCTGGCGTAACTGATCTATGATGTTCTCGACGATTGGCAGAGCCTTTGCAATTGAGATTCTCTCCTTTGCTGCCAGAAAAATTTGAATCCCTTTGCGGATATTTTCAACCTTTTTTGACCCCATTCCGGGCAAATTGGCAAGGCTTCCGTCATCAATCACTCGAATCAGGTCATTGATATTGTTGACGCGGAGCCGATGGTGTGCCAGCGCCAGGGTTTTCGGTCCCAAGCTCTGAATGCTCAATAAGCTCATTAATTCAGGAGAGACCTCTTTGGCAAGCTCTTCGTATTTGCTGATCTTGCCGGTTCGAAAAAATTCATCGATCTTCTTGACAAATGCATCCCCTATGCCAGGCAGGTTGCGTAGATTTCCATCGCGCCAGACGGCCTCAATATCCTGATCCAGACTTTTGATAATTCGGCTTGCTTTTCGATAGGCATTGACCTTGAAGGCAATTTCGCCTTTAAAGTCCAGAATGTCGGCCATTTTATCGAACAGCTCGGCCAATTCTTCGTTTCTCAAGGCAAATACCGTTTTGGTTTATAGGTTTTCTCTATTTTGGGGGCAAAATCGCCCTTCGAGCTATTTTATTTTCCGTCAGATCTGGCTATCTAATATAAAAATTACTGCTCACAATGTCAATGAAAAATTCTTCATTTTCTGCTATTATTTCCTGCCACGGAGGAAGCTGATTTGCCGTAGTGTCCTATCAAAAGAAAATATCGGTTTGGATCGAGGCACATAACGCCAAAGGTCTTTCTGTTAAAAACAAAAAAAGCGCTTGTTAGACTGCGACCTTGCTCGCAACAAGCGCTTTTTTATCGATGGACTCGTTGATCCTTTTAACCTTTAACCACCAGGTTCACCAATTTATTTTTGACAATGATCTTCTTGATAATCGTTTTTCCTTCGATGTACTTCTTCAATTTTTCATCCGCAAATACTTTTTCGAGCACTTGATCATCCGATGCGTCCATCTCACATTCGATTGTAGAGCGAACTTTGCCATTCACCTGAATGACAATCGGAATGATGTTCCTTATTGTTTTGCTTTCGTCATAGCTGGGCCATGGCTGGTTGAAAATCGAGTAAGGTCGACCGATTTTCTCCCATAGCTCCTCGGCAAAATGGGGTGCAAACGGAGCAAGCAGCAAAATCAGCCGTTCTTTTGCCTGGTTTACGATGACCTGGTTCTGCTGCTCTGGCTTGAAATCTTGTGTGTACGAAGACAACGCATTGACGAATTCCATAATGCGGCTAATGGCCGTGTTGAAATGAAATCGCTCCAGATCGATCGTCACCATCTTGGTCGTATAATGAATCAATCGTTCGATCTCTTTGCTCTGTTCTTGCTCGTTCCCACAAGCAGGATGGGCGATCATGTGTTCAACCAGGCGCCAGACACGATTGAGAAATCGAAAAATACCGGTAATCCCCTCATCGCTCCAGTCACCCCCGTCGCGGTAATTGCCCATAAACATCATATACATGCGGAACGTATCGGATCCGTACTCCTCGACAAATTTATCAGGATTGACCACATTGCCCCGCGACTTGGACATTTTATCGCCATCTTTGGTAATCACGCCCTGATGGACTAATCGCGTGAACGGCTCATCAAAATCGATCAGCTTCAGATCGTACAGCACCTTCGTAAAAAACCGAGCGTACAGCAGATGCATGACCGCATGTTCCGCACCGCCGACGTATTGATCCACTGGCAGCCATTTTTTGACCAGCTCTCTATCAAATGGCGCTGTGTCGATGTGCGGATTGGGATAACGCAAAAAATACCAGGATGAACAGACAAATGTATCCATGGTATCCACTTCGCGCTTCGCAGCGCCCCCGCACGCTGGGCAGGTCGTATTCACGAAATTGGGATTGGTCGTGAGCGGCGATTCCCCAGTCCCCCGAAATTCCACTTCTTTGGGCAAGAGCACTGGCAGGTCTTTTTCGGGCACAGGAACTTCGCCACATTTTGGGCAATGGATAATTGGAATGGGTGCACCCCAGTACCGCTGCCGCGAGATCAGCCAGTCCCGCAGCTTGTAATTGACCCGCCTCTCCCCTATTCCGTGCTGCTCCAAAAATTCGATCACCTGATTGATGCCTTCCTGCGATGGCGTCCCAGTGAACTGCCCTGAATTGATCATGATCCCAGGATCGACATACGCCTCTTTCAATTCGCCATGCGCAGTACCATCGGGGCTGATGACTTCGCGAATCGGCAGACCGAATTTTTTGGCAAATTCAAAATCGCGGGTATCGTGGCCTGGCACAGCCATGACACAGCCCGTTCCATAGGTTAGAAGCACATAATCAGCGATCCAGATCGGCACGCGCTCGTTATTCACTGGATTGATCGCATAGGCGCCGATGAAAACGCCCGTCTTTTCCCGCTCGGTCGAAGTACGGTCGATCTCACTGGCTTTTCGGGCAAATTCCACATATTTTGCCACATCCGCTTTTCGATCTGAGGTCGTCAATTCCTGAACCAGCGGATGCTCGGGCGCCAGCACCATGTAAGTGACGCCCCACAGCGTATCGGGCCGCGTGGTGAAGACTTCGATCACCTGATCCGAACCTTCCACTTTGAATTTGATCTGCGCGCCTTCGCTGCGGCCGATCCAGTTCTTCTGCATGGTGATCGTCTTCTCGGGCCAATCGATCCGATTATGTCCCTCTAACAATCGCTCCGCATAATCGGTGATTTTGAAGAACCATTGCACCAGGTCTTCATGCGTCACTTCAGCGCCGCAGCGCTCGCAATGACCTTCGATCACCTGCTCATTAGCCAGCACGGTCTTGCAACTGGGACACCAGTTCACGGGTGCCTTCTTCCGATAGGCCAGCCCATTTTTATACAATTGCAAAAAGAACCACTGGGTCCATTTATAGTATTTCGGATCGCTGGTGTTGATCTCCTTGCTCCAGTCATACATCGCGCCGATGGCTTTCAACTGTTTGCGAATGTAATCGATATTTTCGGCGGTGCTAATGGCGGGATGAATCCCCTTTTTGATTGCCGCATTCTCGGCGGGCAGGCCAAACGCATCGTAGCCCATGGGCTCGAACACGTTATAGCCCTGCATCCGCTTGAAGCGCGCCCAGGTATCGGTCGGCCCGTAATTGTACCAGTGGCCAATATGCAATTTGTCCCCCGAAGGATAAATGAACATCACCAGGCAGTACAGTTTCTTCGCCGTATTATTCATATCAACCTGGTAAATCTTGGTCTCCTCCCACTTTTTCTGCCATTTCTGCTCGATGGCTGCAAACGGATATACGCTCATTGCCTGTTCCTTTATGTTAAAAGGTTCGTGATTGTTGTGATTATCGGATTTGAAAAATGGATCGCAATTCTGGGTGATGGGACTATCCCTTTATCATGCAGCACGCTCGGATAGCCCGTTTTGTAGGATGAGGAGCAGTTCGCTCCAAAGGCTTAAACGCAGCAAGCAACGGGTTGCAGGGTAATATTTGGGATTGATTTGGTTCATTGTTGTTCGCTTGATCTGAATAAGGTTTCGACCTGGCAAAATTTAAGTCTAACATCCCCGCTTGTCGCTTTAAAAACGGGACCTGCATAAAATCCCCCTTTTTAGGGGGATCGAAAGGGATGTTTCACAATTTAGAGTTCGATTTGCATTCAAAAATTAGTGCTATCTAAAGACCACGAATTTCACCAATTTTACAAATTCAAGATTGGATAGATTGCAAAAAGCAATTCGTGTTCATTCGTGGCATTCGTGGTTTGAGTCCTTTTAGAGTGGACTCAAAAATAATTGGCCCAAATATAAGAAAAAAAAATCATCCAGTCAAGAAAATGTTTTAGACAAACCAGGTTTTTCTTATTTTAGCCGAACGATTGATAGCAGGACACAGAGATAGAACGAATTCCATAGACCTTATTGACCTTAGTAACCGTGCTTGACCACACTCGATTCGAACCTTATTAGCGTATTAACAAGCTCCCCCATGATTCAACGAGCTAATAAGGTTAATTGCTCTGGGGACATGGCAGAGTTACTAAGGTTTATAAGGTTTTCCAGCTACCAGACAAAATGAGCCAATCCAATAGACCTTATTAACCTTAGTAACCGTGCTTGACTACACTCGATTCGAACCTTATTAGCTTATTATCAAGCTCCCCCATGATTCAACGAGCTAATAAGATCAATTACTCTGGGGACATGGCGGAGTTACTAAGGTTTATAAGGTTTTCCCGCTACCAGACAGAATGAGCAAATCCAATAGACCTTATTAACCTTAGTAACCGTGCTTGACTACCATTGATTCTAACCTTATTAGCTTATTACCACGCCCCCCATGATTCTACGAGCTAATAAGGTTAATTGCCTTTGATCCATTGCAAAATTATTAGGGTCAATAACGTTTTCCCGCAACCAGTCAGGCAGATTGAACCCCCTAAGCTTTGTTGACCTTAATAACCAGCAGAATATTTCCCTGAACTCACGTTATTTCTTTTTCAACGCCTTCTGATAAAATTTAATGAACTGCTTATACTCCTCTTCAAAAGTCACTTTTTTATGATGCTTCGCCTGATTAAGGATGTACTTACACACCTTATCAACATCTCCCTTAGAAACCGAAAAAGCTGATGCCGATTGTTGCCAACCAAAATGGCCATTTGCCAGATTATTTTCATTGATAAATCTCTCTGAGCTGTCGGCAACTATGGTCGCCAATTGTTCTTCCGAGATTGATGGCGAGCGCGAAGCGATAAAGTGCAGATGGTCGGGATTCGCATGAATCGCATATAATTTGGATGCATTATTGTTGACGATTCCTGTGATGTACTTCTCGATGCGATCACGATTCCTTTCTGGAATCAAAGGTTGACGATCCAGGGTAATAAGCACAAAATGAGTGTAAAGATTGTGATATTCGATTTTCATGTCGCTCTCTCAATTAGTGTAAGAGGATTTTGTTATCTTGAAATTATATTAGATCGTTTGAAGAAATAATAGCTGCTCTAAAGCGGTTGAAAAATTTAGTAGAAAAAATCTCTCCGCCAATTTTAACCTCATCAACCCACTCTTTCGTTCCGCACTAAATGGGTGTATCCAATTGGGGTCGGGTTTCTCGTTGTCATAAGAAAATAAAGTTTAAAAATCCTTGAGCATTGTTAAGGTTGCTTAGGTCAATAACGTTTTCCCGCAACCAGGCAGATAGAGCGAAGCCCATATACCTTATCGACCTTAGTAACCAGCCGAGTGCCTCCCTGAATTAACCTTATTCGCTTATTGTCTGAGTGCGGCGTGTCCAATGAATAAGCTAATAAGGTCAATTACTCTGGGGACATGGCGGAGTTACTAAGGTTAATAAGGTTTTCCCGCTACCAGGCAGAATGAGCAAATCCAATAGACCTGATTAACCTTAGTAACCGTGCTTGACTACACTTGATTCTAACCTTATTAGCTTATTAATAAGCTCCCCCATGATTCAACGAGCTAATAAGATCAATTACTCTGGGGATGTAGCGGAGTTACTATGGTTTATAAGGTTTTCTCGCAACCAGACGTAATGAGCCAATCCAATAGACCTTATTAACCTTAGTAACCGTGCTTGACTACACTTGATTCTAACCTTATTAGCTTATTATCAAGCTCCCCCATGATTCAACGAGCTAATAAGGTTCAATTACTCTGGGGACATGGCCGAGTTACTAAGGTTAATAAGGTTTTCCCGCAACCAGCCAAAATAAGCAAATCCAATAGACCTTATTAACCTTAGTAACCGTGCTTGACTACACTTGATTCTAACCTTATTAGCTTATTAATAAGCTCCCCCATGATTCAACGAGCTAATAAGGTTAATTGCTCTGGGGACATGGCAGAGTTACT